>Ga0255124_1000699_pt1 | contig 10359 bp, 9 predicted proteins | sample Law_Cont_RepB_8d_FD_188564 | JGI IMG/M metagenome (GOLD analysis project Ga0255124, IMG submission 188564) | Freshwater microbial communities from St. Lawrence River, New York, United States - Law_Cont_RepB_8d | ecosystem: Environmental > Aquatic > Freshwater > River | place: USA: New York... | reverse complement strand
TATAACTATCATTAATTAAAATAATTTTTTTATTGTTAATTTTAATATGTTTTTCATTTCCCCTTCCTTCTGCAATTTTAAAATTTCTAAAGTTATTTTTTAAAAATTTTATATTATGATTTAAATAATAATGGACGCATAATGTTGCAGCTACATTGTACAAATAAGACTTATTGAAATTTTTTATTTTAAAATTAAATATTTTGTTATTTATTTTGAAAGATATTTTTGCCGAACTTTTTCTAATCTGAATATCCGATTTTGAAAAACCAAAAGTTAATATTGAAATTTTTTTATTATTTGCAATTTTTTTTAAAGAATTAAAAAATTTATCATCTCTATTTAAAATAATAACACCATCTTGTTGAATGCCATTCATAATCTCTGCTTTTGCTTTGCAAATTCCAGAAATGTTTTGAAAATTTTCTAAATGTGCAGGACCAATGTTAGTTATTATTGCAATATTTGGTTTTACTAAATTAACAAGATTATCAATTTCACCTTTTGAACTCATGCCCAATTCAAAAATACCAAATTTATCATCAGAATTTAAATTTGCTAAAGAGTAAGGCGCCCCAAAATGATTATTAAAAGATTTTGGAGAACAGTGTGTCTTTCCAAATCTGCTCAATGAACTATTTAATAAATTTTTTAATGAAGTTTTTCCACAGCTACCAGTTATAGCTAAAATCTTAGCTTTACTTCTCTGTCGCGCATAGGATGCTAAATTTCTTAAACCTTCTAAAGTGTTTTGTGTTCTTATTAATCTTTTGTTTTTAAAATTTTTACTTATGACCGCTAAATTATTTTTATTTGTTATTACTTTTTTAACATATCGATGACCGTCATCATTATTTCCTTTGATTGCAAAAAAAATTGCTCGATTTTTGACTTCTCTACTATCTATTGAAACTTTATTAAAAAATAACCTATTATTTATATTAGAATTAAAAACCGCATTAAGTTCTTCGCCTAAATAAAGTTTCGTTCTCATTTTATTTTAAAAAAAATTTAGATACTTTCTGATCAGAAAAATATTTCTTTTGGTTATTTATAATCTGATAATTTTCATGTCCTTTTCCCGCAATCAATAAAATACTATCGGCATTTAGATTATTAATGGCAGTTTTAATTGCAATTTTTCTATCTAATATAATCTTCGATCTTGAGCATCCTTTTTTAATTTGTTTGATAATAGAATTGGGATTTTCAGATCGAGGATTGTCATTTGTTAAATATATTTTAGATGCGAATTGATTTGCTATTTTGCCCATTTTATATCTTTTTCCCCTATCACGATCGCCACCACACCCAAATACAACGTCTACTTTTTTATTAAACTGCTTTGCTAATGTTTGAAGACTCTTTTTTAAAGCATCAGGCGTATGAGCGTAATCTACTACTACAGCCGACTTTCCTTTAGTGCCCACAGACTGCATTCGACCATCTGCAGATTTTATTTTTGATAAAGTTTTAACAATTTTATCTGAATTTTTCACAGATAAATAAGACGCTAACATTGAAGCAAATAAATTTTTAATTTGAAAGTCTCCTATCAGATCTACTTTAATATTATATATTTTATTTAAAAAATTAATTTTTATTATTTGTTTCTTTCCAAAATAATAATGAGAAATTAATTTAATAGCATTTCCTCTAGATCCGAAAGATAGAATATTTATTTTTCTTTTCTTACAAATTTTATTTATTATAGAAAATTCAGGAATATCTGTGTCGACGATAGCGAAGGAATTTTTTTTTAACAGAGAACTAAAAAGATAAAGCTTAGCTCGTAAATAGTTTTTTAAATTTTTATGATAGTCTAAATGATCTTGTGTAAAATTTGTAAAAATTCCTGCTGTAAAATTAATGCCATCTAATCTATTTTGATGAAGTCCATGACTAGAAGCCTCTAAACATACGTTATCAATTTTCTTCTTTTTAAAAAAATTTAATTCTTTATGAATTGTAATAATATCTGGAGTTGTAAGATTTGTTCTTTTAACTTTATTTTTATAAAAAATACCAAGCGTGCCAATCGCTGCTGAATTTATTTTAAGATTTTTTAAAATCTGAAAATAAAAATTAGCTACTGACGATTTGCCATTTGTTCCTGTAACTGCAATTATATTCTTCGGTTTTTCTTTATATTTTACAGAACAGGCTTCTACTAAAAATTTTTTAACGTTTTTTACTATTAAATAATTTTTGTTTCTAATATTTTTACTTGTAATGACTTTGTAAGCGCCCTTTGATAAAGCTTCTGATGAATATAAACTTCCAGACTGTTTAGAACCTTCTATTGCAAAAAAAATGTCGTTTTTGTTTACTTTTTTTGAATTGATAGAAAAGTTTCTATTTTGATATTTTAAATGTTTAATTTTTTTACTTAACATTAAGTGCAATATTATAATTTTTTGAAACTAAAATAGGTCCAATTCTTTTTATAATAGTTCCCGCTGTCGGAACAGCATTCCACCCTGAATCTGATTTAAAATAACCCTTACTAGGAATGGCTTTTGGCTCATCAATCATAACTAATAATAAATACTCTGGTTTTTCCTCAGGATATGCTGAAACAAAAACAGTCATAACATCTTTGGAATATCCTTTAGATGTTTTAGAAACTTTAACTGCAGTCCCTGTTTTTCCTATAACTGAATAACCATTAATATCAGCTGTTCTTGCCGTACCTTGCATAGGATCATTTTTGTCGACTACTTTTCTAAGCATTTTAACCATTTTTTTACTTGTTTCTTCACTAATAATTCTTTCTTTTTTTATATTCTGATTTTGTTTTACTAGAGTTGGATAAATTTTATATCCTCCATTTACTAAAGATGCGTAAGCTGATGCTAATTGAATTGGTGTTGTGCTAATTCCATGACCATAAGAGGCTGTTGCCAAAGTACAATTATCCCATTTCATGGGTAAAGATTTTCCTTTTTCTGGAAGTTCAACGGATGCTTTATCAAATATTCCTAATTTAGTTAAAAAGTTTTTATGGTTCTCAATCCCAATTTTTTCTATAATTTTTACTGTTCCTATATTTGATGATTTTACCAAAATTTCTGTAGTAGTAAGATCTCTTTTTAAATTTTTATCGTGTTCATTAATAGGCTGAGAGGTACCACAATTATATATTTGCTTTTCTAGATTTTTAAATAAAGTGTTCTCATCAATAAGTTTTAACTCCAATGCATTAGCAATTGTCAAAGCCTTAAATACCGAACCTAATTCGTAAATACCAAGAGTAATCTTATTTAAGAACTTCTCATCATTTACTAATGTGCGTCTATTAATGTCAAAATCTGGCAAAGAGACTAATGATATTATTTCTCCAGAATTAACGTTCATGAGCAGTGATGCCGCTCCTCTTGCTGAGTAATCAGCAATAGCTTTTTCTAAAGTCTCTCTTACTTGCGATTGTATAACTGTATCTAGTGTAATTTGAAAAGAAGTGTCAGAAAATTTTGTATTTAAAATCTGATTGTTAAAATGGCTTTCAACTCCAGAGATTCCTTTGTTGTCTTCATCTGTTTGACCCAGTATATGACTAAATAAATTTCTCTGAGGATAAATTCTAACCTGTCTTCTGCTTAATTCTATTGCAGGCTCCCCTAACATAATCGCTTTTTTATATTCAATATGATCAAGTTTTTTTTTAAGGACTAATCTTTTTTTATCTACACTTTCTTTTTGAATATCGTTTATATTTAATCCTGGAAATTGTGTTTTTAATTTAATTAAAAGTTGAGGTAAATTATTTGTCTTATCGACTTTTAAAACAAGATCATAAATATCAATATTTTTTGCTATTAATAAACTAGACCTATCAATGATATCTCTTCTTTCATTGTAATCTTTATCAGTAATAAAATCGTCAAAATTAATCTCATTACTTCTATTAATGCCAAGATATAAAAGTTTTAATAAAATTATTAAAAATACAAAGAAAAAAAATTTAAATACAAAATTTGCTCTAGAATTGAATAGTGAATAACTACTATTTATGTTATTTTTATTATCTTCATTAATGAAATTCTGAAAATAAAAACTTTTTTGTTTATTATTATCAAATTTATTTTTCATTTAAATATTTGAAATTAGTTTTATCCATTTCAATATAGTCTTGTGATAAGTGAATTTTTGCTAATTTTTTTACTCTTTCTGGAGCAGAAAGATAATTATTTTCTAACTTTTCATTCTTTAACTTTTCAACTAAATCTGTCTGTTCTTGCTTTAATTTTAGTATTTCTTTTTCAAGATCACGAGTTTTGTTCTTAATATAAGACACACATATTGTTCCAAAAATAATGATAAATAACACAATTGATATCTTTTTACGCATGCATGACCTCTTCTAATTGAAAATATTTTTCAAGATTTAGATAGGATCTTTTAAATTCAAAAGAATGATCTTGAACTTTAGTTGCGCATCTTAATTTTGCAGATCTTGCTCTATTGTTATTTTTTATTTCCTTCTCAGAGGCAATAGTCGGTTTTCTATCTTTAATTTCTAATATATTAAAATTTTCATTTTCATTATTTTGTGGCAAATAGCGTGAGGTTCCTTTTTTTTTATTTGAAAAAAAATCAAATACTTTTTTAACAATTTTATCCTCTAAAGAGTGAAAAGTAATAACAACTATTTTTCCGTCTATAGATAAATTATTTATGGCAGAAATTAAGCCTTCATAAAGTTCTGTTAACTCCTGATTTACAATCATTCTGATTGCTTGAAAAATTTTTGCACAGGAATCTACTTTATTGTATTTACTATTTTTATATCTTTTCGCTCTTAAAATAATCTCTGCTAATTCTTTTGTTGAGTTTATTTCTTTGTCTTGTCTTTTTTGGACAATTAGTTTTGCAATTAATCCGGAATCTTTATCCTCTCCAAATAAATTAAAAATATTTCTCAAGTCTTTTAGATCAAGTTTGTTAACAATATCATGCGCTGTAACATTATTTTTTCCCATAGTCATTTTTAACAAACCATCTTGTCGATAAGAAAAACCTCTTTCGGGATTATCAATTTGAAAGGAAGAAAGCCCAAGATCAAAAATTATTGCAACAGGAACTTTTTGTAAATTTCTTTCTTTTAAAATATTTTCTAAATTACTGAACCTATCAATAATAAATTCGAACCTATTATTATATTCTTTGCCTATTTCTTTTGAAAATGTTTCTACAAAATTATCTCGGTCGATAGAAATTACTTTTGTATTTTTTTTAGATAATATCTCTCTAGTAATGCTTCCTCCGCCAAAAGTGCAGTCAATGTAAACGCCAGATTTATAAGGCGTTAATATCTTATCAATGTCTTCCGACATCACTGGAATGTGTTTAAATTCCAGTGACATGGGAAAATTTTATCTTTAATTATTCTCTAATTAGTTTGACGTCTTAAAAAGGCAGGAATTTCTAAATCTGCTTTTTCTGCGTCTGTAAGATCATGTCCCAAATCTTTAAAGAATTGAGAAGAACCTTCTTTATCATCAGAAATATTTTTTAAATTTTCATCTTCAGAAAATAGTTTCGGAAAAGATGTTACCTCATCAACTATTTGCGTATTTTCTTTTTCATTTAATGCGCTTAAATTCTGAGAAGAAATATTCTGTTCTTGAGCAACGTTAGAGCTCACCGCCTCCTCTTGAACATGCATATGATTCAATGCTTGATTATTTATTTCAGCGACATGTGAAGTTTCCTTGTACATATCAAGAGCTGTTGCCCCATTAGTCATTGCTTGGGGAGCTGATTGAGTTACATAATTTGGAACAAAGGATTGTTGTGGTTTGTTGTAAACGGTGCTGTACCCACTGTTTCTATTATTAATATGTCTCATCATGCTAACAACTGGCTTATTATTATTAATGGTAGCTTCTCCGCCTAGACCAGTTGCAACAATTGATACTCTCATTTTTCCATCTAAAGCATCTTCGAAAGTAGAGCCTACCAAAATTTCGGCTGAAGGATCAACCTCTGCTCTTATTTTGTTAGCGGCTTCATCTACTTCGAATAAAGTGATGTCATTACCACCGGTAATATTAATAAGAAGACCTCTTGCTCCTTTTAATGAATACTCGTCAATTAAAGGATTGGCTAAAGCTGCTTCAGCAGACATTATTGCTCTCTTATCTCCTTCTGCTTCTCCAGTTCCCATCATAGCTTTGCCCATACCTTTCATTACTGTTTCGATATCAGCAAAATCTAGATTGATAAGACCTGGCTTAACAATTAAATCTGTTATTCCTCTAACGCCTTGCATTAAAACATTATCGGCCATTTTAAATGCTTGAGGAAAAGTAGTTTTCTCATTAGCAACTTTAAATAAATTTTGATTTGGAATTATAATGCTAGTATCAACATATTTTTTTAATTCCTCTAAACCTCTTTCAGCAGCTTTTAATCTACCAGGACCTTCAAAAATAAAAGGCTTTGTTACCACCGCTACTGTTAATAAATTTAAATCTTTAGCTGCTCGGGCAATTACAGGTGCAGCGCCTGTTCCTGTTCCACCACCCATTCCAGCAGTAATGAAAACCATGTTGGCACCTTGCAAAAGATTTATTAATTCATTTAAAGATTCTTCTGCTGCTGCTTGTCCGATATCAGATTTTGCTCCAGCCCCAAGTCCTCTAGTTAAATTTGTGCCAAGTTGCATTTTGCATGAAGCTTTATTATGCTTTAAAGCTTGCGCATCAGTATTTGCTGCAACAAATTCAACACCCTGAACTCCACAATCTATCATGTTGTTAATAGCATTACCGCCTGCTCCTCCAACTCCTAGAACAACTATTCTAGGTTTTAATTCTCTTAATTCTGGTACGTTTATTTTTATTGTCATTTTTTTCTCCCTTTGTTGTTATTTATTAATATTCATTAAGACCATTTTAAATCTGATCTTAATGTCTTAGCTTTTTTTCTTGCCTCTTCTCTAAATTTTGAGAACTTTTGAGGTTCCCACATTTGAAATGTCTTTCCTTGTCCTACAAAGACTACTGTTTCTTTAATTCCAGAATGATCTAAAAGTTTTTTTGGAAGAACTACTCTTCCATCAGAGTCAAAATTTAATTGAAAACTATCTGCAAGTATTGAAGTTGCAAATGTGTCTCTATTTTCTTCAAAGGGACTAAGACTGTCTATGCTGTCACTTAATTTTTCAATTCTACTTTGAGGACAAAATTCAATTGATGAGTTTGTAAATGAGGGGTAACAAACAACACTATTATATCCTAATGATGATAAATGAGATCTAAAGCTAGCTGGCACTGACACTCTGCCTTTCTTGTCTAACTTGTTTTCGTAAGTCGATATAAACATTTGTTTTTTTTAAAAAAAAATTCCCTATAAATTTATTCATAAAATATTTAATATTTAGCATTTATGGGTTATCATGGGATAACATGGTATATAATAGTAAGTCAATGGAGAAGTGCTTTAAAAGTATAATTAATTTAATATTTTTGTTCTTATTTTGTTCTAATAAAAATTATTAAATATCCATTAAAATAATTAGATAAAATTTAGGAAAGATAATTTAATTGCCAGTTAGTCTGTAAGCTGGGTTCTGTCATTGAAAACGGTAATTTATCTAGGTCTATTGTCGCCAATAGACTCGAGCAACCAACCCAAGCAACTCACCCAAGATTAGGCTAGATTTAAATAAATTTAAATCATGTTGCTTCTATTTGGTCTTGCTCCCAGTGGGGTTTTCCATGCGGTTTTTGTTACCAAAAACCCGGTGTGCTCTTACCACACCTTTTCACCCTTGCCTTGATAAGGCGGTTTATTTTCTGTGGCACTATCCCTGAGGTCACCCTCGCCAGCTATTAGCTGGCACTGTTATCTTGTGGAGCCCAGACTTTCCTCTTTGAAAATATCAAAGCTACCATTCAACTAACTGGCACTAAAAATATATATTAAGCAAAATTAAAATTCAACTATTAAATGAATTTTTGTAAACTATTTAAGATTAAATAACATTCTTGATCAAAAAAGCCATTAATCAACTGTTGTCTATGTCTTCTTTGAAAAGCTTTTGTAAAATCTTTGTCTAAGTGACCAGCCTTTAAAACGCTTGAATATCCTAGCTTTTTTATCATCTTTACCATATTTTTTTTGTTAATATTTATTAATTTTTTTAATCTAAAATTGTTAATAAATTTTTCATCTAGCGAATGCCAAATTGCTAAATCATTTTTGTAAAGTTTTTTCCATGGAAACTTTTCTCCAGGATCTGTTTTTCTATGCGGAGCAATATCTGAATGACCAGTAATATTAATATTTTGTATCTTAAATTTTTTTTTTAATATTTTTAAGATTTTGATAAGTTCTGTAATCTGTTTATTTGGAAAATCTTGGTAACCATATTGATGACCTTTATTTTCAAGCTCAATCCCAATAGAATTCTTATTTAAATTTTTAAAGTTAAACCAATTTGAGATACCTGCGTGCCAAGCAATATTATTATCTTTAACTAATTGCATAATTTTTCCTGCTCTGCTTACAAGGTAATGACTACTTACCTCGTATTTTTTTGAAATAAGTCTCTCTACCGCAGATTGCAAAGATCTCATTCCTGTATAATGGATAACGATTGACTGAATATTTCGTCTTTTCTTGTAAGATATATAATTAGGTGATTTTAAATGTATAATTTTCATCATTAAACTCTAAAAATACACTAAAAAACTTTAAATTTCTTGGTTGTTTTTAATATTTAATTATGAAAAATCTGTATATAAGGACAACTTTACGATTATGAAAAAAATAATTCTAGTTATAGCTTTTTTAACAATATTTAACTCAAAAACCATTTACGCTGCAGATCTTCCTGATTGCAACGAAGGTATCAATAGAGCTGTATTTAGTTTTAATATGACAGTTGATAAATATTTTTTTAAACCAATTGCTGAAGTTTACAATGTTCTACCAGTTGAAATTAGAGTCGGAATAAATAATGCTTTGATAAATATAGATTCTACTCTTTCTGTTCCCAACCAAATTTTACAAGGAAACTTTAGTGAAGCAGCGATATCTGTTTCGCGATTTGCAATAAATTCATCGGTTGGAATTCTTGGCTTGTTTGATCCAGCAACAGCACTTGGTATTGAAAAAACAAACAGAGAAGACTTTGGTCAAACTCTAGCAGTTTGGGGTGTTGATCATGGGTGTTATGCTGTGGCTCCGTTCCTTGGACCTATAAGTCCTAGAGATGCTGTTGGAAGAATTCTTGGAGTTTATGGAGATTACTTCTATATGGTGTCAGCTGGCGATAGAACAGCTTTTGGAGAAAATCTTGGTGACACAGTTTACTGGGCAACAAAAGGTACAGAGATAACTAATTTTAGATCACAAAATATTAAAAGCTCAGAAAATTTAGAAAAAAATTCTTTAGATCTTTATTCTGCTTATAAAAGTTTATATTTACAAAGAAGAGAGAACTTAGTTAAAAACGTTAAAAGATCAGAAAGTCAGTACGGAGCAAGTGAAGATGAGTGGAAAAAAATAAAATAATATTTCTACTTAATAATTAAAGAATGTTTACTTTCATTAAAAAAATTTTTTTTTTTATAAGCTTTGTCTTATTAATATCTTCAAATTCTAATTCAGCAGAAAGCAATGCTGAAGCTTTTGTTCTTAAATTAACGGATGAAGCAAAAATTATATTTAACGACAAATCACTTAATAAAGATTCAAGACTAAAAAAACTCAATGATCTTTCTTCAAAATATTTAGATTTGGATGCACTAGCTAATTATACACTTGGTGATTATAGAGAAAAAGCCACAAATTCTGAAAGAGAAAATTTTAATAAATTGTTTAGAGAATATTTTATAAAAAATATGTCTTCAAAGTTAAACGATTTTGCTGATCAAGATCTTAAAGTCATAAATTCAAAAAAAATTAACGAAAATAATATTATTGTAAGTACTAAAATCTTTTCAAAAAAAGATGCTCAAGAGATTGCTGTTGAGTGGAGAATTTACATAAAAGACTCTAAACTTCTTGCAAGAGACCTGGTTGTTGAAGGATTAAGTTTAGCAAGAACACAAAAGGAAGAATTTTCTTCAATAATAGTAAGCAAAGGTTTTGTTGGCGTAATTAGCGCCCTAGAAAATTTTAATAAATCGAATTAAATTAAATTGGTGGGCCCGCAGGGATTTGAACCCCGGACAACCCCGTTATGAGCGGGGGGCTCTAACCAGCTGAGCTACAGGCCCGTTTCGAACGGATATAACATTAAAAATATAGTTTATTAACTAAATTCTAACTATCAAAGAAGCTTTTTAATTGTCTAGATCTGCTAGGATGTTTTAATTTTCTTAAAGCTTTAGCTTCAATTTGCCT
>Ga0255124_1000694_pt1 | contig 10427 bp, 19 predicted proteins | sample Law_Cont_RepB_8d_FD_188564 | JGI IMG/M metagenome (GOLD analysis project Ga0255124, IMG submission 188564) | Freshwater microbial communities from St. Lawrence River, New York, United States - Law_Cont_RepB_8d | ecosystem: Environmental > Aquatic > Freshwater > River | place: USA: New York... | reverse complement strand
AGTTTTCCAATCACATCAATATTCAAAACCATGCTATTTACGAATTAGTCAATGGGATTCAAAGAGTAATTTTACGTTTTGGCCCTTCTCTAGAGGAGACACCATGAGCTTCAACCCCCAAGATCACTCTGTTCGCACACTCCATACAAGTGTTATGTGGGTCCCTGCTTCTTTGCTCAGTCCAAAGAAGGCTTTTGAGCCTTTCGGTACTGAGAAGCTTAAGAAGCTTCCTAAGATTGAAGAGTCTGAAGTCGCTTTCGGATATGTCGGACCTATTCCTCGTGATCAGCGTCTGCTTACCAACAACTACGAGGCTGCCCTTATTCTTCAAGCCATTGGATGCGAAGTTTTTACTTTTGTTTCCTTGGATGAAGAGGAGGAATGCACATCACCTCTTGATACCTATGCTATCCATGTACCTAAGCACATTGCAGAGAAAGTGCTTCTTCTCTTGGATGGTTTTGAGTACATTGTTACTTGGGAGAGTATCATTTGCTCTGAGCCTAAGAAACGGCTAGCCTATACTACTCTTTATGTACGCAAGGTTGAAGAACAAGAGATTACTTATGAGAGTTTGGGGCCCTTGAGCATTAACAAGATCGATTTGGCTTTGGGAGAGGCGCAGTCTGTATGAAGTTTTGCCACCTCCTCTTTCTAGCGGCCACTCTCGTTGGTTGCCACAATACCAAGTATGAAGTTACTTGCCATGACTCGACCGGAGTCACTTTCCATTCTGCAAACGTGATTTCTTATCAACGCAGTTCATATACCGGAATCTTGTATGTCGAAGATTCAGCTGGGACGACTCATGAGATCTTTGGAGCCTGTTCCTATAAGAAGGCTCCTAATTGATGGGTTCGCCACTTACTTTTGAGACCTATGAAAGACTAAATACAAAACTGGATAATCTTAAAGAAGAATCTAGAGGTCTTGAAAGAAAGACTTTGGAAGCGAGAGTTGATAAAGACAACTTTCTTGGCGAACTTAAAGACAGACTCACTCCTATTGTAAATTTCATCAAGGAGTGCGCTAAGAAGTATTACGACCACACTACTGTTTATTCATGTAACAAGTTCTATACTGTCGAGCCCGAACCATTCTATAGCTTGGAATTCTCATTAGACTCCTTGCTTCTTCTCAAAGACAAGATATGCATAAGTGGCGATCTCTGGAATCCAAAAGATTCTATTGTTCACTTTACAATCTATGTACCTTACGCTTGGCTTACACTTTCAAAAGGAGAGCAAAAGGTTCTTGTATCCTCGGATCCCGAACTGCTGAAGAATCTCTATGAGCCACTTGCTCAGTTTACAGCTCAAGATAAGTGGAAATGATTCCTGCCATTGATTTTGATAGACTGCACCAAATTAAGAAACAAAGAGATGAGATTGCAACGCAGATTGTGACTCTTCAGAGGAGCTCATTTGATTTAGAACGGGAAGCTAGAGATATAGGCAAGTCTGTTTGTTCTCATTTGGCACTGATTGCAAACGTCATTTTGCGGCATGCCCAAACTCATTGTGACATGGCTCACTACGACCTAAGAGTCGATTATCATAATCCTTGTTGGTTTTATGAAACAAAGAGCTTGTCTATAACGTACTATGTTTACAATAGGCATGAGAGACATCTGCAAGATTTTCGACCTATCTCTTATTTTAATGTTGATATCCCCTTCGTCTGGTTTGAACTAGACGAAGGAATACTCGCCATTTCTATTGAATTGGCCGCCCTAGGTAAACATCGAGACTTTTACGATTGGCTTAAGAAGCATTCAAACAACAAGAGCAGTTCTACTTTAGTGGAACCTGATAAGGGTTAAGCACATATTCCAGATTTTTCTTGTTTGCTTTTTGATTGCTCATCCAACTAGTTGGCCCATCATTTTGCTTGCCACTACATTGAATTGGATTCTTGGTTCTTCCAAGCCAGAGAAAAATCTTCTGTCTATTTTGACTGTCGCCTTGCTGTTTGGGCTGTGGCCCAACCCCCTTACTTTTTTGTTCTTGCTAATGCTTATCTTCCTATAGGCCCTTAAAAGATGCATAATGAGTTATCTTTCTACATTCCCATTTTGTTGATTTTGTTGTGCCTTTCACCACAGCCTTATATCTTGCTATTTCTTATTCTATTGAGTCTCTTCATCGTGTGGCACTCATGAAAACCTTCTCCTCTCTGTTTCTAACGGCAACTCTTCTTATTGGCTGCAGTTCATCTGGATATACTGGCCAGATGTCTAACACGTACGAAGTAGAGTGCTGGCATGGTAAAGATTACACCTTCCATTCAGTCGATATTGTAGATTGGTGGCATGGCGACGGAAAGATCAATATGGAAGATATTCACGGCACCGTATACGTTGTCTTTGATAGCTGCTCATTTAAGAGGGCCCGTAAAGAGAAATGAAGTTCTTTGAGGAACTAGCTCTTCACTTTGCGCTTTTGCTACTTATGCTTGGCCTATTCCTCACATGTATCGGGTGTCTCGGCACCTTTCTCCAAGGATCTTCTAATTCACAAGTTATCGAAGACGCTCAGTGGGAAAGAGTAACTCCTCCTGATCCTAGCTTGCGCTGCTGGACTAGAATCGGCCGCACCAATACTGTCATCTGTGATCACGCGCCTACAGAAGAGACAGCATCTACTCCTGCAATTCTTCCCCTACAAGAAAAAGAGGTTTCCGTTGAGAAGTAGACGTGGTGAGAGTGTTCTCGAAGCAATCGGATTCTTTACTCTGATTATCTTACTGATTGGAGGACTTGTTGCACTCTTTACTGACTATCACGGCTATTACCATATGTCTTGCATCTCTTCTGACGGTACTAAAAAGTACGAAGCAGAAGCGTTTGGCATTGATCGCCTTCGGTATAACGTTTGGGAATTTCAGGGAAATGACGATCCCACTGTAGTCATTACTTGGCGAGGCTATTGTGACTCTTACAGGCTGAACTAGTGAACAGCGGAACTGGGATCGGCTTGCTTATCACTAGTGGGATTCTTAGCCCGTTTCTTTTGCTTGCTCTTATTTGTGAGACTCATTCACTCAACACTTTAGACAAGACTAGGCCTCCGATGAAGCCAATTGTTGTCAAGTGTCTATCTCCTACCGGCCAGAAGTTCCATACTGACATTGGTATCTCTTTCCAAGAGATTGGCCATATGAGGTACCGCATTGTGGAGTATGACGGGAAGTACACAGATTTTAATGGATTTTGCTCTGCTTCACAGGTGAAGAATGACCCTTGAAGATAAAGTAAGGACTGAGAAACGTAAGAGATACATTAATGCTGCACTTCATTCTAAAACATTCCGAGAAGAATATGATGCATTGATCGAGTATCGCTTGGGTGAAGATTTCCCTAAAGAAAGGCGTGACCAACTTTGGAAAGCTCGTCGGAGTTTAACTTGGGCTCCGCTATGGCTGTGTGCAGGTTATATTATTCACCCATTTTCAGAACGCTTGCAGCGCTATATTCTCAAATACAAGCATGAGCAGGTTATACGAGAATTTAGAAAGGTGTTGAATCCTGAAGAGATGAAAGCTCTATTTCAGGGTGATCAAGATCTTTTTGCGGAGGTGTCTTCATGACTTTTCAAGAGAAATTTGAGTACTTCATTATGTTGCTGATGTGTCTTTTTGTAGCCTTTGGTATGTATTGGATGGCCCTTGAGCTAACAAAATGGGGCAAGCCCACTGCTGAAACTCGCTATGTTGACACTGGCTATATTTGCACGGATAAGTACTGATGTCTCTAAAGGAAACTATTGGCGTCATTTTAATGCTTCCCTTTGCCATTGTGTTTTGGGCAGCAATTCAGTTTGTTGACACTTTCCTTCCACACGGATAAACATGTCGGCGTCGTTGACGACCCTCGCCTTAGCGGCCGGAGCAGCTTTCGGCTCTGTTGTTTTCATTCCGCCTTGGCTCCTTTACGTTAAAGTGGTTAACGATTCAGTAAGAAAAGCAGAAGCCCTTCTGACAAAAAGGCGCTCTGTTTTGCTTGCTGAGCACGAAGAGATTCGCCAAGAACTCATGGCTATTAGACCAGAAGAGATTTCCACTACTTTAGCTTATGAGGAGCGTATGACCCGTGCCTTTAAAGAAGCGGAGCAGTGCAAAGCACACGCAGATAAGCTCTCCAAAGAAGAAAGTATCGCCGACTGGGAGAGAGACTGGGTCATCATAGCTTTGTTAAGTTCCATCAGCGCGATTCCTTACTTCGGTTATCGGTTTTGTAGATGGAGTAGTGAGTTCTTCACAGCAGGTATCTCTACTTTCATGGCCAACCGGATGGTTAGACAACTGGAGACCAAAGATGCTGCATGAGCTCTTGCTCTTTCGATACTCTTGCCTAGTTGCCTCATTAGTTCTGGTTCTTCTGATTTCTGCTTTTCGCTTTGTTCTTCTAGAGCCCTTGATACGTCGTCGCAAAGCAAAGGACCCGAATAATATTCATCTTACCAATCTTTTGATTCGAGTTGATGACGAAGAATCTCACGCACGATCTATGATTATTTTGTGCCTCCCAGATCTGGCAATTCTTACTTGGCTTATCACAAAAGCCAGTAACCTATTTATTGATCGCTATATCAGCTATGCCGAACAGAAGTCATTGACGGACAAAGAAATCAATTAGATCTTGTTACTTTTCTTCACTGACTTGTAGTCAGACTGGATACGACCATGCCTGATTCTTTTGGAGATCCTTTGATCAAGTATCCCAGAACTTTTCATTTCCCTTGGTCCCCAGGGGCAACTAATGATGATCGAATTAGACAAGACGACCTTAGCATTTATGCTGGAGAACGTGTAATTGTTACTGAAAAGATGGATGGAGAGAACACCACCCTATATCCTGACGGCTACTTTCATGCCCGTAGCCTAGATAGTGGCTACCATCCGTCTAGACGTTATATGAAAACTGCTGCCAAGTGTTTTGAGTCAGACATTTTTCAAGGCCTTAGGTGCTGCGGCGAGAATCTTTATGCTCAACACAGCATTCCTTACACTTCACTCGAAGATTACTTCTTGGCTTTTTCCGTATGGAAGGGACACACATGTCTTAGCTGGGATAACACTTCCGACATCCTAGAAATGGCTGGCCTCTGCCGTGTTCCAGTTCTTTATGACGGGCTCTGGGATCTTAACAAGGTTAAGTCATGCATGACGGCAGTAAGTCAAGCAGGAGGCCTCCAGGAAGGCTATGTGGTCAGGCTTGCTAGAGAGTTCCATATTGAAGAGTTTGAATTGGCCGTTGGAAAGTATGTACGAACAAATCATGTTACTACTGATCAACACTGGATGCACCAACAAGTGTATCCGAACGGACTCAACAATGCTTAACCACATCCCCTGGCCTTCTATCGAAGGCATCCCTCACCTTGTAAAGAAGGCGCCGCATAACGGCGCCGGCAAGATTACTTTTAGATGCAAACCTAAGATGCATGGCACCTATGCTGGAATTCACATTTTTGGCAACCAGATTCAAGCCCAGAGCAGGACACAGAACATCTTCCCTGGCGATGATAACAAGGGGTTCGCTGCTTGGGTAGCTGAGAACTTGCCTCCCCATGTGTTTGAACTTGATGGTCCTTCTGTTCACTTGGTTATTCATGGTGAATGGGCCGGTCCCGGCATCATCAAAGGTACCTCCCTTACTAAGTTGGACCAGAAGTACTTTTTGATCTTTGCATTGGAATGTTTCTCTCATTATGTAGATGAAGAGGGGTTGCCTATCTTTCATCGTTACATTTTAGATCCATCAAGCATTCTTAACCTTTTGCCCTCTACTTTTCGGCCAGCAAACAATCCTCGTGTTCGTATTCTTCCATACTATCCTCTCGAGGTTACTATGGACTTTGAGAAGATGACGGGGATCAATGAGGCCGCCGAAGCTATTGCTGTCGAGCTAGCCAAATTCGATATTAATGATCCTTATGTTTCTGCTGAATTTGGGGTTGAAGGCAATGGAGAGGGTCTTGTCTTCTACCCCGCTCCAGATACAAATTCTTCCAACAACACCCCTGCTTCTATGAATTACATGTTTAAGTGTAAGACTGAAAAGCTTAAGGTGGCCGGTAGTAAAGAGCTGGTTCCTGTCTCCGTAGAGAAGGTGGCTTCGGCTCGAGCCTTTGCTACCAAGTTCGTTACTGAAGCACGTATCGAGCAAGCCCTTTCTACTAACGGCATTACTGAAATGACCAAGCCTAAGCTAGGTCCAATCATTGGTTGGATTGTTAAAGATGTCATGAAAGAGTCTGAATTGGAACTGGAAGAGTCTGAGCTCACTTGGAAGGACGTATCTTCTGCTGTCGCAGAAGAAGCAAAAAAGCGTCTTCTTCCTCTCTGCACCGGCTGAGCCCCTTCGGGGTTTGTTCTTGGGGAGGCTGATCTCCCCAAGAACTTTCGGGCCAAAATGCACTCTTCTCTGTTCCTTTTGTGCTTTGCTGTCTTCACAGCCGTACTTATCGCCTTTGTCCAGTTTATGCTTGGTTGGTTTATTCAGTATGGCTATGATCTGTCCCTTCCCTTTTATGGGCCCGACCATCCTCAAATGCAAGTTATGAAGAAAGGCCTGGACGCTGTGGCCTTGCCTTGGTTAGCTTTTCGGACTGTGATCCAGGCGGGGTTCCTCTATTTCTTCCTAGAGGCTTTTGTATGGTATACAAGCTGAGACTTCTTCTTATCATGGTGACTGCATCTTCTTTTGGAGGCTGCACCTTACCTGGTAATGAAGAAAAGGCTCTTGAAAAAGCCAGAGAGTATGCTAAGCACATGCATCCAAATGTGCCCGTAATGAGAATTGACTGCCGCACCAACATTGAAGATCTGCTTGGCGTCTGCACTATCACTTATAATGTTTCGCCATTCCCTTTGACTCAAAAGGTCACATGCCCAGCTTCTTTCTGGTCTCAGGAAGAAAGCATTTGCGCTCCTGATGATCCTTAAAGTTCTGTCTTATCTCTGGGTAACCGTAATTTATCACATCCCAAAAGATATGCTGGCCTAGCTCAATTGGCAGAGCACCGGTTTTGTAAACCGGCGGTTAAGGGTTCGACTCCCTTGGTTAGCTCTCTCTATTGAACGCTTCATGGGTTTTCCATGCTGCGTTCCCCCACTCGCCCATAAAGGGAACCACATGTCTGTCGCTGCTGTTCAGAACTTCCGTACTAACGGTCGTCTTTTCTACGTTCTTATTGGGGACCAGATTCTACCTGGTGGCAAGGCTCACATCGGCTTTGCCATTCGGCACGACTCGGCTTCTTCGCCGGACTTTGACTACCACGCTCTTGCGCTTCAGCGCTTGGAGAGTGGCAAGTATAAGCACCCACTGACTTGCGTCATGGGCAAGTTCGTGCTATACAACCCGGAAGATCTCGCTCGCAAGTTGATCGCTTGGCTCGAGTCGGAAGGTGTCATCGCTCGGCCGGGTTCCGTTAAGGATGTCCTTCGGCGCGGCGAGGTTCTTTCGACCTACGCTCCTTCCCCTGAGAGCGCGAGCTTTGAAGCCACGATGGGGCGCAGCAAGTACGTCGCTTGGCGTACGCAGGCCACCGCTCTTGTTCAGCGTCTACCTGAAGGGGATGAGCGCCGGCTTCGTATCGAAGAGCTTCTGACTCGTATGCCTGGCCCTGTTGTGGCACAGGCAGAACAGCCCCAGGGCGAAGCTGCAGTGGTCCAGGCAGAGCAGACCACTGTATGAACGAGAAGACGTTCTCCTCAAAGGACAAAGTCAATTTTGGGGAGCACAAGGGAAAGCGCTGGGAAGATCTATCCGAGGGTTACCTCTGGTGGCTCAAGGGCAACATGAAGCATGAGTCTATCAAGTCTCAAGCCGAGTACGAACTCAACCTCAGGTTGAGCACTAAGACTTCTAAGTAATCGCCCCTTAATTGGGGCTCTTATTTTAGATGAAAGGAGTAGCCTTTGGCACTACAATCGAATGGAAGTCTTCTCTACCTGTGGAGTCGGAGTAACCCTCCGCAGGTAAAACTCGATCCAGGCAGCACCTGGAGCATTTTTCTACACCCGATGTTTGGGTATTGTCTCAAGCCGGAGCCGGCCATTGAGCTTCCCAAGAAGCTTTATGGTGAGACTGCCGCCGACACTGAGCTTTACTTGGATCGGTGGAAGGTATGGAACAAGAAGAAGCAGCTAGCTATCTTCCTTTCTGGAAGGGCCGGTAGTGGTAAGACCCTGCAGGCGAAGCATCTTGCGGTTTCTTCTGGGCTCCCGATCATTTTTGTTAACCAAGACCACGCCAACCGTGGCTTTGTTGACTTTATTGTTAAGGCGATTGACGCGCCTGTCTGTTTGATTTTTGATGAATTCGAGAAGGTCTACGCTCGGAAGGAAAGCCAAGAGTTTCTGTTGACAGTACTCGACGGCACATTGGCTCTTCCTAACGTCCTTATGGTCATGACCTCCAACACAACAAATATCAACGAGTACATGAAGAACCGTCCTGGTCGTATCTACTACACTCGCGATTACTCGGGAGTTTCTCCTGAATTTATCCGAGAGTATTGTGTCGATCACAATCTCAGCGACACGCGAATCAAGGATATTCTGAAGCTTGCCTCTCGTCATGACCAAGGTTTCAACTTTGACTCTTTGCAGGCGATTGTCTCTGAATGCTTGTTTGACGACATGCGTACCAGCAAGTATGGCAGAAAGGAGCGTAGCTTCCAGCATATCGTTTCTTACATGAACGTTGCTGGTAGTTCTCGTGGCGCTGGTGGCCACAGCGGAACGGTCGTTGGACCGCTTGCTCATTTCTTTGAGAATGCTAAGATCAATATTCGCAACCGCGCTCCTATGAATGTCCTTAATTGCGGCGAAGCCCTTAACATGGAAATCAATAAGGAGAACGGCGCCAAGTTCTTCCCGAGTGTGGAATCCTGGACTCAAATTAAGCTCACGCCAAACGATCTAGTATCGTTTGAAAAGGCAGACGATACTTTTGTTATGTCTGTTGACCTTGGACAGAAACTTAATCTCGGACGCAATTTTAAGGAACTAAACTATAGTGGCGGTTTCAATGTGATTTTGAGTTCCATTAGAACTCGTATGAAGAGTCTTCCCAACTTGGAGCTTCATGATCTCCATGATGATGAGGAAGAAGATTTTGTTCTCTTTAATGAAGATAGCCTTAGTGAGGAGGAGCGGAAAACACACCTTCTTACTTCCGACTTTGAAAAGCCTGGGGTGGCTTCTCCATGGGTTCTTGCTTATTACATGAAGCCTTCTGGAGAGAAGAAACTTAGCGCCTTGGGGCATACAGAGCTTCTCAGCATTCGAACTTTCATCGATGCTGTATCAGAAGTCGTGCCTGGTTTTATCGAAGAGCTAGAACTTGCAGCTCGCAGCGGTGGTGATTACAGCCTTCCAAGTTTGAAGGTCACCATCAATTTCGCTCCTGCTGATGGGGCCATTGTTGACAAGAACTCTTACAGCTTGTTCGAGCGAGCTTTCTAAGCTATTCAGCCCTTCGGGGCATTTATTTTCCAAAGGAGATGTGCATGTCAAACCCAACCTTTCTGTTCTTAGGGGCCTCTTGGTGTGGCCCTTGTAATCGTATTAAGCCTATCTGGGAAGAGATGAAAGCCACCTATTCAAATGCTGTCTTCAATTTTTATGATATCGATACAGATGAAGGCAGAGCCCTTGCCATGAAGCATGGGGTTAAGGGTGTTCCCTTTGTCGCTTCGTTGTCTGCCAGTGGAGGAGTTCAAGCTACTTTGAAATCTCCAAGTCTCTTGCGAGATTTCATTACTGGCATCTGTCACCAAGTTGGCCCTTAATATGAAGCATGTTTTGTTGGATTGTGACGGCGTTGTGACAGATCTTGTTCGCTCTACTCATTTCAGAATGAACAGAGTGTATCGTAGTCTTGAGCTACCTACCCCTTCTGTATCGCTCCTCAGCGATTACGAAATGAAGTCAATTTATCCTCCTCCATTTCATTCCCTAGTCCCAGTCATTTGGGGAACCTCTGGATTTGTTTCTACTATGTATCTAACGAACTTTGGAAGAACTTTGCTTTATGCTACGAGCCCCACGCCTTGGTACGATAAGGTTCCTCCGCCTAGATTCACTTTTGAATTTGTGACAGCGCCTTATCGCTCTGCCACTTGGGAATTGGAAAGAGAGAACTATCTTACTTCAAGGTACCCTCATTGCAAAGTGAACTTTGCTCACGACAAAAGCAACTTCGAAGGTGATGTTTTTGTTGAAGATCACCCTAAGAACTTGGTGGCTTGGAAACTTAAGCATCCCCAAGGCGAAGGTATTCTAGTTAAAAGTCGATACATGGATTCTTTGATTGATGACGAGTTTAAGGCTTTGTTTGGTGAAGGAAAGTCTATTCTTTCAAAACTAGGAATTAAGATTGTCTCCATTCCTAAACTATATGCGGTACTAAATAG
>Ga0255124_1000690_pt1 | contig 10472 bp, 7 predicted proteins | sample Law_Cont_RepB_8d_FD_188564 | JGI IMG/M metagenome (GOLD analysis project Ga0255124, IMG submission 188564) | Freshwater microbial communities from St. Lawrence River, New York, United States - Law_Cont_RepB_8d | ecosystem: Environmental > Aquatic > Freshwater > River | place: USA: New York... | reverse complement strand
TCCTAGTGGTAACAAGATAGAGCAAATCGCCAACTTGGTTACCAAAGAGGGGATTGCAAACAACGCACCAGAATTTTGGTCGCTTCTCGACGTGCGGGCTTTCGATCAACGTGTCGTAGGTCCCGAGGGCTCACGGCTTGCAGTAAAAGATCAAGTTTCGGTAGCGACGATCCTCGATTACTTTAAATCTCAAGTTCTCGATTCGGTCTCTGCGCCAGAGACGACTGGTTTATCCGACTGGGATGTTGTTGGAGTCCACCAGAAAAGAACGACAGTAGGTGTTCTTGTCCGTTACTTCAACGATGCTTGGTCCCCAAACGCGATCTTCGACGATCAAAAGTTGCTTGGACCTATCCAACGGCTATGCACGTTCGACGAAATCGCTGAAGCCGGTAAAGACCTTTTGAGTCGTCGCATATCGCAATCCAAGCAAGGTGATGACGAGAAAAAAGACCGAAAGAACTCACACTTTGGGATGCTAACCCCCTGCTTCGGATATGTCGTGCTTCTATTTGACTTCACCGATGGTGATGTCAAGTGGATTGATGCCGTACCGTTTCCAAGCGAAGTTCCTATGAGCAGAGCATCTGGAACGCTTGTACAGAAAGACTGGGTGATTTTCAGGAGACGCGTAGGGATTTTGAATTCCAAAGATAAACAAGCATCCATGGGTAACGACGAAGCATGGATTGATGCTTTCGGAGAGTACCGCTCGGCTGAGAACTATCCGTTTGCAGACACCTTGATTTTCTCGAAGAATCCAATCGATCAATCGATTGCAGAAGAGCTCTCGGCAGCAACTTACGGAGTATCTCAAGAGCGCAGCAAGCAACTGATCAAAATTGCGCAAGTCTTGCGCACAGATCCTTCATCGTTTTCGAAGATGACTGCTTCCTACAACGATAAATTCCCGTCTGACATCAGTGCAGATGTGCTGGGAGTTTCCATGTGGTTTCAACATTGGGATACCCGACCAACCGATGAACGCAAGCGTGAACTTGGTCGCGAGCTGCTCGCATCGATCGCTCGATTGAAAGCAGTTACGGCGGATCCATTCCTTCTCGATATCGAATACCGCATCAAGAACGCCATCGACCCAAACGCAGATTTCGTTGCCTTGGAGAACGAACTTCAGTTGAGAAAGTTCAACTCATCGGCCCTCCTGCAAACGAAGATCCAACAAGCATGCTCCCAAGGAAGCAAGGCTGAGCTGTTGCAAGCGATCAAGCAACTCAATGCACTATGGGCTTCTCAGCCTGGAGTAAAGATGGAGGAATCCACCAAGGATCGTTGGGAATCGCTGCGAAGCAGCTGGACCCCCCACACGAACTAATCCAAAAGTCTTAACTTGCAGTTCGATGCCGTTCAATTGTGGTAGCACAACCGAACGGCGCGGATTCGCAGTCGTTACCGAGGCTTGTTGAGGATTTCCCCGAGCCGTTCCTTCATCTTCGCTAACTGCTCTGCATTGGATTCAGCCAAGTTGTTTTTTTGCGATAGATCTTCACTCAAGTTATACAAGCTGACCTCGTTCGTTTCCTCACTGTATCCGTTTGCTTCTTGATACCATCGAGGCTCTTTGCTCACAGCCCCAGTTTTTGCTTGGATGAAAACCCAGTCCCCTTGGCGAAGGGCGTAGCCGTTAGGGTTCGTGTTATGCACTAACTCAGACCTGGCACTTTCGTCACCGAACAGAAGTCGTGTTTGATCGATGCTATCCTCCGCCTCACCGCTTGGTATCTCCATCCCTAGGGCTTTTGACATCGTGGCATAGAAGTCAATTTGGCTGATCAAGCCATCGGTGACTCTTCCAGCAGGAATTCGATTTGGCCATCGCATGATCATCGGCACTCGGTGGCCACCCTCAAACAGATCTCGCTTCAATCCGCGAAGCGGCCCCATGCTGCGATGTCCGGCTACACGGACTCGCTCATAAGCATAATGTTCCGGTCCATTATCAGAAGTAAAGATCACCCAGGTGTTCTCGGTGAGCCCCTTCGAGTCGAGAGCTTGCAACACCCGTCCTACCGCATCGTCGGTCTGAACGACAAAATCTCCATAGCCATTGGCATTTGATTTACCACGGAACTCAGGTGCAGGGACAATGGGTGCGTGGGGTGAAGTCAACGGAAAATACAAAAAGAATGGCTGCTGGTTGTTCTGCTCCTCAATCCACTGAACTGCACGTTCAGTGAGCTTGGGCATCACACCCCAGAAGTCCCAGCCTTCAACGCTCGGGCCCGGTCGGGCTTCCCAAGCACCTTCAGCGGTCTTCTCCGGGGTCGCTAATCCAACTGTGGGATAATGCATTAAGCGATCATTTTCGAACCAAGCATACGGGGGGAAATTCGGGACATCGTCACCAAAGTAGTAATCAAACCCGTGATCGCGCGGTCCTCCAGGAATCGACTTCTGCCAATCAAACGCATCAGGTGAATAGCCTGTTTTCGGATCGGGGCGACGACCTTGCTTTTTGATCGACTCCCAATTCCAGCCTAAGTGCCACTTGCCGATGCAAGCTGTTTTGTAACCTTTAGTTTGCAAGAGTTCTGCAAGGGTACTGCGTTCGTTATCCAACACGCTTTCGTCAAATGAATTGACGATCCCATGGAACTTGCGCCAGTGATATCGCCCTTCAAGCATCGCATACCGACTTGGTGTACAAACCCCGGATGAACTGTGCGCGTCGGTGAATCGCGTCCCCTCGCGGGCCAGTCGATCGAGGTTGGGAGTGGGAATCTTTGAGTCAGGATTCTGAACACCTAGATCTCCATATCCCATATCATCGGCATATATCAAAACAACGTTGGGGACAGGCTGGACCTGAGAGAATGCAACCGACGTCCTCAAAGCGATCGACATCGCAAATATTGTTATCGCCAAGCATCTTTGGAATCTCGACTTTGCTCGACTCATAACAACACTCGCTGAAAAAAGGAACGAAACTGCTCGATCTCCGTCACCGTCCAATAAATGCTCAATCCCAGAGTAATCGCGGCAAGCAAGAGAAAACACCAAGCGACAGCCTTCCGTGGATTCGCTGTGCCTTCCTTCGTCCACTGGCCCACTAGCATCTTCTCGAGTCGGTACCAACCTAACGGGTTCTGACTGCCACCGCTTGCCCAAAGATGGGATGTACTCGGAAAACCATAACTGCTCTCGACTATCCCACGAACACCAAGATCAGGGATGTCAAATTGCTTGCCCAGCCACTTTCCTTCGATCTCATCTGTCGCTAAAGCTTTGCAGAGCGATTCCTGAAGCCTATCAGGTGAGAGTCCTACAACGGTTAGCGACGAGCGACTGAGCAACGAAGCGAGCAAGACAAAAAAGAAATAGAGGGCGGCGAGCAATAGCCAAACCCACTCACCTAAGGCGGCGTAAGAAGCCGTTGGAAAAAACAACTCCATCGGTCCAATCATAGCAAAGCCAGAAACAGCAAAACCGAGCAAGAGAACTTCTTGCCCCGAGGTAACCACCGTCGGCTTCGATCTCAAATGCAGTATTGCAATCACCCCAAAGGCAATGCCTAGCGGAGCTAGCCCGATTGCAAACCTTGCGTAGTCAATCATTATTGGTCATCCCTCAGGACACAGACACTCATCCCGGTAAACTCTAGGAACAATTTCTTGTAAAAGGTTCATTTGTTCCAGTCGATGCTTGCGAAGGGTTCTACAAGACATTCCCCAGGACGTGGAGCCATCTGCTATGTGCTCACTCGATGCCCGTCGCGTACACGGCCCTGTCAACAATTCCCAATCCCATAGGTCTACAGTGTAAACTGGACGAACTACCGATGTCAGTGGTGTAGATCGCAACTCGATAGTTCTGGAAATCAGCAATTCATCGAGAACATCCTCCAAGTCTTCGGCTTGGGGTGGGACCCATTCCCCATTCGCGAACTGCAGATCAGTCCAGCCGTTACCTTTCCGAGTAGGTATTACACAACTGCGACCAACACCCCAGCGAGTCGCTTGTAAACAGGTTTTCAATGCCCAATCCTTTTGTTCCTTCGCCGCTGTCCCCGGAGGGCCAAGCAGTATAAAAGCGCGAGAGTGAATCGACTCCCGTCGCAAGAAGTCTATCGCCGCTTCGAATTGCTCGAGCCGCATCGATTTGTTGAGCACTTTCATCGCGCACGGATCGATGGATTCAAGCCCTAGTGCAACTTCTAACTCCCCCTTCAATCGATCTCGGAATCGGAGCGTTTCTTGCTGCACGCTTTTCGACTGAAACAACGCAGCATGATTCTCTACGATTACCCGAGAATACCTTGCACAGCGATCCGCGATCCATTGCCGCTCTAGTGAAGCCACGTTTCGTTCGTCAAAAAAATTCGCGGCATTGTAAAGCTTCAGCCACTCCTTACCCCTCACCAAAGGCAGTTCGTATTCCATTTGTTGAATGATTGCGTATTGCTGCTCTAAGTCATCGATTTGAGCAACTAGTGAACCAAGGGGCGTTACCGATTCCTTTAGTGTGTACTTCCAGAGATCACACATCGAGCAACTGTATCGGCACTCCGAGCCGACCAAAAAGTAAGTCCTTGTTGCAACAACGCCTCCTTGACCGTCAGGCTCATTTTCGCGAACAAACCCCATCGACTCACCAGCTCGGCGTAAAGGTTTGGCCGGTCGCACTCCCCGAATATCTGTAGCTCGGTTACTCCCTTGCGGACTATTCAAACCATCCTCCGGATCCTTCACGCACCGGCCCCCTCCGAAATAAGTTGGCCAAGATATAACGATGCGGCGATCAAATCCGCAGTCGTTCCAGGATTGATTCGTCGGCCTTTGATACGCATATCTTCGTCAAGCATTCGCCATGCGTCCTCGAATTCATCACTGCCGTAAGGCCCGGATTGCAACACTTCGTTAACGCGTTGCTGGATCATTCGACCAACTTGTTCACCATGCTTGCGCACAATCAAACTGTCTGGCCTTGTCGAAAGCCAATGGAGCTGCAAACACCTTATCGCATCATCGGCTTTTACACCTGCATGTGCATCTCGTATCAAGCGTTCTGCACCCTCCCAGACCTGCTGATATCCGTTGGTATATTGTAAAGCAACATCATCCCAAGCCGCCGCAGTCTTCATCGCATCGAGAATTGATGCGGGAGCTTCATCTCGAACATCATGTACTTTTGATGCGCCGAGCCCTCCAGGATGTGCAAGCCGAATCGCTCGATAAATCGCTTCGCTGTCCTCTTGATCCATCCTACACAAGACCTGCTCGATCTCGATTTGAAACGCGTTTCTATCCCACATCTCGAAACCGACCGTATTTCCGAAAACCCGGCTCTGGTCATAACTATCGTTATCCTCGACAACCAGCGAGCTTTTGGCTTTTGCGTCAGAACAAGAAGCGAACGAGCATAGCCACATCGGCGCAAGAAGGATAATCGTTCCGAGGCTTGTATTAACTCCAGAAGCCTCCAGCATCGCTTCGACGCTTCGCTCAATTAGCATTCCGACCGAAGGACTTTGAGTTGCCGAGAATAGTGAATCGACTCCATGACCTATTCGATCAGCAACAGCGCAAAAATCTTCGTACCGCATCTCGTCGAAAGGTGCATTCGGATGGACATTGCCAAGCTTCCTAGCGCTAGCTTCGATGGCGATTGCCTGTTGCGTGAAGAATCCGCGACTTCCATTAGGTCTTGGTGATTGGTTCGGAGATGAATCACCGAACAGTGGTTTCGAGTCGATCGCTTGCTCCTTACAGGCTGAATCCAAGAGTCATTGGGCGATGTTGCTTAGCCATTCAGTTTCCCAACCGTTCGCCTAGGAGTTAAAATACCATAGGAGAGTTTAGATTCAACGGTCAGCTATGTTTGAATTCCGCGATGAATAATAGGGTTCGAATGATTTCCCGACGAGCATTTTTATCCAAAGCAACAACCTCCGTCATGGGGATCTCGAGCTTTGCGCAGTCTAAAGCTTCCTTTGCTGCGATGGTTCGTCCAGATCGGCTGACAGTTAATCAAGCCGTTGCCACGGTCCATCCGTTAGCATCCCAAAGTGCGATGCGAATCCTGAAGGCCGGGGGAAATGCGGTCGATGCCGCGATCAGCGCTGCATTGGTTTTAGGTGTCGTCGATGGGCACAACTCCGGCATCGGCGGTGGATGCCTTGTTCTGATCCGTAAATCCAATGGAGAAATCCTTGCAATCGACGGTCGTGAGACAGCAAGCCGACATGCTACGCAAAACATGTATTTGCGAAACGGTGAACCTGTACCTGAGCTAAGTCAGTCTGGGCCTTTGGCATGCGCCACCCCCGGACAAATTGCTGCGATGCATCAAATGAGTCTCAAAGCGGGCCGATTGCCCTGGAAATCCCTTTTCGAAGATTCGATTCGGATCGCAAACAATGGGCATACCGCTTCTCGTTCGGTTGGCCGAAGCATTGCTGCGGAAGCCACAGAATTGTCAAAATACCCAGCTTCTAAAGAGATCTATTTCCGATCAAATGGTCAGCCTATTGCTGAAGGGGACATCCTTATTCAACGGGATCTCTCGAACACCCTACAACAGATAGCGGATCAAGGCCCCGAATGGTTCTACCAAGGCCCATTTGCAAAATCTTGTAGCGAATATCTCCGATCCATCGGCGGCATCTTAGATATCGAGGATTTTAGTCACTACGCCGCCCTACTCCGCGAACCTCTGCGATCTTCCTATCGTGGCCATCAGGTCATTGGATTTCCAACCCCAAGCTCGGGTGGCATGCATATTGCCCAAATGCTGACAATGCTTGAGCGTTTCCCAATCGATGATTGGATCAAAAACAGACCGGAAAAATACTACCATGTTCTCATCGAAGTCATGAAACGAGCCTTCGCCGATCGAGCGTACTGGCTAGGAGACAGCGACTTCGTCGACGTACCGAAATCCCTTCTTACAAGCGACTATCTAGCAGAACGCATGTCGGACTTCGACCCGACGGTAGCTTCTAAGTCCATCCAACATGGCATCCCCCCGGGCCAGCGTTCGAACCAGAAGACAGGCCAATCATCAGATGAGTCACTTCAACCACAAGTCCATTCGGATAAGAAACACACGACACACCTGACCACAGCGGACCTTGACGGGAATTGGGTCGCTATGACTTGTACGATCAACACATCGTGGGGCTCGAAAGTGACGGTACCCGGCACCGGTGTCATGCTCAATAACGAAATGGATGATTTCGCCATCGCACCGGGCACACCAAACGCATTTGGGCTTATCGGTGCCCAAGCCAATGCGGTCGGACCTAGAAAACGTCCTCTGTCGAGCATGAGCCCCACTATCGTCCTTGATGCAATGAACGAACCGATCCTAACCGTGGGTGCTGCGGGAGGCCCTAAGATCATCAATGCAACGCTTCAAGTGATCCTTCGAGTCCTCGATGGCAAGCAAGATATTGCTTCTGCAATCGCCGCACCACGCATTCATCAGCAGTGGCGTCCCGACAAGACATGGTATGAGAACCTAGCCGTAAGTGACGCTTCATCTGCAATCCCTGCGTCCCTCATCGAAGTCCTCGCATCCTATGGACACCGATTCGAAAGCTCAACCGGATTAGCTATCAGCCAAGGAATCCAACGCCAAGGGAATCGATTATCGGCAACCCATGACCCGCGTGCCCAAGGGTTGTCTGTCGCGGAATAATTCTCCTTGGACGCGCTAGAGCAAGCTGCTATCGATAGGAACTCTATAGCCACGTAGCTAAGCGTTTCGCAAGCATCTGTACCATCGCCTGCGGATTGCTTTCAGGAACAGACGGCAAAACGGACGCATCACAAACATACAGCCCGTCAATTCCCTTAAGCCTGAACTTTGAATCCACTGGCACGCTTGGGTCGCTCCCCATTTGGCAACTACTGGTGTAGTGATAAAGAGTCGTCGCAAATTTCCGCAATGCAGCACCGACTTCCTGCGAGTCTTGTCGCGAATCTCCAGGGAAAACTTCCGCGGCCTGCTTATGTAATCCAACCAAGCCACCGATCGCTTTCCTCGTCCATTGGATCGCTTCTAGCATGCGATGGTAATCGGTTGCTTCGCCGAGGTAATTCGGATCAATCCGAACATCGTAACCGGTCTGTTGATCATCCTCTCTGACAAGGTGTACTGCCCCACGACTGTTTGGTTTACTCAACGTCACCCCAACGCTAAACCTTGGAAACTCAGTATCGTATTTTGGATACCTCAAGTAATCCGTCGGAGTAATGTGCCACTGAAAAGCATTCGGCCAATCGAATACTTCACCTTGTAGTTCGCTCAAGCGTGAATACTCCATCCCAAGCTGAAAGAATCCACCAAGTTCCGATAGATTGGAACTGAGTGGGCCAAGTCTTTCACGATGATATTGCTCACGAATTGACCGGGCCATTGGGAATGCAAATCGCTCGCCCCCTTCAAGGCTGTAAACGATTGGGAAGATTAAATGATCCTGCAGTCCGCACCCGACTCCTTCGAGCGAATGAATTAATGGAATCGCAGCATCCTTTAATACCGCCGTTGGCCCGATGCCGCTTGCCATCAAGATTCTCGGAGTCCCGATCGCTCCACAGCAAACGACAACCTGCTTCGCTTCAATCCGTGCAGTCTCTTTTCCATATTGGACTTCCACACCAGTCACACTCTGACTGCCGATAAGCAACTTCGACACCGTTGCCTCCGTACACACAGTCAGTAAATCCGATTTGGAGTTTAGCAATGCTACCGAACTTACACGACGCCCAAATCGCTGCATACGTTTGTACGGAGCTACTCCGATTTGCGGAGAATCCATCGAATCGCTGCCTGCTATTCTCAAAGGTTGAGCGGCTCGGAAAACCGTTTCCACATTGGAATGCAGCGCAGGCAGGCTTAGCATCTGGGCTTGCTCGATTTCAAAGCGCAGTTCAGCAAATACTCTCCTCGATTCTTCGATTGTCCAATCCTCGCCCCAAGTTTGTTGCAACTCCAACAGGAACGCATCGGATGGTTCCATCCAAATCATCGCATTGATCGCTGTAGAGCCTCCGAGCGCGCGACCACATGGTAGATATAGTCGCCTCCCTCCGAGTTGGCTTTGCCGTATTGTCCTGTAGCTCCAGTCCAATCGTCCGCCAAAAGCGCGTGGGTAATAAGCAGGAACCCTTGAATTGGGCCCCGCATGCGATCCGCCAGCCTCCAGTAGCAGAACAGTCTTATCTCCACGAACAGCCAGTTCACGAGCCAACCTTGCACCGGCCGCACCAGCGCCAAGAATGACGACATCGTATTGCGACCGCAAATCAGCCAGACGGGAAATAGCCAGCGGCAGATTCGACTTATTAGTAGTCAAGCGCCGCTCCGCCGTCGACCTCGAGTCCTTGCCCAGTGATAAAACTGCTATCCTCCGTAGCAAGAAATAAACAGGTCTTACCCATCTCTTCGATATCAGCCATCCTTCCGAGCGGTTGCAAGGCAGCTATCCGCTCGAGCGCCGCATCTGGGTCAGGCAAACTCGAAGCCCATTGACGCATCAACGGCGTATCGACATTGCTTGGAAGAATCGCGTTGACACGGACTCCCCACGGAGCACACTCCAAAGCTAATGCTTTGGTAAACGACAACTGCGCACCTTTGCTAGCCGCATAAGCCGTAGAGTTTTTCTGCCCCAAAACCGCAGTCATCGAACTTACGTTAATGATGGTCCCACGCGTTTTTTTCAAGTGCTCGATTGCGTAATAGCACATGGAATACGTGCTCAAGAAGTTAACTCGCAGGACATCGAGAGCAATTTCGGGACGCATCTGTTCGAGTGGCGTATCAGGCGGGTGAATCCCTGCGTTATTGATCAAACAATCGATCCTTCCGTATTTTTCAACTACAGCCGCGATGCCGGCTGCGACTTGGGTTTCAATCGAGACATCACAAGCGATTCCAAGATGCCTTCGTTCCCCAACGCCCGACGTATTCGCTACTCCAAGGATACCCTCGAGACTCGCCACCATCGAATTGGCGGCCATCGCATCGCGATCCAAGATCGCCACTTTGGCCCCCTCTCGGGCAAACACCCTTGCGCACCCTTCTCCAATCCCTCGGGCCCCTCCCGTAATGACGACTACACGATCCTGAAACCTCATCCTACTCCTCCTAAACTCTTTGATTATGAATGTATCGGAAAGGCATGGCCTTATACCATCGTACGCAAGATTCGGACCGCAGCCTCTGCCCCATGCTCAGGCGACAAAGCCGTTCTGGCAATTCCGGAGACAACCTTTGTAATATTATGGTCGACTTTCGAAGGGACTCCCCATGTCTGCCCTGCTGCCCTAGTGATGTAGATCGACAACGTTCGATGTCCGCTTCCAGGTCTCTCACCCACAACATGTAATACTTGGTGCTGTCCATCTTGCTGACCGAAGAGATTCTCTCCGATTCGGTATCCAGCACGGACTCGACCGGACCGAACGATAAATGTCTCTGGGTAGACTTTCGCCCCCATTTCAGTGAGT
>Ga0255124_1000688_pt1 | contig 10490 bp, 5 predicted proteins | sample Law_Cont_RepB_8d_FD_188564 | JGI IMG/M metagenome (GOLD analysis project Ga0255124, IMG submission 188564) | Freshwater microbial communities from St. Lawrence River, New York, United States - Law_Cont_RepB_8d | ecosystem: Environmental > Aquatic > Freshwater > River | place: USA: New York... | reverse complement strand
AAAATGGACAGCATGCCGTTCCAGAGAGCAATCGCTGATCAAGAAATCACTGTGGAACAGGAATGACCTTGGTGGGCTGTGCGGCAGTACCCAGATAAATACGAACGGCACCGTCTTCGCCAGCAGCGGCCAACAGTGTGCCATCGGACGTGACAGCCAAGGCATGCAGGTAGTCTGGAAATCCGGTCAGGGTACGCTGAGCGCCACCGTTGTCCGCATTCCATACCCGAACCGTAAGATCGCCCGAGCAAGTAGCGATATTGGGTGTGGTGCCAACAAATGCAACACGGCTGACCTGTTTGGTATGCCCTGCCAATGTTCTAGCCTGTTCTCCCGCCTCGAAGTTCCAGATTTTGATCACGCCGTCGGCACCAGCACTGGCCAGTGTTTTGCCGTCGGCCTTCCAGCTCACATCGAGAACATGGTGGGTGTGCCCCTCGAACGACTTGAGCGCCTTGCCGGAAGGGATTTCCCAAGTTTTGACAAACTTGTCCGCGCCGCAGGTCGCAAGCATTTTCCCATCCGCCGAGAAAGCCACGCCAAAAACCGTATCGCTGTGCGGGCTCTTAAGGTCGAATAAAGGTTTGCCCGTAGCCACTTCCAGCAGGCGGACTTCACCGTCCTCGGTTGGGGCGCCACCTGCTGCTACCAGCAACTTGCCATCCGGGCTGAACGCCAGGGCAACCACGCGGTCTGTGAATGGCGCCACCTTACGGACAACGCGTCCGGTTCGAAAATCCCACAGAATGAGTTCCTGAAACGACCCAGTGGCCAGATAACGGCCATCTGGACTGATCGCCATCGACTCCACCAATCCGATATGGGCAGCGACAACAGGCTTACCATCGGCTGTTTTCAGCGTCGGATCTGTGAAGGCACGAAGAAATACCGCCGATGCCGCATCGTGGAGCAGCACCTGATTACCCCGCGCGATCGCCAAGGTTCCTTTGTCCGGACTGAATGCAAGAGCACGAACCGGGTGTACCGAGGAAGGCGGCGGTGTCAGAACAATCTTGGGCCGGATTCGGGCAGCAGATGGGGCCTTCGCGCCTTGATCAATCCAAAGCTTAATGAGAGCAAGTTCCTCTGGGGTAAGAGGGTCTTCGCTTTTGGGCGGCATGGCAGGACGCATCACTTTGGCTGAAAGCTTGTACAGAATGCTTTCGTCCGCTTTTCCCGGAATAATGGAAGGGCCTTTCTTCCCTCCCTTCATCAGCGTTTCGTGTGTGGCCATATCCAATTTGCCTTCCTTGATGTTCCCGGAATGGCAGAAAGCGCATTTATTCACAAAAATTGGCTCGATGTCTTTGTCGTAAAGGACTGGTTCCTTGCGATTAAGAGCGACAATTTTTATGGGTGGTACACCCACTGGTGCCGCCGCAGGCGGATCTGCGGCAGGTACCGCCAGCCCGAAAGCCACCAACAGGGAAATCATACAGCCATTCATCTTTGTATCTCCAGCGACTATCTCTTGAACCGCACAAAGCGTTAGGGATTCACCACCACGCCAAACTTGATTTCCACGGGAATGGGTTGGCCACCCGGCCAAGTTCCCGTCAGGCGTACGACAATATCGTTGCGAGCACCCGGTTTGGCATCTGGCAGGGCACGCACCGGCACTTTGAATTCCGTTGCTCCGGGTGGACAAACCCCCGGGCCAACCTGAACGCCCATTGCAGCAGGCGGAACAACAACATCAACTTGAAACGGACCGCTAAATCCGTGGAGGCGGGTGACTTTCACTACCAGTTCGGCAGATTGACCGGCTTTCACAGGAATTTGCGGCGCCGATAACGCCACTGTGGCAAGGGCTTTGGGAAGTACCTGTAAAACCACCGGCATGGCCCAGACAACGTTGGATGTGGCAGGTTTCTGCTTGGCCATGGGGTCTTTGGCGAACGGCACAGCCGCTTGCCCCCGCACCATCAATACCTGCGGGCCGGGAGACATGGTGGCAGGAACGGTGATATTCAGAATGCCTTCCGCTGCTTCAGGAGCCACAACCACTGGCTGGTTGTTGTTCACAAAATTCGCCGGCAGATCTATGGTCTGAATGTTGACAGGAACTTTAGCCTCGGGCACAACGCGCTTCACAGCCACCTTCAACTGCCCTTTGTCTCCCTGAATGATTCCAGGCTTGTCCAGTGCGGCAACCAAACTAATTGGAGCCGGATCCACGCACGCCAATACCAAGGTCTGATGCGCCCGCGCCGGGGGGACAATATTGGTATTGTTTGCCGAAACAGGCCAAACATAGCCGGTTGGCACAACCGGACGGGTGACTGCCTGACCATTGATGGTGCCGCGCGCCACGAGCCGGATCACGACCGGATCGGCCGGTGCCTGTGGCTGCGCCTGAAACACCATGCGGCCGCTGGTTTCACCGGCTGCGAGCACCAAAGGCATGGCCGTAACGGAAGCTGGCAGGCCTTCAGCCACAATGGTTACTTCACCTGCGAATCCATCGTCGCGGAATACTCCCGCCACTAACGTCCCCACTCCACCGCGGGGAACCAACAGGCCAGTGGGCCTGTAGAGGTCACCTACCAACGCCACAGCAGAAAAACGCGGCCGTGGCGCGGCGATTTGCAGGCGGTAGTAGTGGCGCGCCCCCCATGACGTTTCTGAAATACGACTTCCAACGCGCACGAAATACTCACCATCAGCAGCGGCGGTCATTGTGTATGCAGGTGGATCGTCGTGCCGGGTCAGTAACCGGGGTACGGGGCCGCCCGCTGGCAGGTCATCAAGATCAACGATATCGCCACCTTCAGCACCAAGGCGGACAGATAAAGTCAGGTCCGCCAAGGAACCGATGGCATCGCCCAACGGCGAGATTACAACGATTTGGCCTTTTTTCAGCTTGAAGCGGTACCAATCAATGTCTCCACGTTTGCCGATAGTTCCAAAGGTGTCTGTTTCCGGTGCTACCTCCTGCGCTGAACCAGGCAGGTCGTTGGGTTCTTTTTCTGGAACAATTCCAAGAGCGGTTACTCCGAGAATAGCTGGAGGCAACGGACCTGATCCAACCTCAGCCGGAACGAATAGAGGAAGCCGCAAACGCGAGGCGGCATGGTAAGTGAACCCTCTGGGAATTTCCTGAGAGTAAACCTCTGGCGCAACCTTGACGACTACAGCAGGAAGAGGGCCATCCGGTCCTACCGGAGTGACTGTGCCACCGGCGGGGCCAACTGCAGGGGGTACCAGCATTTCAACCCACGGAGTGGTAGTAACGTTGAGCCGATAGAAGTGATTGGGGCCACCACGCTGATAGGTGAACGATGCCACACGGATGTGGTAATCGCCATCGGCTGGCAATTCAGCGCGCAGCGAGGTTTCAGTTTCAGACAATGGACGGGCCGAAGCCACGATTCTACCACGGATATCGTAGAGTTCCAAAAGCGGATTTAGCCGGCTATCGATACTAGACGCCATGCACGCGGCGTATATTTTTTGACCACGCGTTCCCTTGAACACCACGTAATCGACGTCGGTTCCGGCTGAAATAACGCCATTAACGGTGGTATCGACCTCGATCCGTTGGGCTTCGGGTACGTCGTTGTTGGGTTCCTTTTCGGTTGCCTCAACCAGATTGCCTACAGCAAACATGCGAGGCTGACTTACCCCCCAACGGCCCACAATGCGAACGTCGTGAAGCCCCACGGGAACATCACCAGCAATCTTCACCTGAAATTTGGTGACTGGCGGGGCAGGAACTGGTGGCTTGCCAGCCATGGGTGGAGGAGCTGGTACCACCATAGGCGTGGCGACCAAGCCCGGGTGATCGAATAACAAGGCTTTCGGTTCTTCGAGATCCGACCCCGCGAAAGACACCTCAACCGTGGTGCCACGTTTGCCCCCACACGGAGTGATGGTTGCTAAAAATGGCGCAGGTGTGGCGGAATCCGGAACCTGACCCTGAACAGGCAATGCGGCCAATACCACACCAGCCAGCAGCAAAAGTCCTTGAAACAGAGACATGCGCTTGAAGGGCATGGTGGGAAAGTCCTCAATCCGTACCAATGACGAATGAAACAGTGGCGGGCAGGCGGGGTCGGGACGAATCCCGTATCATCAGCGTAATGGCATTCCCCTGTTGGATCAAGCATGGAGAGACAGACCGGTGCGGATCCTATTTTTGGGCGATGTGGTTGGAGGGGCCGCAATCGATCTCGTGGTTTGCAGAGCCAAGGTGCTCCGCGCAACCCATCAACTCGATGCCATCGTGGTAAATGCCGAAAATGCCGCAGCAGGCTCTGGTTTGGTGCCCTCACAGTTCAGGGCACTCACACTTGCAGGAATAGACCTCATCACCCTTGGCGATCACGCGCTGCGCAAACGTGAAATTGTACCTATCCTTGAATCTGATCCACGCATCTGCCGCCCGGCCAATCTGGCTCCTCAATGCCCCGGCCGCAACTTTGCACTGGTCACACTTCCGTCCGGGGTTCGCTTGGCTGCATTTACTGTGCTTGGCAGAACGTTCATGAAACCAGCCGAATGCCCCATCGAAGCCATAGATCGGCTTCTCCAGCAGCTTCAACCTTTGGCTGACGTCGTGTTGGTGGATCTGCATGCCGAAGCCACTGCTGAAAAACAACTGTTGGCGCGCCACTTAGATGGCAAAGTCGCCATGGCCTTGGGAACCCACACGCATGTGCCAACCGCTGATGCGTGCATCATGCCCAAAGGCACGGCGTTCCAAACAGACGTAGGAATGTGCGGACCGCACGACGGTGTGCTTGGAAGGCAAACCGAAGCCGTGATGCGGTCGGCTCGCACAGGTATGACAGAACCATGGCCATTGGCCACGGGTGACCTGCGGCTGCACGGGACCATTGTGGAGGCCGATCCATCCACCGGTTTGGCTCGATCGATCGAGCCATTCAGCGAACGCGCACCTTGATACCGCTGGGTGTATCAGGGCCCCGGTGAACCGCATGGGTTTGTTTGGTAAAATCGGACTCGTCTGCGCTGTAAATATCACAGAATTTCTGCGGGTTGCGGTCCACCAGTGGAAACCAACTGGATTGAATCTGAACCATCATCCTGTGACCCGAACGAAACGTGTGGCAAACATCGGGCATGGTGAAGCGAACGCGGGTCACTTTGCCCGGTTCAAATGGAACAGGTTTGCTGAAGCTTTCACGGAATTTGCCTCGGAAAGGCTCGCCCCTAATAAGCATCTGATAATTACCCATTCTAACCCCCGACGGGTTGGGATCCGGATCAGGATAGTCGGCGGGGAATTGGTCCACCAATTTAACGACCCAATCGGCATCTGTCCCGGTTGTGCTGACCCAAAGATCGACTTCCACCGGACCTGCCAGCGAAAGATCTTCGGTAAGAACAGAGGTCTGATACACAAGCACATCGGGACGGCGGGCGGCATGGCGCTGATCGGCTGTCATGTATTCGTAATCCATTTTTGTTGTCGTACGTTCCATGAACGGCACAGGCTTGGCCGGGTCAGATACAAACGAGTCGTTGCCGACGATCTTTGGGGTTTCCTGAGCCAGTCCCCCTCGCTCCTGAAACTGAAAGTGTTGCTCGCGAACCGATCGGGGTGGCCATGAATCGTATTTCCGCCAGATATTGGTTCCCGTCTCGAAAACATGAGCCTCGCTGGCGGATAACGGAGCAGTACCTTTGAGGTGATGCTCAAAGAAGGGAAACTCGATCTTTTCGCGATAATATTCCGCTGTTTTCGATCCAAATCGGGCATTGCCAAGGGAATCGCCGGTTCCTCGCGACCACCCACCATGATCCCATGGCCCCATCACAAGAACATTGTTGGCCCCTGGGCTTTGCTTTTCGATCGACTGGTAACAGTTCAATGCCCCAAAAAGATTTTCCGCATCAAACCAGCCTCCCACCGTCATGACCGCGGGCTTAATTCCCTTCAAATGAGGGCGTATATTCATCTGCTTCCACAATTCGTCGTAAGTTCCATGACGCATCATCTCATTCCAGAACGAGATGCCGCCCTTCAGGTACTTGTTGTCCGCCTGTGCCAGTGGGCCCATATCGAGAAAAAATTGGTAGCCGTCTGGAGTGTCATGGTCGAAAGGGGTTCGGCCAAATTTGCGGTCCGGATAGGGGCGTTCTTTGCCAAAGCCAGCCATGAAGTTGAAGGCGTGCGGCAAAAAGAAGCAACCGTTGTGATGGAAATCGTCACCAACAAACCAGTCGATTACCGGTGCTTGCGGGCTGCAGGCTTTCAGCGCCGGATGGGCATCAATCATTCCGGCAGCCGTATAAAATCCGGGATATGATATTCCAGACATCCCAGCTTTGCCGTTGTGCCCGGGTATGTTTTTCAGCAACCAGTCGATGGTGTCGTATGTATCCGTGCTTTCGTCGATCTGATGCTGTTTCTTATTCGCTTGGTGCGGTCGAACATTCACAAACGATCCTTCCGACATCCACCTTCCCCGGACATCCTGGTACACAAAGATGTAACCCGATTTTTGGAAAAACTCGGAAGGGCCCAGTTTTTCCCGGTAGTTATCAACCCCATAAGGCGCAACGCTGTATGGAGTGCGATTCAACAGCAAAGGATGGTTCTGTGAGTCGTCTTTCGGAACATAAACCGCGGTGAAAAGCCGGGCCCCGTCACGCATCGGAATCCGGAATTCAAACTTGGTGTAGTGGGATCGCACATGATCCTTGATGTTCCGCTGGGCATCCGTTGGCGCAGGCGGTGGCGCCTGCCCCGTAGCAGAATGAACCTGCAGGAGCAGAACCAAGATTCCAAAAACACCGCGACTGCTCATGAATCAGTTCCTCTGCAAGCCAGTCTCCCGGAAGGCTTGATGATCACAGCAACGACCCTGCCATGCAAGGTTCAGTCTTTTGGTGTCGGAAGTGATTGATGTCAGGCGGAGAACGACGCAAGCTCGGTCCCTGTGTCGCGGCGGATTTCTGCTAAAAATCGTTGCCATGCTGCTGCATTCCCAGGAACTTGGGTGCCTGCATGATCGAGTTCGGAAGCAAGATCAACGGCTGTGGCGATGGCTGGCCCCGATAGCGATTCGAGCCTGTCAAGAATGGTCAGCAACAAGGGAGGCAGCGGTTTGGGCTTAGGCCCGGATCTGTTTTCATCCACCAACCATGTACGAGCCAACCGGGCCAACGATTTCAGGTCGGCAGCAGGATCGTCATCCATCTGAGAACCGAAAATCCAAGAAGGCACTGCTGGATCAAGTAGCTTTACCAAACCTGTGGGAGCCAGCAGCACATGGCTGGCATCAACCCTGCCATGAGTAAGCCCTGATGCATGAAGGTCGCGCAGGCCCAATGTTGCCTGAAGCACGAGGCGATACCAGACCCCTGGTACAGCTGCCAAAGCCGACCAACTGTCTGATCCACATCCCACAAGGGCTTCACGCAGGACAGCGGGCCTGCCATCGATTTCGAAAACTTCCCACGTGGCCTGAAGATTTTCCGATTCAATGGCGGCCACCGCCAAAGCGCGTTGCGTGTATTCATCTGGCCGCGCCGCGTCAGACATTTCACTTTCCGCGAGGTGATGCAGCATCCCCTCGGCACCACGGCGCGGATCGTAAACAGAAAACAGCTCTTCGCGAGGGCCACTGGGCAGTCGGTCGAGCACTGCAACCGGTCCTATTACCAGTCCAGCCATGTTCCCGGTTTCAAGCTGAGCCAACTGATACTTGGTCAACACGCCATCGCCTAACAGAATCGAACGTAACGGCCTGCGTTCCAAACGGGCTGCCGCAAGCAATCGCTCCAAGTCGGTTGAAACCGCTAATCCCTCGTTCAAAAGCACCTGGCTCAATGCCGCATCCGAATCGTCGATTCGGCCAGTAGCTTCCCAAAGTGCTGGGCCAACCGATTGGCCGGCACGGGCGCGCGCTGCCGCACTGAAACCAAGTCTGCACCATTCCTGAAGCCATTCAGGCAACTGACGCGCAATTTCCTTGTCAGATTCCGGCAACAGGGAGCGCATTACAGAAATAATTTCCGAAGGTCCTGACTCTACAGCCTCATTAACCGGACTAGGCCGCTCGATTTCAACCGGTTCGGGGGCGATGGGAATGTTTTCGTTAGCGGGCCACCACGCTTCAGGAATGGCCGGAATAACTTCAGACTTGGCGACAGGCTTCTCAATCACAACCGGTTTATGCGGTATTGGGGTAGCAGGCTCAAGCAACAATTCTGATAGGACAACCGGATCCGGCTTGGCTTCTTCCACAACAGATACAGGTTCAACCGGTGGCACAACGGCTGGAACGTGAATGATTGCTTGTCGGGCAGCCAACTCCAGTTCACGCGCTTCCAGATCCAAGCGCTTCTTTTCGAGATCGTTCTGCGCGCTTTCCAGATCCAAACGCTGCTGGCGCAGATCCAGCAATTCCTGCTGCTGGCTCAAATGCGACTGGAACAGTTCCTGCTCGGAACGAGCAACTGCTGCTTCGCGCACAGTCACAGCATGATCGCGCGCCTCTAGATCTTCTGTTCGTTGATGATGCTGAAGTCTGGCCGTTTCACGCTCTACCCTGTCGCGCTCGATCTCCGCCCAGCGTGAGGCAACGAGCGCGCGTTCGCGCTCAAGTCGTACCAAATCGTCTCTGTGCTGCTCCTGAGCAACCCTTAGCATTTGCCATGCTGTTTCCAGTGCGGGAGACATGGATGGGGCAGTATGTTCTTCACTCAACGGAACAGGGGCAACTGCGCCTCCCCCTGAAACGAATCCTCGCATCAGGCGCAGCAGGTGGCGCGCCTTGCGGAACCAACGTTCTGGCCGGTCTTCTGCAGCAGATTGGAGCGGTTCCGGCAAAGCCGGATCGTTTAATCCTGTCAATTCAAGGGTTAAATCACCAAGCCGAACCTGAACTGGATAAGACACGATTCCCGACTGCCACAATTCACCATTCACCTCGACACGAACCAAAGGCGCCAGTTTGCGCACCAAGATACCGCCCGGACACGGTACCAACAGGACCCAGACGGGGGGTGCCGACTGATCGAGCCGCAAATCGCAACCAGGCGCGCTGCCCAGAATCCATCCACGGCAGTCGATTTGGTAGTCACTCGAGCGTCCAGACCTATCCGTCAGGCGCAAGCGCGCATCCAACAGTAGGTCCAATTGCTCCCCGCTCATGAATCAATTCCTGTGACTTCTCGTGTTTTCAATGCGCTAGATGGCGAAAAACCTTGGCAAAAGAAAGGGCAATCGGCCGTTAGGTACGGCCAAACTGGCGCTCAAGGTCATGTTTAGAAAATACCAGCGCCGTGGGACGGCCGTGCGGGCAATGGTGAGTATCTTGGGCGAGGTGACGTTGCTCAAGCAACGCCGCCATTTGCTCCTGCGTGAGCGGTTCGCGGGCCCGAACAGCAGAGTGGCAAGCCATGAGGCTCATGATGTCGTGTAGCAGGGCTTCGCGTGATGGAGGTCGCTGGCGCTTGACCAAGTGGTCCACCACCTGCATTAACAGCTGACCCGGAGACCTTTGCCCCAATATCCCTGGATAAGCCGTAATAGCCATGGCTGTCGCCCCCATAGCCTCTACTTCCATTCCCAGTTCTCGCAGGGCTTCGCTCCACTCCTCGATCAGGGCTCGCTGCTCCCCCGTCAGTTCTACCACTTCGGGCAGCAGCAATCTCTGCGCGGGAATAGCTCCTACGGTAAGCCTTTTTTTAATCTGCTCAAAAAGAATCCGTTCGTGCAAGGCGTGCTGATCGATCACCATCAAGCCATCACTGCTTTCGACCACCAAATAAGAATCATAGATCTGCAACATTCTTGGAGAATCGCCAGAGCTTGCTGCCGCCAGCTCCTGAAATACCTGAGGCACTGCAACATTTGGGTTCCCCTGCGAATCATTTCGAGGCGGAGCGATATTGGGGGTGTCTTGCCGGGGCCTTTCGATTGGCCAAGAATCATGAACCGTAGGCGATGATTCCGCCCCACCTGCCTCATGCGAATGCTGATCACGAATGGAGCGAGGCGCCATTGGCGGAGGAGGCATCGGAAGTGATCGTTGCACCGGGGCTGGCGGGTCAAAACGGAATTCAGTGGCAGGCCTTAGTGGCGGCACCAACTCTTCCCGACGCAAACGATCCTTAATGGCACCAAAAATCAGTTGATGAATCGCCTGAGGCTGGTGAAACCTCACTTCGGACTTGGCAGGATGCACATTGACGTCGACTTCGCCAGGCGGCACATCCAAAAACAAAAAAGCCACAGGGTGACGACCAACCATCATCAACCCGCGGTAGGCTTCTGTTATGGCATGCTGCAACGACCGATCCTTGACATGCCTGCCATTCACAAAAAGATACTGCATGCGCGCTGTACCGCGATCGCATGCGGGATCCGCCACTAGCCCTCGCAGTCGCATACCGTCTCGGGAACGGTCGATGGCGTGCAACTGGTGAGCCACTTCCGGGCCAAACAACCGTTCCACGCGATCCATTGCCTCGAGGGAACCCGGCAGATCCATCAGGGTTTTGCGCCCTTGTCG
>Ga0255124_1000682_pt1 | contig 10546 bp, 6 predicted proteins | sample Law_Cont_RepB_8d_FD_188564 | JGI IMG/M metagenome (GOLD analysis project Ga0255124, IMG submission 188564) | Freshwater microbial communities from St. Lawrence River, New York, United States - Law_Cont_RepB_8d | ecosystem: Environmental > Aquatic > Freshwater > River | place: USA: New York... | reverse complement strand
TGGCCCGGCCAATCGTCCGCTCACTCCGGCAGCAATTAGGCGGCAGCCAAGACCTTCCCGTGCAATGGCTTGGCCCACAAGAGATGACAGTCCACCTGTCAGTGTCCCTTCCTCCGCGGTCAACACGGTTGAAAAGCCGGAAAGGCATTCCACCAATTCTGGCGTATGGTCTGGAGGCAGGTGCGCCATCACCCCCACAGAAGCGATAATTCCATGGGTCAACAAAATGTCTGCGGCTGCGCAGGCTTCCACCGCCATGGCGCCTGTCGCCAGCAGCAAAACTTCATCACCACCCCGGCGAATGATTGTTGGCGCATTCCATTCGAAGCGGCCATGCAACCCGGGAACCGGCACATTGCCCCCCTTACCTACGCGCAGATAAACAGGGTCTTCTTGTCCGAGGGTGGCTGACAGCACGGTTTGAGTCTGTGCTGGATCTGCCGGGGCGACAACACGCATACCTGGCATGGCACGCAAGGCTCCTAGGTCTTCCACCGCATGATGGGTCGGGCCAGCAGGACCGTAAGCGTAGCCACCACCAATGCCAACAACACACACTGGCAAACGGTGCAGTACAGGCCCGTTGCGGATCTGCTCGTAGCATCGCAATGCGGCAAAATTGGCAATCGAATAGATGAATGGCCGGTAGCCCACCATGGCAAGGCCTGTGGCAATTCCGGCCATATTCTGCTCTGCAACTCCCACATTGAGGAATCGGTCGGGAAACTCGCGGGCGAATGCTTCCACCACACTCCAGCCCAGATCGGCTGTTAGCAAAAAGATACGGGCATCGTCGCGTGCCAACAGACACAGTTGCTCCACGAGGGCGTTTCTCATGCCACTGCCTCCAAACCATTCAGCGCCAGCTCATACTGCTGGGCCGACATGGGCAGGTAATGCCACGCCACCTGATTTTCCATGTAGCCAACGCCTTTACCAAGCACCGTTCGGGCCACTACCAACCGTGGCTTGCCAATGCCCCGGGGAATCAGCGCCTCGGCTAACTGAGCAGTATCGTGGCCATCCACTTCGACTGCATCCCAACCAAAGGCTTCCCATCGGGCAGCCATTGGGGCAAGGTTGAGGACATCACGCGTAGGGCCAAGAGCCTGAGAACCGTTCGCATCGATGATGGCCGTCAGATGGCTTAATCGATGGTGGGCAGCGAATTGCGCTGCTTCCCATACCTGTCCCTCATTGCACTCAGCATCGCTGAGGACGGCAAATACCCGGGCAGGCGATTGGCGGAGCCTAAGGCCGTGCGCCAAGCCACAGGCAACCGAAAGCCCCTGCCCCAACGAACCAGTGGCGACATCGATTCCAGCCAGACAAGCTTCCGGATGAACGCCCAAATGAGTGCCGTCGGCGCAGTAAGTACCCAGCGCGGCCTCATCCATCAGCCCGGCGTGATGCATGGCCACATAGAGTGCGAGTGCCGCATGCCCCTTGCAGAGCACAAACCGGTCGCGGTTGGGTTGTTCTGTCCCAGCGTGGCGCAGCAATCCGCCCCAAAGCGTGGCGATGATTTCCACGACAGACAGGGACGAACCAATGTGGCCGACATTGGCGGCACGCGACTGTTCCAGTACGCCCCGGCGAATTTTGCCTGCCAGGTCGTTCATGCGCCGAAGGGTGGCGGGGTCGGGGCGCAGCATGCCCGTCTCCGGTAAACCAAAAATCAGGCTGCAACATTAGCAACCTTTAGGCAAAGTCTAGAAGAGGGTAGGTTCAGGAATCCAGTGGGAAAGAGAGGAGAGCCGGGCCATAATTCTTCATAGTCACCATTTAGGCAAAACGTGAAGCTTTTACCGTTACCTCAACCGCATGGTTGTCGACTTGAATAAGACTGAGCTCATTTTTTTGCGTTCAAGACAGCCAGACCACTTCAGCTTCCAATGCCTTTTTACTTCAAATATGCGGCATTGCAGACACCATGGCAGGAAATATTGCCATGGCCTTTTCTATCCCGATAACCAGAGCCATCGATAGCCCTTATTTAATTCCGTTGGCCAATTTGAAGACTTCCGTCAAAAAACCAGTCGCGTATGATTCAATACCGGGGCTTTCTTCCTCAGAGTTGCCCGCCACGTTAAGAATACTAACGTTGTTGGCGTTCAACCATTCAACAACCGCTTCGACTGTGATACCTGATTTTTCAATATCAATTTTCAAAGAGGGCTTGTTGAGCTCGAGAATCATGCGCGTTGTCAACTGCTCGCCGCGAGCCTTGAAGTTTTTGGCCAACTGGATGGTCGCATCCGACCCGCGCACATTCATGCGCGTTCTGTCCGGGTAATTAGGACTTTGCAGCGCCACAATACCGTACCGTCCCGCATAGGCCGGACGTTTACCAGCGAGGGTTATGTATCCTTTGGGCATCCAGCCGCCTGTAGGAATACCCAAAGCTTGAGCCGCCATCAAACCTGCTATGTCCACACCCGTCTGGCCACCAGAAATCACTTTTGCCAACATTAGAACACCCCCTTTTACAACCACACAATCGTTCAATAGAAATTTTGATATTACGCCTTGATAGTGGCGATACTATCGGAATCGATAGAAAACTCTGAGGCCCGAACCATTTCCATCTTGGCGCCTTCAATGATTAGCGCCCGAAACAAATGGCATACTCGTGCAAGCTTTCCATTGCACCCCGGCAGATTTGCTTTCAGGCTGGCCGGGACATTTGATCAATGGACTAATTGTACATGATGGCGGCCGAGGGCACACGAACAGATTGCGTTTCCGTGAGATATCCAATTCCACAACTGTTCACGACACGCTTTTGCTGGCATCAGGTGGCAGTGCGCCGACCTTCCAGTTCCTGCCACCGTTGGTACAGCCGCTCCACGCGGGTTTGAGCTTCCTCAAGTGCCTTGCATGCCGCGTTCAGGATGGCATTTCCCGCCGTGGCGGAAGCTTCCACCTCCGCATGGAGTTTGGCGACTGTCTCCTCGGCCTCGAGCAGTGTGGCTTCCATACCGTCGAGCTCTTTCTGCTCGTGAAAGCCCAGTTTTCGCGCCTTCGGCTGAACAGGTGCCCCCTTGGTCCCGCTAGCTTGCGCTGCCTTGGTCGCCTGACGCTGTGCTCGCTCCAAAGCCGTCAGCCACTGGCTGACGCTGGCGTAGCTTGCCGAACCACCTTTGCCGTCGAGCCCAATCACCTCGGTGCAGACACGATCCAGAAGTTCACGGTCGTGACTGACAATGACCAATGCTCCTGGGAAATCAGCCAAAGCCTCTTCTAATACTTCCAAGGCTGGAATATCCAAATCGTTGGTTGGTTCATCCAGCAGAAGCAGGTCAGCGGGCTGAAGCATCATTTGCGCCATGCGGACACGGGCCTGCTCTCCACCGGAAAGCGATCCCACCAGCACATCGATCTGTTCAACACTGAACAAAAACTGCTTGGCCCAAGCGGTCACATGCACAGGACGACCACGAAAATGAACCTCGTCGCCGCTAGGGCAAAGGGCGCGACGCAGCGATTGATTGGGGTTTAGGGCAGTACGGCCCTGCTCAAACATCACACGCCTCAAGCCATCCGCGGGAATAACGGTGCCTTCATCAGGTTTATGCTCACCCGCAATGGTGCGAAGCATCACACTCTTGCCACTACCGTTGGGCCCCAGCAAGCCAAGCTTGGAACCCGGCGTCAGCATCAACTCCAAACCAGAGAATAAACGACGCCCACCCATCGATTTGGCAACGTTTTCCGCCACCAGCAATTTACGCGACTGACGGCCGGTGCCTACAAAATCGATTCCAGCGGCACCCGCCGCTGTGGTACGCGCCTTCAGGTCTGCCAATTCACCGCGCCGATCCATGGCTTCGTCAATTCGTGAGGCAGCTTTGCGGGTGCGCGCTGCCGCTTTACGGCCGAGCCACTCCGTTTCGCGACGCACCTGATTGGCAACTGATTCACGCAAACGGGCCTGACCTTCGAGAAATTCATCGCGGCGTTCGGTGAACTGGTCGTACGAACCGGTGGCGCGAAAATACCCGGCAGGATAAACCCGGCTGATTTCAAGAATGTCGTCGGCCACGGCGCGCAGGAAGGCGCGATCGTGCGTAGCCACCACATAACCAAACGACGAGGCGCGCAGCAGTCGCTCGAGCCACACGATGCCTGGAAGGTCAAGGTGGTTGGTCGGTTCATCCAGAAGAACGATATCGGGCTGAAGCGCCATGGCGCGAGCGATGCTCAGGCGCTTACGCCAACCACCAGATAGATGAGAGGCAAGCTTTTCGTCGTCGTCGAATCCCACCTGTGTCAACACAATCGACGTGATGGTTTCGCGTTCGTGCTCTTCGATCGACTCATCGGCGAGCGCCGCCAATACCACTTGGCGCACAGACATGCCTTCGGGGAAAACATCGTCCTGGGCAACGTAGCCTAGCTTTACCGATCGACGCATGGCGCGGGTGCCGGCATCCATTTCTTCGCGGCCAACAAGGATCTTGAGAAGAGTTGATTTTCCAGCCCCGTTGGGCCCGATCAAACCAATGCGTTCACCCTCACGGATGTCAAACGAAAGGTCCCTGAACAACGGACGCACACCAAAGGTTTTGGTCAAACCCTGCACACTCAAAAGCACACTCATGCGAAACCCCAGAAGGCAGCTTCCTTCAGGCAAGCCGGAAACAATTCCATGCACTATAGCGAACATGGCCATTCTTCGACACGCCGGACAGCCGCTGTTCCCCGACACGCCCCGACCAAGAGGGCATACCACACCGGTCACATCAGATGAGTTTTTGATGAAGCCTTCTGATGGCCAGAGTTTCCGTGAGCCACGCAAAAGAAATGCCCGCATGGAGCGAATGACATTTGGTCAATTTCACAAACTGGAGGATTGTCGATGAAAATATTGGTTACCGGCGGCCGCGATTTTAACAACAAGGCCCTTCTTTTCGACACCCTTAACAAACTGCATGCCGAAAGCCCAATCACCCTCCTCATTCATGGCGCATCCCGAGGTGCCGATAGCCTGGCTTCAGAATGGGCCAAAGAACACGGGGTAGCCGAAAACGGCGAAAAACCCAATTGGAAGCTGGGTCGGGGAGCAGGCCTCATCAGAAACAAGGAAATGCTGTCCCAAAATCCAGATCTAGTGGTCGCCTTTCCGGGAAACAAAGGAACGGAAGATATGGTGAGAAAAGCGCAAGCCGCCGGCAGAAGGGTCTTGAAAATAGCCGGCTAAAAGCGATCAGCGGCCCTGCGCGCCATAAAGGTGGCGCGCAGGGTCAGGCCAAAATCTCGCGAACGACACGGCCATGGACATCTGTCAGCCTGAAATCGCGGCCTGCCTGACGGAATGTCAGCTTTTCATGGTCGAAACCCAAAAGGTGGAGCATGGTGGCGTGGAGGTCGTGCACCGACATCGGGTTTTCCACGGCCTTAAATCCCAGTTCGTCTGTGGCGCCATAAGCCATGCCGCCGCGCACACCTCCCCCGGCCATCCAGACTGAAAAGCCGTAATGATTGTGGTCGCGTCCAGATAAGCCGGGCATCTCAGCCACGGGAGTGCGCCCGAATTCACCGCCCCAAAGCACCAACGTATCGTCGAGCATGCCGCGCTGTTTAAGGTCATCGAGGAAAGCAGCGATTGCCTGATCCCAATCAGCAGCCAAACTGCGGTGCTGTTTTTCAAGATTGTCGTGGTTGTCCCAAGGCTGACCACCGCCACTCCAGACCTGCATGACTCGCACGCCACGTTCCAGTAAACGCCGGGCCAGCAAAAGCTGCCTGCCGTGGGTGGTGTTTCCGTAACGTTCTTTCAGTCTGGCATCCTCATTTCTGAGATCGAGGACATCAAGACCTTCCGTCTGCATGCGGTAAGCCAGTTCAAACGATTGCAACCGGGCCTCAAGCGCCGCCGCTTCGGGCTGACCAGCCATATGCCTGCGGTTGAGTGCCGCCATAAGATCGTATTGAGGACGCAATTTGTCGGATGTGAGAGTTGGATGCCTGAGATTTTCCAGCAACTGGCCCGGTTCGGTTTTGGCGGTGTCGAGGTGCACACCCTGATAGGCTCCCGGCAGAAAAGCACTGCGCCAGTTCTGCACGCCAACAATCGGCAAACCACCCGGGCAAAGGACCACAAAAGCAGGGAGATTGCTGCCCTCGGTACCCAGCCCATACAGCAACCATGAACCGACACTGGGTCTTGGAAGTCGGCCATCACCGGTATTCATCAACATAAGCGATGGTTCATGGTTTGGAACCTCCGCCTGCATCGAGCGGATAACGCACATGCGATCGGCATGGCGCGATGCGGTTTTGGCGAACAGTTCACTTACTTCAAGACCCGACTGGCCATATCTGCTGAATTTAAAAGGAGAACGCATCACCCCCGCTGTTTTGCGTTCGGTACGCAGGGAAGCATCTGGCACAGGCTTACCATGCAAAGCATCGAGCTTGGGCTTGGGATCAAAGGTATCCACCTGACTCGGTCCACCATTCATGAAAAGGTGGACCAATCGCTTGGCACGCGCCTGTCGCTGCGGCGCCCGAGGCGTGAGAGAGTCGGTAGTTGCCGCGAATGCGGTTGCACCCATCCCAAAGGGTAGTCCAGCCAACCAGTCGCGGCGCGAAAAAGGAACGCATGTCATGTCCATGGTGGTGGTTCCTTAGTTGATGAACGAGAATTCATTGCCAGCCAGAATAACTTGGGCTGCCTGACGCGGAGCATCGGCACCGGCTTGCTCCAGAAAACGAATCATCAACATGGTTTCATCGGGTTCGGGGTCGCGCTGCAATGCCATGCGATAGATAGACTTGACCCAGACTTCCCGTTTGCCTGAATCCCCCGCCCGCCGGACCAAGGCATCGGCACAAGCCAGACCAAACGGATGATTCATTAGCCATAGAGCCTGAAGCGGGGTCGTGGTTACGTCGCGTTTGGCCGCGGTTGCATCAGGGCTGGGGAAATCAAATTGGCGGAATAGGCCAGGCACCTGCAACCGATCGATGTGCAGGTAAAGAGTTCTGCGAGTGCTATTAAGATCTGCTGAAGATGCTCCACCCGAAGTGGCGTCAAGCCTGCCAGATACAGCAAGCATCGAATCCCGCAGCGCCTCAAAGTCGACACGCGCGGTGTCGCGGCGGGCCAAAAGCCGATTTTCAGGATCCTTAACGCGCACTTCCGCTGGCGCATCCGACGAACGCTGCCAAGTATCACTTGCCAAAATCAGCCGAAGCAATCTGCGTGTCGACCAACCGTGGTCGATGAGGTCCTTTGCCAGATAGTCGAGCAGTTCGGGGTGTGATGGTATGTCACCCCTGATTCCGAAATCACCCGGTGTGCGCGACAAGCCATCACCAAAGCAGTTCATCCACACCCGGTTGACCCAAACACGCGCCAGAAGTGGATGATCTGCATGTGTGACCGATTGAGCCAGTTCTAGGCGACCGGAGCCATTCGGCACCTTGGCCTGCCTGCCGATGCTCGCCGGAACAACCCGTGGAACCAGTTCACCGGGGCGAACCGGATTGCCGCGGAGAAAAACCCGCCCCGATTGTGGTAACGGAGTATCCACCAACGAGTGAGCACGAGGAGGCGCTCCTTTACCACTCACCCGCCACTGTTCCACTTGGGTGCGCAATTTTTTGAGAACATCTTGCCCGGCACGATCCGGGAACAGTTCCAGATCGGAAAAGAACGATAATGGCATGTTCCAAGGCGAAGCATCGTCGGCCCACGACCGTACGAGCACCGGTTCCCGAACACGCTCTGGTGCCGCAAAAGCCGAGGCATAGGCCGACGCCGCTTCCGCAATGCTGGGCGTTGGGCGGGATCGCATTGCGCGGCGCACGGGATCCGGCGCAGCCAGACCATCCGGCCCGGCCAAGAGGGCAGCAAGATCAGCAGCAAAACGGCCCGGCCCTATGGCCTCGATGCGTGTCCACAATCTCCAGGCTGGATCATCGCGTCGCGCAGGCGCATCGAGCCAAGCGCGCCACCGTTTCAATAAGGTTGGGTTCAGATCATCCGGATCGGCTACCAGCATGAATTCATCCTGCGGCGGCTTTCCCCGTAACCGGGCAACCGCTAACAAATGTTCTGCCAATCGCCCACGCGCCGAATCGAGCATCTTGCCATGCCGCTGCGAGACATAATCTGAAAGTGCCAACTCGCGGGTTTGCAGCTCTTTCTGAAAAGCCACGTAATCAGCCGTGGCGGGAGCGGGTGCAAACAGTGGCGGCACTTCTGGTTCAACGGAAGCCGCGAAGACCGAGTAGAGGCTGTAGTAATCTTTCGTGGGAATCGGATCAAATTTGTGATCATGGCACCGGGCGCATGCCACCGTCAGCCCCAGCAAGCCGCGTGTAACGACATCAATGCGATCATCGATGACATCGTGCTGGTTGTTCATGAACCGGCCACCCAGAGTAAGAAAACCGAGTGCTGGCAAGTCGGCTGGGCTGCATTCTTTACCCTGCAAACGGTCTGCGGCGAGTTGCGCCCTGACAAAACGGTCGTAAGGCATGTCCGACTGAAACGCTGAAACCACCCAGTCGCGGTAGGCCCACGACCACGGAAATGCACCGTCTTGAAAAAACACATACCCTTTGGTGTCGGCATAGCGAGCAACGTCGAGCCAGTGTCTGGCCCAGCGTTCACCGTGGGAACGACCTTCAAACAGCCGGGAAACGGCCCTGTCCCAGGCGCCCGCCTTGTTATCTGCCATGAATGCATCCACAGCTTCTGCCGCAGGAGGCAGACCAGTTATCGCGTACGATGCACGGCGCAGTAGGGTACGGCGGTCAGCCTGTGGAGCAGATTTCAGCCCAGCGCGTACCAGGGAATCATTAATGAAAGCATCGATAACATTGGCGCGGCCATCGCCCGGAACTTTTACGGGTAATAGAGGCTTGAGCCCCCATGGAGTAGCTGTCGCCGCCAATTGGGTTGAACGATCAGCAGGCCAAGGAGCGCCACGGGCAATCCATGCTTCAATCGCCTTAACGGCCTCGGACTTCAGTGGCGCCGTTGGCGGCATACGCGGTTCAGCATCGGGCTGAAGGACGGCCAGCAATCGGCTTTCGGACGGTTTACCCGGAACAATGACGGGCCCGTTGTCGCCACCCTTCATGGCACCATCGCGAGTATCGAGCCGCAGACCACCTTGTTGTTTCTTCGGGCCGTGGCAGCGATGGCAGTGTTCCGCCAAAAGTGGCCGGATACGCACTTCAAATTCAGTGTCGGCACGTCCATGCAACGAAAACGCGGCCAGTAGGAGTGTGCATATCCAGAAACGTGGCATGATGGATGCCTTGAAGTTGGTTGTGGCAGGCCACTTGACCCTAAGCCTAATCGAGGATCGGGTCAACCTTGGGTTCACCATGGCTGGAAGCCTCTTTCCCAACCGATCGCACGCTTGCGTGAAACTAACCGGCTAATCAACCAGCCATCATCTCCTTCACCACCTTGCCGGCGATGTCGGTCAGGCGGAAATCGCGACCCGCATGGTGGAATGTTAGTTTTTCGTGGTCGAAGCCCATCAGATGCAGCATGGTGGCATGTAGATCGTGGATATGCACTGGATTTTCGACAGCATGGAAACCAAACGGATCTGTAGCGCCCACAACGGTGCCAGCACGCACACCACCGCCCGCCAGCCAAACCGAGAAGCCGTACGGGTTGTGGTCGCGGCCATTCAGCTTGCCCAAGTTTGAACCAGGAGTGGGCAGCTCCACTGTTGGCGTTCGGCCAAACTCGCCGCCCCAAAGCACCAATGTGTCTTCCAAAAGTCCACGACGACGCAGGTCGATCAGAAGCGCGGCAATGGCCTGATCACAGTCGTGGGCCAGGCGCCTGTGATTGGCTTCAAGGTCATCGTGGCTGTCCCACGGCTGACCGGCACCCGTCCAGACCTGCACCACGCGCACGCCGCGTTCTATGAGCCGACGCGCCAGCAGCATCTGTCTGCCTTGGGTGCCTTCGCCATACAGTCTGCGGGTAGCCGTGGTTTCCCGGTCGAGGTCAAAGGCATCGGCGCCCTCGACCTGCATGCGGAAAGCAAGTTCCATCGAAGCAATCCGCGCCTCGAGCCGAGGATCGGCCAGTGGATCTGCAACAGGATTAAGCCGCCGGACAAGGTCAAGCTGACGCCGCTGGGCTGCAGGGGCCAATGCAGGATTATGGAGATATTCGACAAGACTATCTGTATTGGGACGGCCAGTGTCGAGCGGTAGGCCTTGGCATGCGGCCGGCAAAAAGGCGCTTTGCCAATTCTGTCCTTCCTGCACAGGCAGTCCATCGGGGCACAGGACCACAAAACCAGGAAGGTCGCGGGATTCATTGCCCAGACCGTGAACGAGCCAACTACCAAGACTGGGACGCACCAACCGTTGCTCGCCACAATTCATGAGCATAAGGGCTGGCTCATGGTTGGGGCTGTCGGTGCGCATCGAACGGACCACGCATAGCTCGTCGGCGCAATGCCGCGCCAACAACGGAAACATATCGCTGATTTCAGTACCAGACTGGCCCCATTTTCTGAAGCGGAAAGGCGATGGCATCGCCGCGCCTGTCACACGT
>Ga0255124_1000679_pt1 | contig 10556 bp, 10 predicted proteins | sample Law_Cont_RepB_8d_FD_188564 | JGI IMG/M metagenome (GOLD analysis project Ga0255124, IMG submission 188564) | Freshwater microbial communities from St. Lawrence River, New York, United States - Law_Cont_RepB_8d | ecosystem: Environmental > Aquatic > Freshwater > River | place: USA: New York... | reverse complement strand
CCCCATAAGGGCACTCCACGCACAAAATTGCGCGTGCCATCGATCGGGTCAGCGATCCAGCGATATCCAGATGATCCGGGCTGATCACCAAACTCCTCACCCAAGAAACCATCGTTGGGGAAAAGGCCGCCCAATTCCTCGCGCAAAATGGACTCGGCTTCGCGATCGGCAACGGTTACTGGAGTGGAATCTGCCTTGGTTTCAACGGCGACACCATTCTGAAAATGAATCCAGGCTGCATTCGATGCTTTTTTCACCGCTGCAAGTGCTGCGTGATAACGATCCTTGATACCGGCTTGCATTGAATCGAAACCTCGTGGTGACAGGATTAACGAACAGGTTCAACAAAGGAGACTGTGTTGGGGGTTTTCAACGGCGGTTGCTCGTAGGGAAGACTTTTCATGAAAGCGACAAGGTCGTTCAGTTCACGGGAGCCAAGGTGACGCGTCCGCCCATGAAGATTATCCTTATTGGCGGTTGTCAACACATCCATAAGAGTGGCAGCTTTGCCATGATGAAGGTACGGAGCTGTCTTATAAACACCCAAAAGCGTTGGAGTATCGTACGTTGGTCCAATCTTTTCGGAGGGATCGTCTTTACCTGTACCCACATCGTGGAGCTTGAATGGCTTTTGCAACGAACTGTCGGAGTAGTACGGCCCCGAATGGCAGGTTGCGCATCCAACCTTGTCGTCATTGAACAAAATCTTGCCGCGCTCTGCTTCTTTCGAAAGTTTACCCGGACCTTCAATATGCGGAGAGAGGGTGAAAGTGAATGAATTTGTATAGAGTGCCAGAGCGTCAAGATCGGCGGATTTACCGGATGTCGTTACTTCAAGCTCCGTCGGTTTGAAAGGCACTTTGGCTGGGAGCCGACCCGGAAGCAAACCGGATCCCTGCATCAGGCGACTGCGAATGGTGAATTCAAAATCTTGGCTTTCGTCGCGGTCTGCTGAAAAATGCAAAGGATGGGTATGCGCCAGTCCGGAAAGGGAAGGGGTCTTGCGCATCCCTTCAGGGTTGTGCCAAATTCGCCCGTCTGGCTGTCCGTCCGGGTGACACGAAGCACAAGCAACCCAGAGCCGTCCACTCATGGGAGTTCGAGCAGTACTGAATAGTACCTTCCCCCTGATCCATGCATCGCTCTTGGCCGGCTTGGAAACCTTCGCAGTTCCTGTAACACGCATGGTGGCCGCATCCAGTCGGCGAACCTGAAAATCCATGAAGTCAAACACAAAGACCGACTTGCTGTCAGCCGCCACACGCACAGCACGGGGGTTGTGACCGACCCGCACCGCACCGCCAACCAACTGAATTTCCTTGTAATCATCATCCAATACATCGGAGACATTCATGTCATCCGTCCCGGCATAAAGCGTGTACAGTCGCTTGCCATCTGGCGAGATATCGGCTTCCCATGGGTTGGTCACGACATAAACACCGTTGTAAGTGTCCATACCGAACGACCGGGAACGTTTATTCGAACTGGGTGGCACCAAGTCGTGAATCGTTAGTTGGGGAAAAATAGAACCACCGCCATCAATGATTTTGATGCGCGAACGGACATGGGAAAGATAGGCCTTGGGACGGCGTGGATGCAGCAATACATGGCGGGCCAGATTATCGGTGGAATGCCCCGTCCACGTATCGGTGACCAATCCCGAACCGAGGTCGATGGCGACCAAACGGCCCGTATGAAATTCGGACACATAGAGTGCTTTTTCATCAGCAGCCAATGCGATTCCGCGATTTCGGGCACCGCCCTTCATGGTTCGCAGCAATCGCATACCAGATGGATCGATTTCTGTTACAAGTCCCGGATAATCGTGGCTGATATATAACCGAGTTCCCGCCGAATTGCTGACAACGCCATACGGTTCATCAGGCAAGGCGAGCCTACCTGACTGAATTCCAGATTGGGAGTTGAGCAATACGAGCGCATCTTCGTCGTAGAGCGTCACTGCAACAAGCGACTGATTGCCAACAAATGTCACAGATTCAGGGCGCTTGCCAACGTGCGTTTCCCAAACCTGTTCCATGGCGGGAAGGCTAATTCCGCAAACGGTCCCAGCATCGGTACACGCGACAGCCAGCATTTTCCCGTCGGGGGACAATGCCATCAAGCTATTGCCATGGTATCCCTGATCTGGGGAGAGTGTGGCCACAAGAAGAACAAGCAACAGGTTCATATTGTTCCTTCTTACCAGTAGAAACTGATTTGTTCAGGTCGCTGTCAGCATTTCTTCAAGCACACCAATCGTGCGAGCCCAATCATCTGGCCAAACTGAGTTATCAACAAGTTGGTTTTTCTCGCCCTTGAGTTGCAGCCGATCCCCCTGAAGCATGATACCCAAGCGCTGCTGTTCATTGAAAACAAGTTCAGGAAACCCGTGGTTTCCATCTGCGATGATGTCAATGGGCTGAAAAAGGCCACGTTCACGAAACTGCTGAGCGATCCAGATATCACGATTTTTCTCTGACATATATTCAAATGCCATTCGCCCTTCGGCGACTTCGGGCGCAAGCAATCTGCTCAGAAGCTGAAATTCATCCTTCAAGCTGTTGCGGTGACCGACAAAGATCCAACTGAGTCGCAACGCTTCACGGGCCAGAATACCCTCGAGGCGGCTCCAAAGCGTGAGCAGACATGACATCACAAGTGTCATTCTTTGAAATGGAAGATTCTTTGGCTTATTTCGAGATGCACTCAAGCTTCCATCAACAATAAAGGCAATATGCCTCAATCTCTGATGTAATCGATTATCTTGCCGACTGTAGTACAGCAACTCCTGACGCTCATGTTTGACAGCAAAAAGTGTTGAGTCCCCTATACTAATATCAAGCCACACCAATTGCGAAGGCACCAGACTTTCAAGCCTGCCCCGCGTGGTTATAGCGTTGTAACCGCCAAGCGGAACATCTCCGCTAGCACGCTGACTGCTTGGTATCTCACTCAAAGTATCGATTGAATGAGGAATGATTGGTCCAAGAACATGTGCTAACTGCAAGCGAGCCTTGATGAGTTGAGCCATTTGCACACGTGGGGCTCTGTCCATGGTGGCCAAGCCACGTTCGATTAGATCGACAACCTCCGGGTTTACCATTTGGCGCATGGAACCAAATAAGCGATTGGTTTCTCGCACCAGGTCCAGAATCGGTTCTGGCCAAACTTCCATATCCGAAAGTTGGCGGGCGAGTTCGTGTGAAGCCTCGCTAGCCGGCAATCCCGCTGCCAACAAACCAGCATTGGCCCGCAACCCGGGCAGCACACCGGAAATCACCCACGATTCAAGCAGGTAGAGCAAGCCATCTCTTCGCTCTGGCAAAGAGCGGCCCAACAAAGCGCGTCGCACACGCATCATCTCAGGATCACGACGCCACCGTTCCAGAACAACATCTTGGTAGCGTAAAAAGACTGGGTGAGATGCGAGGTCTCGCCGCAATCCAATGTTCAGGTCTTCTCCCCCGTGTTCAACCCAAGCTTCCAAATCCACCAAAAAACCAAGCCAAGGTAGAAGTTCCCCCTGGCTCACTAATAGCTTGCTCAGGGCGACTATCTGGCTTAACCAATCTAGGTTTCGAGGCTGATAGCATCGGAAACGCAGCCCTGCCATCAGTAATTGCTGGTTCCAGCTGGTTGCTTCCATAAAATATTCTTGCCTCAGCAACCTTAAATCATAGCCTTTTTACCGATTTATTCCGCTTATGCAGAAGAAAACTCAGCTTCGACCCAATCAGACTCCGAAGAAAAGAGAGCAGAACCAAACCATCACCGATTTTAGTCCATCGGTATTGGTTTGTCGCATGATCGCAGTCTTCGAGGGTGATTGGCATGAGTACCCAGCAGGCCTTCCTGTTCGTCTTGGCAGGCACGGCAATTTTGGCAGGGGGCGGCAGAGCCCAAGACTTACCAACACTGCCGTATTCAACTCCCAATCCAGTTCCTTTGCGCGATGATTTGGTCGATGGGGTTGATAACCCCGTTCAAATCAACAAACGGTTGGCATCTGACTGGATCGTAAGGCCTTCTCCGGCAGGGTGTTGTGGCCCAACCGGAAAGAGTGGCCCGATTGCTTGGGAAACATACGTTCGCACGGGTGTGGCTTTCCCACTCAGTGGCAACATTTTTGGTGACAACCTCCAGCCCGGATGGAATATCAGCGGCGGTGGTAGAGCGCTGTTTTTCAATCCTGAGGCAGACAAGGCATGGGTTATCGATGTCGGGATTTCGAACACACACTTCAACAGCAGAAACCGCAATAATGTGGTCACCTTGCTGAACATGCCCGACCCACGCAATAACAATGCCACTGAAGTGCAAAGAAACGGCGGGCGTCCGTTTCCCACAATTCCTTCGCTTGATACAGGCATAAATAGCTTCAACCTTACAAGTGCCAACCTGTCATTGGGCCGCGAGATTTACCTTCTTGGCAATGCTGAACAAGAAGAAAACAATTGGCGTGCCGGCTGGGATTTTGGAGGCAGGTGGGGTAACTGCAAAATCCAGCCGACCAATTACCCCCATCTGGACGATGTATTTGGCTCGGTATTCTTGGCAGCGCATACCGACATTGAAATTCCGTGGGGAGCCTGTGTCCTGCAGTTCGGTACCAGATTCGAGTGGGACTACACTTGGACCGATATCTTGCAACCACAAAACAATGGCGACATCACCATGTTCAACTTGTTGTTCACAGGCGGCATTCGCTTCTAACCCTTGATCTGCTTTTTCTTTCCTACCATCGCAACAATCTCAACAGCCGCCCGGTCACATGCACCCGGGCGCGCTGTTTTGTTCCATAAATCAGTTAATTTAGTTCTCAACACACGCATTTCATCGGGATGAGCCAACCACTGACACGCGCGATTTGCCAATGCTTCGCCCAAGGGCGTATGACCAATAAATTCCGGAAACAGCTCTTCATCAGCTATCAGATTCGGCAGGCTGATAAACTTGCAGCGCATCAACGTACGCGCGATCAGCATCATGTGCCACTTGCCTTGGTAAATCATGATCGACGGAACACCGGCTTGCAGCAGTTCGAGGCTGACAGAACCCGAAACGCAAATGGTCATATCTGCCGCAGCGATCACTTCTGGTGTTTTGCCGCTGTGAATCGTCACGGGTAACGTTGAAAACGGGCCATTTAATTGTTCTGCAACCCGGGCGGCGTGTTCCGCATGAAAACAGGCCACATGGAATTGTGCCAATGGGAATTTGGATGAAATCCTTCTGGCAGCATCCAATTGGCTACCCAGATTGTATTCCAATTCCTGATCGCGCGAACCGGGCAATATGCCTACAACGGGTCCACCGACCGATTGAATGGCTTTAACCTGAGCCTGATCAACATGCCTCGATTTCAATTCATCAAAGTAAGGGTGTCCAATCAGAATGGCATCGACGCCTTGCTGGCGGTACCAAGCTTCTTCGAATGGAAAATTACACAACACCCGATCCACCAAGCGACGCATTTTGGCAACACGCCAACTTCCCCAAGCCCAAAGCTGAGGAGGAACGAAGTACACAACAGGAATGCCAAATTCACGAGCCTTAGCCGCAACCCACCAGTTAAAACCTGGGAAATCGATCAATACAACAACATCTGGTCTGTGTTTGTAGAAAAACCGCCGAACCTTATCGAGATATCGAGTGAGGTCAAAGAACCTCTGCGCCACCATCAAGAAACCAACAACAGACAACTCACGTATATGAACCAACGGTTCAATTCCCGTGGCCACCATGCGATCACCACCAAGCCCCGACAAATTGATGGCAGGATCCAACAGCTTCAGGGCTTTTGCAAGATTTGCGCCATGAAGGTCACCGCTGGGTTCGCCTGCACTTATGAAAACATGCAACGGTCGGGCCTCCGTGCCCCAGTATGACTGGTTGACTTGAACAGCCGATAGACTGCCATGGAACACCGAACGCCGGCAAGTTCATTCCTGTCGGGCAACAGTTAATGCTCGATTTGCCACCAGTCTGGTGCAACCGCTTCATAACGGGAGTACGTGTCATCAGGATCTACCGGCATCAAATCGATGCCGGCATCTGCGAGCTGTTCTAGTAAAAACGCCACAACCGCAGGATCGACGGCATACTGCCGTGTTGGCTTCTTGGCTTGGGAACCAAATTCAGAAGCTTCCGCGTAAATTCCTTCAAATTGCTCGGGATGCTTGCGAAGAATGGCTGTCCAGAACTCGGAAAGTCGCGCTGAAAACCGCGCTTCCGGCTCATTCTCTTGTCCAACAACCACAATTCCTTGATATTCTTCCAACCGACAGTCCCCCTTTTTCAACACATGACTACACGTATTTTGATTATCATCTTGCAGAACTTCGTCGACTCCAGAGGCTATTTCCTATGTCACAGGCACGCTTGTCGTTATTCGTTTTCTTATCAGCCCTTCTTATTTGGGCTCCGCTCCATTCGGCTTGGAATCTTCCCCCACTGGGCGACCTTCCGGTCCATACTTTTTCGATCGTCGCATTCGATCCAGAAACCAAAAGCTTAGGAATTGCCGTCGCAAGTAAATATTTGGCCGTGGGTTCGGCTGTACCGTGGGCAAAAGCGGGTGTTGGGGCCGTTGCCACACAAAGTTATGTGAATGTCACCTTGGGAGCTTCAGGCCTCGACCTACTCAAGTCTGGAAACAACGCCAAAACCACCCTCGACTCGCTACTAAAGGAAGATAAAGGGCGGGATTGGCGTCAGGTTGGAATTGTCGATGCGCAAGGCGAAGTCGCTGCCTTCACTGGCCCACGTTGCGTTGCCTGGGCAGGATCAAAACAAGCAAAAAACGTCACCGCCCAAGGCAACCTTCTTACAGGCCCAGAGGTAATCGACGCGATGATTGTTGCGTATGAAAAAACAAAGGGCACCTTACCATCCAGGCTTTTTGCTGCCCTCGACGCTGGTGATCAAGCAGGGGGTGACAAGCGTGGCAAGCAATCTGCCGCCATTCTTGTTGTCAGGGAAAAAGGCGGGCCCAACGGATTGGGTGACCGGGCCGTCGATTTGCGTGTGGATGATCATGCCCAACCAGTAACGGAACTCGGCAGGTTGCTCAAACTTCAAGGCATTCCAATTCGTTGATCAATTCACCTTGTACGGCGCTTGTTCCGGAGGTTATGCACTCCCTTTGATTCTGCAAAAGGGCTGGGGGGTGCCTCGATGGCTCGAACGGGCGGCGCAATGGGCCGGTGGGTTTTGGCAGGTATTTTGTCTACCTTGGCCCATGGTTTGTTGATTCTTGCCGTTGTCGTCGTCTGGTCCGTCTTTTCACTTCCCACCACCGTGCCAGGTGGCCAGGTGACCAATGATAGGGGCAGGAACGCTTCTGTCTTTTGGGATCAACCTGCGGCTTCCGTTCAACCTAAGTCCTCTTCTGCAAACGAATCCAAGCCTTTGGATGTTGTGCCGTTCACTGCTCAACTAAGCCCGTTGGCGATGGTTTCTGTTGAAACAAAACACGTCGAACCTGTGCGAAAAATGCTTCGCAATTTGCGTGGAACCAACAACGCCGGCCTTGGCCAAAATGAAGTCAACAAGCCAACCGTCGATACAGCGGGCAATCGATCTGCTGGCTGGTTCGCCACCGAAGCGCCAGCCGAGCACTTGGCAGTCGTGATCGATCGTTCCTTGAGCATGGGGCTTGGTGGTGGCTGGAACGCGGCCCGCCGAGAGGCCAATTTGGTTTTTGCCAATGTTCCGCCCGATTGCCTTATGCGCGTATGGCTATTTGACAAAACTGTTGACGAAATAGCCTCCGAAGGCGACTGGAAATCGTGGCCCCGAACGCGTTGCCAGCGCGCGTTGGAACGGCTGGAAGACACGCGCCCGGGTGGTTCAACCGATCTGGGAAACGCCCTGCGTACCGCTGCTTTGCGCGGCGCAACACGAATCGTTGTTATCAGCGACGATGCTGACCTGAATTCTGGAGATTGGGGCGCCATTGCCACAACACTGCGGCGCATCGGCAGGCCAATACCAAAGTTATGCGCCATCCGGCTCGGCCAGCAGATGCGCGAGGACAATCTCGGCAATTTATGCCGTCAATCAGGCGGTTGGTGCCGGTTCGAATCGGTCCGCTGATTTCGGTACTATCCAGCCATTTCCCTCAGCGCGGATCAATGCTTCAACCGCGTCAATCCAGCGGGGATGATCGTTCAAGCATGGGCAAAGGCGCAGGTCTTCTCCACCAGCATGATGGAACTCTTCTAGGAACTCCCGACCGATTTCGTCGATCGTTTCGAGGCAGTCGGCTGAAAAGCCCGGGGCCACAACAAACACCTTGCGAACTCCCTCTTCAGCAATTTCCTTCAAGTAGTCGTCTGTATACGGCTTGAGCCACGTTTCCGGTCCAAAACGCGACTGGAATGTCTGCCGCCACTCTCCACGCTTCCACCCAAGTCGCTCAACCAATTTTAAAGTGGTCTGCTTGACATGCGTCGCGTAGATGTCGCCCTGCTGGCAGTACCGTTTCGGTATGCCATGGAAGCTGATCACAAAACGCTCGGGCTTCCATGGGAGCTTGGCAAGGTCTTCTTCCACAGAAACCGCCAACGCTTCGATATAACCCGGGTCCGTGGGATGAGCAGGAACGGTCCTCACATCGGGAACGCGTTTTACTGAATGTCGCGACAAACTGTGGAAAAGCGCATCCGTAGCAGCTGCAGTCGTCGTCGCGGAGTATTGCGGGAACATCGGCACGGCAATGATGCGATCGACCCCCTTTTCCCGTAATGAATCGATCGCCGAGTCGACTGAGGGATTTCCGTAGGTCATTCCCAACGCCACGATGGCTTCAGGGAAACGTTCCTGAAGCAGTTCCACCTGCCGTTTTGAGTGCATCATCAACGGAGAGCCGGTTGTATCGTCCCAGATCAGTTTGTACTTGGCCGCAGATTTGGCGGGGCGGAAAGTCAGGATGATGGCGTTGAGCACTGGTCGCCAAATCCACTTGGGCCAGTCCACCACGCGCGGGTCCGACAAAAACTGGCCCAGATACCGCCTGACGGCCCAAGCAGTGGGGGCATCAGGCGTTCCCAGTTGTAACAGCAAGATGCCAACTTTACCGGCCACAGTTTCTTCCTTGCTAAGTATAAAAAAACCCACCCGGCAATCGGATGGGTTTCCTTCATTGTAGGTTGCGCACTCAGGCAAACATCAAGAACCCTTGCAATTCGGGCCCTTCATCGGAGGCTGCTTCTTGCTGAGTTGCTTGCCTTGGCCCTTCAGAACGCCAGCGCGTTCGAGATTGATGTTGATGTATCCCTGCCACTGCGAAGGCACACTGCTTTCGGAGTAAATCGCCTCAACAGGACAAGCAGGAATGCATGCACCGCAGTCGATGCAATCATTGGGATCAATCACCAGCATGTCGCCATCCTGGTAAAAGCACTCGACAGGACACTCAGTAACGCAGTCGGTGTACTTGCAATCCCGGCACGGCTCGGTCACGACATGTGGCATGTTTCATTACCTCGGTTCGATTCAACCCTGAACGATTCAGTCCCTCTACACCATCGGCACAAACCGAACGGCTTCCTTAGCATTCTAATGGTACACATGGCGCTTGGGTCGTCCAATAAATTGAGAGCCAGTTACCAGCAACAAGCGGATCTGGCGGCCAAACAACCGGAATGAACCATTGGTAATAGCCCGTCTGTTCACCAAAAACCTGGCCATGGAAACGTCTGGCAAATTCCAAAGATGTACGATTGTTTGACTTGCAAGCTGTCCCGATTCCGCACAAGATCGGGGTTCTAATTGGTTCCGGTCTGTGGTGGACAGGAATCCACATCTTCAATTCCAGGATGGAGTCTTCAGCAATGGCAGAATGGCGCAAGGTGGCCAAGGCGTTGGCATTGGGCGACGGATATATCGACGAAAAAGAAGTCGGCATTCTCCGCAAGGAACTGTTCGCCGATGGAAAGATCGACAAAAGCGAGCTGGATTTCCTATACGAAATCAAGCGTGGCGCAGCCACGGCAGTGAAGGCTCTCGACAAGCTGATTGAAGACTGCGAAAAGGCCCGCACCTGACACATCAATCGATTACATACTGTCGAAAAAACAGGTAAAATTGGTGTTAGATGCCGATGTTTGGCGCGTAGCCCCTTACTCAGCCGTGCGGGGCTCTTCGTCGCGGCAAGGGGGCGCGCGCCAATCGTCAAGACCGAAGAGCCCCGCACGGAGTGAGGGGCCACATTGCCCCTCGATCCACCCGCTTACTCCCCAAACGGAACAGCAACAAGACGGAATCCGATATCGAGCGGCGAATAGTCCGTGTCGAAGTCGCCGCGATGGGAGGCCCTACATTCATCCCCACGTACCCAATTACTGCCACCACAGAGAACACGGTCCAATCCCTCCGCAATGGTTACACCATAAACAGGGTTGTAAGAAGATTTCCGCGTTGCGGTCCATTCCCAGAGATAACCATGCATGTCGTACATACCAAGAGGATTGGGGAAATAATTCCCTACATGAGTATCAAATCCAACATACGGGCCTACTTTTCCGTTGCCTGCTGGATAGGAACCATTAAAA
>Ga0255124_1000675_pt1 | contig 10598 bp, 8 predicted proteins | sample Law_Cont_RepB_8d_FD_188564 | JGI IMG/M metagenome (GOLD analysis project Ga0255124, IMG submission 188564) | Freshwater microbial communities from St. Lawrence River, New York, United States - Law_Cont_RepB_8d | ecosystem: Environmental > Aquatic > Freshwater > River | place: USA: New York... | reverse complement strand
GAATCGCGCCGTCCATCTGTGCTGCGCCCGTGATCATGTTCTTCACGTAGTCCGCGTGGCCGGGGCAGTCAACGTGAGCGTAGTGACGGTTGTCACTCTGGTATTCAACGTGAGACGTCGCAATTGTAATGCCGCGCGCTTTTTCTTCCGGCGCGTTGTCGATTTGATCGTACGCCCGAGCTTCGCCACCGAACTTCTTCGCCGTCACTACCGTCAGCGCTGCCGTCAACGTCGTCTTGCCGTGGTCAACGTGACCGATCGTGCCTACGTTCACGTGCGGCTTGTTACGTTCAAATTTCTCCTTGGCCATCTTTAAAAACTCCCGCAGAAGGTCACGTTACTAATGTTGGCCCCGGATCGCCGGGGAAATCAAAAATCATGGAGCCCATAACCGGAATCGAACCGGTGACCTCTTCCTTACCAAGGAAGTGCTCTACCGACTGAGCTATATGGGCGAAATTCTCGCCGTTTTCTGTCCCTTAACGCTGCCTGATGACGCCATGTGCTTACGCCCGCTACTTACTCATTTCGACCGCAGCAGCAAATGGAGCGGGTGATGGGAATCGAACCCACGCAATCAGCTTGGAAGGCTGAAGTTCTACCATTGAACTACACCCGCATACCCGAGCTTGCACCGCATTTAGCCATCCGCGCTGACCGAATGGTGGAGGGGGTAGGATTCGAACCTACGAAGGCAGAGCCGGCAGATTTACAGTCTGCTCCCGTTGACCGCTTGGGTACCCCTCCGAAACGGTAGCCGGAAATTGTCGTAACTCAAGGCCACTGTGTCAACCTGAAAATAATGACGCTTCAAAGTCTTTCAGGAATTCAGGGCGTTGAGGGCGACGGACGTTTTGCCTTGGCGGCCTTTGCCTTGCTGCTTTTGGCTTTGCTTTTCTTTGCCGAAGTCTTTTTGGCGGTGGATTTAGAGGCTTTGCTTGCCACTGCCTGTTTCTTGGGTTTCGCCGTTGCAGGCTTCGAGTCGGCCTTTGCAGAGGCGACGGACTGGGTCGTTTTTTTCCGACTTGTCGCCGCGCCCTTGGCCTCTTGAGTGCCCGCTTTACGCCGCCCGAAGGCGGGCTTCGCCGTCTCCAGTAGTGTCACGCAGTCCGCCAGGCTTAGCTGTAGTGGGTCAGAATCCTTCGGAATCCGGGCGTTCTTGGTGCCATCGGTAACGTAGGGACCGAACCGGCCATTCAGGATTTTTATTCCAGCATCCGCAAAAATCCTGATTTCGCGCGCGGCGTCGGCCAGTTTCTTGGCCTCGATAAGTTCGATGGCGCGTTCGATTTGAATCGTGTAGGGGTCGTCTTCGCCTTTCAGCGACACATATTTGTCGCTATATCGGATGTAGGGCCCGAAGCGACCGATGTTTGCTGAAACTGCCGCGCCATCAGGTAACTGTCCCACCTGCCGGGGTAATTTGGTTAGCGTCAGCGCCTCTTCAAGTGTGATCGTGTCGATCCTCTGACCTTGGCGGAGCCCGTAAAACTTTGGCTTTTCTTCAGCCTCGGGGTCGCCGATCGCGATGTAGGCGCCGAACCTGCCCATCCGGGCGGAGACTGGCAGGCCCGAAACGGGGTCAGTGCCCAAAAGTCGGGCTTGCGTGGCCTCCTTGCGCGAGACGCTGGCCTCCTTTTCGCGCAAATTACCCTCGAATGGCTTCCAGAAAGCTTCCAGCAGCGGGATCCATTCCTTTTCCCCCCGGGAGACGGCGTCGAGATCGTCTTCAAGCCGCGCAGTGAAGTCGTAATCGACGTAGTCGCTGAAGTGATTGCTCAGAAAGTTGCTGACGATGCGGCCGATGTCGGTGGGCCTGAAGCGCTTTCGGTCGAGTTCAACATAAGCGCGCTGCGTTAGCGTCGAGATGATCGACGCATACGTGGAGGGCCTCCCGATCCCGTACTCCTCCAGCGTTTTGACCAGACTTGCCTCCGAATACCGCGGCGGTGGCTCGGTAAAATGCTGGTCGATCCTCACTTCGCCAAGCTGGACCTTTTCGCCTTCGGTTAGCGAGGGTAAAGCGCCCTCTTCGGCCGCTTCATCATCCTGGCTTTCGGCGTAGACCAGCATAAACCCCGGCTCTGCGATGGTCATGCCGGATGCCCTGAAGATAGCGTCGCCTTTTGATTTGAGATCCACGCCCACGCTGTCGATGAGCGCCGGATTCATTTGGCAGGCCACCGTGCGCTTCCATATCAGTTCGTAAAGTTTGAACTGCTCGGGCGTCAAACGGGACTTGATGTCGGCAGGGCGGCGTAAGGCGGAAGTTGGCCTGATCGCTTCATGCGCTTCCTGCGCGTTCTTCGACTTCGTCTTGTAGGTATGCGGTTTGGCGGGCACCAGGGCCGGGCCGTATTCGGACTTGATGAAGTCGCGCAGTTCGTCAACGGCCTCTGCCGCGAGGTTCAAGGAGTCGGTACGCATGTAGGTAATCAAACCCTCCGCGCCGTTCCCGGTATCAATCCCTTCATAAAGCTGCTGCGCGACGCGCATGGCGCGTTGCGCGGTGAATCCCAGCTTGCGGACCGCCTCCTGCTGGAGCGTTGAGGTTATAAACGGCGGCGCTGGGTGCCGCTTGCGCTGTTTTTTCTCAACCGAGACAACGGAAAACGCCCCGTCTGAGCCGTCCATAATCTGTTGGCGGACGGCTTCAGCTTGCGCTTGGCTGGTCACCGTGAACTGCCGGACTTTCTCCCCGCCAATCTCGGAGAGTCGCGCGGTGAACGGGCCGGCGGCGGCGCTCATATCCGCCTCGACAGTCCAATACTCGCGCGGAACGAATTTTTCGATTTCAGCTTCCCGCTCGCAAATGAGGCGCAAGGCAGGGCTCTGCACGCGCCCGGCAGAGAGTCCACGACGGATTTTTTTCCACAACAAGGGCGAAAGATTGAAGCCCACGAGGTAATCAAGAGCCCGACGCGCCTGCTGAGCGTTCACGAGGGCGGTCGAGATTTCGCGAGGGTTAGCGACTGCCTCGGCAATCGCACGCGGCGTGATTTCGTGGAACACCACCCGACAGACTTTCTTGCCCTCTAGCGCCTTGCGTTCCTTTAACACCTCAAGAATGTGCCAGGAGATCGCCTCGCCTTCGCGGTCAAGGTCGGTTGCGAGATAGAGCGCATCCGCCTTGCGGGCCGATTTGGTTATCGCATCGACGTATTTTGCGTTTCTCTCAATGACCTCGTAGGTCATTGAAAACGCGTGCTCGGGGTCAACCGCGCCTTCCTTAGGCAGCAGATCACGGACGTGTCCATAGGACGCCAAAACGTCGTAGTCAGCGCCCAGGTATTTCTTGATGGTGGTCGCCTTGGCGGGCGACTCGACGATGACCAGATTGTGAGCCATTAGTGTTGCTTAGCCTGTCGAGATAGCGGCGAGACGGTGACCAGAATTTTTCAATGAAGGGCGCTATAAGCGCTATCGTTGACCAAATCTTCCATCGAAAAGTAGGCGTTTTCATAGCCCGGGAGATTGAACAGCACCATGAGTACGATCCATTTCAGCTGCTCGACGTCGATGCTTTTAACGTCAAGCGCCATCACCCGTTCGATGATGAGTTCCCGACTTGAGAATTCAAGCACCCCATTGGCTTCCAGATAATGCAAAAAGCCACGACAAGCCGCGTCAAGTCTGAACTGCTCTTCCTGCGAGTAGCAGCGGACAGAGGTTCCGCTGTCGATTACGAGGTCGGACTCAGGCGCCTTCATCGCTAATTCGTTCAACCAGTCGAGCGCGTGCCTGATGGTATTGATCTCGAAACCGACCTCGCGCAACAGTCGCCGCAGGCGGTCATGGTCGTCGAGGACATCGGCGTCATCCTCGGCGTAATGCTCGAAAATGTATATGAGAACGTCAATTACTGTGTGCTGCATGCTTCGCCTCGGGACTCGCCAGGGGGGCGATCGGGCTGGTCGCGACGTTCGCAGAATCAAGCAGTTAGGGCTACCTGACTGGTCGAGAGTTTGCTTAAGAGTGGGCTCGTCCGGTTCGGACAAACGCGCCTCCATGGTCGGAGCGCACCAAGCCCTTCATTTCAAGGGAGACGAGAATGGATGAAACCTCTGGGGCCGTCAATCCGGTTTTGTTGACCAGCCTGTCGAAGGCGATGGGCTCAAAATCACAGGCTTCCAGAATGTGCACTTCGCGTGGAGCAAGGCTTGGTGGCTCCTCGCTTTCGGGCCTTGAGTCCACGGAACGCTTGTTGCGTTCGAAGGACGGGAACTCCTGCAGGACGTCCTCTACCGTTTCCGTCAGCACGGCGCCTTGCCTGATCAAGGCATGGCATCCCTTACTCAAGGCACTGCGGATTGGGCCCGGCACCGCGAATACCTCGCGTCCTTGCTCAAGGGCTTGCAGCGCGGTGATCAGCGAGCCGCTGGTTTGGGCGGCCTCCACCACCAGCGTCCCGACCGCTAGTCCGCTGATGACCCGGTTTCGTTGCGGAAACGAATATTTGGTCGGCGCGTATCCAAGCGGAAACTCCGAAAGCAGCAGCCCGCGAGTCGCTATTTCCAGCGCGAGATCCCGATTAATCGAAGGATAGATGCGATCGATACCGCATCCAAAAACAGCCACGGTTGCCCCGGTCGCATCAAGTGCGCCTCGATGCGCTGCGGCATCGATACCGCTCGCAAGTCCGCTTGTGACCACCAACCCGGCCTCTGCAAGCCCACGCGCGAACTCATAAGCATTTTCCCGGCCGGCGGAAGTGGCTCGACGGCTACCGACCACCGCAATCTGCGTGGCACGCAGGAGCTCCGAGCGACCGCAGGCGAATAGCACGGGCGGGGGTTTCGGAATTTCCTGCAGTAATGGGGGATAGGCCCGATCACCAAGGGCCAACAAGCAATTGCCGGGTGTCATCAGCCAGCGCTCGCAGCGCTCTCGCACAGTCCAATCTAATGGCAGCCCGAAGCTGCCCGCTTCCCGCTGAAGTTCTCGGGTCTGCGCTTCGAAGCTTTTGCCTTCCAGACAATTACGGTTGATGAGAGAGATGAGGCGAAGCAGTCCCTCATGACGGCCCTGCGAGGCCTCGTGGGCGACAGCAATTAGCGCAAGGCGCTCAATGTCCAATCCTTTGTCCATTGAGCGGCAGGATACCCCGGCACCCGGGGCACCCGACAAGACGGGTTCAAGGATTGCGGACCTTATCCTCAATATGGACCGGGCGTTGGGTGTTCATCACCAGACCATAACTCACCCGGTCAAACGTCCGGAAAATCATGACCTCGCCGGCACGCTCTTCCGGCAGGTTAATTTCCTGCGGCTCTCCACCAATTTTTTCACCCAAGGCCTGATCGACTTTGAGCTTGCCGTGACGAAGGCCATCCGTCGCCCGGTCAAACATACGACCGACGAACGAGGGATTCGCCTCAGTCGCGGCTTCAAGGGCTTGCTTGCGCTGGAAGTAGGCCACTTCGGTGCCGATGGCGTCCGTCACGCGGGCACCGGCCTGAAAGATTCCCAGCACGTGGCCGGGCGCTAAGCCGTCTTGAGCGCCTTTATTGACCACGACAACCTTGTACTGCCCTATCTGACTGACGCCATCAATTACCGAGATAATCACGCCGTCGACGGCGGCGTCAGGTCCGCGCGGAACAAATTCGGGGTATTCCTCATTTTCCTGGGGCATCACGCGGTCCCCTTTGAGCACCTCGCGATTATTCCAGGTCACAAGCCCAGTGCTGGTCTCGCCAACGGCGGTAATGCTGAGGTCGGCGATATGCAAAGCTTCGTAGCCTAGAATCTCGCCCGAAGCAGGGTCTTTGTACGCGCCACCGAGTCGCAGGACGGTATATTTTTCGCCAAGCTGCGCAGTGAGGCTTCGCAAGTAGATTTTGCTGCCCGCGCCCATGGTCAGATGCTGATCCTGACCTCCGACAACATACGGTGCGAGGTCTGTCTCCGCTTTGCTCAGCACCAACGGGCGGCTCAAGAATTGGTTGATAGCGTCCAGCGGAATGGGAGGAATCGCATGTTCGTGGACAGACTCGCGCACGGTTGGCGTCAACTTCACGTTACGACCGCTGGACGCACCTCGTCGTAAGGCGAGCATGGGTGTGCCGTCCACATCTATGAGCGTGATTTCATCTCCCGGATAGATGAGATTCGGGTTTTTGATCTGCGGATTGCCTTGCCAAACCTGTGGCCATTGCCAAGGCTTGGTCAGAAACCGACCCGCGATATCCCACAGCGTGTCGCCTTTGACTACCGTGTAGCTTTGAGGGTGGGCCGGGTTCAATTGAACATCAGCGGCCCAGACGACCGGCAGACTGAACGCAAGAACCATAGAAAAGAGTATTTTTCTATGCATTTCAATGCTCTTAGGCATGGAGGTTAATCGAGCTTAGCAGACAATGTGCAATTGCTAAACGCCGGAGTTCTAAGCCGTTGCCGTTGGTCTCCGTTCAGCTTGATGGATCGACACCCAGTCCATATTCTTTATAGCCCTTGGCCAGGAAAGGCAATCGTGGCGCTCCTTGAGATACTTCATTACCCCGACCCCAGACTTCGCAAAAAAGCGCGGCCCGTCACGCATTTTGACGACGCACTGCGAAAGCTCGTGGCGGATATGCTGGAAACCATGTACCGGGCGCCCGGTATTGGTCTTGCCGCGCCGCAGATTAATGTCGCCCAACGGGTCGTCGTGATCGACATCTCACGTGAAAACAACACACCGCGGGTTTTCATTAATCCCGAAATCATTGAGTCCCGCGGCAAGGACACGATGGAAGAGGGCTGTCTCTCGGTACCCGACACCTACGATACCGTTGAGCGGGCCGCGTGGATCCGGGTCAAGGCCATGAATGCCAACGGCGAATCCTTCGAGCTGGAATGCGAGGGCCTACTGGCGGTCTGTGTCCAGCACGAGCTGGACCATTTAGACGGGAAACTTTTCGTCGACCGCTTGTCCATGCTCAAGCGCTCCAGAATTCGACGCAAGTTTGAAAAGGCGCAGCGTCTGGCGCTCTAGCAGAAGCGCCGATTCACTCAGCATCTGGGGGCATAAATACCCTCTCGTCATCCTCGTCAGGAACCATCGTGCCCAAATTGAAGGTCATTTTTGCTGGAACGCCTGACTTCGCGGCATCGTCTCTTACCGCCCTGCTTGCCCACCCGTCCGTGACCGTCATCGCCGTCTATACGCAGCCCGACAAACCCGCGGGACGCGGCCAGCAGCTCCGGGAAAGCGCGGTCAAAACCTTGGCTATCGCCCAAGGTCTTCCAATCTTCCAACCCCACTCGCTGCGCGACGCCGAGACCATGGCGAGCTTCGCCGCCTTGCAGGCCGATTTGCTCGTGGTGGCGGCCTATGGCCAGATCCTGCCTGCCGGGGTGCTAGAGGCGCCGCGCCTTGGCTCAATCAACGTCCACGCCTCGCTCCTGCCACGTTGGCGTGGCGCGGCCCCCATTCAGCGCGCCATCATGGCCGGCGATCGGGAATCAGGAATCACCATCATGCGCATGGTGGAGCGCCTCGATGCCGGCCCGATGATTCTGCAATCTCGCTGCCCGATTGCTGCGACAGACACGGGCGGCGCGCTGCATGACCACCTTGCCGAAATGGGCGGCGCGGCGCTCGTCGCCGGTATCGATTGCTTGCTTGCGCCTGCCCACGAGGAACGCGAGCAGGCCGAAGACCTGGTGACCTACGCCCGCAAAATCGAACGCGCCGACCGTCAAATAGACTGGCAACGCAGCGCGGTGGAGATCGCGCGTCAGATTCGCGCCCTGCATCCGGGCCCGCTCGCCAGCACCAGCCTGGCCGGCATCACCGCCAATATCGTGACCGCGGAAGTCATGGCGGAAAGCGCTGGCGAACCGGGGCAGGTAACGCTGAAAGGCGAGACTCTGGAGATCCACACCGGGGCCGGCGCCTTGAAGATCCTGACGCTGCAACCGGCCGGCAAAAACGTGATGGCCGCGCGGGAGTTCATCAATGGCTATCGCCAACGCCTCCTTGCCTGAGGCCAGCACCACGCTCCCGCTGCGCGCGGCCATTGCAGATTGCCTTGATCGGGTGATTCACGGCGGCGGTTCCTTAAGCCGGGAAATCGAGTTCTCGCGCCAATTCATCGGCGATCCGCGCGAGCACGGCTTTTTTCAGGAATGTCTCTACGGGACCCTGCGCGAAGTGTTCAGTCTGCGGCAGCAATTGTCGGGCCTGATGAAAAAGCCGCTCCGCAAAAAAGAACTCATCATCGAATGCCTGCTCCTGAGCGGCCTTTATCAACTCAAGGCGATGTCGGCGCCGCCTCACGCAGTGGTGAATGAGTCAGTCACCGCCTGCGAGGCGCTCGGTCGCCCGTGGGCCTCCGGATTGGTCAACGCGGTCCTCCGCAACGCCTTACGGCAGTCAAAGGCCCCGACCTCACCCAACGAGCTAGAAAACGAAGCGCGCTGGAACCATCCGCAGTGGCTGATCGGAAAAATTCGCAAAGCCTGGCCGGCTGAATGGGAACAGAGTCTCACCGCCGGCAACACGCACGCGCCGCTTACGCTACGCGTGAACACCCAGCGCTCCACTGTCGCGGCCTACGCCGAGCGCCTCGCGGTCGCCGGCCTGAACGCGACCCCAATGCCGGAGAGCCCCTCGGCACTCGTGCTGCTAAAGCCCGTTGGGGTCAATGCGCTGCCCGGTTTTAGTGAAGGCGACGTGTCGGTGCAGGACGCAGCTGCCCAGCTGGCGGCGCCGCTGCTGGAGGCCGCGCCTCATCATCGGATTCTGGACGCCTGCGCCGCGCCGGGCGGCAAGACCATGCACTTGCTGGAACTGCTCGGCGAGTCGCCGCAGTTACTGGCCCTGGACATCAGTGCGGAACGCTTGGCCTCAGTCGCCGCCAATGCCGCCCGACTCGGCGTCACTTGCGAACTCCGACAAGGCGATGGAACCCAACGGCAAGACTGGTGGGACGGCATCCCGTTCGACCGGATCCTCCTCGACGCGCCGTGCTCTGGTACTGGCGTGATCCGTCGCCATCCCGATATCAAGCTGCATCGGCAACCCGAAGATTTGGCCGCGATGGTGGTGACGCAGCGCGCCTTGCTGGAGAGCCTGTGGACCACATTGGCGCCAAAGGGACGTTTGCTCTATGCCACCTGCTCGATATTGCCGATGGAAAACGAGCAGCTGGTGGCCGGCTTTTGCGCTGACCATCCAGAAGCCGAAGCCCTCGCGCTCGCCGGCACCTGGGGTCGTGCAACGGCACACGGGCGCCAGATCCTGCCGGGCGAGCATCAGATGGACGGGTTCTTCTACAGCCTCTTGGTCAAGCACGAATGAACGCCGCTCGACGCTTGCTCGCGTTGATCTGTTGCCTGTGTCTGAGCGCGGGCGCCATGGCGCGTGGCGTGACCATCACCAACGGCACCGCAAGCTTCGAAAATGCCGAGCTGGTGATCTCGATTCAGGCCAGCATCGTGCTGAACAAAACCGTGGAAGAGGCGCTCGACAATGGCATCACGCTGTTCTTTGAAGCGGAAACCAGAATCCTGCGGGAGCGCCGGCTGTGGCCGGACACCCAGATGCTTCGAAACAGCCACCGCTTCGCCCTCTCGCGCCACGCGCTGTCCAATCGCTATGCGCTCACTAACCTCACGAGCGGTCAGTCGCGCACCTTCCAAACGCTGCAAGAGGCGTTGCTCGTGCTGGGTGATCTGCAACGTGTGTTCATCGCCGACGAGGCGGCCTTGCCGAAGCGGGATGTCTATCTGGCACGCGCCCGCTTGCGGCTCATCACGGAAGAACTGCCGGCGCCTATGCGACCTCTGGTGTGGATTTCACCCAGCTGGTGGGTGTCCTCCCAGTGGTATGAATGGATCATCAAACGATGAGGCCGCGCCTCGCCATCGTCGGTACGGTGGGGCTGCTCAGTCTGTCTTCTCTCGGCTCGCTCATCCTCATGAGCGCGGCGATTCAAAACGCGGGACGTTTCGGCGACCTGTACTCGTTGCTGCTCCTCACCAACCTGCTCGGTCTGGCGGCCTTCAGCGGCCTCATTGCGATGAATGTTCGGGATCTGGTGCTCCAGCTTCGACGCCGCGCGCCGGGCGCGCGCCTGACGCTCCGCATGCTCAGTATCTTCGTCACGCTGTCGGTGCTGCCGATTTGCGTCCTGTACGGATTCTCGATGAATTTTCTGATGCGGGGCGTCGACAGCTGGTTTGATGTGCGTATCGAGCATGCGCTGAGTGACGCGCTGGAACTTAGCCGTAGCGCGCTCGATCTGCGGATGCGAGAAGTGTTGTCGCAGACCGAGAATCTGGCCGAAGAAATCAGCGCCGGCGCGCCTCAAAACGCGGTGCTTGATCTCGGCGCGCTGCGGGATCCGGGAAACGCGGCGGTCGCGGAAAGCTGGCACCCTGACGAAGGCGACCTCAACCAACTGCGCCGGCGGATTGGCGCCGAAGAACTGCTGGTGGTCACGGTGCAGGGGCGCTTGCTCCAGTCCAGTAACAGCGGCACGGATCTTGTCCCGAACATCCCGCCAGCGCCTATCCTGCTGCAGGTCAAGCAAGGCCGCAGCTATATCGGGCTTGAGCCTATCGGCAATGCTGGCCTGTACATGCGGGTTGCAGTCGCACTCCCCGACACC
>Ga0255124_1000668_pt1 | contig 10693 bp, 8 predicted proteins | sample Law_Cont_RepB_8d_FD_188564 | JGI IMG/M metagenome (GOLD analysis project Ga0255124, IMG submission 188564) | Freshwater microbial communities from St. Lawrence River, New York, United States - Law_Cont_RepB_8d | ecosystem: Environmental > Aquatic > Freshwater > River | place: USA: New York... | reverse complement strand
CATCTGGCCCATGACACTGAAAACAATGCTCGGAGAGAATAGGCCGAATATCTCTATTAAAGGATAACGGCTCCTCGGCATGCAAAGCCACGGATAAGGCCCCAGATAATGCCACGGATAAAGCCACGGCGGCAATCCAAAACGGCAATACAAAAATCGGTAGTCGGAACCGCATGAGTGAGACAGATGAAACGGTATGCATAGCGACAAAAGGCAGGGGGGGTAAATGCGGAGGCGGGAATCTTGGAGAGCTCGCAGCAACGTTTGGTTATACCTCAGAAACACCGCAGAACCAACCGGCAAAGCTTCGCATCGGTTACAATCCGACCAGCGATGCGGCCCGCACACATTGAGTTTGGAAGTCGAATCGCAATTTTGCTGGTTTCGTCGGTTTTGTTTAGCTAGAAGGTACTGCTCATGCGAGGTTGGAATTCCTTGCTTCCACTCTTAAGAATCCTTGCGACCTATTCCATGGTCTGGGTTCTGCTCGGACTCTGCGTATTCTTCTCCATGATGACGATCCGTATGCAGCAACCCACACCGAGGGAAGCTTTGCAGCAGTTATGGGGCGACGGGGCTCCGACTCAATGGGGAACCGTGGTGGTTGCAAGCGGTAGCAATGAGGACAATTTTTTTGCAAGTGAATTCGCCGATCGGTGGAAGTCCAGGGGTGTGTCGAATGAGTGGGATCGCGTTTGGACTGGAACACCGCAAGAAATCCGCAAACGAATCCAAGAGGACAAATCACAATCGCTGGAATTAATCCTTGCGCCCGATGCGAGCAAATGGGTGCTGTTCGAAGGGATTGACGCGAAGTTTCCAGATAAAGAATTGAAGCTCACTGTTGTGGGTGGATCGCGTTGGCCGAACTTCCTCAAAACTCAAAACCTCATCAACATCGTCAATCGTATCGTTGAGATCGCTGTTCTTGCCGTGGGAATGACTCTGGTGATTCTCACCGGCGGCATCGATTTGTCCGTCGGCAGCTTGATCGCTCTGTCGGCTGTGGTAACCACAAGCATCATTCGAGACTACTTTGGAGGAATCGATGCATCAAGCTTGGGGATCAGCACCGCCGGTCTTCTCGGAATCGCTCTATGTGGTCTTTGCGGTTTGGCAAACGGCGTCTTCATCGTGGCGTTTGGCATCCCTCCATTTATCGCGACACTCGCCATGATGATGATGGCAAGCGGTGGTGCGTTTATGATCTCCCAAGGTCAATCGATCGATCGCGTACCCACCGAATTCGTCTGGCTAGGTCGTGGCACTTGGTTCGGTATTCCGGTGGCGGTCTGGTTGATGCTTGCCATCTTCGCTATAGCCCATTGGGTAATGAAGTACACCACTTTTGGTCGAAGCGTTTACGCGATCGGGGGGAACGAAGTCGCCGCAAGACTTTGCGGGGTCCGCGTACCGAAGATCCTGCTGATCACCTATACCCTTTCAGGGATGCTTGCAGGTCTCGGAGGTGTGATCATGGCAAGCCGACTTGGGTCTGCCGAAGCGAAATACGGAGCGATGTACGAACTGCATGTAATCGCGGCTGTTGTCGTCGGCGGAACTTCCCTGCGTGGTGGCTACGGAACTATTTTCGGTACCCTAATCGGTGCATTGATTATCGCTGTCATTGAGAACGGTATGAATCTAATGCAAATAGACAGCTACGCTCAAAAAGTTGTCTTCGGTGCTATTATCCTTGGAGCAGTTTTGATCGACCGATTCCGTCGGGTAACCTAAACATGGAAGACAATCCATACGCTCCCCCTAACCCCGGTGATGATTTTCAATCAACTCCACAACGTGTGGTAGCAAGCCCACTTGTTATGGGGCTCGAATGGACTGCGGCATTGTTGTTCAATCTTATCGTTCCCGTCCTCATCGGTTGGAGTTTAACCGACTCCAACGCCAAAATTGGCGCGCTAGCCGCCATCGCAATGATTCTTCTTGCTGGCTATGTTGCGTGCAACTACTTCCCTCTGCTCATGCTCTTTACCCTTCGCGGATCGATTTTTGTCGGTGTCTCTCAAATCATCCCTGCACTGCATCTGCTGATGGGACTCATCAGCTTGCAATTCCTCGCAAGCCTAGGGCTGATACCCGCTGATGGGGCACCAACCCTAACCGGATTCGTGATGGGATTTCTCATGACCCTAGCAATCGGCTTGCAGCTTCTTATCATTTCGCTCGGGCTTGGGCTTATATTGCGACTGATAACTCCCGACCGATGGTGGCTCGCAAAATCGTCTTGATCGTTCGGCTTGGTGCTTGGCAAACCCCTCTTGTGAATCATGGATTCCTTCGCAGCATGCTGCGATTACAACTGCATGCTTATCGATTTCAGGAGGTCATGGTACACTCAAGGGCACAAACCGTCGTAAGCTCAAAAGAGCGAGAAACGGCAGGTCTGTAAAAAACGGCCAGCGGGCAACATCGGTTTTTCAATGGATCGGATCAGGATAGTTTTGCGATGAGTTCAAGCAGCCTTGAATCGAACGGGACAGCCTCTACCTTACAACCCTTGCGTTACGGCATCATCGGATCCGGAGCACTAGGCGGATACTACGGCGGCTTGATGGCCAAAGCAGGGCTCGATGTTCACTTTCTCTTCCATTCCGACTTTCATCATGTCAAAGAACACGGCTTGAAGGTCGAAAGCAAAAACGGTGACTTTCACCTTCCAAGCGTCCCCGCGTACAACTCCGTCGATCAGATGCCTCAGCTCGATGTGGTGATCCTTGGACTAAAGAGCACCCAGAACCATGAATTGCCGAGACTGCTCAAGCCTTGGATCAACTCAAAGACCATCGCGCTGGTGCTGCAAAACGGATTGAACGTCGAACAAGCCACAGCAGAGGTTTTTGGTCCCGAGCGGATCGCTGGTGGCTGCTGTTTTCTCTGCTCGAATAAAGTTGGCCCAGGCCATATCCGACATCTGGACTACGGTAGGATTGTTTTCGGTCCGTATCGTGGAGCGGATTCCAATGCGATTGGGCCAGATCAAAAAATCCTCTCCCAAATTCATCAAGACATGAATCTGGCCAGCATCGAATGCCATCTGACCGACGATCTTCCGACGACCAAGTGGAAGAAACTAATGTGGAACATCCCTTTCAATGGTCTGTCGGTTATCCTGAACGCCAGTACAGATGCGATCATGAAAGACCCCGACTCTCGCCTCTTAGCCCGCAGAATTAGCGAAGAAGTCCGCTCGATCGCTTGCCAAACCGGCTCGCAGATCGACCCAAGTTATGTCGACTGGGTGATCGATCATACCGATGACATGGTTCCATACGACAGCAGCATGCGATTGGATTTCATCCACGGACGAGCAATCGAAGTAGAGGCCATCCATGGCAACGCATTGCGAGCCGCTCAACGCAAGGGGATCCCCGCCCCAATCCTTGAGACCCTCTACCAACAACTCAAATTCCTCGCTGCTCACCGCCGATAAGTTCACCAACTATTGACTTCCAACGCATAGGAACAACGTGATGCCAACACCTTCAGCCCATCAAGGTATCCCTACGCTTCAGCCAGTAAAGTCATGGAGTTTGCGAACCCGTCAACTCGATTTTGGTAAACGCCCTTGCATCATGGGCATCCTGAACGTCACCCCAGATAGCTTTTCCGATGGCGGCTCCTTTTTCACAGTCGAATCCGCCGTCGATCGCGCTTTGCAAATGGAAGACGCTGGTGCCGACATCCTCGATATCGGGGGAGAAAGTACCCGACCGTACAGCCAAAGCGTCGATGCTGACGAAGAACTCGCTCGCATCACTCCTGTGCTTCAACGTCTCGATGGACGCCTCTCGATCCCCATCTCGATAGATACTACCAAAGCATCAGTCGCCAAAGCTGCCATCGAACTCGGCGCTGAAATCATCAATGATGTCTCAGGCTTTGAAGCAGATCCTAGCATGATCGAACTCGCGAGATCTTCCCAAACCGGTCTGTGCGCGATGCATCGACAGGGGACTCCACAAACCATGCAAGAGAATCCAACTTATAAACATTGCGTACTAGAGATCCTTCAGTACCTCTGGGATCGCGATCAACAACTGATCTCGGCTGGAATCGCCCCCGAAAAAATCTGCCTCGACCCCGGCATCGGATTCGGAAAACTCCACGAACACAACTTGCAACTCGTCCAATCTGCCGAAGTCTTCCACCAACTGCGTCGCCCTATCCTTGTAGGTCACTCCAGAAAAGGTTTCATCGGTAAAGTCCTATCCAACAAAGATCTTCCCCGCGATGCTGGCACCCTGGGTGTCTCCTTTGCCCTAGCCCAACGCGGTATCCAAATCCTTCGCGTTCATGATGTCGCTATGCATGCGCAAGCATTTCGGTTGCTCGAGGCAATCGATGGGTTTTGATCGAACAAGCGGAGGTTTCAACACCCGCTGGGTTTGCTAGCAAGCCATTCTTTTTCATTCCTTTTCCCGAGATTCGCTAAAGATTGCTCTGGAGGGATTTCACTCGTCTTTTCTAGACTCGTCGACCGGTCAGGATGACCAATCAACACGGCGAGTTTGCGCAAGCGAATTTGCGCCGGCGGTTTGCCAAACCGTTCGACCACACACCAGGAAAGACAGCTTAGTATGGATACGAAGCGCGTGGTTTGGGCAGGATGCCTCACCCTTCTGCTTTGGGGATGCCAGTTTTCCAATACTGCCAATGGGCAATTCCCAGCTTCCCCTTCCCCAAACACAACTCCGGTCCTCGGTCAACAATTCGTGATCGAAACCGCGCACTTCCGAGTCATGTGCCCGGACCCCCAGTTCGCCAAAGAAGTCGGCGCAATGGCCGAAGCATACCGAACGCATCTTGCCATGCACTGGCTTGGACACGACTTGCGACCTTGGGCTGAAAAAGTCCCACTGGTTGTCCACACCAGCCCGAAGCTTCCTGCAAGCGGCGAAACCAAATACACCTTGATGGGTGGTGATATTCGAGCCATCCAAATGACCGTCAGCGGTACGAAAGAACGCATCCTCGATAGCGTTTTACCTCATGAAATGACACACACAGTCCTGGCAACCCACTTCGCTCCCAGCGGTAAACCTGTGCCCCGTTGGGCCGATGAAGGTGCTTGCACCACCGTTGAACACATCAGTGAGCGAAGCAAGCACGACGTAATGCTAGTTAAATTTCTAACCGACGGTCGCGGGATTCCCTTCAGCAATCTCTTCGCCATGCGCGAATACCCACCGGCCCCCTACCTCATGCCGTTATATGCTCAAAGCTACAGCCTTTGCGCTTTCCTGATCGCTCAAGGTGGTCCGCGACGCTTCGTCCAGTTCCTAGAGCAAGGAATGCAGACCGATAACTGGCCACAAGCCGTTGCGCAGTCATATGGATACGAAGGACTTGGAAGACTCAAAGTCGCCTGGAACGCTTGGGTCTCCGACGGCGGTGGAGATGTGACTCGATATACAGCGATGGCATTGAAGGGTGAGACCAGTGGTGCTGGATCTGGATCCGCAAACGGCGTTGTTCCTGCAAGCAGCCTTATCACCATGAATCAGCAACAACCTTCGCCGACCGTTCAACAAGCGGCTTTGCAGCAATCTGTCAGCCCACAAGCTACTAATCCACAGTTGGGTAATACCCAATCTGCTGTGGCAAGCGCAAAGACGGCTGGCTACTACCAACGCCAGTTCCAAATGAATCAAAATGCTGCTGTTCCTGTTCCGCTGCCATCCTCACCGCAGCTTCCAACAGAGATCAACAGTCCTATTGAAGTCCGAGCAAGTCAACCTTCCACCATGCACACCATCGGTGGAACGGTGATTCGCTGAAGCCCTACCTTCCAAACTTGCGAGCTTGCCGATCATGGCAAGTTTGCCAAGTAGGGAAAGCTGGGTAAGTAGAGAAAAGGTTCCTATTTTACCATTTCGGGAAAAGTGGTTATTGGACTCAACCTTGAGCTTGACCATACCGAGTGTAGAAGAGTATTCCCAATCGATACAGATTCCAAAATCGGAATAATCGATTCGGATGCGACGAGCGTTTAGTCATTAATAGTTGCGATAAAGGAGTGTCGCGTTGAAATACCTATATCCCCTCAGGACGTTTCGGCTTATGACCGCAGCTTGTGCGGTGACTGCGCCTGTCGTTGTGCCAGCCATACCTAGCATGCTGATGTCAGGCGTTGTCGTCACAGTCTCAGCAAATGCAGAGTGGGCTCAAGCGCAGCAAAGCACGCTACCTCCACTACCGAATAATCCACCTGCGGCCAGCAATCCTGGCCTGCTACCACCAGCTTCAGCGAATGGGCTTCCGCCGACAGCCAATTCGCCGACAACCGGATTGCCACCAGCAACTCCGAGTCTGCTACCACCCACAACCGGTGCAAGCATCCCTCCAGCTCCAGCGAACATGTCCCCCAAGGAACAAGCGTTGGCGCTCAGTGCACAAGCCAAATTGGCTTTGCAGAAGGGGGATTTGCTCAACGCCAAGAAATGGATCGACCAAGCCATGGCCTTGAAGGTTGCCGACGGAGAATTCTCCGGCGGTCAACTCAAGCCACGCGATGTCGCAATGGACATCGAACGAACCATGCGATTGCGTGGTATCGATCCAAAGTCCATCGCACAAGCCGGAAGTCAAGCTGCCAATCAAGCTGCCAGCCTCTTGGCAAAGCCGATGGCTAACGGTGCAATGGCAACCGCAGCCGCTCCGAACACACTCGGAACGAATCCGACCAGTTTACCTGGCAACATGCCTGGCAACGTAGCCACAGCTGGCGGCATCTCTGATAAAGAAATGCAAGTCCAGTCGGGTGTCTACCAGCCTAAGCAAGACAATTCGAGCGTAGCGATGGCTAGCGATAGCCAACCATCCGCCGCGACCGGGGTCGAAGACCTCAACGGTTCGCAATGGTATGAAAGAGGAATCGAAGCTCTAGCCGTGGGTAACCGCGAAGCAGCTTTGAGTTCCTTCACCAACGCTTGGAAAAAGAAAGAAGAGCTCGACGCGAACACCCGTGTTCAACTCAAAGACAAGCTCGCTTATTTGCAAACCCGTACCGAGCCAGAAGCGGTCGCAGGGATTCCTAACGAGAATCGCGAAGCTGTCCAACGCAAACAACGATTGTTTGCAGAAGTCTCAGGCGAGATCGCCGACGCGGAACGATTGGTCAACGACCAACCGTACGAAGCGATGGATCGCTTGAAAGCTCTGCGTACTCGCGTATCGCAGTCCGATGTCGATGGATCTTATCGCAAGCAAATGTTGGCGATGGTCGATCGCGTGATCAACAACGTTGAATCGTGGATGGAAACGAACCGTTCCTCCATCGAACTCGATCAACGCAACAAGCAAATCGAAGACCGCATCAGTCTTGAAGACACGACCCGAGGCAAGGAAGATGCCCAAATCCAAACCTTGGTCGATCAATACAACGAATTGATGGACGATCAACGCTTCGCCGAAGCTGAAGTGATCGCTCGCAAAGTTGAGGAGATCAAGCCTAACTCGGAAATCGCTGCGATGATGCGTGGCCGTTCGGTTATCGAACGCCGTGTCGCAGAACAACGCGAAATCCAAGGAATGAAAGAATCGGCTCTGGTCAATAGCTTCACCGACGCGGAACGCGCTTCGGCAACCTATCTGACCGACGAGAAGCCTCTTCAGTTCCCATCCGTCAAGGAATGGTACGACCTGAAGAAGATTCGTGAGAAGTACAACGACGAATCGCTCAAGCTACAACCTTCAGAGCGACAAATCCTTGAGCTTCTCGAAGAACCTTTCTCGGCATCCTTCGAAAATCGTCCTCTGGCTGACGCGCTCAAGACCATCTCGGAAATGACCGGGCTGATCATCTTGATCGATGAGCCATCGATCGCTGAAGAGGGCCTTCGCTCCGACCAGCCGATCACTTTGGATCTTCGCGGGAATCGGATCAAACTCAAGAATGTTCTCAAGAACATGCTCGAGCCAATGAACCTGACTTATGTGATCAAGAACGAAGTTGTTAAGATCCAAAGCCGCCGGTTCATGCAACAAGAAATGTATAGCCAAACCTACTCAGTGAAGGACTTGGTTATTCCAATCCCGAACTTCATCACCGATAACAACACGGGGATGGGTGGAGCTCTACAAGCAGCCTACCAAGCTCAAGACAGCTTTGTGGCGGTCAACATGCAAGAGCAAGATGCCATGTCGCTTCGCAACACGAAGCTGGCAAGTATCGATCCGAACACGAATGTGCTGGCTCAGTTCGCAGGTATGTCGCCAGGTGCGAACACCATGAACGCCGGACTTTCAATGCTCGGTGGCGATGCGATGAACCCCAACAGCCCAGGCAATGTGCTCGGGGGTGCGTCCATGGCTAACTTCTCGGAACTAATGCAATTGATCGAAACGACCATCTCTCCAGACGTTTGGCTAAACGCTGGTGGGACGGCTACCATGAGCCCGTTCCGACAAAACCTGAGCTTGATCGTTAACGCACCTCAAGAAACTCACGAGCAAATCGCTGATCTGCTCAAGAGCCTCCGATCGTTGCAAAACCTTCAAGTCACCATCGAAGTACGCTTCATCAAACTTTCGGATAGCTTCTTCGAGAAGATGGGTGTGAACTTCCAAATGCAATTGGATGACAACACCAATAACAGGTTCGGCCGCGAAGACTCCGGTCCTTCGGTCGCAATCGGTTTGCAAACCGATGCGGGTAGCTCTGATCCAAACGCTTTGGTTCCAACGGCTGACTTCGATATCCGCTTGAGCCAAGGTAGCTTCGGAACAACAGTCCCGAGCTTCGGTGGATTCGACCCCGGTGCTGGTAGCACCATCGGTGTGGCAATCCTAAGCGATATCGAAATGTTCTTGTTCCTCCAAGCAGCCCAAGGGAACAAGCGATCGAACGTTCTGCAAGCTCCTAAGGTCACCATGTTCGACGGACAAATCGGTACGATCAACGATACGACCACCCGCCCGTTCGTTCTCGGTTACGCTCCTGTCGTCGGTGACTTCGCCGTCGGTCAACGACCAATCATCGTGGTCTTGAGCGAAGGAACTCAGATGAACGTCCAACCGGTTGTCTCAACCGATAAACGATTCGTCCGATTGACTATGCTTCCGCAATTCACCCGACTCGGCTCAACCGACCGCGAATTCACCTTCCAAGGTCGCAAGAGCACCAAGACCGGTACGAGCATCCTCAACCCATCAAGCGGCTTGCCATCGAGCAACCGCAACAATGAAGAGGAAATCGTCGAAGGTATCACCGTCCAACAACCATCCTTCTCCCAGACCAGCGTTAGCACCACGGTTACCGTGCCTGACGGTGGAACGATCCTGATGGGTGGTATCAAGCGACTCTCCGAAGAGCGAATCGAAAAGGGTACTCCAATCCTATCGAAGATCCCTTACATCAACCGATTGTTCAAAAACAATGCGATCGGTCGAGACACGGAAACCTTGATGTTCACCGTCACACCTCGAATCATCATCCCTCAGGAAGAAGAAGAGCAACTCGGTGTTGCAACTCCTCGCCCTTAAGGGTTCGAACAAACGATAAGACGTCGGTGAAAACAAAACACAAAGAGAGCTCGGGACAACCGAGCTCTCTTTTTTTGTTTCCAGCCGAGAATAAATCGACCCTCATTCTTTGCTCATCGCGGATTCACACGGTGCTGCCCGCCTATGTGTTAAGCAAGCCCGTGTTAAGCCAGCCCGTGTTAAGCCAGCCCGTGTTTACTCTTTCTGTGTTAAGCCAAACCGTGTTAAGCCATAACGCCTAGGAAGTCTGCTCCTAGCAATTCCACCATTCCATGGCGAAAACACCAAGGCAGTTTGCAGGGATCGTATGGAATGTGCCGAAGTCAACGATAGTCGGCCCCCCTCCCCGTTGGCGTTCCTCCATAGATGCTTCGGGATGGGCACCCCTTGGGCCGACTTTTCAAAATCAATTTCTCGCTTCGTCTGGAGTGCCCTTCGATGCAATCTAACAGACCGCTGGCGGTTTGCCCTTCGACTCTTGCCTCGATCCCATTCGGCCTAGCTCTGTGCTCGATGAGCTTTGCCGCACAACCTCCCACCGAGACGCCAAGCGATGTTCAGAAGCTGCTTGAGAAGAACGCGCCGCTGGTCAAGGATGCCGAGGAGAAGCTCGGTGCAGCGCTTGGCACTGCACCGCAAACTCCAGAACCGGATGCAATCAAACTCGATGAGCAAGCCGAACCGAATCTCGCCGGTCCAGCAAACACTCGCAGCACAGAACCTTTGCGGGTAAAACCATTGAAGACGCCGAACACTTCGATCTCTGGAATCGGAACAGGCACTACTCCGGAAGATGCAACCGAAGGCCGTTTGCCATCGCCCACTCCACTTCCTTACGGCCCCGACCGTCAGCCGGGTTGGAGTGTCAGCACAAAGAATTGGGTTGCTCCGGCATTCTGCCATTTCCCAACCTATTACGACGACGTGATGCTCGAGTACCACGGGCACGAGAGATGCCCACCCCTCCAGCCAATTCTTTCCGGCGGCCGATTCTTTACCGGAATCTTCTTCACACCCTACTTGGCATACTTACAACCACCCACCGAGCAAATCTCGAACGCCGGTCTTTACCGACCGGGCACTTGCGCACCAGGCTTAAGGCAGCGTGCACCTTATGACCCAACCGCATTGAAAGTCCAAGCTGCCGCTACCGCAACCGGCGTAGTTCTGCTCCAGCCCTAAACCCCGA
>Ga0255124_1000666_pt1 | contig 10773 bp, 6 predicted proteins | sample Law_Cont_RepB_8d_FD_188564 | JGI IMG/M metagenome (GOLD analysis project Ga0255124, IMG submission 188564) | Freshwater microbial communities from St. Lawrence River, New York, United States - Law_Cont_RepB_8d | ecosystem: Environmental > Aquatic > Freshwater > River | place: USA: New York... | reverse complement strand
ATACCTGGGAAGGGCCGACTCCACCCGACTTGGTATTCAAATTGCCGGAAACATTCCATTTGGCTCCCCGTGGCGAAGACCATTACCGGACCGTTGTATTCCCAATGAACAACACCGAGGAACTGTATGTAACCAAGACTCAATTCATTCCCGGGAACAAGCGGATCGTTCACCACAGTTTGGCTTTTTACGATGGAACAGGCATAGTGTTGGACGCGCAGAAACGACTGGGCAAATCCAAACCTTCCAAACCGGAAAATGCAGAGACTGAAGATTACGGCCCCGGTTATGAATCGGGTATGGGATTGGGATTTATCCCAAATCCATTAGCAACAAAAAATAAAGACAACCGTGGAGGCAATTTATCTGGGTGGGTACCCGGTCAAGTTTCCATTACCAATCCTGATGGGGTAAACAGTGTCCTTCCACCAGATTCCAATGTGTTTATGCAAATCCACTATCAACGTACCGGCCGGCCCGAGACGGACAGTGGCAGTCGGTTGGCCATTTGGCTTTCAAAATCAAAACTCGAAAAATATGGCACGTCTTACATTGCCGATACCAGTTTCCGCATGATCCCAACAGGAATGTCAGAATTCAAATCAACGGGAGCGCGTGTTGTTTCTGAAGATTGTCATATGTGGTTTATTTCCCCACACATGCATTTGTTGGGTAAAGAGTTTCGCGTGTGGCATCAGGCAAAGGGGGCTTCGGAACGTAAGCTGCTTCTGGAACTAAATAACTGGGATTTCAACTGGCAATCAGCGTATTTCTTGAAGGACCCTTATTTCATGGAAAAAGGCTCGACCATTCACGCCGAGGCGCGTTTCGACAATTCTTCCAGAAATCCGTCCAACCCAAATATGCCTTCCAAGACCGTTTTTCTGGGCGAAAGCACGAGCGATGAAATGGGTATTGCCGTTATGGGTGTATTCCAGAATGTCAAACCCGCATCCGGATCGGACTTCGCTCCGTATTTCAAGAAGCTGATTCAAGCAGAGGCTTTGAAAAAAGCGCTGGGCAGATGATGGAACGGCATCGAACCCTGCAACAGCCCTGATTCCAGCCGTGCCTTCATGATATCCTGAAGGCATGGCTATTTTTCTCGACCACAACTCAACCACCCCGTGCCTGCCACAGGTATGGGAAGCCATGCGGCCCTACGCCACAGAAACATGGGCCAATCCTGCCAGCAGCCATAGCCCCGGACGAGCCGCTCGCAGGGCATTGGAAGACGCCCGCGAAAGTATTGCCCTCAGCCTGAAGGCATGGCCCAATGAGGTTGTCTTCACGTCTGGTGCCACCGAGGCGAACGCCATGGCGATGGCTGCCCTCCAACCCGGCGATGCTGTTGTCACTTCGCATCTGGAACACGCCTCACTGCGCGAAGCTATGCGGTTGCTGGAAGCTCGCCATGTGCGGGTCAGGCGATTGAGCAGGGCCCCTGCAGGTGTGATTGACCCAGAAGAATGGAAGCTTCTGTTTGATCCAACGGTGACCATGCAAACCATCACCATGGCGGGGCATGAAACCGGGGCTATTCAGAATGTGGCGGAACTGACGCGTATGGGGCGTCTTGGAAGTTCAGGCAAAGCGCAGGTACACCTCGATGCCACCCAAGCGATTGGCAAAATACCGTTCGATTTTCACCGTCTTGAAGCTGCTAGCGCTGCGTTTTCAGCCCACAAATTCTTTGGTCCCAAAGGTATTGGGGCCTTGCTGGTGCGGCGTGGACACCACCTACCTCCGCTGCTTGTTGGCGGTGAACAGCAACAAGGCAGGCGTGCTGGTACAGAACCGGTGGCACTTGTTGTTGGAATGTCAGTTGCCCTCCAACTGGCCGTAGAAGCCATGGCTGCCCGTCAGGAGCGCACATCGAAACTTCGGGCCCGGTTTCTTGCTGGGCTGAAATCATGCGCCCCATGGCATCTGCTGGGGCCCGTGGATGAAGGGTTGACGCATACCCTACTGGTGGCTTTTCCAAGTGTGCGTGCTGATATGGCCCTCATGGCACTCGATCTGGAAGGTGTGGCGTGCAGCACCGGGTCTGCTTGTTCTTCAGGCAGTATGGTGCCCTCGCCTGCCTTAGCCCTGCTGGACATTCCAGCAGAGTGGCACAAATCGGTGATCCGGTTCAGCCTGAGCCCCTTTCAGGATGAAACCATGATGGATGAAGCTTCAAGGATTGTTTCTCGGGTGGTTCACCGCTTGCGTGAGGCTCCACCGTGAGCCTTGAAAATCTGCCGGAATTTCAACAAGCAGCAGCAGCCTTGGCAACACTCGAGCCGAAGCCAGGACAACCGTACATTCCAGTTGTAACCATTTGGGGAGAAAAAGGTTCGGGCAAAACAACTCTTGCACGCCAAGTCGCCTCACAATGGCGTAGTCGTTTGGGAATCCAATCCACCCTGTTGACCCGTGGTTCCGTACTAGCTACCCGGCGGTTATCAGACACGCAACGTGTTCCATTAGCACGGCTTGGGCGGCCAGAGCTGATGGTGATTGACGGGTTTGAGCAATTACCAGCAAAAGTGGCCTTACCATTTGCACGTTTACTCGACAGGCGCGAACAACGCGGGTTGGCCAGTGTGATCATGATCAACCAACCACCACAGCAGTTGAAATGGCCAGACCGGTTGATTCATCGCCTTTCTGGTTCCATGGTGGTGGAAATCCCGTGGCTGGCTGCCACCAGTCGGGAGATGGCATTCGACACATTTCTGTCGCGGCACAGGGTTCATATTTCCCGGCAAGTGAAGACGTTGATGGCAGCCTTTCTTGGTCCAACGATTGGTTGCATTGAAAAACAGGCCAAGAACGTGGCAGAAGGCCATTCCAAACGACTTCCTGCAGACGATCTGGTAAGGCTATGCGAGCAGGCGTCGATTCGTGTAAGCCTCGATCAAATTGTACAACTGGTGACCATCTCTATGGGGTTGGATCGTAAATCTGTGCTTGGCCCAGGGCGTGAACCGACGTTGGTGCGCGCCCGTCAGCTGATTGTGGTATTGGCGCGAGAACATACGGAATTATCGTTGGCAAAATTGGGTAAAGCATTGGGTGGCCGTGATCCTGCCACCCTAAGGCATGCCATCACTGCCTTTCGTAGCTCGACCGATGAGGGCTTGAAACGACAAACAGCAGCAATGTCGCGCCAATTGGAGGCATGCCGGTGGGGGACAAGGTGTTGATAGCCTGTTGATGATGGGTGGGCTTGATGTTCATCGAATGTTCATGAAAAATGATTGAAGGAGACCTGATGAACACAGACAATCAGCAGGTTAGTTGGGAATCGACAGGTTTTCCCCCATGCGTTATGCGCCACAAATATTGATGGTATTTGAAGTTAGAACAGGATTAATACAGAAGGATGACCTTTGGTAAGGAATCGAATCATCATCATCCTAAGTAATAAGAGAATCCATAGAATGATGGGATGACAGTTCAGGGCACTATGCAAGTACGAGGATGACTCACCCATGAAGTTGATCTGCCAGCGCGAAAGCCTGCTTCAGGGTTGCCAATTGGCTTCTTCTGTGTTGCCCACCAAAGACATCAAACCGATCCTGGCCAACATCAAGATCGTTGCCGAAGCAGGAAGAGTTACCCTTCAGGCAACCGATCTCGAATTGGGTCTTCGTCTGGAAGTGGCAGGCGTTACGGTGCTGGAACCGGGACAGGCCCTATTACCTGCGGCACGCATTGTTTCGATTCTGCGTGAAGCACGTATGCCAGAACTGGAATTTGAATCCGCCGTGGGTGGTTTGACCGTTAGTGGCGGAAGTCTGGAATATGAGCTCCCCTATGAAGATCCGGACCAGTTTCCCGACCTTCCAGAACTCGATGCGGTAGGCGCAGCGCAACTGACCGCTGGACCATTGCGCGAGATGATTCGTCGCACCGCATTTGCCTGTGCAACGGAAACAGCCAGATTCACCATGACGGGTGTTTACTGGAGCTTGGAAACCGATGGGACAGCGCGTCTGGTAGCAACCGATGGGCGACGCCTGGCTATGTCGACCGGGGCTGTAACCGGGGTGTCAACAGCCATGACAGCCATTGTTCCAAGTAAGGCAATGCATGCCCTTGAACGAAACCTGCTCGATGACGAAGAACCAGTGGGTGTGGTGTTGAGGCCTTCTGAGGCCCTGTTCAAAACCGGCCGGGCTGTCCTTTCCACCAGACTTGTGGAAGGCCGCTTTCCCGATTACCGGGCCGTTATTCCCAAACGGGAAAAGATTCTGGTCAGATTGCCATTGCCTGTGGGATTATTTGTATCTGCTGTGCGTCAAGCCGCCATCATGGCGGACGATGAATCGCGCAAGATGATTTTGAATTTCGCACCAGGCAAGCTCACGCTCCAGGCCAGCCATGGAACAAGTGGTAAGAGTAAGGTCTCGATGCCCATCGAGTACTCTGGGCAAGCCATTAGCATTGCTTTCAATCCCATTTATCTTCTTGACATGCTCAAGCAGCTACCCGGTGACGGGCAAATGGAAGTTGATTTGATTGATGGAAACCACCCGGCGCTGTTCCGCTATGGTGAAGCGTTCCAATACCTTGTGATGCCGCTGAGTTGATCACCATGGCTGCCCGATACGACAAGCCAGAACGTGGTCCTGAGAAGTTGGCTGAAGTGTTGGCGCGATTGTTTGTGGCCAGAGGATGGGGCCAACGATCGACTCGCCGTGAACTGGATGACGCATGGCTGGCGGTCATGACAGAAATCGTGAGTGCCGCCGCGGCACGCCGAACTGTTCCTGGCAGCGCGCGCAAGGGCGTGCTCGACATCACGGTAGAAGGTTCGGCACTGTTGGCCGAACTGACTGGGTTTCACAAAGATGCCTTGCTTGCTGCCCTCAAGGAGCGGCTCAAAGGCGCGAAAATCACGGCTTTGCGTTTTCGTCCCGGAAAGATTGGGACAACACGCGGCCCGGGCGATTCTAAAGGAGAAGAACAATGAGTGAGGGAAACACGCCTATTCCAGTACCAGAAGACATGGGTACTTACAGTGGCGAAAATGTGCAAATCCTGCGCGATGCTGACCACATTCGCCGCCGCCCCGGTGTGTATATCGGCGATGTCAACGCCAGTGGTTTGCACCATCTCGTTTATGAGCTTGTCTACAACTCGGTGGACGAAGCACTGGCTGGCCACTGCAAGGTCATTCATGTCCAGATCGACATCGATGGCAGTGTGATGGTGCGTGACGATGGCCGCGGCATTCCGGTGGACATGCATCCGACAGCAGGCAGACCCACGCTCGAAGTGGTCATGACCACGGTAGGCGCCGGCGCCAAGTTCGACAAAAATACTTACCGCACCAGTGCTGGTCTTCACGGCATGGGAGCGAAAGCTGTTACCGCGCTTTCCCGCTGGACCGAAGCGCAGGTTCGTCGCGATGGGCGGACCTATCAGCAACGCTACGAAAAGGGCAAGGCTGTTTCTGAAGTCATCGATATTGGTGCGGCGCGGGATACAGGCACCCAAGTCCAGTTCATGCCCGACCCGGAAATTTTCAGCGATGTGAGGTTCGATTTCGATACGTTGGAGAATCGACTTCGGGAACTCGCGTTCCTGAACAAGGGTCTTTCATTCCACCTGAAAGATTTACGCGTCAACCGTGAAGAAACCTACTGCTTCATGGGCGGTGTGGGCGAATATGTCGCTTATCTCAACCGTGCTGAAGATGTTATTCATCCGGTTATTGTGGTGGATCGTCAGATCGATCATATCCGCGTTGAAGTGGCTCTCCAGTACACACGCAACGATGACGAGCGCGTGCGCTGCTACGCCAACAATGCCTACAACCCGGTGGGTGGAACACACTTGGCTGGGTTCCGTTCAAGCCTGACGCGCACCATTGGCGCTTATGGCGAGAAAATGAATTTTTTCAAAGAAATCAAACCTGTTGGCGAAGACTACCGGGAAGGTGTCACCGCGATCGTGTCGATTCAGCATCCGGAACCTCAGTTCGAAAGCCAGAACAAAATCCGGTTGCTCAATTCGGATGTTGACGGCGCTGTGCAGACAGCCATGAACGATGTATTGGCCCGGTACCTCGAGGAAAACCCCGCTGAAGGAAAACGCATTGTCACCAAGGTATTGCTTGCGGCGGAAGCCCGCGAAGCAGCAGCCAAGGCTCGCAAGGCATTGAAAGACCGCAAGAGCATTCTGAGCGGAGGCGGATTGCCAGGGAAACTGTTCGACTGCACCAGCCGCAACCCGGATGAAAGCGAACTGTTCCTGGTGGAAGGAGACTCCGCAGGCGGGTCGGCCGAGGCCGGGCGCGACCGCCGCATTCAGGCTGTTCTTCCACTGCGCGGAAAGCCGCTCAACGTTGAAAAAGCGCGGTTGGAAAACCTGCTGAATAATAATGAAATTATCGCGCTCATTTCCGCGATCGGTGTTGATATCGGAAATGAAAAAGAGTATCCGGATGTCCGTAAGGGTTTGCGCTACAATCGCGTGATCATCATGACGGACGCCGATGTCGATGGACAGCACATTCGCACACTTTTGCTCACGTTTTTCTACAGGCAAATGAACATGCTTGTGGCGAACGGCCATATCTTTGTGGCGCGCCCTCCGCTGTACAAGGTGGTGCAGAAAAAACAGGCGCGTTATGTGGCGACCCGCGAACAGATGACCGTTGAACTGCTCGAACGCGGACTTAAAGACACCCGTCTTGTCGTTTATCCACCTGGTGGAGGTGGCGATGAAAGCGTCATCGAAGGCGACGTTCTCAAGACCCTGTCGCAGCAGACAGCACGGCTTGACGAGGCCCTTGTTTTGCTGGAACGCCGCGGAATAGCTCTACCAACCATGTTGGCCCGTATTACCGATAAGGGAATGCCTGCCTTCAAAACCATCGCCGCAGGTATCGAGGCGTGGTGGCACACCCGTGCCGAGGCGGTGGCATTCCGCGAAGAAACGCAAAAGAAACTGGGACGCGAACTATCGGCTGGAGAATCGATCCCGGCACAGGACGCGTTCATTTTCCAGGAACTGCATGAAGTGCATGATATCAATGCGATCATGTCCACGTTTGCAGGCTTTGGCTTCCATCCAACAGATCTGGTACCGCCTGCCAGTGTGGCGGGTCGCGAAGCTGTTCCTCGCCTCATTCTGGAATCTGGCGACTCACGCAAACCTCTGGTGACGCTGCGCGAATTGGTGAGCGAGTTGCGTCGTCTTGGCGAAAAGGGAATGACCATCACACGGTTCAAAGGACTGGGTGAAATGGATCCCGAGGAATTATGGGACACCACTCTGGATCCGGAACACAGGACCCTGATGCAGGTTAAACTCGATGACGCCGCCGCCGCCGACGAAATGTTCCGCACCTTAATGGGCGAGAAAGTCGAACCGCGTCGCGACTTCATCAACAAGCACGCCTTGTTGATGGAAGAAATCGATTACCACGGTGCGTAAAAGATAATTGTAATCGTAGATTTTGCAGCCCGTTCGATTCTAATATTTAGAATCACGGGTTCGCTGCAGCCACGGGTTTTGGCGGCCATTCGTCTTCCAGAGCCAAGCCTGAAATAACACTCGCGGCTTTCCAGGCGTCGCGCAGCGCCTTCACATATTCGAGGTTTGCCTGAGCCAACGCTCGTTCCGCGGTCAGCACCCGCAGATATTCAAATTGGCCGCCTTGATACGCTTTCATGCTCAGGTCGAATGCTTCCTTGGCGCGTGGAAGAATGGCGGTCTTATATCGCTCCGCCAGCCGCCTGGACGAGGCAAAGTCACGGAAGGCAAGGCCCAATTGCGCTGTCAGTTCATTTTGGACTTTTCCGATTTGTTGTGTCGATTCACCAATGTTGGCTCTTGCCGACTGGATATTTCCCTGATTCCGATTCCAAACAGGAATCGGCAAACTTACACCAAGATCATAGTCGTTGGAAAGATTTTGGTTTTGACGGGTGTAACCGGCAAGCAGGGTGAAGTTTGGATAAGGTTCCACCTGCGCCCTACGCAACAGGATACGTGCTTTTTCCACGCCTACTTGCGCTGATTGTACCTCGGGGTGCACCTCGAGCAGATACGCCTGGGTGCGGTCCAGGTCATATTCCGGTAGGGGGGTTTCGAGGTCACCCGCGAGGCGCGTTCTCTCAATCCGATTCAATCCGATCGATGCTGCAAGACTTCGGTAAGCAGGGTCAAATTCACGTTCCGTGGCTTCCCTGTCGGCGCGGAGTTTTTCCGCTTCGATTTCCAGTTGCACCAGATCCAAGCGTGCCACCTGACGCGCATCAAGCAATTTGCGTGTTTGATCCACAGATCGGTCGGCAATGTTGACCAGATAATCGAGGATATCCATCCGTTTTTGAAGGGCTAGGATCTCGAAATAGGATCCTCGGATGGATGCGAACATCGTGTATCTGGCATACATCAGTTGGTAAGTGGTCTGATCAACTTCGCGTTGCGCGGCAGCCCGGTTCAGCTTCAATTTCCCGCGTGTGACAATTTCCTGACCCACAAGCGGCGTGGTCCAAATGCCTCCAGGACCTGTCCTGTCACCTACTTCGTTACCCAGAATGTCTACTGTTGGGTTCGGGTACAGACCTACCTGCAAGGCCCGACCTCGGGCATTTTCGATGGCAAAATTGACCTGAGCCAGTTTCGGGTTTACATCGAGCCCAAGCCGGATGAGGTCGTCCAAATTTTGCTTGTCTTCACCAACGGGTGCGCGTGGAACAGTGGATTCACGCCCAGGTGGTGACAAAATTTCCTGCGAATCGGTTTTACCAAAACTTACTGCACATGCGAGCAGGGTCAGTCCCATTCGTCTTCGCATTTTATGCCTGCTTGGTGGGGGATGTCAGCACACCCCTATCATCGGCACGTCCAAAACAACTGCTTCAACCGTTTTCTTTGGAAACTTCGGTATTTTGAGGTCGCTGCGTATCGAACCATGGATAAATGGCCGGCAGAACCAGCAATGTGAGAAGGCTGGAAGTGACGAGGCCACCAATCACTACAGTAGCGAGCGGTTTTTGAACTTCCGCACCGGCACCGTGGCTGAGTGCCATGGGGATAAAGCCAAGCATGGCCACCAATGCTGTCATAAGAACGGGCCTGAGTCGGATCAGGGCCCCTTCGTATGCGGCATTTTGAGACGTGTTGCCTTCTTGCCTCAATCGCACAATGTAACTGACAAGAACCACACCGTTCAGCACAGCCACGCCAAAAAGGGCGATAAAACCCACACCAGCAGAGATTGAAAACGGCAACCCCCTAAGCCAAAGCGCAAAGATGCCTCCCGTTGCTGCCAGCGGCACGTTCAGGAAGATTAGGAGCGCTAGTTTGCCGGAATCGAAAACCATGTAAAGCAGGGCAACGATCATCAGCAACGCCAAGGGAACCGCAATCATCAGTCGGCCGGCGGCTTCTTGGAGGTTTTTGAACTGCCCGCCCCAAGTCATGGAGTACCCGGGTGGTAGTTTGACCATCTTATCCACCATTTTTTGCGCATCACCGACAAACCCGGCCAAATCGCGGCCACGCACGTTGCACTGAATAATGGTGCGGCGGCTGATCGCTTCCCGGCTGATTTGCGCCGGGCCGTCTTCAAGCTTGATTTCTGTTAGTTCTTCCAGAGGAATCTGACGGCCTTTCGGGTCGGCAATTTTGATGCGCCTGATTTTTTCCAGATCCTCCCGCCATTTGGGCCCAATACGAATCTGGATTGGAATGCGGCGTTGTCCTTCAAACACCTGACCGACTTCCTGTCCGCCTAAAGCGCTGATCGTGGCAAGAACATCGCGCGCATTGATGCCGTGACGCGCAACCTTGGCCCGGTCAACGATAAGCCTTAAATATGGCAAACCGCCAGTTTGCTCGGCCTGAACATCGGCGGCACCGGGAACTTTGTTCAGTGCTCCCACAACTTCCTCCGCCAACTCCCTTAAGCGAACCAAATTGTCTCCATAGAGGCTAATGCCCACGTCGGAGCGCACACCCGCCACCAATTCCGCCACGCGCAATTCAATGGGCTGCGAGAAGCTGTAGATATTACCTGGTACTTCCGCGCCCAATAGGCGTTCCATTTCCTCAACCAGTTTTTCTTTGGTGTTGAAACGCCATGTGGAAGGATCTTTCAAGGTGATGATGAGGTCACTTAGGTTAATGGTCATCGGGTCGTTGGCAATTTCGGGTCGGCCACTCTTGCTGACTACGGATTTGACTTCCGGCATGGTGAGCAATGCTTTTTCCATGCGCAGGGTCATTTCAACAGTGGTTTCAAGCGAAACGCTGGGCAGGCGCGACGCCTGAACGGCGATGGATCCCTCGTCCAGTTTTGGAATGAATTCGGCGCCCAGTCCCATGGAAAGGATAACGCTGCTCACAAATGCAAAAACCGTGGCACCCAGAACTGCCAATGGGTGTTTGACAACCCAACGTAGCATGGGGGTGTAGATCCATTTGGCCCAACGCACCAGAAATGGTTCTGATTCACTTACGGACCTAAGATATATGGATGCTAAAACAGGCATAAGAAGCAGCGCGAGAAGCAGGGATGTTACCAGGGCCAGAATCACTGTCATGGCCATCGGTCGGAACATTTTGCCTTCAAGACCGCGCAGCGAAAGAATCGGAAGGTAGACCAGTAGAATAATTCCAACACCAAATACCACCGGGCGAGCCATCTCCACGCATGCCTCGCGAACCAAGGCAACAGGGGCTTTGTCTACCTTGTGATGGTGCCTATGTTCCGCAACCCTGCGCACAACGTTTTCAATGAGCACAACCGAACCGTCGACAATC
>Ga0255124_1000663_pt1 | contig 10786 bp, 9 predicted proteins | sample Law_Cont_RepB_8d_FD_188564 | JGI IMG/M metagenome (GOLD analysis project Ga0255124, IMG submission 188564) | Freshwater microbial communities from St. Lawrence River, New York, United States - Law_Cont_RepB_8d | ecosystem: Environmental > Aquatic > Freshwater > River | place: USA: New York... | reverse complement strand
CTACAAAAATCCATTTTTTTATTGAGGATTTTAGATTTTTTTCCAAGGAATTTGAGGCGTGTTAAACCCGATTTGTTGGGAAATCTGCTCAAAAATCGCTATATTCGTTTGGTATGAAAGTTCAATCATCACTGCTTCGTTCATTGCTCATTACAGCCTCTTTGGTGTTCTTTTCAATTACAGCTACTCAAACTTTGAGCTCGTGTGAAAAAGATACGGCTTCGTTGCCCCCGGTTCCAAAAGACAGTGCAGACAATGTCACAGCCGCACAAAAGGCCTTTGATTTGTTGGTGTTGGGGAAAGAGTTTTACATGAAGAGAGGCATTGATTCTGCTGGAACGGATCTCACATCGCAATACGCCGATCAAATTTATATCCTGCAAAAGGAGACCTATGAAAAGGGTCCACTCACGGTTACTGCGGGCGGTGTAACGTACAACGGGACGTGGAAGGCCAATACAGACTATTCGAAATTGGAATTAACGGTTGCAGGCCGACCGGATTTCGCCTTTTACAGCATTCCTTGGCGTGTGAAGAACAAAACGCTTACGGGGCTTTCAATGGTTCCGCAAGACGCAGCCAATGCTGGAGCCAAAGCCATGGATTTGGAGAAGAAGTAAGCAGAATTTCCGCTTGCGGGAAGGCCAATCCCCGGAATGTTAATTACGATTTTGCTTTGTAAACAGGCACCGTTGAGCATGGTTCGCCATACATGATACTTTTCACAACGGGCGTGAGTAAACGGGTGATTTCTGTGTATGCTGCTGCAGTTACCGGCAAATCGCCACAGCCCTTAATGACCATTTTTTCATCGCGATACTGGTCCACCGAAATGCACTCCAGCGATTTCCGCCACAAAACGGCTTCCAATGCTTGCAAATCACCAAATACGATTTCTTTGGCAATACCTGATAATTTGGTGGCCATCAACATATAAGCCCAGGTAGGAATAATTGCATCGGCAGAACATCCTATGGCAACATGTACATCTTGGTAGGCAGACCAATCATGGGTTTTTACCCAATCCCGGAAGTCTTTTTCCTTTAGCACCATTCCCATGAACAAAACGTCTTTGATATCGATGAATTTCCTCTCACCCTTTGGGAAGTAATCTTCGAGATTTAACGTGATTAAGCCGCTATTGGCTACTTTGTTTACAAATACGTCTTCCATGGTGGGTTGCTATTGCAAATATAACGGCCTTTTGGGCGATGCACTTATTCTACTTGCGTTACTTTGATGGTATTGGTCCGCTGCTTCTTGTGAATGGGCATGCTGGCGCAGTTAATCACATATTCACCTTGTTTAACCATGCCTTCTGCTTTCAGCATGTCTACCACATCTTGGAAGGTATCATCGGTACTTACGAATTTGTCGTAATAGAAGCCCCTAACGCCCCAAACCAAATTCAATGTGGCCAACAATTTTTTGTTATCTGTGAAGATGAAAACGTTTGCTTCAGGACGGTAACTGGCGACCCTAAAACCCGTAAAGCCTGACTTTGTCATGGCTACAATGGCTTTTGCATGCAGGTGATCGCTCATCCTTACCGCGGTAAAACAGATTTCATCGCTGGCGAACGAAGGTGACTCCGGACTTGGCTTAACACCTTTGTAGTAAGTGCGTTTGTCGGTCTCAATGTCAGTGATGATGCTGCTCATGATCTCGATAACGCGCAATGGGTGCTTTCCCACACTCGTTTCGCCGGATAGCATCAGTGCATCGGCGCCATCCAATACGGCATTGGCCACGTCGTTGATTTCTGCACGGGTAGGCATGCTGTCTACAATCATGCTTTCCATCATTTGCGTGGCAATGATGCAAGGTTTTGCTGCAGCCAAGCATTTCTCCACGATGGTTTTTTGAATGAGAGGAACGCGTTGCATCGGAACTTCCACCCCCAAATCGCCGCGGGCCACCATGATGCCATCAGACACTTTGATAATTTCGTCAATGTTCTTTACGGCCTCGGGTTTTTCAATTTTGGCGATAACTTTGGTATGTGTGCCTTTTTCCGCGATCAAGCGCTTTAATTCCACGATATCGTCGGCGGTACGCACGAAACTCAAGGCAACCCAATCTACTTCTTGCGACAGTCCATATTCCAAATCGGCCAAGTCTTTTTTGGTTAAACTGGGCACCGTTAGGCTTGAATCGGGGAGGTTGAATCCTTTGTTTGATGATAAAGGTCCGCCCGCAACCACACGCGCTTTTAAGGTGGTATCGTTAATTTTTTCGGTAAATTCCAAGGAAACCTTACCATCGTTCAACAAAATGCGCTCGCCCGCCTTACAATCTTGGATGAGTCGTTTGTAGCTCACATAGAGGATCTCTGCGGTGGAAATTTGCTCTTCGGTTGTGACCAAAATGCTATCGCCTTCTTGCAGGATGAATTCGCCTTCTACTTTGCCGATACGCAGTTTTGGACCCTGTAAATCTTGTAATAATGCCACATTGCAACCCAATCGCTGGTTGATGTTTCGCACGCGATCGATTACTTCTTGATGCAATTCATAGGCGCCGTGAGAGAAGTTGAGCCGACAAACATCAACACCTGCGTGGATGATTTTCTCGAGCATTTCTTCGCTACTGGTGGCAGGGCCGATGGTGGCGACAATTTTTGTTTTGTTGAATTTTCCTTGGTACATGTTGTTTTGCGTCGACTACAGATGACTCAAAGCGTTGATCCAATGGAGTTTACTGTGTTTGTTGCTAGGAAAGGGGTAGGCCAATTGAACAGATGAAATGGAAGTAATTCCTTTCACCCACTCTTCTGAACCGCCCATGTCTTCAGCGCCGCGCATCAGCAACCAAAAATCGGGCGTAGGCTTCCCAGAATAGAGCAATCCACCGCTTCCCTTGTTCTCTAAAATCCACATTTCACAGGCGGTTTCATTGCCTTCCCAGTAGTATTCTACGTGCTTTGATTCTGTATTCTGAGACAAAAATACTGAAATTGGAGGGTCTTGACGCACAAAATGCGAAGAAAAAGTGTCATCTAGACACCAAGCCATCAAATGTGGCGGAATTTGGGCATGCACAGCGATGATCTCAAGATCAATATTGGCTCCTAGAAAGGTCGATTTGTGGCGTTTGATAGACAAAAGAATTTCTACAAAAATAATTTTAATGTTGGAAGTCATCAAAAAATTGTTTCTTTGCAACTCAAATCAAAAAATAAGATCATGTCAGAAATTGCAGAAAAAGTAAAGGCCATTATCGTAGACAAGCTTGGTGTTGAAGAAAGCGAAGTAGTAACCGAGGCTAGCTTCACAAACGACTTGGGTGCCGATTCACTTGACACCGTGGAATTGATTATGGAATTTGAAAAAGAGTTCGATATCAGCATTCCAGACGATCAGGCTGAAAAGATTCAAACTGTTGGAGAAGCAGTTCGTTACATCGAAGAAAACAAGAAGTAACCCATGCAACTCCGGAGAGTTGTTGTTACTGGACTAGGTGCGTTAACGCCCATCGGGAATGATGTTCCATCGTTCTTTAAAGGCTTGCAGGCTGGTACCAGCGGAGCAGGATTAATAACCCGTTTCGATACAGAAAAGTTCAAGGTGAAATTCGCCTGTGAGGTAAAAAACTTCAATGCTGAAGATTTTTTCGATCGCAAAGAGGCGAGGAAAATGGATCCTTTTACCCAATTCGCTATGGTGGCGGCCGATGAGGCTATCCAGCACAGCGGTTTGTTGCAACAATCCTATAACCCGGACCGCATTGGTGTGATTTGGGGCGCCGGAATCGGTGGCCTCTCCACATTCTTCGCAGAAATTGTAGATTACGCAAAGGGCGACGGAACGCCACGTTTCTCGCCCTTCTTTATCCCCAAAATGATTGTTGATATTGCCCCAGGGTACATCAGCATCAAACACGGATTCCGCGGACCCAATTTCTCTACCGTTTCCGCTTGCGCTTCTTCAACCCACGCCCTCATCGATGCGTTTAACTACATCCGATTGGGTAAAGCCGACGCCATTGTGGCCGGTGGGTCAGAAGCTTCAGTGAATGAACCGTCCGTTGGTGGTTTTAGTAACATGAAAGCCTTGAGCGAGCGAAACGATGACTTCCTCACCGCCAGCCGACCTTTTGATAAAGATCGCGATGGTTTTGTGATGGGGGAAGGTGCAGCAGCCATGATCCTAGAAGATTATGAGCATGCAAAAGCCCGCGGCGCAAAAATTTATGCCGAAATCGTGGGTGGCGGAATGACCGCCGATGCGTATCACCTCACCGCACCTCACCCCGAAGGTTTGGGTGCGTGCAATGTCATGAAAGTGGCCTTGCAAGATGCTGGATTAACCCCTGCCGATATTGATTATATCAACGTGCATGGTACCAGTACCCCCTTGGGTGACATCGCGGAAAGCAAAGCCATTCTCTCCGTGTTTGGTGAGCACGCCTACAATCTAAACATCAGCAGTACCAAAAGCATGACCGGTCACCTCTTGGGTGGTGCCGGTGCCATCGAATCTTTGGCCTGTTTAATGGCCGTGTGCGAGGATATCATCCCGCCCACCATCAACCACTTTACCGATGATCCAGAGTTTGATCCCAACTTGAATTTTACCTTCAATACGGCCCAAAAACGCACTGTGCGTGCCGCTTTGAGCAACACTTTCGGGTTTGGTGGACACAACGCCTCTGTGATTTTCAAGAAGTTTGAAGGTTAATAATCTCCACTTTGGTTCATTTGTTTTCTCGCTTCACAAACCACAGTGACCTGGCCAAACAAGTGTATCGCGTTACAGGGGTAAAACCCGGAAAATTGCGCATATACCAAGAAGCGTTAAGGCATAGTTCCATGTCGGACCACGCCAATACTGAACAAATTGTCAATAACGAAAGGTTAGAATTTCTCGGCGATGCCATCCTAGATGCCGTTGTTGCAGAACTCCTGTTCGCCCAATTTCCCCGAAAAAACGAAGGTTTTCTCACCGAAATGCGCACGCGCATCGTAAACCGCGAACAATTGGCGTATCTCGCCAGTAAGTTGGGTTTGGTGGAAATCATGGATATCAAACGCGACCTGCACCAAAATCGCATCGCACTGAAGACCATAGGAGGAAATGCACTTGAAGCATTAATCGGCGCGATTTATCTCGATAAAGGATTCAAAGCTTCTCGGGATTTTATCGTGAATCGTTTGGTAGGACAGTATCTAGATCTTGAGAAACTAATGACCACAGCTGTTTCTCACAAGGCGTTGGTCATGAAATGGGCCCAACAACAAAAGAAAGTCTTTCGTTTTCACAACGACGTGGCCCAAGATCGAAAGATTGAGTTGCATGTGGTCACCTTGTACATCGATGAAGAAGCTTGGTTCACCGAGGAAAACCACAGCCGGAAAAAAGCCGAAGAACTCTGCTGTGAAAAGGCCTGCCGAAAGCTTGGCTTAACGGCTTAATTCTCATTCTTCAACTGGGGAATCGCCTTCCTCCGTTTCTGGAATCAAGACCACCTGCTCTGTGGTTTTTGCAAATTTGCACCAATAACATTCGCTCTTTCCACAGCCGTGCATGAAATCCAATGTGGTCAACTTGCGGTTTGCTTCTGTGATCCATTGGCGAATTTTCTCATTGTCGTTATCATCGAAATGCAACTTGATGAGCGGAAATTCTCCGTTTTCATCCTTTTCAACACAATCAATCATCGCCATGTTACAGTCCCAACTCTTACCCGCTTGGTTGTTGGTCATCAATTGATACACCCCCAACTGAAACCAGTACGGATTGGGAAGTTTGTCAGCGGTACGGGGTCCAGGAGGGGCGGATTTTTTCTTGGAATTGTCAGGCTTACCGGTTTTATAATCGATCACTGTTGCCCGATTGCCATCAAAAACAATTTTATCCAAGAATCCTGTAATGTGGATGCCCTCAATGACCGCACTGATACTCTTTTCGGTTAAGACCACCTGATATCGCTTGAACTCTTCTGATCTGGCCGCGTAATACAAAGGCAACAAGTCTTTTCCTTGTTGCATCCGCAGTTTGAATTGCTTTTCGTTAAATCCGTGTCGCTGCCGGTACATCTCGCGTTCAAATTGCTGTATCACCTCTTGAAGCGATAACCATCGCTTGTCTTTGGTCCATGAATCTACCCAATGTTTCATTGCTGCGTGCATAGCCGTTCCAAAAGCCGCCGCAGGAGATGGGGCATCGGGAACCCTTACAATGCGTGTAAAATAGAATTTTAGTCCACACTCAAGAATGCTGTATAGGGTAGAGGGAGAGAATTTGAAATTGTTGATCCGACTTTGAACCCAATCCATACGGTCGTTGGCGAGTTTGGCCTTGGCGGTTCGTTGCAGCAATGCTTCTTGCACGAACAACAAATGTTCCGCGGCCGGCGTGTTGGCCTTTTCAGGCATCCCCAAGTTCACGTCAAACAGAAAGCTTGAAGGCGCAGAATCGGATACTTTGGTGGGCGTGATTTTTTTCACATTATAACTCAAATGCAACGTTTTTTTGGCGCGGGTCATCGCCACATAAAACAAGCGTCGGCGCTCCTCAACATCTTCTTCCGCTGTGGTGTCGTTTGATAGTTTGATGTCTTTCCCCTGCAACAATTTATTGATTCCGTATGGCATTTTTCCGGCTTCACTGTCTTCCCATTCTGGGCGATTGCATCGCACCACAAAAACATGTTCGAATTCCAAGCCTTTGCTTGAATGGGCTGTGATAAATTGAATCCCTTCGGCCGTGCCAATGCGTTTCTCCAACGGCACAGCAACTTTGTTGTTTTGCATCTTTTTCACGATACTGAGGAATTCTTGGGGTTTCATAAACGGATTCTTTTCGTTCATCCGAATGGCGAATTGCATGAACGTCTGCAATACTTCCAATACCCATTCTTGGTCCTTCGATTTGAGGGCATAAGCCAGGTAGCCACCCTCGCTGTATAAGCGTTGTATCAGTTCAGGCACTGTGATCCAACTCGCTTCTTTGATCCATGATTCAATGTTGGTCCATAGCGTTCTCAACGCTTCTGTGGGTGGGGTTTCAAACAAATCTGTTTGCTCTGGCGCTTGCAATTTTTCATGGATGTGTTTTCTCCATGAGTAAGGGTCGCCACTGCGGTTTGATACGCTTCGCTGGTGATAAATTTCTACCGATAACTGGTTCACTTCAAAGCTGCTGAGGTCATACAACGGACTCATGAGCAACTTGTATATCAAATGCTCGCCGCTGTTGGCCAATTCCAATTCCAGCGACAAGTATTCTATCCACGTAAGTATGTGTTGGATGACGGTTTCATTTAGAATATCTGCTGAGCGATGAATGACAAAAGGCACCTCCAACATCTCAAATGCATCCGATAAGGTGAGGGCGTGTTTATTCAAAGGGTATAAAACAGCAATTTCATTGGGTTTTTCACCTGCAGAAATCAGTTGTTTAATTTCAGTGCCTACACCTACTGCCTCGTGGAATTCATTGAGAAACAGTTTTACAGAGGGTTCGATGTGAGGGAATTCTAGGTTTTCGCCACTGGCTATCAAATGTTTGCTCAGGCCGGGTATTTGGCTGATGAGTCGCAGTTGGTTGTTGTCGATCAGGTTCTTCGATGCATCCAAAATGGCCTGGGTACTGCGGTAGTTTTGTGTGAGGACGATTGTCTTCAGCGCAGTTTTGTATCGCTTGGCAAAATCCAACATGTTACTCACCTTGGCTCCTTGGAAGGCATAAACGCTTTGGTCGTCATCACCTACAACGAAACAATTGGGCTCATCGCCCCAGAAACTGATTAGCTGGTGTAAAATGCGATTTTGTAATCCGCTGGTGTCTTGGTATTCATCCACCAATACATAGTGGTACTGCTCTTGTTGATCGAGCAAGATTTCTTCATCGTTGTCAAACGCGTTTGCAACCCAATCCAACATATCAGAAAACTCATACAATCCAGATTTGGCCTTTGCTTCCTTGTAGGTTTCAAATAGATCGGCGGCTTCGGTGGCACGCGCCCAATATTTGCTGTATTTTTCGTATTCGTTGGGTTTGATGTCGCCCGCTTTGTAATTGCCTCTGCTCACTTTGTAAACAGCATCGGGGAAGGCCAATTTAAACGCCTCTGGCTCGAGCAATCCCGTGATCCAAGTGCGGAAATCACTGGCTGAAATCCCTTCCGATTGCATCAAATCCCATACTTTGGATAAATCGCGACGGGTCACTTGGGCGTCTTCTTGGTAACTCTTCAGCAGCGATTGGGCTGGTAGCGATTCAATGATCCCTTGAATCAAATCAATTTTGTCCAATTCGTCCATCACCCGCAATTCTCGCCTTGAAAATTTTTCAGGTCGCTCCTGTATAATCTTATTGCACAATCCGTGAAAAGTGAAAATCGGTATTTTGAAGGCATCGGCACCCATGAACTGACTCAAACGCTTTTGCATGGCAGTGGCTCCAGCTTCGGTGTAGGTTAAACACAGAATGTTTTGGGGTTGGGCATCCGTCTTGGATAGGATATTCAAAATCCGTGTGGCCAAAATTTGGGTCTTTCCGGTACCCGGACCTGCGATAACCATGACCGGTCCTTCAATGGCGTTGACCGCATCTTGCTGTTGTTGATTGAGTTTGACGTAGAGTTCTTGGAACGACTGCATATTTGCAATATAGCCATTATCTTCGCATTTTTATGAGCCAAACGAAACAAGAATACAACGAGGTTTTGACTGCCTGTAGGGAGGTTTTTTTGAAGAAAAATCAAGATTATGGCACCTCTTGGAGGTTGTTTCGTCCATCCAGCCTCACTGATCAGATTTACATAAAAGCCCAGCGTATTCGCAACATTGAAGAGTCGGGTAACAATGCCGTGGGCGATGATATTCGCGGCGAATTCATGGGGATTGTGAATTACAGTCTCATCGCACTCATTCAATTACACTACATTCAAATCCAAAAAGACCCTACAGACATTGAGGAAATTGCGGGGGTCTACGATCTGTGGGCTGAGAAAACGCGGGATTTGATGTTGTTGAAAAACACAGATTATAGCGAAGTTTGGCGCGACATGCGCATTAGTAGTTTTACCGACATGATTTTGGTGAAAATCGCGCGGATCAAACAAATCGAAGACAACATGGGTAAAACCTCCGTGAGTGAAGGGGCCGATGCCAATTACCAGGACATCATCAATTACGCCATTTTTGCGTTGATTCGATTGTAAGGGTTGCCGATTTAGAATTTTATCGCACAAATCAAAACGATCGAAGGATGCATTTTGCATTCGTAAAGCGGTTGCTGTATCTTGCCAAAACGAAAATCGCCCATGAGAATTCCATACTTAATTGCCAGATTTTTGACCGGGGCCTTGTTTGTGTTTTCCGGTATCGTAAAACTCAACGATCCAAGTGGTTTTGGGATCAAATTGAACGAGTATTTTGATGTATTTGCCCAAGATTTGGCCACGCCCCAAGACTCGATGCGTTTGGTGGTGTACAGTGGAGGTCAGAAACTGATCGACCAAAAAACCGTGCTATACAGTTTTGATAGGGAGAAAGAAATGGTGTTGGAGGCCCGCGGAGTAGAAGAAGAGGGAGATTCAGGGTCAACGGTGAGAAAGATCAACTTGCGATGCTATTGGGGCGGATCATCCGTTTCGGAAACAACCATTGATGTTAAAGTGCCGCAGTCGGAATCGTTGGGTTTTGAATTTATGGCGTTAACGCCACGCTCAGAATTGCTGCCGCCATCGAACCTACCCAATGAACCCAAAACGGGCGGACATCTGTCCTTCCCAGCCCCAATGATTGGAATGTCAGACGGCGACTCTTCTACCGTTACTTGGTCCGATATCTCCGTTTCAGAGAGTCTCTCAATGGATGTTTCTGCTTATGCAAAACCCAACGGCGTCCTCTTCGATTTTTTCAAATGGTTTAAGGATTACAGCTTATACTTGAGCGTCTTTTTCTGTGCTCTTGAGGTTTTGTTGGGCTTGGCGATGATCATCGGTTGGAATATTCGATTAACCATAGGTATTACGGCCGGACTGATTATTTTCTTTACTTTTCTTACCGGTTATAGTGCTTATTTCAACAAAGTAACCGATTGTGGTTGCTTTGGCGATTTTATCAAACTCAAACCCTGGCAATCTTTCTACAAGGATCTCGTACTCTTGGGTTTGGTGGGGGTGATGATCGCGGGCATAAAACACAATGTTCCTTGGTTCTCGAAATCATTCGAAGTAAAATTGATGTCGGTATTTACCCTTTTGACCCTTTGGTTTGGTGTATACTGTTATCGCTACCTGCCAGTTTGGGATTTCTTGCCCTACAAGGTTGGGAATAACATATTGAAAGTGATGACGGATGTTCCGGAAGGACAGCGAGCTACCGATAGTATAGAGATTTCATGGGCGCTCTATAGGCCCAACGCCAAGGGCGGCATCGATTCAGTGGTCTGTAGCACTTCGGAGTTCTCCAAGAAGATGGAGGAAGGATATCAATACGATGATAAAAAATCGCAACGCCGGAAAATGGTGATTGAAGGATATAAATCGCCCATCCATGATTTCGCCATCAATGACGAATCGAACGGTGCAGACATGAAGGATACCTTTTTGCAGAGTACCGGGTTTCAGTTGGTTTGGGTGGTTCCGTATTTAGAATCTGCGAATTTGTCGCAATTGGATGCGCTCAAAACGTTGCTGGAGTGGACAAAGCGCGAAGGCATGCGCGTGTATGGACTAAGTGCGGTATCTGCGGGGCCAACAACAGCGTTTTTGAAGGAACATGATTTGGCAATGAAGTTTTACTCAGCCGATCAAAAAATGTTGATTACAATGG
>Ga0255124_1000650_pt1 | contig 10942 bp, 6 predicted proteins | sample Law_Cont_RepB_8d_FD_188564 | JGI IMG/M metagenome (GOLD analysis project Ga0255124, IMG submission 188564) | Freshwater microbial communities from St. Lawrence River, New York, United States - Law_Cont_RepB_8d | ecosystem: Environmental > Aquatic > Freshwater > River | place: USA: New York... | reverse complement strand
ATCCTGTACGAGTGCCTGACGGGAAACCGGCCATTCAACGCGACAGACAATCTTGAGGTGCTGCATGCGATCCGTTATGATATTCCAGAACGCCCGCAATCGATCAACAGAAAAATACCTGCTGAATTAGAGCAAATATGCCTCAAATGCCTTGAAAAGGAGCCCGAAGATCGATATGGTTCTGCGGAATCCTTGGAACAAGACCTATTGGCCTGGGTCAATCACCGCCCGCTTTCAATCCAAAAACCAAGCGTGTTAGCAAGGGTATCCAAGTGGATTCGCCGTAATCAGATCGTATCTAGCGCGATGCTCGCCATCTGTTTGACATTGTTCACCGCGGCGACAATCTCTGGCGCTTTTGGGATATGGGCATTGAACGAACGTGAGATCGCCGCCACAAGAGCCACTGAAGCTGAAAATGAAAAGAAGCGGGCAGATGCCAAAACACAACTGGCGGAAGTCGAACGCGCCAGATCTGATTTCCAGCGGAACCGCGCAGAAAAACTTGTTTATGCCAATCAATTACAGGCAGCGGAACGAGCATGGGAAGTACAACGCCCGGAAATAACTTTCAACAATATGGATGATTGCCGCTGGGATCTGAGAGGCCCCGAATACAACTTTCTTTATTCGCGCTTCAATGATAATCAAATAGCACTATTTGGACATCGATTTAATGTTTCGGCCGTCGCTATAAGCCCGGATGGAAAAACCATTATGTCTGGAGATGCTCATGGAAATGTGCGTGTTTACGACATGTTCAATGCATCTTTTTTGATCGATCATCCAAAACAGGTAACCGGAGCCATTACTTCAATCCAATTCTCGCCACTTGGCTCGGAAGTTGCCATTTGGAGTCGTGGTTCTGTCCGTGTGTATACTCGTTCACCATCCAACCAGTGGTTGAAACAATCCGCTTCTATTCATGAAGGATCCACTGAACAAGGAATGATTGTGAACGGCCCAGTATGGCGATTTGGTTCTTTGATGGTTCCTGATCGGGATGTGCCATCATCCTTATTTCTCAGATCTTTATCCAACAAGAAGGATCGCAAAATAGTAGCTCATTCACTGTATAAGAATTTTGGGCCTATCCGCTTGACTGCCATATCTCCAGATACCAAACAACTCGCCTTGGCCCGTGGTAACACTGTAACCATTCATGATGCCGCAACAGATAAAAGAATCGGCAACGTCTTGCATGGGCAATCTGCCGGCCATGTTTCAGCACTGGCATACAGTCCTGATGGATCTGTTCTCGCAATCGCATGGAATGACGGCCTTCTCCGCCTTTATCGATTAGGAGAAAATGGTATTTCAGAAGATTTTACGCGTCTTCAAAACAATGAGACACCTAGGGAAGCCGTGCTTTGCATTGCATTCACACCGGACAGTCAGTTGCTGCTAACAGGTGGAGCGACTATGGGCCTGACGGCATGGGACTGGCGCAAAGGGCGCGTTTCATGGGTAAAGCAAGGTCACAGGGACGTGATTCGCTCAATCGCTGTTAGCAATAATGGGCGATACGCCATCACAGGCAGTGAAGACTGTACCACACGCATTTGGGATCTACACAAGACATCAATGCAACGTTATCTTCCAGAAACTACCGGACCGATAACAGCAATTGCATCCAGTCAGGACGGTTCTTCACTGGCATGCATCGACCGCACCAAAAACCAAGTTTTGGTAACTATTCCCGGGACACAGCAAATATATCGGCGCTATCACGACGTCGCGGCAGATGTTAATATTTTAGCTATGACACCCGATGGCCAATCATTGGCCATGCCCTGCAATGATGGCGCGATTCGTGTAATACGTCAGCGAACGGGCCGATTCGCGCTTACCACGAGTCGATGGGCGGGAAAAATTACTGCCATTGCACTCAGTGATGATGGCGGTTTGCTTGCCGTTGCCACGGCGCATCCTGCCAACATCGCAAAACCAACATCATTCCGTGTTATCGAAGTTGCTTCTGGGAACACCCTGTGGGTAAATGAAACAACTAATGACTCATCCATTGCAATATTTCACTTCATTAACAGAAAACAGATAATAGCAACTGTAGATCATGACGGAAAAATGATTTGCTGGAACACGTCAACGGGGCGACAACTATTTTTACCACTCACATCCACGAACCCTGACTTCATTAAAAACCCCCCGGGTAAGATCAGGTGCGTTACCAGTAACTCCGACGGGTCACTTCTGGCTACCGGCCACGATGATGGGAGCATTCTCACATGGAATCTTCCTGATTGGTCATTGGCTGGCCAATGGAGAAACCCCACCTGCGGGTTGCTACGGATCGCGTTTTCCAGCGATTCACGAAAATTGATGTTTGCTTTTCGCCTTCATACAGGAAGAACACAGCTGGGCTTTCTGGACTGGCGCTATAATCTGAATATGGTTTCTGTTGAAGTTGATTCTCCCAAGCTTGGTAGCACGCTATCAATCCAGATCGCTACCGAAAAAGAGAACCCCATTGTTTTTGTTGGACATACCCGCGGATTGCGAAGGATTGGATCAGGCTACCTACAGGATCATTTTTGGCTTAAGGGCTCCCCGACAACCATTAAAAAAATCAACTTGATCGCAAATGGAGCGGTTGCAGAAGCAACACTGGAGGAGCATCCGCCCATTCGCTGGAACATGGTGACAGGACGCTTGCTAACAGAAGACGACCAAGAAATGATTGGGCTTCCAGAACACCCTGCGCGGGATCTCTCGCTTCACCGCTTATCAAGCACCGCACTAGTAGTCGATATCAAAGCAAGAACCAGCAATCAGGCTGGAAATTTAGCATTCTGCAAAGCGATTGCCACTCCGATCGCCGCAATGTATTTGGCCGAATATGCGGAATCCAGTACCAACCAACCTCTAATTGTTCAAGCATTCCAAATGGCCATGGCTCGACAACTGTCCTTTTGGGAAAACTCTAGAAGTTTTCAGGAATGGGACACGCTTTCCAAGACAGAGCATTCATCCATGGCACACGATTTGAAAATAAATTGGTGCACTGACTTGATTGGCCGATCCATTCTCACTGGAGTAACGCCATCAGGCCAGACAACATTGCCCGGCTTCAGGGGAGACATATCCACCAATAGCATTGTGATCAAGCCATGAGTATTACTGACTCATCTTTTGACCGCATCATGCACAGTCTCGAACAGGGAAGCGAAGATGCCGCAACCCTTGTTTATCGACGTTTTGCCGATCAATTGGCACGTCTGGCCCACCAGCATATCGACAACAGATTGGCTAACCGGATAGATCCTGAAAGCGTGGCAATATCTGTATTCGAATCGTTTTTTGAACAATTCAACCAAGGCGTGTTAGAATTCAGCAACTGGAACATGGTTTATGGCCTGCTTTCTATTATCACCATCCGCAAATGCCTAAACAGGAACAGATTCCTCACGCGCCAGAAACGATGGCACCCATCCGGGCCATTAAGCCAGGACGACTGGCGCGCCATGGCCAACGGGCCAACGCCCGAAGACATCGCGATCATGGGCGAGATATTGGAATTCGCTCTTTCAGAGTTGAACTCCGACGAGCGCGAAGTGATCGACGATTTTCGCGCCGGATTCCCCAACAATCAGATAGGGCTTCGAAGGGGGCTAAGCGCGCGCACCGTTGCGCGCATTCTCCGCAAATTTCAGAGCAAACTCAGGGCCATGCTGTATTCGGACTAAAAGCATTTTCCGCGCATCGGCATAATCTATAATTAAAAAGCCTCTGGTTTAAATCAGAGGCTTTTTGTGTATCGTTATAGCGACTCTGCCGTTGTAATCACGCGAACCAGACGGGAAGCGCGCCTTCCTCTGGCAGACGAACAAAGCTGACACTCCCAATCTGGGGGTGCGCGGCCACTTCATCGAGAGCCTGCTGCGGCGGTACAGAGTCCAGATTGAGCACGGCAATTGCCTCGCCGCCAGCTATTTGCCGGCCTACTGTCATCTGGGCAATATTGACATTATGCTGACCAAAAAGATTGCCGATAAAGCCAATCAATCCAGGAACATCGCGGTGGCTGAACAATAGCAACATGCCATCGAGATGCGCGTCGAGACGGTGAGGCCCAAGGTGGGTCAACCTCAGTTGGCGATTACCAAAAAGCGTACCAGCAGCCCGGTATTCTTTCCGGTCCGTATGGACTATGACTTCCAAAAGCGAGCTGAAGTCGCCTTTTTCAGAACTGCTTTGCTCGATCAATTCAATGCCCCGTTCGGCCGCAAGCACACGGGCATTAACCAAGTTGACCTGATCCAACCACGTCTCAAGAAGACCAGCAGCGAAAGCACCCGTGATCAGACGGGTAGGCTTGGTAGCCAAGTCGCCTCGATAACGAAGTTCTGCTCGCTGGATAGTTCCCCGAACCATTTGGGCAAACAACAGGCCCAATCGGCGCGCAAGATCCACATATGGCCGAACTTCCTCAAGCTCGGTCCGGTCCAATGCCGCCATGTTTACAGCAAAGCGAACCTGTCCCTTGCACAGGAAATCAACCAGCAGTTGCGCCGATTCCCGGGCAACGAGATCCTGAGCTTCAACGGTTGAAGCACCTAGGTGCGGCGTAAGAACCGTGGTGGAAAGAGCCAAAAATGGATGGTCTTTCGCAATGGGTTCTTCAACAAATACATCGAAAGCCGCCCCGGCAACATGGCCAGATTTCAAAGCATCGGCCAATGCTGGTTCATTGATGATTCCACCACGGGCACAGTTGATCACACGCGCGCCCTTGGGAAGCAGGGCCAACTGCTTCGCACCGATCATGTCGCGCGTTTCATCTGTAAGTGGTGTGTGAACCGTAATGAAATCACAATGAGGCAGCAGGGAATCAACAGATGGAGCTGTTTCGATACCAAGCTGGCTGATCGCGGCTGGAGCCATCACCGGATCGAATCCAATCACCCTCATGCCTAGGCCCAACGAGGCTCTACGCGTGACTTCACGGCCGATGCGGCCAAGCCCAATCACTCCAAGTGTTTTGCCAGTGAGCTGGCAACCCAAAAACTTGCCTTTTTCCCACTTGCCGGAGCGTATACTGGCATCTGCCGCGGGAACATGGCGCGCCATCGACATCATCAGGCTGACCGTGTGTTCAGCAGTGGACAAGGTATTGGCATCCGGTGTGTTCATCACCACGATGCCCTTGCGGGTCGCAGCGGCCACATCGATATTATCGACGCCCACTCCACCACGAACTACCACACGCAAAATGCCTGGATCTTCAAGCAATTCCGCCGTCAGACGGGTACCGCTGCGAAGAACCATGCCATCTGCTAGGCGAATCGCTTCTTTCAGCTCATCACCCTTCAGGCCAGGGCGGTTATCCACCTCGATACCTGCCTCGAGCAGGATATCCATGCCCGACTTTTCAAGCTTGTCTGATATGTAAACACGTGGCATGGCGAATCAAGCCCCCTCGGAAAAAGCGCGTTGACTTGCCGAAACAGCCGTACCCGGCTGAACAGCATGTCCAAATTTGGGAAGCACCATTTCCAGTGCCGAAACCGCAGCAAGCACTTCAAAATAGTCAATATATCCCATATGGGCGAGACGAATGATTTTGCCCTTCAGCGTGTCCTGCCCGCCAGCGACTCGAATACCGTATTCTTTTTCCAGAACACCGAGAATGGCAACACCATCAACCGTTTCCGGCAACTTGTAGACCGTCAAACCATCAGCAGGGTCCTTGGCCAGCAGCTCAAGGCCCAATGGACCCGCTGCCGCGCGGGCTGCACGCGCCATGCGAGCATGTCGTTTCCAGCAATTCTCAATTCCCTCATCGCGCAGCCTCTTCAGGCTCAGCCGAAGGGCGCGCACGAGTGTATTGGCCGGGGTAAACGGAGTATCGTTTCCTGCAAGATTATCCCGGTACTTGCGGAGATCGAAGTAAAAAGTCCGTGGAGTGGACGGGCCTTGGTACAAGGAATCAACCCGCGTCCATGCGCGTGGGGACAGCGCGATAAACGCTAGACCGGGAGGCAGCATCAACGCTTTTTGTGACCCAGTCACAACAACATCGACGCCCCAGTCGTCCATACGGCATTCCATAACGCCGAGGCCGCTGATTCCATCGACAATCAGCAATGCACTGGATGCCTGCGTGATGGCAGCGAAACCTTTAATATCGTTCCTCGCACCCGTCGCCGTCTCGCTGTGTGTTGCCGTGACTATGGCAGCATCAGGATGTTCTTTGAGTGCCGCCGCCAATGCTTCGGGAGGAACAGATTCTCCGTAAGGAACCTTAACCTCAACGACCGTTACGCCAAATGCCTTGCAGATGTTGCGCCAGCGCTCACCCCACCTACCGCTGATAAGGCAAATAGCCTTTCCACCCACCGGAACAGTATTGGCAATGGCAGCTTCCATGGCACCAGTGCCAGAAGCTGTGATCGTGAGAACAGGCTGGGTTGTGCAGAAGATGTACTGCAAGTCTGCAGTTACTTCCTTGATGATGGCCCGAAATTGAGAACTGCGGTGGAATGTAACCGGTCGGGCTAGCTCCAGCAGGGTTTCTTCGGGCGTGGGAGTGGGACCGGGGGTCAACAGGCGAGGTTTCATGTCCGTCAGCGTTCCTGGATATGGGTGCTGGGTTCCGGAAAATGCGATTCTACCAGATCGACCCGCTATCGTCTTCCCGCATCTTGCGCTTGATTCAAGGAAGACCCAAAGATTATCCGGCGCGCATGAACGCCATTATCTTGATGTCGCTATTCGCCCTGCCGGCGAATGAACCAAACCTCCCGCCCCCTCTCAAGGGGCAAGTGCTAATTCTTGATAACGATCGCACCCTGGAGGGTGAAATCGACAAGGTTGGCGACCGCTACAGGCTTCGCCGCGGGCAAGCTATAACGTGGGTTCCGGCTCAATCTTCGGCTGTGCTATGTGCAGACTTGCCGGAAGCTCTCGCTACACTTCGCAAGCGCGCCAACATGCAGGACCCCGATGAAAGATTACGGTTGGCACATTGGTGTTTAGCACGAAATCTTCGCGACGAAGGCATTCATGAAGCTAAAGCGGCACTGCAATTACGGCCAGACCACGGAACTACCCAACGTCTCGTTAAACACTTAGAAACACGCGATAATACAACGCCGGTTGCCAAAACAGCACCATCGGGTGACGAACCAGGAACCAGTCCAGTCCAGCTTACAACAGACACACTAAGCTTCTACAATCACCGCATTCAGCCCATTCTAATGAACGCATGTGCTTCATGTCATGCCGCCGATCGCGGTGGAAATTTCCGTCTGACGCGCTCCTATGGCGCTGGAATGGGAAACCGAAAGGCTCTGCAAGCGAACATTGCTGCTGTTGTGGCATATGTCAGCCCTACTTCGCCACTGTCCAGCCCGCTTCTGGTCAAAAGCGTTTCCATTCATGGTGGACAATCTCAGCCCGCCCTGAAAGGCCGTCAGTCGGAACCTTACAAGCAATTGGAAGATTGGGTACGGCTGGTGGCTGAAGAATACGCTGTAACAAGGCCAACTGAACCCGGTTTGCTGCCAGTGGGATTTGCAGCGGAAACCAAAAAACCAATCATTCGTCCATTGGCCCCTGAAATTCAGCAAGCAGATGTCAAAACAGTGGAGTCGCGTCCGGGAGAAAGCAAATTCGCGGAAGCGAAACAAAATCCAATCGTGCCTGCTGCTGCACCAGCGACTCCTTTGCCAATGCCCGATTCATCAACCAAGCCTGTTCCAACGCCAATGCCAAAACCAGCGGACCCGTACGATCCGGAGCCATTCAACCAATTGCCAGCCAAGGCTCCGTGAAAATGCCTGAACATTCGAAACCTGCCAATCCAAACTGGTCTGGTCTATCAATAATAATTTGGTTGTTGATTACCATCATAGCGGCAACCAAACTTGCGGCAGCACCCTACAAGCATTCCGTTTTCCCGGTGTATGTGGCTGGTGTCTCAGATTGGTTGGCAGGAAATCACGTATATGTCGAACGTGAAGGAATCGATCTTTACAGGTATCCGCCTCCTAGCCTGCCAATATTTTCGCTCTTTTACCCATGGCACATATCTGTAGGGGTTATCCTATGGACGGTTGTTGGTAGCCTTGGGCTGTATCTTGCTGCTGAACAATTACGAATTAAAATCCTGCCAGGCGGATTGCACTGGAACAACAAACAATTGGGTTTGTATCGGTTCATGGTATTATTGCTGGCAGGTCGCAGCTTATGGAATGCGCAAGCCAATACGCATGTTGGAGCTCTTTTGATAAGTGGCTTAGCCATCGGGCCAACACGCGTTTGGCTGGGTGCAATACTAACAGCTATGTCGCTGTTCCTGAAACCCACCATCATATCAATACCCATGCTAGCGTTATTTCAGCGGCCTAGGCAAATTGCGGCATTGGTTGTTGCTGCCATGGGAATCGGATTAATACTTTCAGGCCCATGGTCAGCAGCCAATAATGCTTTATGGAAAGAATGGGTTGAACATGGACTGGCCAGTGCTGGAGAACGCAGAGCAGCATTCCGTGATGCTTGGAGCGCAGCACTAGCAATCGTTGCATCGTTATCTGGAAAAATCCCAAACCTAGAAACACCTTACCCAGCAGGATGGCTAGGCTTGAGTGGCGTCCTTGCCCTAACAGCCCTGGCCACAACTTTGCTGTTTGGGCAAAAGCTGAAAAGACAATCTGTGATAACACTCGCGGCATTTCTTGGAACTGCTTGGTTTCTAATGGTAGGCCCAGCCATCGAGCCACCGACATATCTGCTCATAGGACCATGGATCGGATGGGCCTTGATCAACCGAAAAATGGGCTATCCACAATTGCCATTATTGGCAACAATTATGATTTTAATTTCATTCGGGTTTTCCGGAACACCAACAACAGCACTGCTAGCGTGGACACCAGCATTACTGCCATTATCCGTAGCATTACTGATTCCTTGGTATTTAAAAGCCATACACAAAATCAATCACCAAACCCAGGCATAACTTGAATGATGACGCCCGTTTGCCTTCTGATCATATCGAATATCTTCATGACATGGGCCTGGTATGGACACCTGCGTCAGCGGGAAATGCCATTGCTGACAGCGATCTTGGTATCGTGGGGCATCGCGTTTTTTGAATATTGCCTCATGGTGCCAGCCAACAGAATTGGATATAGTCAGGGAATCAGCACACCCACGCTCAAGATTATTCAGGAAATAATCACCCTCGTGGTGTTTGCCGGGTTCAGCATCTGGTGGTTGGACGAACCGCTTCATTGGCGCCATGCAATCGCATTTGTTCTGATTCTCTCAGCAGTGGTTGTAATTATGCAACCATGGTCGATCCCACCAGATCAGAATACGCCAAACCACTAGCCTTTCTTTTCAGAATCCAATCGAGTGATTGGTCGCCTATCATTAGCTTTGCGAGCAAGATGATCACGCAACCATGCTGGGGTAAGGAACCCGGCAACAAGTAATGCGGCTGTTAACGCACCAGCGCCATTCTTGTCATTTGATTCCGGACCACAAATCCACTCCGTATTACCCCAAACAGAATCATCTACAACAGCATCTGTCGTTGCCAATAGATCAGGATGATCACCAGCAAACTCAGCGACAGCACGATCCATGGCACCCATTGGTGGCACTGCTGATCGAGGAACAGCAGGAACAGGAGCAGGTGGTGTGGAAGGCAACTTGTCAGCGCCGGAAACTGGTTTGACAAGTAGTTTGGCAGCCTGATCCATAACAACTTTTGCCATAGCTGCGGCAGAGATATCAATTTGCTGAACGAACTGATTTCCAGTGGTAACAAGAACATTGCTTAGCAAAACGCGAACCTTACCGGGAAGAACTGTTCCCGTAATTTGTTGCAGTGGAGCAGAAGCACTTGCGACCAGCTTATCAACCACTGCAATCTTAGAAGTGATAAAACGAACACCACGATTAAGAGAACTTGATACATCTTGAGAAATAACAATCACAGCCCGCAAGTTTGCCTGAACAATTGGGTTGGACAAAAATACCATCAAACCATTATCAGTTCCCAACAAATCTTTTGCATCTTTCGAGCCATCCACCGTCGAAGCCGTCAACAAGAGACTAACAAAAGCAGTGGCCTGCGCAGAAGCCAATTCACCTAAACCTTTGATATCAATCACACTTGCCACTTGGGAAGACAATGTCTGAATGAGCGTTGAATTGACTGCCGATGCAATGACCGAAGTAATGGATGCTCCACCCGTACCGGTACCAGTGCCACCACCACCGGAAGATCCGCCGCCATTACCACCAGAATCGCCACCCTGGCTGAAATCCAAAACAAGTTGCAATCCTTCCTTAGGAACATCGCCGGCAGGAAGGGTTGAATAGGAACCGCCGTTGAAACCAACACGAGGCGTTATTACGGTTCCGGTAGGAGTGATCATGGTGGCACCAGCAAGAACACGACCACCACCCACACCCATCAGATTCATATTGAAGGAACCAGCACTGGAAACTGGAACAACAACAAGGTCCAGCGCGCCACGCGACGAAACCGCAGCAGAAGGATTTTCGGAAACAGCACCACCATTGGTGGTTCTGCCCACTTCTCGGCCAGCACCATCGGAAACAGCGAAATCAACCGGATCAAGGTAAATCACCAAGACGTGGGTGTCAGGAGTGCCGTTGATCAACAGATAACTACGAACAAGATCGCTCAAAATTTCATTTTGAATCTTATTGATATCCCCGCCAGCAGTCATCGTGGCAATGCGACGCACAAAAGCAGCATTGAATTCATCACTGAGCTTCGCAATAACATCGCTCGAAACAGGACGAAGATCACTGCCAGAATTCAATTGAACAGACGCGTCGAGAGAATACAGGGCAAGATCCCCATCGACAGAGTCAATGCGGATAAAGTATTCACGCGCCTCAACGACGGAAGTGTTTAATTCCAATAAACCGGTACCGGTAGCAG
>Ga0255124_1000645_pt1 | contig 10976 bp, 7 predicted proteins | sample Law_Cont_RepB_8d_FD_188564 | JGI IMG/M metagenome (GOLD analysis project Ga0255124, IMG submission 188564) | Freshwater microbial communities from St. Lawrence River, New York, United States - Law_Cont_RepB_8d | ecosystem: Environmental > Aquatic > Freshwater > River | place: USA: New York... | reverse complement strand
GCTTAACCGCAAACGCAAGGAGGAAAAGGAGAAAAATCCGGTCAAGGCTAAGGTGTTTTCCCGGCTGTTTTACAGGCACTGGGACGACTATGTGGAAGATCGCCGCCAGCACATTTTTGTGATTGATGTGGATCCGGCTACTTCCAAAATTCCCGAGCCACGCGATATTACGCCCGGTGACAGGGATGCATTTCCGACTTCCTCAACGTTCTCCGGAGGAGACGACTATACCTTCAGCCCCAATGGTGAATGGATTGTGCTGACGGCGGTGCCTGTCAAAGATGAAGCTTGGAATACCCGCCACGAACTGTGCAGGGTTAGCGTCAGGGGGGGCGAAGCTGCTTGGCCCGCACTCGGGACTGGTAGCACTGGTGCGGAAGGTGCCCCGGTGTTCAGTCCCGATGGCAAATCACTGGCCTTTAGGGCACAGCGTCGGGCTGGTTTTGAGGCTGACCGTTGGGAACTGTTTGTCGCCCCCTGCCTGCCTGATGGCACATTGGCTGGGCAGGCAAAATCGCTCTCCCAAAAGCTGGATCGATCGATCGACGCCTTGGTTTTTACTGCTGATGGAAAGCTTATTGCCCAAGTAGAAGAAAATGCAGGGAACGCGCTTTATTCGTTTGCTCCGGGGCAGGAACCGGCTCGCATCTGCGGGCCTGTGGGAATGTTGGGCTCACTGTCTGTCGACGGGGCAGGCAAGGTGCTGGCCATGACCGAGGCGCGCATGAACCGGCCAGCCGAGGTGGCCGTGGTGGAGTTGAAGGCGACCGCGCCTTTATCGCCCCGACTGATCACCCGACATAATGCACCAGCATTTGCGGGACTGAGCCTTCCGCAACCAGAGTCGTTGAGTGTTCCGGTAGAAGGCGCCACCATGCAAATGTGGTTGCTGAAACCACCGGGTTTTGATCCCGCCAAAAAATGGCCACTTGTTTATCTGGTTCATGGTGGACCGCAAGGTGCGTGGGAAGATGGTTGGAGCTGGCGGTGGAATCCGTCGCTGTGGGCGGCACAAGGATATGTGGTTGCCTGTCCCAATCCGCGTGGATCCACAGGATTTGGCCAGAAGTTCGTAGACGACATCTCGGGTGACTGGGGCGGAAAATGTTACCGCGATCTCATGGCGGGCATGGATACGCTTGAAAAACTGCATTACATCGACAAAGAGCGCATGGCGAGTGCAGGGGCCAGTTTCGGTGGGTACATGATGAATTGGTTTCAGGGGAACACGACCCGTTTTAAAACCCTCATCACCCACTGTGGCGTTTACAACTTTGATTCGATGTACGCCACCACCGAAGAGTTGTGGTTCGATGAATGGGAACACGGCGGGCCGCCATGGGGCCCTAACCGCAACAGTTATGAAAAGCATTCACCCCATCGGTTGGCAGCGAATTTCAAGACGCCCATGTTGATCATTCACAACGATCTCGATTTTCGTGTACCTGTCAGCGAAGGGCACCAGTTGTTCACAACACTCCAACGCCTCGGGGTCCCCAGCAAGTTCATCAATTTCCCAGATGAAGGGCACTGGGTGGTGAAACCGCGCAATTCGGAATACTGGCACAAGGAAGTGTTTGCCTGGTTGGCACGTTACGCTCCACCGGGTGCCCGTTAGTCTAGAATGTGTTCAGGTAAGGAAGATGTTTCCGAACCAATCGGGAGGACGATCGATGAGAATTCTGGGGATCGCCGCACTTGTGGGCCTAGCAATAGTGCTCGCGGGCTGTGGCGAAGGCGCCGTGGAAGGCCCGCCAAGCGGGTTTGACGGCTATGTGGCCACCGTGCAAGGGATGACATGACTTTCATGCCCTGACAAAGTGCGGTCTGCACTGAGCAAGGTGGAATGGATTGATACAGATTCGTTGGGTGCCAACCGGGTCACCCAGCAGATTTGGTTCAAAGTTAAACCGAACGCGGCGTTCGACCTCAATGGCTTGAAATCCGCGATTGAAGGCCCATCTGGCGGTCGTTACAAGTTGGGCAAAATGATATCTGAGCCAGCCAAGGGTTCTGTTTAATCACGGTATTGGAATCCATTCCTGAGGGAGCGGAGGAAGCAATTCCTCCGCTCCTGTCATTCTGGGTGGTTTGGTTCGAGTCTTACTTCTAATCCTGTCGTTTCGTTCATGAGGTGGCCCCTGTATTTTCCTTCCTCCGCTTGATTACTTTCGTAAGCAGGCTTGTGAAGCATCCTCCGATAAAAGCAGTGCGAAGCGCAGGATGTGCTCGCCGGGCAAACAACTCTCCTCCCGCGCTTTCTGAATGAATTGACGCTAGGCTTTAACCTAGCGTGACAAGGAGGTCTCGCACATGTGGCTTTCGTGGTGCTTAAGTAGCGCAATGGTGGCAGGTCAGGTCGTGGGCGCGGAAACATTGCCGACGGTTAGCCCCGCTCCCCGCATTGTTCCAGTTCAGGTCACCCAACCTAGCCTTCCAACGGATCAACCCAAGGAAGAAGAGCCAGCTCCTGCTTCCGGCGATAAGCAGCTTCTGATGGAACTGCTCGACGGGACCCGGTTTGGCCAGAGACTGGATAGGAACGGCATTGTTATCAAGGGCTTGACCAACGGTAACTTCACAGCCAGCACGGCACCTAAGACTAACTTGCCGATGGCAATGAACTATCAAGCCAATCAGTTCCTTCTGGAACAGAATGCCTTGATTATCGAGAAAGCCATCGATAGTTCTTCCGATGAATTTAACTGGGGTTTCAAGTCTTATAATATCCTTCCCGGTTCAGATTACCGCTTCACGCTGTCAAACAACTTGGCTGACAGCCAGCTGCGCATGAACAACGGGTTGCCAAACACCTACGGTGTTGACCCAACAGAGTTCTTTGTTCAGGGTTACCTCCCTGGTTTGCAGACCGATGTAAAAGTGGGTCGTTTTGCGACTATCCTCTGTAACGAAACGATTGACCCGACAGGCAACCGTTTGGTGAGCCGCGCGCTGACATTCATGAATAACCCGTTCACGAACTCAGGTGCGATTGCCACGACCAAGCTTAACGACAACTGGAGCATGGCCAACGGTATCGTTGCAGGTAACGACGTGTTCTTTGGGCCCGCTGGCAATCCAGCCTATATTGGTGGTATCAAGTGGGAAGGCAACGAGAAAAACACCTCATTGGCTTTCAACACAACACTTGGTTCCGCGCAGTTCAACCAGTACCTTGCGACAAACAATCAGTATGACGTGTTTGAATTGCTGCTCAGCCACAACATTACTGAGAAGCTCAACTACACGCTGGATGTGATGTACAGCTTGCAGAACAACATTGCTGGCGTGAGCATTTATGAACGGGACGGTACCACGTCAAAGTCCTTTGAAGGCAACGCAACATGGTACGGTTTCATCAATTACCTGACATACACTTGGACCGATTCTCTTGCAACTACTGCCCGTTTTGAAGTGTTTGACGACAACAAGGGTTACCGCACCGGCTTCGAAGGCATCTACACAACCTACACCTTGGGTGCTGTGTACAAGTTCACCGATGGCCTCTGGTTGCGTCCTGAGTTCCGCTACGACTACAACGGAACCACGGCAGCCTATAGCGGCGAGAACGGCCTGTTCACCGCAGCCGCAGACTTCATCATCCGCTGGTGAGCCTGCTGACTAATTAACCAAAACAAGGGGCCGGAAATCGTAAGGTTTCCGGCCCCTTTTGTTTTTACACGGACAGTTTACTTTTTCAGGTTCGCTTTAATATAGGTGGCCACTTCTTCAGGATGTGCAGCAGGGCTGACCTTTGTGTAAACCTTCTTGATGATCCCTTGCTTGTCAATTACGTATGTGTAACGACTAGCAAAGCCTCTTGAAGAAAGTGCCCCCAAAGCCTCCGACATCTTTTTGTCGCTGTCAGCAAGCAAAGAAATCTTCAACGACTCCTTTTCGACAAATTTACCCTGAGTCGCGGCATTGTCGGTGCTGATCCCAAAAACAACAGTATCAAGGTCCGCAAGTTTATCAACCAACTGGCTGAAGGCGCGGCATTCGGCGGTTCAACCAGCTGTCATTGCCTTGGGGTAAAACGCCAATACGACGTTCTTCTTGCCTTTGAAGCTCGAGAGTTTCACGGTTTCGTGCTTGCCACCGGCGCTCACAGCGGTGAGTTCGATATCGGGAGCAGGCTTCCCTTCCAGTGAAATAGCATCAGCACAAAATGCCAAGGTGCTCGTCATCATGGCCAGCGCCGCAAGGCCGGCGCTGGCCTTCAGAGAAATCTTAATAGGATCACCCCCCTTCTTCGTTAAAACCCGTATGCATTGATTCGCCACGAGAATATATTAGTCGCAATTGCTCAAGAATGCACAGGTGTTTGCCGGATTTTTGGTAAGCCCAGACTTATGGTGACTTTTTCACCGGTCCATATTTCCGCGCACGGTAATACGAGGCCCTTTTTCAGGCCCCCAATACTGGCCGTTAGCGTGGCTTTCACGGCAGTAGTCCCAACCGGCAAGCCGGTATCACCGTCGAGCCCGCTTGGGATATCAACTGCCAGCACCGGTAGCCCGGAACGGTTGATCGATTCAACAATGGTTGAATAAGGAGCTTCGAGCGGTCGCGTTAGCCCGATGCCAAACAGGGCATCCACAATGCTCCCGGCACCGGCTAGCTCGGGCCCTATTTCAAGGCCATCGGCAGAAACAACAAGCGGATAACCGGCTGCCAGCAATGCGCGGGCCTGAATCCGGCATTCAGGGGAACAGCGTTCAAGGGGCCCGATCAGGATTGTTCGCGTGGGAACGCCTGCACCATCGAGTTGGCGTGCAATGGCAAGTCCGTCGCCTCCGTTATTGCCGCGACCGGCAAAAATCACCACGGGTGCGCGAAAAGTATGGGCACGGTCTATGAAGACTTGGGCAATATTGCGGGCCGCATTTTCCATCAGGACCAGCGATGGTAAACCCAATGTTTCCATCGCCCAGGCTTCAATAGCTCGCATTTCAGCCACTGATACAATCAGTGGATTGGTAGAATTGACAAACATTCTGAATATTCCTGATTATTTTTTGCACTAGGTTCAATCGTGACCTACTACCTTCCATGTGCCACTGGCGTGGCACTTCCCGGGAGCAGTGCCAGTTTACAACGAATTCTGAACAATCGGTGTCATTGTCTTTCTTTGCGGATGGGATTTGGGAATTCGTAACTTGTTTCTTGGCATTGGTTTGCGGAGAATTTGCAATTCATTGTCCGGATTGTGCTTCAGATCTCGCTTAGTCTGGTGGCACAACTTTCTGGTTTTGGTCGCATTCAGGAGATGGCTTTTATGAGCTCATACGCTAATGCTTTCTTTGGACGATTTATTACTAAGGGTTCAACACGCCCTGTGGTGACCAAATCCAGACTGGGCAAAACATTGAAGGCCCTAGCCTTAGAACAGCTTGAAAGCCGAGAAGTTCCAACCATCAGTGATCTGCTGCCGACAATGTCGGAATTGCTCGCCAGTGGTGCGACGGTTCAAACCCAGAACCTGACACTCGACAACCAGCAAAAGGTATCGTACGCCGCTTCAAATGGTGTGCGCGAAGTCGATCTGTATCCATTCACACCGGCTTGGTCAGGCGCCTATCGGTTTACTGCTGATCAAAAACTTTCCTCAATCGACACAGTTCTGGCGGTTTACGACGCCAATGGCAACCGCATTGCCTTGAACGATGACGTTTCCATGAGCAACCTGAACAGTGCTGTTAATGTGAATTTGGTCGCGGGCCAGGTTTATCAGGTTGCGGTGACCAGTTACGACGACATGTCTACAGGCGATTACGCCCTTGGCGTTTCCGGTTTGTTGCAGGACGACATGCGGGAAAACAACGATACCCTAACCACCGCAACCAAATTGACAGGTACCACCGGAATCAGTCTTACAGGCGTCATGGCGGATGCCCACGACTATTACCATTTCACTTTGACGGGAACAGCCAAGGCCGGATCATCACTTGATATCGATTTCAACCATGACATGGGTGACATTGATGTGAGACTTCTGACTCCTGCAGGCGCCGTCTTAAATACAAGCGATGGAGTGACTAATAGTGAAATCATTGACTTGTCAGGCTTGAAGGCGGGCAAGTATATCATTGATGTCGCGGGTTATAAAGGTGCTTTCAATCCGAATTACGTTCTGAATCTTAATGCTCCGACTATGTCTGCAACGGTTCCAGGCGACGCCTTTGAACCTAACAATAATCTTAATTCCGCAGCCAAACTCGGGATCATTTCCTCCAACACGGTTTGGTCCAATCTTTCGATTGGCAAGCGTGATGTTGATTTCCTCCAATTCAAACTGGGTGCTACCGGGGCGGCCACGAGTGAAGTGCTTTTGAATTTTTCGCATTCACAGGGAGATATTGATGCCGAATTATTGAATTCTGCAGGTAAACGGGTGGCTATATCGCAGTCGACAAGTGATCAGGAGCGATTCAGCCTGAATGGGCTCGCTGCTGGAACATACACGCTACGCGTGTATGGATACTCCGGCGCGACCAATCCCAACTATATGCTTACCATCAACAATACAGAAGCGGTTACTCCTCCGGTCACTCCACCTGTCACCCCTCCTCCTGTGGTTCCACCCGTCACTCCACCTCCTGTTTCCCAGAATTCATGGACAGTCATGGTTTATATGACTTCGACCGACCTAGCCCAATTTGGGTTTGCCGATGTCAATGAAATGGAAGATGCCCTAACACGTATGGCTCCTGGTGTGCGCTTCACACTGTTCTGGGATCAATGGAATCAGCAAGCTTATGCCACGGGCAACGGATCCCAAGCTGCTTGGGGGACGGCGGGTCGTGCCGTACTTCAGGCTGATGCCAACATGAATTCAGTCGCGACCTCTTTTGAGATTATTGGGGAACGCAACACCGGTGATCCAGCAACATTAAGGGACTTTCTGACGTGGAGTCGGACAGTTGCTCCTGCCCAGAACTATTCCCTTGTCATGTGGAATCATGGCGGCGGGCTATCGGGTGTGAATTTCGATGATGAATCCGGAAGCGACAGCATTAGCATCACAGATCTCCGGACGGCTATCACCCAGTCGCAAACCACCCTTCAGGTACTTGCTTACGATGCTTGCCTCATGGCTATGGCAGAGCAAGCGTATGAAGCCCGTGGATTGGCGACAATTCAGGTTGCTTCAGAGGAGGTAATTGCTGGTCCTGGATACAATTACAGAACTGTTTTCCAGGCGCTTGAAACCAATCCATCATCTGTAACCGCACAGTCGCTCGCCCAAGGGATGGTTCAGAGCTTCACCGCGTCGTACGGGTCCGATGGTTATTCAACTTTTTCTGCCATCGCCAGCAACAAAATGGATGCCATGGCCACCAGCCTTCGCGCATTTACCACCGCTGCATCCAGCTTGACTACTGCCCAGATAACGGCCATGAAAACCATTCTGGGTCAGGTTACTCATTTTGACTTTGCGGAATATGTGGATCTGCAACAGTTCATGCAGCTAGCCTCTACCAACGCTTCGTTGCCTCAGGCCTTGCGGACCGCTGCCGCGGGCGTTGTGACCGCTGTCAGTCAATCCGTGCTTAACCTCATGGCCGACGCTCGGCAAACCAAGGGACTGGCTATCTATTTGCCGAGTTCAGCAGCCCAAGAAAATTCGAGCTACGGGCTGTATTCCAATTTTGAAGCCGCTACCGGTTGGAGCACATTCATCAACCGCATGCTGGGTAGGGCGGCAGCAACGCGGCTAGGAACCGGCGCTACTGGCATGGCACGAGGTGCCGCACGGCGTGGTAGTGGACAACGCAGTGCCGGTGGCGAGTCTAACACAAATGTTGACTTGCCCGGTATTGCCATCGCCATGTCTGCAGAAACTTCCACAAGGGCTCAGGCAAATGAAGTGACTGCGGCGCCATCTAATATTCATCGCAATTCGGCAAACCAATCGGTTGCAAGCGATGCTCAACCCACAACATCAGTTGACAGTGCGGCAACGATTGCGCCAACCGTGCGCGCTATCGATAGCCTCTTTGCTGGCCCGGTGGATTTCCTCGGCCGTCTGGATGAGTCGTTCAGTCTGAGTGCCTGATGCCAGTGGCGATTGAATAATCAAGGGGCTGGATGGTTGATCCATCCAGCCCCAACTCTTTTGGCGCATGTTAACTGTGATTTGAGAGAAGCACTGGCCGAAATGGCTATCAACGCCGTAGCGAGTAGTTGATAACCGCTTTGCCCAAGGTAGCGGCACCGTCAAAATCGTGGCCTAGGCAATCGGGTGACTTGGTACGTTCGAGGGCGCAACCAAGGTCGAGCGGGCTGTAAATCAGAACCCATCGGCCTTGCCAACGGACACCTTCAAGCCGTGGGGGGCCAGGTTCAAAACCGGGGCTTGCCTTGCCGCCGGGTAGCTCACGCTTTCGCCGTACTTCCGTAATGCGGGTTCCGTTCAGCTCCGCACTGTAAAGCTCGTCATCCAGTGGTATAGGTTCGAGCTTCGGGCGTGGCATGCCGGGGGGTACCTCAGCTCCTTTGAATAGTTCGTCGACAAAGATGCGAAATGCGGTGTCGAACGTCTTGGATCCGCAGCAGGCATCGGCCAGCAGCATTCCGCCATTTTCCAAAGAAAATCGCAGACGCTCAAGGCGTGCTGATGGGATGGAAAAGGCCTGTCTGCCATGCATGTAGAAGAACCGGAAGTCGAGAATCTGCTCGGCATCGGCCGGTAGGGTGGTTGGTTCTGGGACTACGTCCAGACCCAATTTACGGGCCTCAAGCATCAGGTGGCGCATCGCTTTGGGAGCAGGTTGCCAGTCGCCTTCGTGCCTGATTTGCACGGCCCGCAGAAAGCCTCTGCGCACGGGAATCTTATCGCCGCCACGAGCCACTTCAACTTCGGTCAGCCGGGGTCGCGGTGGTTCAAGCCCCGTGGCGTACGCCACAATGCTGGCGCCCAGCTTGAAGGCAATTTCGCCGCGAGGGCTTTTGGTGTCGCCGGCTTCCCAGTACCCGGCAATGGGTTTGGGTAGATAAAGAAGGACAATTTTGCACCCTTGCGAGATGCCATATACGGGGAATGTGTCATCTGGAACAATGAATTTTCCCGTGGCAGTCCAGAGTGGATGGCCGGGTGGCAAGCGGAACAACTCGTTGTCCGGGTAGAGTTCTTTGACCAACGCCTTGAATTCTCCGTCGAATTCGCCCCTGCCGCAGCATGCTTCCGCTACAACGAAACCGCCATTGGAAAGGTACTCTTTCAGGAGTTCTTTTTCGCGGCCTCCGGGAACCCGGGTGTGGTGGTTGAAGAAAACAATGGGGCTACCAAGCAGTTCGTCTGCCAAGGCCCTGATGCTATCGGCGTCGTCTGCTTGGGCCTGACGAACATCGAATATCTGCCACGCCAAAGGAATACCCTTGAATACTTCCTTGCTGCAGAAATCTGTCAGATTCCGCATATCGGAGCGTTTGTTGTTCCAGCCATCACCCACATTGTGAGCCAGCTTGGAAACCAGAACGGGAGTGCGGCCCTTCGAGAGAAACAACAATGAAAAACTGGTGGCGACCACTGGCCAGTTATCGAGTCCGGTGGCAGCCTCGCCGGCTGTGTAGCCCCAAGAGCCGTCTCCTCGTTGCTGGTTGACCAGGTATTTGGCCCCAACACGGTACCAATCGTGGCCGCCTATGAAGCGTTGGCCGGTTAAGCGTCCTGCTCGTTCGATGCCATAGAGGCCATAGTAAACATGGTGCAAGCGGCGAACAGCTTCCCGATTCATTGTTCCGGGGAAGTTGGTGCCTATCCAATCGAGTGCCTGGCGGACTGGGCGGATTTCGTCATAAAGCCCGCAGTTGAGTGCGCTGCCATCGGCTTGCAGCATCGCTTTGCCCGCTTGAAGGTCCATGCCGCAGACCTGCTGTGGTCATGGTCATGGTGGTGAACCCGCCACCGCGGTAGGTCCAACCGCCATCGCGTTGTTGCGATTGCAAAAAGTACTGGCGAATGGAGCGGAGTTTATCGGGGCTGACCTGATAACCAGCGACAAGCGCTTCATGAAGACCCAACAGTGCATATTGGGTATTGGAGTTGTCTGGCAGAGCACCATCAGCGGTATAGCTCCAACCAGCGATATTTTGCTGTTTAACCATGCTACGTTCGAGCCACTTCACATTAGCTTTGATCCGTTCGGCGTCTTGCGGTTGGGCAGCAAGGCAAAAAACCATGGTTTGCAAGCCAACGGTGTAAGTTTGATCCGGTGGCAGGCCGCGTAAATACTTGAGGCCGCGCTGAATCATCTCGTCCTCGGGCGGAATACCCGATTGCATAAGAGCCAGCATGGCGAGGGCAGTCCAGCCACCTTTGCGAGCACCGCTTTCGGCATCAACTTCCCAGTTTCCGCGGCCCTTTTCCTGATCACGCAGGAAGCGAATACCCTTTTCGATGGACGCGCGGACCTGATCAACCAACTTAGGCTGTGCCATCGCGGCCTGAGGGGCTACCAGCAGGGCCAAAGCCACGCCCAGCATTGGCATGCGCATCATTCAATCCCCGCATCGTTTCGTGGCACAGAAGACTCAACCCATTATTCATCCATCGGCATTCGATTGCCAACCCTGAACTACGCCAAGACTGGCTGATTTCAATTCCAGCGACTAGGATGTAGGAAGTCGCCAGGGGTGCCGACCGTTTTGGTCGGCTGAGAGCACACCCTCCGCACCTGATCCGGGTCATGCCGGCGCAAGGGAGCGCGACGGATCGTTGCACGGTCCTGGCGTATGCGCACCTTGCGTCAGGAGAATACCATGACTCAGCTCGAAGCGGCCCGCAAAGGGCAGATCACACCTGCCATGGAGTTTGTGGCCCGCAGGGAGAATTTAGAAGCAGAATTGATCCGCTCGGAAGTCGAACGCGGGCGTCTGGTCATTCCTGCCAACATTCACCACCTGCAAGGCCGCCTCGAACCCATGGGCATCGGCATTGCTACGTCTTGCAAAATCAACGCCAACATTGGCAA
>Ga0255124_1000631_pt1 | contig 11072 bp, 9 predicted proteins | sample Law_Cont_RepB_8d_FD_188564 | JGI IMG/M metagenome (GOLD analysis project Ga0255124, IMG submission 188564) | Freshwater microbial communities from St. Lawrence River, New York, United States - Law_Cont_RepB_8d | ecosystem: Environmental > Aquatic > Freshwater > River | place: USA: New York... | reverse complement strand
GATTACCCGTTTTAGAATGGCCGATTTGAGGCCGACATCGGAAAACTGAGCGCCTTCGGTGCCCATGTCGCGCAGGGTGGTGAAACCAGACATGAGGTTGGCGCGCGCATGAACGGTAGCACGGCACACTCTTTCAGCCATTGGTTGACGGGAAACTTGGTCGTCCCAGGTGGCCATGTCGTACGGCTGGAGCATCAGGTGGGTGTGGGCGTCGATCAGGCCGGGTAGCAGGGTGCAGCCCGGCAGATGAATGGTGCGTGCTCCTGGTGGGGTGGTTACGGTGCTAGCGGGTCCTACTGCGACAATCCGGTTGCCATCTACAACGACGATCCAGCCGCTTTGCAGGGTGGCTGTGCCATCGAACAGGTGGTCTGGTTTGAGGACTATGGCGGGGTTGTGGAAGAGGCAGGCGATGGTGGAGAAAATAAGTGGCAGCACGGGAAGGGTTCCTCAACAGTGGCAACTAATGATAATATGCTTCCTGAAGGGCCTGTAGCTCAACGGTCAGAGCAGGGGACTCATAATCCCTTGGTTCAGGGTTCGAATCCCTGCGGGCCCAGTGTAAGGAATTGTCTAGGGAGGCGGGGTGCGCCGGAATCAGGTTGGCACATATCCGTGGCGCCATGAGTTGGTGAAACCGGCCTCATAATCAGATCATCGAAAAATCATGTTCATTCGACTTTGCCGTTTGCCAATTTAATGCACTGTGGTCTACACACATAAGTGTACCAATTTAGTGTTATAGCTATGTTGTGAATGGTGAAAATACGCAAATTATATGTATTTTATTAGGCTACTTTGACGAGTAATTTATTTTACGTATTGTATCAAATGGTATAATTAATTGACGGAGTAACGCAATGTACCGCATTTTCTGGTCATTGATTTCTGTTGTTGTGATTGGAATCATGACCGGGTGTGGTGCCGAAGCTCCGCGAGTGGCCTCATCTGACGACAGGAAGCCCGTAGAGCAAAAAGCCACCTGGATGGAAGAAGATTCCAATGATGAGCCAGTCGAACCAGATATTATGGATGATGAGCCGAAAATCACCAAAAAACCAGTGGCTAGGGTGAAAACAAAAAGTCGTAGACCCGAACCAGACGCTGACAGTCTTGAGGATAAATCGATACCGGCCAGTGAGTTGAAGAAGCTAGATTTCGAACAAATAACCAGTCGGCTTGGTACTCCTGATGACATCTATCGTTCTACGAAAAAATCGAACGTGGGCCTTGCTGTCTGGAAAACAGGAGACAACGAGTACACGGTTGTCAGCTTTGTGGAAACGATCGATGGAAGCATGAAAACCATCGTATTGGCAGTTCTCGACAAGCGTCCCAAGTCGATCGTTGAAAACATGAGACGCAATTTTGATAAGGGACTCAAGTAACTGGTTTGCGCGCTCTGCTTGCCCCGATATTTTTTATCGCAATTGAAAAACAACGATTTTACATGTGATTGGATGTTTGCTAAATACAATGTGAGTCAACAGTTATGTCCAAGCCATGGTATTACGTCCAAGATGGTAAGCAATTTGGGCCTATGCCTGCCGATGTGCTTCACCAACTGGCGTTGGCGGGTGTAATAAAGCACAATGACAAAGTTCGTATGGAAGACATGAAAGAGTGGGCTCAGGCCGGTAGTGTTAAGGGTTTGTTTCTCGACATCAGCGGTCAAGTTTCTATGCCAACAGTTGATGGCATTGGAAAAGCTGCAGAGGCGGTGAGTTCTGTTGCCAAATCTACGGGCAAGGTTGTCGATGCGGCACTTGATATTGCTGAAACTAGTCAAAAGATCGGCAAGGCTATTTCAACGGTAGCCAGCCTAGCAACGGGCGGTTCGACATTTGCTGGCAGCATCGGCGATTTTCTGCGGCCACTTGGTCCTGTCAATTTTATGGCATGTGGCGGAGCGTTGCTTTCCGGATTGACATTTTGGATTCTCGCTCGGCGTGCAACATCTGCCAGTGCCAAGCGACTGATGACATTGGCTTCGATTGGCTTGGCTTGCGTAGGTGGATCATTTGCTCTCTGGACAGGCATTGGAGCCGTAGCAGGTGCAAATAACAAAGGATTTTTGGCAACGCATGTCAAGGTTCTTGAGCAACTTCAGGAAAGAACCATTTTGCCTAAACCTAAAATTGGCGATGTTCGGCAGATTCAGGTAACAGATTCGCTCAGCATTCCATTTGCGTGGGTCCCACCCGGCCAGAGTTGGCTTGGCGGTGGAGATGGCAAAGAAGGAGAAATTCCCTTCAAACTCGATAAAGGATTTTGGTGCGGCATTTATGAGGTGACTCAGAAGGAATGGCAATCAGTGATGGGAAATAACCCGAGCTACTTTCAGGACAAACCAAAGTACCCAGTCGAACTCGTTTCGTATGATGACATATTGGAGTATCTGAAAAAAGCAAATATTCGAAGCAAAAGGTCTGGATATGTATTTCGCTTGCCGACTGAACAGGAATGGGAGTACATTTGCCGAGGTGGACCTACAAGCAAAAGAGACAGTCGTTTTTGTTTTTCATTTGCTCGTTCAAAAACAAGCCTAATACCTATATATTCTAATGATTTGTCATCAGACCAAGCCAATTTTGACGGTAAATTTCCGGTTGGCGAAGGAAAAAAGGGGCCATATCTGGCACGAACAAATACTGTTGGACAGTACATCCCCAATCCGCTTGGAATTTATGACATGCACGGAAATGTTTGGGAGTGGACGTCAACTAACAAAGGTGCTGTCCGTTTGATCTGTGGCGGCAGTTGGAACTATAACGGAGACTATTGTACGGCATCGAACCGCTGTGGGAATGCTCCTGACTCACGGTTCAGCTACCTTGGATTCCGCCTTATTGCTGTACCATGAGAAATTAGGTTAGGTTGTTAGCCAGTTGCACAAAAATATACAAAAGGGTTTGTCTTGGAAGGCATTGTGCAAGTCGCCATGAATATGGAGAATGAAAGTCATGGGAAAACGATTGAGTGAAGTTTCGCAAGCTTTGCAGGGGTTGTTCAGCACGCCATATCCTAGCATGGGACTCGATCTGGACGGACTTTTTGACGAATATCCCATTGCCTTTAATATTATTGCCAAGCATTGGCCCGGAAAGGTATACATCATCACTTACCGGGACGATCGGGCAAAGGCAGAACAATATTTGAAGGAAAAAAACATACGTTATGATGAATTGATTCTTGTTAAAACGTTCGAGGAAAAAGCGGAAGTAATCAAACGAGAAGGTATTTCCCCGTATTACGATGACCAACCTGAAATGCTCCAGAACGTGACCCCCAATTGCGCGGTCATGCTTGTCCGGAATGGTGGCAACTTTGATTATGAAGACAAAAAGTGGATGTTCTCCAACAAGACAGGAAAGCTCGTGTAAAATCACACGCAAAGCATTCCTGCCCTTCGTTGGTATTCTTTTTTGAGCCGTTCTTTAAAACCTATTATATCAAAAACCAAGATCCAGAATCCGCTTTCGGGGTCTTGGTTTAAGTGATAATTGAGTATCTTAAAAATCGATTAATATCGGGTACTACCAAGCCAAAGATGGCGTGTCCAGCTTGAACCCGCACGATGCTTCCGGTACGGGATGATCTTCAAAAACATTGGAAATTTCATCCATCATCCGATTTTCACCGGCGCTGATCGTCTTTTCTTGTTGCGAGGTGTGAAATTCAGGAACCCAATATTCGGATACAACTGAAGCGGTCAAGCATGAATCGTCGATCATGGTGTGCTCCTTTGTGTTCGCACTTATGATTCGGCAAAAAGATCAAGTTATTTTAAACAACCTGATATTTTTTATTTCGCTGTCTTCACTGGAATCATCGCCCCATTCTGCGCCTTGCTGATTTCCGCAGCTTGCAGCGCGCCGAAAATTTCGAGAGTTTCAGATGCGCTCACAGGTACCGGTCCGCCTTTGAAAAACTTGGCTAACTCGATGGCCAATCCCTCGTAGCCGACATATTTATCAGTCGTAGGCACCACCCCATTTACCGGAATACCATGGCCATAAATGCCCGCTGTCGAGACACCCTTATCGCCAAAAACGGTGGCGCTGTATTTCACAGCCCCTTGTTTGATTCCTCTGTAGGTTCCCACTCGGCCATCTTTCCACACAGCCGTCATGCTTTCTGCCGTGGGTGTTGAAACGCAGGACACGGATGCGATTCCCGGCCCCATGATTGTCTGGAGTGTTTCAAGGCTATGCAGCGGACGGGTGAATTGGTCTGCAATCGGAGCATCAACGGCCCAGCCTCCGTAGACGTCGCAGCCGATAACGCGCCCTACCTCCGGGTGGTTGCGCATGCCGCTGAATCCGGCACTGTAGCGATGCTGTGAACTGCTCCAGCAAGGTGTTTTTGTTTCTTCAGCATATTTCAGGATGGCAGTAGTGTCATCAAAAGAAGCTGCTATTGGCCGGCTTATGAACAATCGCTTGCCCGCTTTCAGGACCATTTCCGCCTGACGTTGGTGCATCCGTCCATCGAGGCTGAAGATCATTACGCCATCAACGCGTTTGAGCAGTTCTTCCGGTGTTTCTACGAAATCAATTGGTGGTACCGCTTCTGCTGAATTTTTGGGTTTCTGATACATGTTTAGGAGTTGTTGCTTCCACCGTTCAGTTAGATCCGCACTTTGAGGATAGTCCTTGCTCACGACTGGACAGGCTGCGACTACCCGCACGCCTGCAAATATTCCTGTAGCATTGGGTTTGTTCAGAAATTCTGTGTAGGCCACCGAGCCGAAATTATCGATGCCGAGGATTCCGATACGCACACGCACCGGCTCGGCAGCCCGAATGTTGGCCGGCGACATAAACGTGGCCAATGCCATAATCAATGGCATAAAGATACGGATCTGAGTCATAGCAAAATTTCCTTTTAATTTGGCTTGATTGTTCTGGCTGAAACAAGACTACACTCTCCTACTTATAATTCACCCCCAAAAATCAGGGCTCAACATGGATTCGCCGGCTGTTTGTTTTGCCTCGGTAGGAACAAGTGGTATTCTGCGGTCCCAGTAAACCCGATATTGCGGCAAGACATTTGGATCCAGATACCGGTTGGTCCATTCGTTGAAATCAATGCCTGGCTTTTGATTGAATTGCCTGCTGCACTTCAGGCAGGAATAAATGTGTTTTTGACTGGTACCGAAAAAACTGATCTGGGGATTGCCAAAATTCGTCAGCATGACGTCGCTATCGCAATTGGGGCAGTTATGAACGGCGCCATGCCGCCATGCGGACTTCAGCGCCTTCCACGGGATATGATCCGAAGGCACACCCTCCCATGCGTAGCCGCTTTTGCTACAGGGTGCCGGTTCCAGATCGTCCGCTTCTTGAACAAAACGCTTATTCCATTTGGTTGCGTAAATGTCTTTGGGTAAATCGGAAGGAAGCGGTTCGCCATAGAGGAACTGGTCGCCCGTTGTTGTATGAATGGTTTCCTGTTTCCGTTCACGCAGGACCACCACAACATCGGCTCGCGCCAACCCCAGTTCCTTGAAAAATGGCTTCAGTTCAACACATCCGGTTTGGCCCCAGTAGTGCACCGTCACGTGGTTTGAAGCAACTTCTACCAGATTCAACTGGCAGCGGCGGACGAGCAGCCGCTCGATTCGCGTTGCGTCTTCTGCCGTCAGTGTTTTCAGCCTTTCGGAGGCACGTTCAAGAATCGGTTGGTTGGCGTTTTCCAGTGCCCACTGGATAGGATCTTCAACTTGCCAATGGGTATGCGTGGCGTCACTTACAAAATAACAACGAGGGCGCGCAGTGCTTTTGGCAAGCGTTGTGGCGGGCAGTATGCCCGAAACAACGCTTGCAACTGTGAGTTGAAGAAAGTTGCGGCGAGTCTGATTATTGAGCGGATTCATGATGTATTGCTCCGTGGAGAAACAGGGTGCCCTAGGGTAATTCGTGCGAGCGCTTGGCTTTTTAAGGGCGCTATCGGGTTTGACTGAAAGGAAGGAACCTACTCAGCCATGGCCCGCCGTAACCGCGCGCTGCGGACCTTGCAGCGCTTGGTGCGTTTGTCGCTATGAACTCCTGCTCCCGTTCTGCGACCCAAATGGCCACGGGACACGTTCACAATGTTGATACTTCCGGATACCGTTGTGTTGCCCCTTTCGGGCGGTGTTACCGTTTTCATGATCCGCCTCCTGATTTTGTGCTGAAATGGCTGCCTCGATCCTTATTCGCTAGAGTCTTGGCATTATTTTGATGAATGCCAATAAGCATGGCGCCTGATCGATTCCCTAAACTGTGTGCATTATCGGGAGATGTGATTTTCAACGTGTTTGAAGGTGGTCATCATGCTGCTCCGCTACCTTGTGCCAACCGTTTTGTGTGTGAGTACTGTTTTTGGCCAGAGCGATCCTGGCAGGCTCACCTTGGATCGTATTTACAATTCTGGGGAATTTCAGGGTGGTCCGGGCGCGTCGTTTTCCTGGTTCGACGCGACAACAGGCACGCAGATGGAGCCTAGTATCACACGCAAGGGATTTCACGATCTTGTGCGCGTCAATAGTGCGGATGGCACCAAGACGGTGCTGATACCAGCCGAAAAGCTGGTGCCACCCGGTGCCAAGGATCCACTTCGTACCAGTGGGTATCTGTTTTCAAAGGATCAGTCTTTTGTGCTGTTTACCGCTGCACCGATGCGTGTTTGGCGGCGTGATACCCGCAGCGATTACTGGACCTATCACATTCCCACAGGAACCTTGGCCAAATTGGGAGGCGATGCCAAACCGTCTTCGCTGATGTTCGCCAAGTTTTCACCCGACGGTATGCTTGTGGCTTATGTGCGCGACAACAACATCTGGGTTGAACCGTCGCGGGGCGGGGCCAAACCCGTTCAGCTTACCACCGACGGCACCGTTGGCGGCAGCCACGACGTGATCAATGGCACGTTTGACTGGGTCTACGAAGAAGAACTCGACTGCCGCGATGGTTTCCGCTGGAGCCCGGACGGTAGCCGCATAGCCTACTGGCAACTCAACACTCTAGGGGTACCGCGATTTACCATGGTCAACCAGACCGATGGCCGCTACCAGAAAATGACAACATTTGCCTATCCAAAGACTGGTGAACAGAACTCGCTGTGCCGGGTGGGCGTTGTGCCTGTTGTTGGAGGCGCCACCACATGGATGTCTATTCCGGGTGACACGCGCACCGACGGTTATATCGCCCGGATGGATTTCCTGCCCGATGGCAGCGAGCTGTTCATTCAGCGGCTGAACAGACTGCAAAATACCAACACCGTTATGTATGCCAATATCAAAACGGGCCAAGTTCAAACCATCATGACCGAGAAAGACGCCGCATATGTGGATATCCACGACGAGGAAACGGAGTGGTTGAACGAGGGTGCTCACTTCACGTGGATCAGCGACCGCGATGGGTGGCGGCATCTCTATGTGGTTCCCAAAGTGGGTGGAAGTGCAAGGCAGGTCACATTTGGCGCATTCGATGTAAAAGAGATTCTCAAAATCGACGAAAAGTCCGGTTGGGTGTATTTTCTGGCATCGCCAGGCAAACCAACCGAGCAATATCTGTACCGGACTCCCCTGAATCCGCCAGCAGGCAAGGCCGAGGCGCCAGTGCGGTTGACACCCGCTGCCAGCGTGGGCTGGAACGATTACAGAATCAATCCTTTTGCAAATCAGGCTGTTTGGTCGCATTCGGCATTTGGCGTCCCCGCGACCACAGCACTGGTGAATGTTGACGAGCATAAAACGATACGGCCCATTCAAGACAATCTGAAATTGAAGGAATCTGTGGGCCGTCTGGCGCGTGGTCCGGTGGAATGGTTCCAAGTGGACGTTGGCGATGGTTTTGCCATGGATGGGTGGCTGATCAAGCCTCCCGACTTCGATCCGTCTAAAAAATATCCCCTATTGATTCATGTGTATGGCGAACCTGCGGGGCAGACGGTGGTCAACCGATGGGGCGGCAACAATTATCTGTGGTATTTGCATTTGGCCCAGCAGGGTTATCTGGTGGCGAGCATGGACAACCGCGGGACGAAATCGCCCAAGGGTCGGGCGTGGCGGAAGTCGTTGTACCGGAAAATTGGCCAGACGAACGTCAGCGATCAGGCCAAGGGCGCGCGGGAACTTGCTGGACGTGCCTATGTCGATGCCGGACGCATTGCCGTTTGGGGCTGGAGTGGCGGTGGCACCATGACGCTGAACCTGATGTTTCAGTACCCGGAACTGTACGCGACAGGTATGTCGGTGGCTCCGGTGCCCGATATGAGCCTATACGACACGATTTATCAGGAGCGATACATGGGCCTACCCGTGGAGAATGCCGCAGATTACAAAGCGGGTTCGCCGATCACTCATGCTGCCCGTTTAAAAGGTAATCTTCTGCTGGTGCACGGCACCGGAGACGATAATGTTCACTATCAGGGAACAGAGAAGCTGATGAATGTTCTGGTGGCTGAAAACAAACCATTTACGGTTATGCCATATCCCAATAGATCGCATTCGATATCCGAGGGGAAAGGCACTACGCGTCATCTTTTCATGCTGATGACACGTTATCTGTTGGAAAAGATGCCTCCCGGTGCCAAGTAACTCTCACTGGAACACCCAATGGACACGACAAAACGCGCGTTTGCCGCGCTGGTGTTGTTCGCAGCCATGGTTGCAAAACCGTTATTGGCGCAGGAGCTTCCACCGAACGCGAAGAAGTATGCTCCCATGCCGTGGCATCTGGTCGATACCTGGTGGGATATCGGCAAGGAGCAGGTGTTTGAAAGTCTGGCTGTGGAAGTGACGATCAGCGACGATGTTCCCGCCAGCGTCAATCTTTACATCGCGCCGATAGGGTTAGGACATCTGGACAAAACACCATTTTATGGTGGCATTCAAACGCAATCGGATGGCAACACGCGCAGCGACCCGAAGCTGCGGCGGATTGGTCCGGGCCTTTTGTTTTCCATGTGGAACGAGCGGAAAGTGGAGGCGATTCGCCCCGCCATGGGTGGTTATTTCCAGAGTTCTGGCCACGAAGGTGATTTTGTGAGTGCCAGACGGCCGTACCAATGGACCAAAGGAAAATACACCTACCGGTTGTGCCGCATGGACCGTGAAGTGGTTGACGGCGAAGCGCGCACATGGGTAAGCGCATTTGTTTATTCCCATGGAAAAGATGAAAACATCTTTGTGGGCGCGTTGCGTTTCAAGGGTGAGAAACTGTTGCTGCAACGCAAGGTGGCGAACTTTGTGGAGATATACGGTGCCCGGCGACCCGTGGCCGATATTCCGAAGCTTGCCATTACGTTTGGCCCGCCGGTGGTGAACGGGGTGCTTGTGAAGGGAGCCACGGCGGAAGCTGTCTACCCGCTAGGTGTGCCCGATGTGGCAGAAACCGAGGTAAAAGATGGCGGGCTGCTGATCACTCTGGGCGAGGAAAGAGCTGTTCGCCCGAAGCGGCGTGTGAAATTACTGGTGGAACCTTAAGGATCTCCCGGTTCATGTTCGATTGCGGCACAGCTTGGGGCCGATAGGATAAAAGGATAAGGCTCCGCGGCGTTAAGCTGCGCCTCCCTCTCCTGAGCCACCAAAGTGCGCGCAAGACCCTCGAGAGGGAGGTTGTGACTTTCCATGGCTATCCATGTCGCCTTAAAGCATGTCACTCATTACCGTTACGATCGAGCCGTCAATCATGGCCCGCACGTTGTAAGGCTTCGACCCGCGCCGCATAGCCGTACCCGGGTGCTGTCGTATTCGCAGAAGATTGAAGGTGGCGAGCATTTCATCAACTGGCATCAGGATCCGTTTTCCAACTGGAATGCCCGGTTGGTGTTTTTGCAGCCCATGAAGGAACTGTCGATCACCATCGATCTTGTGGTGGAGATGGCTGTTCTGAATCCGTTTGATTTCTTTCTGGAGGATGAAGCTGAGCATTATCCGTTCGACTATGAGCCGGACCTGAAACATGATCTTGCCCCGTTCCTTAAGCCGGGGGAAGCGACCCCGCTTCTGTTGGCTTTGGTGGAATCGGTAAGGCCTGCCAAGGGAGCCAAGCCACGCACGATTGATCAGTTGGTGACTGTCAATCAGGCTGTTCACAAGGCTGTGGGGTACACCATTCGCTTGGAACCGGGCGTTCAGGAGCCCGAGGAAACACTTGAAAAAGCGACTGGATCGTGCCGCGACAGCGCTTGGTTGCTGACACAGGTTTTGAGGCGTCTGGGTCTGGCTGCTCGGTTTGTGAGTGGTTACCTGATCCAGCTGACAGCAGACGTGAAGTCGCTCGATGGCCCGTCTGGCCCGGAAAAGGATTTCACCGACCTGCATGCCTGGTGCGAAGTTTACCTGCCAGGCGCTGGTTGGGTGGGTCTCGACCCAACATCGGGCCTGTTGGCTGGTGAGGGCCACATTCCCCTTTCGTGTACTCCAGAGCCCAAAAGTGCCGCGCCCGTAACGGGTGGAGTGGACGAGTGCGAGGCAACGCTAGAGCACACCATGGCGGTGACTCGCGTTCTTGAAACGCCGCGTGTGACGTTGCCTTATTCGGAAGAAGAATGGTCGAAGATCGAAGTGTTGGGTCGCACGATCGATGGCCGTTTGAAGCGAGGCGACGTTCGCCTGACCATGGGAGGCGAACCAACCTTCGTATCAGTAGACGATCCGGATGGTCCGGAATGGAATTTCACAGCAGTAAGCGTGAAGAAAAGGCAGTTGGCTGGCCGGTTAATGCGTCGCTTGGCGGGTCGTTACGCGCCCGGCGCCTTGCTTCATTACGGTCAAGGGAAGTGGTATCCGGGCGAGCAGTTGCCTCGGTGGGCGCTATCCGCATATTGGCGTCCAGACGGTGTTCCTGTGTGGCACGATCCAGCTCTTTTTGCGGATGAAGAAAAAGAAGGCCGTTTGGGCGAAGCGCAGGCACGCGAGCTGATTCAAGGTATTGCCCAGGAACTGGGAGTTGATGGGCAATACATCCTTCCGGGATATGAAGATGTTTTTTACTACACATGGAAAGAGCGCCGTCTTCCTGTCAATGTGACTCCCGAAGACAGCCGATTGAACGACCCCTTCGAACGGGAACGCCTTGCGA
>Ga0255124_1000622_pt1 | contig 11191 bp, 12 predicted proteins | sample Law_Cont_RepB_8d_FD_188564 | JGI IMG/M metagenome (GOLD analysis project Ga0255124, IMG submission 188564) | Freshwater microbial communities from St. Lawrence River, New York, United States - Law_Cont_RepB_8d | ecosystem: Environmental > Aquatic > Freshwater > River | place: USA: New York... | reverse complement strand
CATCCTATGAAACGATGTTAAGTATGGTTTGGACTCCAAATGGTCCTCAAGTTCCTACCCCTCAACCACCTCCACCGACCAGATTGCGACTCACGTCTCGTGGTTTTGTGTCTAAGTAAAGGACAATGAGCATTGCGATTATTGGAGGGGTCCTTTTAGTGATTGTATTTGTTTACTATATGATGACCTATGCAAAACCACCTGATAAAGAGATGCGTACCGTTCTCTTTGACTACTCTATTCCAGGAGACACTCAACAGTCGTTTCCAATCCAGTTGCCTCGCTCGAATAACCAAGCTGAAGGGTTAACCTATTCTTTTACGTCGTGGATTCTCATCAAGGATTTCACAGAAGGATATGGCATGAAACGACGCATTTTCTCCAAGAACGATTCGCCGGGACTCTATTTAGATTCAACCTCGAACTCTTTGTTGGTCGCAGTCGATACCTTTGGAACGACTGAAACCATTCTCATTCCAAGTATACCCGCTTTGAAATGGATTCATTTTGCAATGGTTGTTGATCAACATTCAGTGGACATCTACATCAATGGACTGTTACGCAAACATCATACACTAGGACAGTTGCCCCAACTGAATGATTCAGTGGTTTCGATCGGTTCAAACTGGAGTGGTGTGATAGCTCGATTGACGTATTATGCTCGTTCATTGAACTACACAGAAATCAAGAAGATGGTCAGTGAACCTCTTCCAAATGACCTTGATCGAAAGGCTGCAGGACCTAACTACTTCGATATCAGTTGGTATATTGGACGTTTATATTCTATGTAATGATCAATATGAGTGCAGGTGGTCAACGAGGTATTGATTTTTCAGGGATTACAGTGTTACGTAGACAATACGCATCGGATGTAGTCGCGAGCAGACGATTTCAGGCAGTGTATCAGACATTTGCATCCACCACAGGTGCAAATGCATTTCAGAATGAAACCCCTAACGCAACCGGTTCCTATCTAGACTTCCTTCAAGGACGCAAGGAAGTTCGCGCCTGTATTGATTGCTCTGGACTTGCGTTTGCAGGACTTAATAGGAGCTTTCGTACCTAGCCTTGCGAGTCTTCTTTAGATCATCTTTCAACTTCTGTTTCTTAGTCTTAGTCGTCTTTGGGTTATAAGTGAAAAAGAACTTTAAAAAGTCCACAGAGGATTTGTTTGTCGAGAGCTTCGCATACAACTCTGCCTTGTGTTTCTTCAAATCCATCAATGTCTCTTGAGAACCCAGACAATCGATAGGGGTCAATAAGGCATATCGCCGCTTTTCCTTGTGATTTGCAAGGTCGACCAACCGTTGAGCGACACACATCAAATGGGTAATCTCATCTTCATCCACCCCTGAATACATGTATGCAAACACGAACTGAAGCATCGTTGGAATGGATGCAATCTTAATCCCATTGGCCATCGTGTGATAACTATGGCACGCTGCAGTTTCGTGGACACGCACCATGACGTTTCCTTCTTTATCAAAGATATCGGTATGAGCCGGTAGAATCTCAGACCCTGTGTGAACTTCGGTCTTCTTTCCATTCGCCAAGGTTTCCAGCGTCTTGGCTTCTGCAAGGATTGTAATCGGTGCAGACCATTTAGGAGTCCTACCTTGATGAAGTTGAGATGCAGTGATTCCTAATAAGACTACGTTATGGTTCTTCAAGATGGACTCAACTTCCTTGCGGTTCTCTTCGGTTGCAAGGGTTTCTTCTTTTTGAATGTGAGAAGGACAGACCATAGGATAGTGTGTGTTCAACAGCATCAACCGTTCATAGACCTTCTTCCATCGAGACACATCTCCACGAGGACGAGACAGTTCAAGATACATGGATAACCGCAAAAAGTTGGGTGTTACATAGTGAATTCCATCGACAACCATATTCTCTTTCCACAGTCGTTCAAAGATATCCTTATCCAAGTGTGTAATGTCTGCAACACCTTCGTAGTCTGCAAAGACCTTGAAGGTTCCAAGATGTATCCCTGGCTTGACTTCCACACTGAGGATTCCAGCTGCCGAAAGCTTATCTGCCAAGGTCATTGCATGTTCTTGGGGTGTGCGACTATAAAAGTCGTAATCGGGCACCGTCGTCTCGGGGTCATAAAATCGGTCTTCGGGAGGCAATAAGTTGTTGATGGCTGTGCCACCATAACACATGACAGCATAGTCTTTCAAGAACTGATGAACAATGGATAAGCTTTGTTTCGTAATGGGGTTGGCAGCGGCTTTCTTATCATTTTCCAGCTCTAACCGTCCCACGATCTTCTCTAAATCTTCCATTATATAACCGATGGAAAAACGGATTGTCTTCTCTTTTTTCCTTGTGAGGCAGCAAGGATGCCTCGACGATATAACCTTCGACAACGTGATAAGAATGTCAAGTGGGTTAAGGACGAGACCTTAAAAGAGAAGGAAGATGAATCCGAATCTGAATCTGAGGACGAGGACTACGAGCCTCCCTCCGAGGACGAAGAGTCTGAGGATGAAGAGCTTGATGACGAAGAGGAAGACGAAGATGAATCCGAAATCGAATCTGAAGAGGAAGAGGATACCAAGAACATCACCATCCCTCTCCCCAAGCATGGTCGCATCAAGATTGAAATCGACAATCGTCCTTCGAATGAACTTTACGAAGACTCGGCTAGTGAATCCGAAGAAGAGGAAGAAGATGGCTTCATCGGCTACCTCATGGATAAATATGCACCTCGTGGAAACAGTCTACGAATGAAGAAGCCTCCCAAGCGAAAGGACGACAAGGAATCCGATGAATCACCCCTCATGTTGAACGACGAAGAGCAAGACTACTATGATGATCTCTCACGCTCCAAGCGCAAGAAGCTTCATAAGCACATGAAACAGATTCAAGCGTTGGTTGCTGAAGGAGATGTGCCTCGTAAGTTCCGCATTCTCGAGTTGCCCATTCCAGACCCAATCAAAGCCTCTGTCATCAAGAAGTTGGACATGCTCAACCAAATGGAAGAGGAGGGTGGTGGAGACACACACAAACTCCGTTCATGGATTGATGGATTCATGCGCATTCCCTTCGGACAAATCGTTTCATTGCCCGTCAAACTAGACGATGGACCAGTCCCTTGTGCCAAGTTCTTGGGAGACACACGTGAATCCCTTGATAAGGCTGTGTATGGAATGCAGACTGCAAAGACTCAAGTCATGCAAATCCTCGCACAATGGATTGCAAATCCAGGAAGCATCGGCAATGTCATTGCACTCAAAGGACCCATGGGTGTAGGCAAGACCAGCTTTGCAAAGAACGGTGTTGCCAATGTCTTACGACGACCGTTCGAGTTCTTCAGTTTGGGCGGTGCGACTGATAGTGCTAACTTTGTAGGTCACAGCTACACCTACGAAGGAAGTATGTGGGGTCGGGTTGTAGACAGTCTTATCAATGCTCGTTCGATGAACCCGGTCATGTACTTCGATGAACTTGATAAGGTTTCCGATACAGCACAAGGTCAAGAGATTGTCTCCATGTTGATTCACTTGACCGACCGCTCACAGAACACTCAGTTCCATGACCGATACTTTGCGGGAGTCGACATTGACCTCTCGCAGTGCTTGTTCGTCTTCTCCTTCAATGATGAGAGCAAGGTTCACCCGATTCTGAAAGACCGTATGCAGGTCATTCACTGCTCGGGCTATACAGCAGACGACAAGTTCCAAATCGTAGAGAAGTATATCTGGCCACAGATGTTGGAGCGTATGAACTTCAAGGACTTGACCATTAACAGCGAAGCTATCAAGTTGATGATTCGGGAATACTCTTCCGAAGAAGAAGGTGTGCGTAACTTGATTCGTGCGTTAGAAACCTTGACCACTCGTATCAACCTTCTACGCATCGCAGACGAAGTCACTGCAAAGACCTACAAGTTCTATACCAAGATTCAACTACCCTGCTGTATTGATACCGATATGGTCCAGCACATCCTACAAGACTTGGGTCAAGTCACCAATGAGTCCTGGAAGCGACTCTACACTTAAATCCATTCAAACAGTTCGAGTGGAACTCGTGTAGTGCAAGGGTTATCATCCCACGACGAAAAGATGAACTCCAACTCATTTTTTCCATAGGTCATACTCAAGCAGTATTCAATCCCTTCTTTGCGGAACACGAATGGAAGTGAGATGAAGTTTGTATGATAGGTTTTACCATCCAATCTCACAATGCAGTGATAATACTTTCGAGGCGATGAATGATGCACATAATGCACTAAACACCATAACTCGTTCTTAACTCGGATAGGCACTGCGGATCCGCGTAAATGACGGAAGAAGTTTGGAGTCTCCAAGGTTCGTGTAATAACGAGTTCATCTCGATTGAGTTGTCCAACACGAAAAGGATGCCATGAATAAATCACATCGTTAGTTCCACTGATAGGAATCCAGTTCTTTTCACACTCTGCGTTGAAAGGTGACTTGATCACGACTGGATTGAGATAGTCTCCTGTTTCCAGGTCAAAGATTCCAGATAAAATGCGAATCTTTTCTGAATATTCACTTGTCACTCCAAAGAAGCGAACCTGACTGGTTGCATCACGATAGACGCGTACATCTTCAATGCCAACGATATGATGTGGTCGTCTGGGTAGTTTGACTGAGGCATCGTTCATAATGACAGTCGTTCCATCTTCGTTCCATACCACGTTTTGAGTGCGGACCTTGTGGTTTGAAGAGTAACTCCCGTCTTTCATATCGTAGCCTCCAGTGTTCGTAATCGAATAGTTGACAAATCGCACAATGTGTTTACCTTCAAATGAACAGATAGAACTCGGATGATAATCCCGTCCTACTAAGTCGCGTTGGATTGGGTGGTTCACATAGACATCTCCAATCGGTTCTACATAGAAGATCATATTGGATAAAACGCTATCCAAGCTCTCGGTCTTACTTAGAAGATACTCCATACTCTTGCGAAGTCCATCATGTTTGCGGTTCAAATAATATAAGCAGATGGTTTCTTCGTAGTGAAAGAGGTCTGTATAGACAGAGGTTTCAATGAAGAGCGAGTCTTTACTCAAAGGGATTTTCTTACCCAACAGAACGTAATGATATGCCTTGTAATGATCTCCCTTTTCTCGGAAATATTTTGCTAGTTTGTAGAGTGATTCGGCTCGTCCTGGTCGTAATGCATAGGCTTTGAGCATGTATTTTTCGAAACGAATCGGGTCACCTAGTTTAAGATATGTTTGACCTATGACATACAGTGAATACCATTGTTCTTCAATCCAAGACCCTGCTGCAACCCTTCGTTTATACATAGCGATTGCATCCTTATCCCGTCCTAAGCAGTGATACGTCTGTGCAAGGTAGAACATATATCGAACATCGTTGGGGTTTTGTGCGAGACCTGCTTCCAAGAGTTTCGCATCTCGTTCAAACTTATCCGACTTGCATCCACCGTCGTTTTTGTCGTTAATCCAGCAAACGGACTTGGGAATAGCTTCAGTAGCACCGTCCCAATATTCGTGTGTAACTCCTTTACACACCCAGGTATAGTCCATGCGAACTAAGCGGCAGTTCGGATAGTCAATCGTTCCGTTATTTTGAACGATCGTATATCCAAGTTCACCGAGTGGATGGTGTTTCAGGGTTCCCGGTTCAAAGACCATATCTGCGTCCAACAAGAGACCATAGGTTGTCGCCAAATCCCATTTGAGTCCATACTGAACATAGTCTCGTGCCGCCCTGAAACTGAGAGTGCGATTGTGTCCAAAGTCTTTCCACTCTGAACCCGTGACACATCCCTTACGTGTCTTGATAAACTCATTGGCAATCTCAACTGTATTGTCTTTTGAACCTGTATCGTGGACGCAAAATGCATCCACAACGGACTCAACGGCTTCTAAACATCGCTGAATGATTTTAGATTCATTGCGAACCATGAGAATCAAGACAAACTTCATCGTGCGTCTCGTTTACCAGAACTCGCGTCCTTCGTTTAAACAAAAATGTCCACAGAGTTTGTGAAACAAACCATGCGCGAGAACCTTACACGGGTATTGGTTCCTCATGTTGCCGATGGTCTTTGGAGCATCTACGAGAACGCCAAGACCGCGTGCGAGCGTAACAAGCAGCCTGAAAAGACTCTTCAAACCTTCCAAAACTTATTGACCAGCGTTACCAAATGGACACCTGAAACCCTCAAAAAGGAGGTCGAGCGTATCATCACAGCCTCCAAATGCGATTACATTGAAGATTTATTGTTGGGTGTGTTTGTCAGCTACATTCGTGCGTTTGCAAGTCTACAGCAGAACGATGCCACACATGTCAACATTGACTTTGAGCGCCCTTCATTGGAGACATTTGTTCATAACTTCTATGTTCTCTCGGCTCGCAAGTGCTGGACACAAGCCTATTTATTCAACACCATTCAAGTTCCCTCGACACAACAAGCACGCAATCGTCGAGATATTGAAACCATGTTAGATTCCACGATCGGAGAAGTCGTGGATACCTTCATTCCTTGGCGTGGGATCAGTCAAGCCTATTTCCAGAAGAAAGAAGAACCTCGTCCTACTCCACCTGTAACCTTTGCACCACCCGAGGTGCATGAGTTCGAAACAGACGATGAAGATTCTGAAGAAGAGCGTCCCAAGATAACCTTGGGTGAAGACATTACCTTATCGGAGGATGAAGATACGGAAGACGAGCTTGAGAAAAAGGCTACTGAGACAGTTGCGTTGAATTTGTAAGACTCTTCACATGGACACAAAACAAAGATGACAGACTTCTATCTGTTTGGAATCGTTGCAGGAGTGGTTGCAGTTGTTGCGTTTGTCTTGTACGTGTGGGACAAGACCTCGAAGGGTCAACCCATTGAATGGTTAGATGCTGGAAAGCTAGCGTTAGGTTCAGGAGGCGTTGCAGGAGGAGTCGCCTATGCGTTTGGGACAGAAGTGGGCGCCGAAGCAGCGGTTGAGACAGCTACAACCGTGGCTCAGGAGATGTTTGTAGGCAAAGCCGAGTTTTAACCAAAGATTCTAAACTTAACATCACGAATATGATTGACCGTCACATAAAAGATGTAGACCCATGCGAGTAGAACATACGCAGTGGTCCACATTCGAACTCCGGTCGTTTTAGGACTCATTTCACCTAAGTCACTGGTCGTTAACGAACTCACTGCATAAAAGAAGTAGTCGTGTAATGTATTTGCTCCTTCAATTTGACCATGGAACATCAGCATGGTTAACACCGCAAACATGGCGTTCAAACAGACAACAAAGAACAATAGGGACAAAAAGGTCTTCATTGTTGTTTATTCAACTTTATCTTTCGGTAACATCATCAACCCTACCAACGCTACAAAGAACACAAATGTATGAAGCACCATTCCAATTGCAGTGGGACATCCACCGACTGCAACACCTGGAACAATACTGTTCACAACACGAAATGTGACAGGATTTGCAACTAGGAAAAACAGAAGTGCCGAATACAAGGAATACTTGACCTTAAGACCGAATGACAGAGCCATTTACTACTCTCTGGGTAATTTTCCGAGACCCAAACACTCAGTTCACAGACCTTGATAAATATACATATCAGGTGGTAGACGATGCAAACATTCTCGCATACCAAACGATGTTAGCCACGACTCAAAAGGGAGAAGCTGAACCCTTCCTTTCAATCGTGCCGTTCCTGCAACCCTTTGTTCGAACCGATACATGTATGTATTATGTGCGACGATACAACTTATGGCTCAATAAAGAGACATGAACTTCCAACTGGAACACTCGAGACGACATAGGTCGTCAGTTTTCCAATTTCACGACGGGGTGTTGCAGAATCCTTACAGTATCGTGCAATCGCCTTGTACAAGTCAAACCCATGATACCGATCATGTCGTTCCGGTGGATGTGATCTAAACAACACCGATGAACCATCGGATTGAGCCATCCATTGCTTGAACACTGTGTGGAGCGGGTGTGTATATGGATGATTCGGGCCTTCGGGAAACATGTCCCAAAACACGGAGGTTGCAAATCGACTTAAATCAAAACTTGGATTGAGTGGAATACGGTCTTGCGTTTGTATGAAAAACGGCTCAACATTGTATTGTCCTGCCGCTTCATCGTTGGGTTGAAACTGACTGGACATGAAGGTTCGTGGTTCTTTCATTCCAATCAATCGGAGTTGGAAGGCTGCACGGTCAAAGTCAATAAGTTTCAAGATGAATCCGTAGGTCGGAAGACGATAACAAGTTGCGTTGTGCTTGTAATATAAGAACTCCTTGTCAGTCGGAACATACATCACATTGTTTCCGTGGAGATCATTGTGTGTGAATCCAAAGTTTCGCTGAGCAAATGCAAGTGCAAACACAATCTGGCAGACCCATGCAGTTTGTTTCTCGGGTTCTGGAAATCGATCCACTAACTCATAGAAGGTGCCTGTGCATTTTTCCATCACAGTTGTGATGACCGGAACATCCTTGAAACTAGCCCATGCAAACGGTTCGTCATCACCTTCATCGTCCAATCCTTCTTCTTCATCGTCCTCTGAGCAATCGCAGGAGGTAATCTCAAACTCATCGTCCTCTTCCTCTTCTTCGTCTTCTTCATACGACGAATCATCGTCTGCATTGCTATTCGAGACTGAACGTGTAGAAGGTGTTTCTACTCGATCTGCATCTAAATCTTGGATCCCTACGATTTCGATTTCTTCTCCTAACTGAACTCCTGCGCGTTGAGATCGAGTATGGGTAAACTCTGCGGTGGGTTCAGTGGTGCGAAGCTTGAGTTCAAAAGTCTTTCCGAGATTCTCTGCAAACCAACGACGTTCGGACAAGTCTTCGTAATCGTCTGAGATATCAATCGTATGTTTGCCTGCAAGACCTACATACACTCCATAGACTTTCGGGAAATGGACACATTCCGATTCGGACAATGCAATGGATGCAAGTGCACCAACATATCCAGCCGTGTGTGTGCTTTGAAGTTTCTCGTGCATTGCGTCCGCTACCTCCTTGGGTTTCGGCATTCCGAAGCTTCCATAATCCCCTCGCATCCACTTGAAAGGACTTAAGATCATCGTGGTCTTGCGATGAACTTCGACTGGCTTTCCTTTGACTTGAATGTGGGTCTCGTCCACGACTTTCTGAATCTCATCGATGAGTCGAACTCCATAGTCGCACAAGTTTGAAAGAGCATTCGTCTTGAACAATGTCTCCAAGGATGGAAAGAAGGGTTGAAGCTGTTTTAAGTCCCAAGGAGACCCATCCAGTTTCGGATACTTGTGAAGTCGCATCAAGGTCGCATTGGTTCGAAGGTCTTTGCCCATTGTTCCCCCCTCGGAGAATCAAAACGAAAATGAAACGACATAGGATCAGGGTTTCAAATGTTGCTCTTAGCCCTTTACCTTATCTGCATGACCGTGAAAACCCTTGTTGTTTGGGACCGTATGACCCCTGAAGAACGGTCTCGTCTCCCATGTCCGGCATAAAATGGTGATACCAGAACAAGATGAACTTTCAACTCCGAAAGTTTAACATGGAAATGATCACCGACCGGTGTGACATCGATAGTCGAAAAAGTCCAATGATGGTGGTCATTGGCAAGAAGGACACAGGGAAGTCCTTTTTAGTTCGTGATATCCTATACACGACTCAACGCCACTTTCCTGTTGGAACGGTCATCTCTGCCACAGAAGTCGCCAACGAGTTCTTCCAGCATATGGTTCCGTCCAAGTTCATTCACGATAAGTATCGTCCTGAGATTGTCATGAATGTCATCAAGCGTCAAATGAACATCAAACAGAAGCGTAACGAAGATAAGAAGACTCGTGGTGGGTCTTCGTCTGTGGACCCTCGTGCGTTTTTGATATTGGACGATTGCTTGTATGATGCGAAATCCTGGATTAACGAAGAGTCCACTCGCTATGTGTTTATGAACGGTCGTCACATTGATTTAATGACGATTATCACCATGCAGTATCCACTCGGTATTACGCCCAACCTTCGTACCAATGTGGACTTTGTCTTCATTTTACGTGAGAATATCCTGGGGAATCGTAGAAGAATCTACGAGAATTACGCAGGTATGTTTCCGACCTTTGAGATGTTCTGTTCGTTCATGGACCAATGCACAGAGAACTTTGAATGCTTGGTCATTTGCAATAACGTCTCTTCGAACAAGTTGGAAGACCAGGTGTTTTGGTATAAAGCTTCGGACCATCCACCGTTCAAGTTATGTGACCAGTCATTGTGGGTCGACAATCGCCCCTTTCAATCTGCAATGCTTGCGTTGGACGAATACAATCCAATGAATCTGCGAAAGAAGAATGAAGGACCCAGTGTATGGGTCAAGAAGACCGATGGGCGTTAATACTTGAAGAGAGGTGTGCGTACGCCGCGACGCGTTTTTCTGGCCTTCTTCAGTCCGCGCTTCTTATTGCGTGTACGGCGTCCTCCCGTCTCGGGTAGAGAAAAAAAAGCTGGAGCAGCTTGTTGTCCTCGTTTTCCTGTATTTGGTGGAGGTGGTGGAAGGGCTTTAGATTGAGGTCCGCCAATCGACCCTCGTCTATTTCTAGTCATAGAACTAAATACAGCTGTGGCTGCAGCTGGAGGATTTTGTATCGTCTCAACGATGTCTCCTCCTATTTGTTCAACTTGTTCATCACTTAAAACAAGCTTGCCTGCCCTCTTGAATGCATCTATGATAATCGGAGTCGCTGCTAGTATCGCAGTACTTACTGCAGTATGATATGCACTTGCAGATGCATCACATTTTAGAGCCGGTCCTGCAGCGATAGGAATGTATGTAGCTATTGTCTTTGAAACACTTCCGTAAAGGGGTGTACATACATCGGGTCCAAAGTATTGATTTGCAGCATAGACCAATGCACCTGCAACAGCTACTTCACCCACAATAGTTCCAACCTTAACTCCTGTATTGAGTAAATAGTCAAACGCACCCTTCAAAAGACTGATGGTTACTACTTTTTTTTGATCAGTTTCGTCAGCACCCCCACGAAACTTACGCCGTCTACCACCTATTGGTGGTTTAATATTGTTCTTATCGAGATTGTCCTCTAAAGATTGATTCAAGTTCAATGTTAACTCAGGCATTTACTTTAATTGGAGATTTTACTCTCGAAGCGCACCTTCCGATGGATGAATGGGCTTGGATGCGTCCTCCAACTGCTTGGCGGCAACCTCGGCTGCGTTTGCC
>Ga0255124_1000619_pt1 | contig 11210 bp, 9 predicted proteins | sample Law_Cont_RepB_8d_FD_188564 | JGI IMG/M metagenome (GOLD analysis project Ga0255124, IMG submission 188564) | Freshwater microbial communities from St. Lawrence River, New York, United States - Law_Cont_RepB_8d | ecosystem: Environmental > Aquatic > Freshwater > River | place: USA: New York... | reverse complement strand
GGAAGACGCACCTCAAACCGAGTGTTGTTCAACTTCGCCGCGTCTTTACCAAGGTCGAGAAGCTGGTCTTTGCGGAGCGTGACATCCAAGCGGCTTTCGTCGCGGTAGATCACCTTTTCGATTTTGGCGACTTCGTCTGGACGGGAAAGAACTTCAAGAAACTGGCTGTAAGCTAGTGTGCTGCGCCCGTGCAGATTGTTCCCAAAGAATACAAGGAACAGAATGGCACCCACAAGCAAGAACCAGAACCATGAACCCACTCCTGAGGAGGGGCCACGGCGCCGGGTGCGTTGGGTTTCTTCGTTGGAAGATTGAGGATCGGAGGACATGCCTGGGGTTCATCACGCCGTGGTCTCATGACACACCGGCCGCTGGTCACGGTTTTCCCGCAGCGCGATGGTTGGAACCATGCCGGTTCCGCTTTCTACCCCACTATCCTAGGCTCCCGGGGTAAGGGTATACAAGATACCATCACCCCATCTTGGCAAGGATACTGGTCTCACGATGCGGGATCAGTTGGAGGCTTATCTCCACCTGGCCCCTGAGCGGCCAAAAATGCCGCTAATTCAGCGAAACTTCCCAGCGGATTGCGGCCAGCCAAGGCCTCTTCGCTGATCTTCGGCTTCGAAGGCTCAGATTTCTGCGGCTTGCGTGGAGCCGTATTTCCTGTCGATGCCACTGGAGCATCGGCTGGAGCGCCGCCGGCAGGCTGGGTCGGGGCACCACCTCCGGGGCGAGGACCATCGCGGCGACCGCGGGGCGTGTCCATTTCCTTCCGTGTTTTACCACGGGGAGGCAACGCACCCGGTGCTGCCTTATCACCAAATCGTGAACCTTCGCCTGTTCCCGGGCGACGGGGCGCACGGTCATCGGGCCGGCGTGCCGGTGGACGATCATCTCGTCCCGGGCCGCCACCTGGACGCGCACCTTCTGGGCGACGGGCTGGACCACGAGGCGGACCATCGGGGCGGGGTGCGCCATCGCCACGGGGAGCGCCGCCTTCGCGGCGCGGTGGACGTGGACCACGCGGCTGTCCCGGTTCACCACGCTCGCCACGGCCGCCCGGTCCCTGTTCGCCACGGGCACGCTCGGTGCCAGGAGCAATCATGGTCAAGGAAACGCGGGATCGTTCGCGATCAACCGTGAGAACCCAAACACGAACAGCATCACCCACCGAGATGAACTCAAATGGATTGCGCACAAATCGATTGGCTAATTGGCTGATATGAACCAGTCCTGCCTCGCGCATGCCAATGTCCACGAATGTGCCGAATTCGACGACATTCAAAACATTGCCACGCAATTCCATGCCCGGCACAAGCTTGTCGATGGTAAGCACCGACTGGCGCAGGACAGGTGGCTCATGGTCAAGCCTTGGATCACGTCCAGGACGGGCCAGCAGGCTCACCATATCGTTCAAGCTGGCGGGACTTGGCAGCGGACCTGCCAATTCGCCCAATTGCGACGCCTGACGAAGGCTATCGTGCAAAGCCACCAAGTCGAGCTGACTCAACCGCGTTGCCAAGGTCTCGCGAACCTCGGGGTTCGCCAGTTCGGAAGGATCAATCGCGGCAGCCGTCAGAATACGGCGAGCTACCGGATAGCTTTCCGGATGTATCCACGTGCCGTCGAGTGGCTCACTGCCACCATCCACCTTCAGGAAACCTGCCGACAATTCAAATCGAAGAGCATCAATTCCAGGAACTTCACGCAACTGTTCGCGGGAACTGTAGCGCTGGCCGGGCAATCCGCCCTTCCGAGCTATCAATTCACGCGCAAGCACCGCGTTGAATCCACTGGTACGAACCAGAAGAAGCGGATTCACATGATTGATTTCGCCACCGGCGGCACCAATCGCGCTTTCAACCACCTCGTTTAGAATATCGCGCAAAACACGCGAATTCGTATCGAATGGGTAGGCGCCAGTCACCAGATGCTGCGGTTCGATTCGAACCAATTCCGTGAGTGGATCCTGCAACCTGCGAGCAATGGATACGGCTGCGCGCAACCCTGCATCCACACCGCGCAGATCTTCGTCGGGCTCGCTCGCACCCGCACCCGCTTCTGCCACCACACAGAATGAAAGACTTTCCTTGGGCTCGTTCAATCCCGAGAAATCAACCGGGGGAGGAGGTGGGGGAAGGTTGACAGCAGGCGCGACCTGCGGCTTTTCAACCACCGGGCGCTCTGAAAGCGGCGGAAACACAAGCGGAACTTCTTCCGGATTCAGCTCTGCTACCGGGGCTTCGCCTTCCACTGGTGCAGTAACTGCAACTTCCGGTGCGGCCTCAACCGCAACAGTCTCGACTGCTGCTACCGCTTCCTGAGAAGCACCTTCTTCCGCAGCCACCACTTCACTTGTGGCGACCACTTCCGCAGCTGGCTCGGGTGTTGATACCACCACCAGTTCTGGTTCAGGTTCGCCTCGGCGGCGGCGGCCAAATGTCGCCAACAGATCCGAAAGAAGGACTTCCGTCGGCCGACTGGCGTTGTTGTTGCCTATCGCAATCAAATCCACTTCGAACCGACGCACAAGCTCTTCGATTTTCAGACGGGCTTCCGCCACCTGATCGTGCGGTGCATGCGGATGAATTGTCGCGTATTCCAGTGGGCGACCACGCTCATCGATTACCGCCAACCGGCAACCAGCCCGGAAACCAGGGTCGATGCCAAGGACGCGCTTGCCCAAGAAGGGAGGCGTCATCAAGCGGTTGAACAGGTTGCGGCCAAATGCCTGTGCTGCCAACTCTTCGGCGCGCTGGCCCAATTCCCGGCGTGCTTCCCGTTCCAGTGCTGGAATGAGGAGGCGGTTCAGGGCATCGGTCACCACATCGGTCAGCAACGCGCAGAAAGGATGCTGCTCGATCAGATCCGGACGAGGACCGCGTGGCGGAACTGGCTGGATCGGGAAAGGAGGAAGCACACTGCCATGAGCACGTATCGGTGCGGGGGGAATAGGTGCTGGAACCGCTTGAGCAGCAGCAACAACGACCTGTTCCGACGTAGCCGACTCAGCTACCACAACCGTTGGTTCGGCTGGCGCCGATTCCACAACTTCTGCTGGTGCTTCCACCGGTGCGCTGATTTCAGCGACGGGCGCAACTTCCGGCACAGCTTCGGGTGATCGCAAGGGCGCAAGCCCTTGGTCGCCACCCTGATAAGACGGAATCGGACGCTTGTCGGGTTCTGGCAGTGGGAAGAAATCCCACACCACGCGACCAGCGGTTTGATGGTCCCACTCGAACTTCACCTGAACCGCATTGGCTTTTTCAGCACGGAAGAGCGCCTGAACCTTATGCGCAGGGAATTGGCGAAGTGTTTCGGCGTATGCAAAAAACTCGCGGTGTTCCAAGCCCTGACCTTCAGCCAACGTTGCCTGCTTGGTTGAGGTCAGTCGCCCGCCTCCCCACAGCAGGTCGCGCAGAATGGAACGGATATCCGCCGTATCGGCCACGACTTCGGAAAGAATGTGCACAACGCCTTCACGCACGGTTTTCACCTGTGCGGCACGGGCTTCGGCATCGAGTTTCAGCTCGGGGTCGGCCCAATGTTCAAGAATGGCGTCGAGATCTGTCAGTGCGGGATCCGCAAGCCAGATCGCCTCAGCCAACGGCCCAAGCCCCTTTTCGCGGGCCGCATGCGACGGACTGCGGCGTCGCTGACGGAACGGCAGGGTGAGGTCGTCGAGGCGCTTGGGGGTTTCCGCTTCCGCAATGGCCGATTCCAGTTCAGGAACAAGCCTGCCCTGCTGAGACAGGTTGGCCAGAAGATTTTTCTTCCGCTCCTGAAACGCGCGGATGGTCGATAAGCGGCGCGCAATTTGGCGCACCGCGGCATCGTCCAAACCTTGGGTTCGGTCCTTCCTGAAACGGACGATGAAAGGCACTGTGTACCCCTCATCGAGTAGTCGCGCCACTGCATCGACTTGCACTCGCCGGATCTGAAGATCTTGGGCTATGCGGGAATAATCGTGCCCCGGCTGACCTGCCCGGGTAGGCGCCTGGCCCTCGACGGGGTGTGCCCCGGGCTCGGATGGCTGATCCATGAATATTACTCGACTGGCTCGCACCGAACGAGGGATGCGACGGACCGGTACCGCCACCCCTTGTGCAAATCGCAATGATAACCTAGTGATTTGCGGGTATGAACGTCAAGGAATCCATTTGACATGGGCAAAAACATGAACTATACGTTTGTTCATGAAACCCCCTGTTGTCATTCATCTCGACGTCGATGCCTTCTTCGCATCGGTGGAACAGCGCGACGATTCCACACTGCGTGGACACCCCGTTGCTGTCGGCACCGGCGTTGTTGCCAGTTGCAGTTACGAAGCCAAAAGGCAGGGTGTTCGCACCGCCATGCGTCTGGCAGAGGCCAGCAGAATCTGCCCCCAATTACGCATCGTTGCCGGGGACTATCGTCGTTACGAACTGGCTGCCCGCCAGATTCTTGGTATTTGCCAAGAAAGAATTGCACGTGTGGAAGTGGCGGCGCTCGACGACCTCTATCTCGCGCCACCCGACGGACCAGATCTCAACGACGCCGCCCGTTTGGCGGAGCAGTTGCGGTTGCAGGTGCGCCAAGAAGTGGGCCTTCATGTTTCGGCGGGCATTGGCAGAGGGCGGTTTATTGCTTCAGTTGCCACGCAAGCGGCTAAGAACCAACGCGTGGAAGGGTTGCGTCGTCTGGCCAAGCTCCCGGCAGATCTGCCGGCTTCCCCATTGGTTGTGGCTCCCCAGGGAAACGAAGCAACATTTCTGGCCCCGTTTCCAGCTGATCTACTTCCCGGTGCCGGCGCCGCCCGTGCTGCCCGACTGACCGAGTGCGGGCTGATCTCTCTAGGGCAGGTAGCTCAGGTTCCCCGGCGTGTTCTGGCAGGCTTGTTTGGCAACCTCGGGTCGCAGTGGCACGACCTCGCACGCGGAATCGACACCACTCAACTGCGCCCAGACAAGCCACCACTCACCATCGGCCGCCGGTCGAGTTTCGATCCGCCCACCGCTGAATTACCTTTTTTGGGTGCCATGCTCGACTATCTTCTCGCGCGCGCCGCACTTGAGGCGCGCGGCCGCCAGCTGTGTGCCGGCCAGGTGCGCTTGCATCTGCGCTATGGCGACTATGCGCCCGCCGAAACCTCCTGCCGATTCGACCCGCCCACCAACGATGACGCCGCTTTGAGACCCGCGCTGCATCAGGCATTGGCGCAAATGTTCACACGCCGCTTACCCTTGCGGCTGCTGGCCATCGAACTGACGCGCCTTGGCCCCGCCACGGCACAGATTGAACTGTTCCCCGACCCCAACGCCGAACGCCGTCGGAGGTTGCTGGAATCGACCGACGCCATCCGCGAGCGGTTCGGGTTTCGCGCCGTCCGCCCGGCCACCACGCTGCTTCTTGACGAACGCCTTGAGCACGACCGAGACAGCTACCGCCTGCGCACACCGTGCCTGACGCGCTAGAACGATCACCTTCTAACCTGATCGCGGGCAAACTGAAGTGCGGCACGCTCTGCTTCGGACCATAGGCTGGAATGGGCAAGACCCACAATTTTATCAAAGGCTTTCCGCTCAGGAGGGGAAACCCCGCCATTACCTTCCAAAGTTTGTAGCCGGGACTCCACCGTTTTAACCAAAACGATATCCTTCATGTTGCAACCCACATGAAGCAACTTGATCAATTCCATGCTCTGGCTACTGGTAACCAATGGGTATTCTCGGCAGCCAGGCCACCAAACCACAACAACAGCAAGAAACAACACACCAGCCAGCCCGGTCAGCAACCAGCGGGGCGCACGAGGCCGATCAGAAATCACCAATGGCATCTCCCAGATTCATGGAACTCAGCGCGGCCCACGTTCCCGCATGCACCGAGACAGATACAAAGCGAACACTGCCATCACCAAACAGCACATTTGCCCCATCCCATGGAGCAAACATCTGGCACACATGACATGTGGGGAAACTAGGCGTATGAATAACACCCGGTTCAAGCAAAGCAGGTCCTGAATGGCACAAAACCAGAGTGGCCGCTGCATCGCACGCCGTGAAAGGCAACCGCAACGGATCCTTGGCACAGACGCGCGCACCGGGCACGACTCCAACCCACGTCTTGTCGCTGACAGTCGTGTGCTCGCCGACAAATACCGTGCTTGCAAGGCCGTCGGTAACATCAGCCATGCGGGTGCGAGAATTGCGAAAAAAAGGGCCCGTTCCGCGCACTCCAGCCAGATCGACACGGGAATAGGACCACGATTCGTCCTGGCCATTATTGGCGACATAATTCGAAATGCCAAATTGAGCCAAAACCGTACCTGCACCATCTTGAACCAACATCGTCGGCCCCTGATTGGGAGCACCCGGACAAATAAACGTGTTGACCCGCATCCTGACTGTGGAACTATTTATGGCATCTGAACAGCCATAGTTCATGTCCAACTGCCGGAAAATGCCCTCTTGCTCCAGGTAAGGCAGCAGAAAAACTCCCCAAGCCCAACCCGGCGCAACGTCAACCGAAGAAGATGACTTCCCCGGAAAGCCTGACTGATACCCCGGCGGGAATCGTGTTTCGGCATCGTGGTAGCCATGCAACGCCAAGCCCATCTGCTTGAGGTTGTTTTGACTTTGAAGCCGGGCAGCAAGCAGGCGAACTCGCTGAACACCAGGTAGCAAGAGGCCGACAAGCAAACCCATAATGGCAGTGACGACAAGCAATTCAATGAGCGTAAAAGCGCTGCGCAAAGTAGGAATCCAAAGAATATAGGTGAATCAGCAACGACATTAGTCTTGCCTAATAAACTTGATTAGGCAAGACTAATATAATCTTGTGCCTGCACCCAAAAAATCAGACCCAGTTGCCGTTCATGGCTTATTGCCCCGAAACCCCGGCCCGGCGATTACTTCCAGTCGCCGGGGAACCAATTCGATCGACAGTGCCGACACGCCGTCTTCCACCCGGCACAGCAGTTCGCCATCAGCATGGGCGGCAACTGCACCCGGTGCCACAATCTCGACTGTCTTTGCCGTTCCCTGCCAGACTTTGTTATGAACAACTTCTCCACCCATCATCAGACGAGGAAGTAGCGACATCACTTCAAAAGGCGACAGATGCCCGGCCTCCACAACGTCGAACAATCCATCATCCAAAAGCGCGCGTGGCGTGAGCGTGAAATTTCCCTCGCGGTGCCCCAGAGCTACGGAAACCGTCATCAATGGACGCTCTTCCCGCATAAAACCATCGATATTCACATGCCATGGCCCTGACAGCCGCGGCTTTCCCAAGGCGCGCCATACCGCCATTCCGTACAGCAAAAGACCTCGAAAGTGCTTGACCTTCCTCGATTCCACCGTCACCAGTCCGTTGAACCCCATTCCCACGCCGTTAACAAACCATCGGGATCCGCCAGCCCACGTGGCACGCCCCACATCCACACGCCGACGCACCACGCCCTCAACAGGCCGGCTCCACCAGCCCGGAACCAGACCAAGCGCCACGGCGTAATCGTTCGCCGAACCCAAAGGCAAAACAGCAAGCGTTGAATCTCGCCCCGATTCCAACAGGCCACACGCCACCTCGTGGGCGGTACCATCGCCACCGGCAGCGCCAATAACCGGCCAGCCATCTTCAGCGGCACGGCGCGCCAGTTCCACCGCATGGCCAGCAAAACGTGTCGGTTCAAGATGGTCGTCGGGCCCAAGAACGGCACGCAACCGATCGATGGAGCGCCGGGAACGGCCGCGCCCGGCATCGACATGCGCCACCACATACACCGGTCCGCCAAACCACATGATGCCACCCTCTACCTGCCAAACATGCTATGTTGAGCACTATGAGCGGAAACAGTTTGGATGGCGTGCTGGTACTCGACAAGCCGGGGGACATGACCTCCCGGCTGGCGCTCAATATTGTCTATGCGCGTTTGCGCCAGCGCACCGCCATGGGGCATGCCGGAACGCTCGATCCCATGGCCACAGGTGTATTAGTGGCCTGCCTGGGGCGCACCACCCGGCTGATCGAGTGCATTCAGGACCTGCCCAAAATCTATGAAGCCGAGATCACTTTTGGAGCTTCCAGCACCACCGACGATGCCGAGGGAGATATCACACCTACCCCTCCCATCGATCCGCCTGCGGAATCGGTGTTCCGCGCTCTATTGGGTCAATTCACCGGCACCATCATGCAGCGGCCTCCCAATTTTTCTGCCGTTAAAATTGGTGGCCGCCGGGCCCATAACATGGCTCGTTCCGGTATGGAACTCAAATTGGCACCACGCGCGGTTCGCATCGATAGCATCGAATTGACCTCATGGCAATGGCCTCTGGCACGTCTGGTGGTGCACTGCGGCAAGGGAACCTATATCCGCTCACTGGCACGCGATCTGGGCGAGGCGATGGGTACAGGCGGGTACATCTCCCAGTTAAGGCGACTGGCGGTAGGGCCATTCACCGTAGACAAGGCCATAGCCCGCGACGACTGGGAACAAGATAAACTGCGCGCCGCCCTGCTGGGCCGTGAAGCCGCAGTCGCGGCACTTCCCCGCATTGTCTTGCAGGTCGCGGATGCTGATACACTCTGCCAAGGCCGCCCACAACCAAGCGCCGAACCACTTCCCGAGCGTGTGGACCACGCCATATTCGACACAACGGGGCGGTTGAGGGCTGTAGGACACTTCAGCGACGGGTACATTCGGCCGACCAAGGTATTTCATGCGCACGACTCGGTCTCCCCTCGGCCAGAACCCGCAGAGTAGCATGAAGCAGATCGATGCAGCGATCCACGGAGGGCATGGCATGACTTCGCGTTGGTTATGGGGCGCAGGCCTGATGGGAACACTCGTGTGTGTCTTTCTGGCTTGGCGCTGGTGGCCACAGGAAAGCCGGGCCGACGCCTTCGCGCAAGACCGCGTTCCCGCTCCCGCGCATCAAGTACCATTCGATTCGCAAAGGGCACTGAAAGATCTTTCCGCCATTTGCGCTATCGGCACCCGCGTAAGTGGGTCGGCCGGCATGCAGAAACAGCAGGAGATGCTCGAAAAACATTTCAAAGCTCAAGGTCTCGACGTTTCGTTTCAGAGGTTTCAGGCCACCCGCAAAAGCACGCGCACCACGGTGGAAATGGCCAACCTGATCGCCCGGATCAACCCGGAAAAACAAAACCGAATCATCCTGTGCACCCACTACGACACACGCCCCCGCGCCGATCAGGAAACCGACCGCGCCAAACGCGACGCGCCGTTTTTGAGCGCCAACGACGGCGGTTCCGGCGTGGCATTTCTCATGGAATTGGCCCGGCACGCGAAGTCCATCAAATGCGTTTACGGAATCGACCTTGTCTGCTTTGACGGCGAAGAGTTCGTGCTCGATCAGGAAGACGACTATTTCCATGGCAGTAGGCATTTCGCCACACGGGCCCGGCTCGACGCCCAGCGCGGCATACGCTACCGATGCGCCGTGCTTCTCGACATGATCGCGGGAAAAAATCCCCGATTTCCCATCGAGCAAAACTCGTGGTTCAAGGCGCCGCGTCTTGTCGAGGAGATATACACCACCGCCATCGAGCTGAAAGCCACAAGCTTTCAGGCTAACAAATATTCCTCCACGCCTGTCGAAGACGATCACGTCCCGCTCAACAACGGCGGAATACCCGCCATCGATTTGATCGACTTCGACTACCCGCATTGGCATAAAATGTCCGACACCCCTGAAAACTGCGCCCCCGAGGGGCTGGATCAGGTTTCTAGGGTGCTGGTTGCTTGGATGGATCGCATCCGCTAATCCGCCAATCGGGAGGCCAGCACTACCATGAGTACCGCCCAAAGCCTCTTCGGACTGGCACTCGTGCTGGGAATAGCCATCATCGGGCTATGGACCGCCTGGAAACAGTGCGTCACACTTTCACACGAACAAGGCGACACGGCAGAATCACGTTTTTTCCGCGGTCAAGCATCGCGACGACTGGTCATTGCTTTCATCCTTGTTTTTCTGGGTGCCATGCTTGGCGGGGCCATGATTCTGCTTGAAGAACCAGCGCAGGTTATTGCCGATCTCCGCGACCATGCCGACATGACAGGCACAACCTTTCACCTCGACGACAGCCAAGAGAGATTTGCCAGCATCTATGGCAGTTACTGGCTCGCCTTTTTTCTGGTCTTCTTCATTCTGCTGGCTATTCTCGCCTACGATGTTCTGGCTTTGCGCGCATTTCGCCTCAACATTCGCCGCAACATTCTCAACCTTAAACGCCAAGCAGCAGCAGGATCCACCACTCCACCCACTTGAGGAAGAAGCGCTTTATGCTGCCCGGCTACAATACCAACGGTTTTGCTCACCACCGCCTTGAAGACGCCATCAATATCCTTGCAGATCTGGGTTACCGAAGCATCGCGCTCACTCTCGACTATCATTCCCTTCTGCCTTCCGACGACTGCGGTAAAAAACAACAGATCAAAAACAGCCTCCAACGCCATGGGTTGCGGACAGTCATTGAAACAGGGGCACGCTTTGTGCTCGACCCCCTCAGAAAACACCAGCCAACACTGCTCGACCCAGATCCCGGTTTGCGACAAATTCGTCGCGCATTCTTGGAACAATCGATTGATGTCGGCCACGAACTAAATGCCGATGCCGTCAGCTTCTGGTCCGGCTCGCCCATCTCCCAAGAACCTGCCTCTGTTCTGCTCGACCGACTGGCAACTGAATGCAGGTACCTGGCCGATTATGCTGCTGCCAAAGGTCAGCGAATCGCATTTGAACCTGAACCGGGAATGTTCATCGATACCATGGAACGTTTTGCGGCACTTTTTCAGCGCGTGAACCATCCGGCATTCGGTCTTACACTCGATGTTGGCCATCTGCACTGCTTGGGTGAAGTACCAACGGCACCCCATGCTTGGAAATGGCGCGAACATCTTTGGAATGTCCACATTGAAGACATGCGCCCAGGTATCCACGATCACCTGCTTTTCGGTGAAGGAACCATGGACTTTTCTGAAGTCTTGGGCGGACTAAAAGCAGCTGGCTACCAAGGGGGCCTGCATGTGGAACTGAGCCGACACTCGCACGATGCCGTGCGCACCGCACGGCAAGCGATTGATTTTTTGAAATCCACATAAGACCGGCGGGACGCCGGTCCCACCCAGTACATCTAAATCTGCCAAGGTTACGGAAAAATAATAATGGATTCAGGTGGGACCGGCGTCTCGCCGGTCTTCCAAC
>Ga0255124_1000614_pt1 | contig 11311 bp, 4 predicted proteins | sample Law_Cont_RepB_8d_FD_188564 | JGI IMG/M metagenome (GOLD analysis project Ga0255124, IMG submission 188564) | Freshwater microbial communities from St. Lawrence River, New York, United States - Law_Cont_RepB_8d | ecosystem: Environmental > Aquatic > Freshwater > River | place: USA: New York... | reverse complement strand
GGATTTCTCCAAGCCAAGTGGTGGCTATAGCTTCTCAACCCGCTCCAATATTTTTGGCGGCCAGGACTATTCCAACGGCGGCAGTAGCAGGAAGAACATCTTCGGCGGGCAGGATTATTCGTTTCCCAAGAAGCGCTGAGCAGCAATCAAACCTGTATTTCGCAAGGGGGCCTTCGTAGAAGGTCCCCCTTTTAGCTTTAGCACTTCACGAATGGCGCTCATTATCGTCATCCTGCTTCCTTACCGATCCTTACTTCCCATTTTTGTTAAGCCCCTTAGCCGATGAAAAATAAAATATTTTTTCTTGACAAGCCGTTTTTTCCAAGCGATCGTGATTGGATATCTCGTCCCTGCCCGTTCCGCGTGGAGAGACTTGATGTTTTCGTCCCTGCGGCGGCTGTTTGTCCGGGTCCGCATCCAGCCAGGCAGAACGGTCCGGCAGACCTCTGTCGTCCGCCCCGCCATTGACCGCCTTGAGGAGCGCCTGGTCCCCACCGCCAGCCCGTTCGCCATCGGCTCCCCTGCGGGTTCGGCGCCGCTCATCCGCCTGTTCGACAGCGACACCGGGGCGCAGGTCGATCAGATCCGCCCCTTCCAGCCCTCCTACACCGGCGGGATCAACGTCACCCTGGCCGACCTCGACCGGGACGGGGCCCCTGAGATCATCGCCTCGGCAGCCTCGGGCTCCCCGCATGTCGTCGTGTTCGATGGGGCCACCCATGCGGTGACCGCCTCCTTCCTGGCCTTCCCGGGCTCTACCAGCGGTGTGTCGATCGCCGCTGGCGATATAGGCAACGGGTCACGGGGCATCGTCGTCGGTTCTGGCGGCGGCATGGCCGGCACGGTGGGCTTCTTCACCGCCTCGGGCGAACCGGTCAGAATCCTGAGCCCCTACGGCGACTCCTACCGGGGAGCCGTGGAAGTGGCCCTTGGCTTCGCGGAGAACGGCAATGCGGCAGTCTTCACCGCCACCGGCCAAGGGGCTTCCCCCCATGTCCAAACTATCGAGGCCCGGTCCGGGGCCGTGCTGGCCAGTTTCTACGCCTACGCCCCCCAGTTCACCGGCGGGGTCTCCCTCGCTGCCGCCGACCTGAACCACGATGGGGTCAGCGAGATCCTCACCGGCTCGGGCATCGGCGCCAGCGCCCATGTGCGGGTCTTCGGCCGCGCCGGGGACCACCCGCTGGCCAGCTTCCTTGCCTCGGACACCCCGGCCACACTCGGCACCCGGGTGGCCTCCCCTGCCGCCGACCGCATCCTCGCCCTGGTCGACCAAAACGGCCAAAGGGCCCTGAAGCGCTACAGCGTCGCCGCCAACGGCTCCACCCGGGAAGTGGGCAATCCCGTCAACCTCGGCGCTTTTGCCATCGCCACACCCACCGCCACGGCCAAGACCCGCGCCTACGATGCCGATAACCCCACCCCCAACCGCATCCGGGAGGCTTTTACGGACACTGCCGCTCCCGCCTCGCAGGGTGGTGGCGGCATGTACTCCGGCTACCCCATCCGCTACGGCGATGGCAGTCCCGAGATCGATATCGCCTTGGCAGGCCCCGGCCAGGGCGATGGTCTCTACGGCGATTTCCTCGGCTACACCAACCAGCTCAGCTACACCAACGGCCAGAACCTGGGCATCGGCTGGATCAACACCGGCACACCCACCCTCGTCCGTGAATCCACCGCCGACCGCGTAATTCTCGCCCCCTCCGAGATCATCACCTTCAGCCGCGTCGGCGCCGAGATGGGCATCATCGGCGAGGATGAATACGGCAACCCGGTCCAGGGCAACTTCGGCGTGGCCGACTACCTTGTCGCGGATGCCGGCAACCATCTGCTGATTTTCACCCGCAGCGACGGCACCTCGTACGAGTTCTTCGACTTCTCTTCCAACCACACCGCGCTGAAGCAGGGCACCATCTCCAAGGTGAAGGATCCCGCTGGCAATGTGCTGCTCGAAGCCAAAACCTGGGATGGCTCCGGTCGCGTCACCACGCTGGAAAAATCCGTCACGCAGAACTCCGTCACCACGCTGACCAAACGCACGCTCACCTATGTCACCAGCGGCGTGAACTCCGGCCTGATCTCGCAGATCGACTTCGCCCACAAGACCGGCTCCGGCAGTTGGGTCACCGACCGCACCGCCACGCTCGACTACTACTCCGGCACCGGCGATTCCGCCGGCACCGACAACGAACTGAAGATGATCACCGTCAAGGACGGTTCCAGCAATGTGCTCGACCGCTCCTACTTCCGCTACTGGCTCACCGGCCAAACCAACGGCTACGACCAGGCCCTCAAGTTCGTCCTCAAGGGCGAATCCTACGACCGCATGGTCCAGGCCGGCCTCACCCCCACCTCCGCCACCAACACTCAGCTCGCTGGCTATGCCGACCACTACTTCGAATACGATGACCAGTTCCGCGTCACCCTCGAAAACACCAACGCCTTCGGCTCCTACGGCTTCTCCTACACCACCAATTCCAATGGCCTTAGCGCCAGCGACTTCAACCACTGGAACGCCAAGACCGTCGAGACCCTGCCCGATGGCAACCAGAACATCGTCTACACCAACTTCCAGAAGCAGGCGATGCTCACCGTCTTCCACGATGTCAGTCCCTCGGCCAAATGCATCACCTACACCCAGTTCAACAACAAGGGCTATGTCACGCTGAAGGCCCTGCCTTCCGCCATGTCCGGCTACGATGACGCCTTCAACGACCTGGTCGAATGGGACTTTGGCAACGCCACCTACATCAGGGACGGCGAGGGCCTGGTCCTCACCAACACCTACGGCTCCAGCACCACCGCCACCAGCACCACCGCTGGCAATGCCCAGGGCTGGATCGCCTCCAGTAGCCTCAGCCGGGGCGAGACCGGCACCGCCGTCCCCCAGTCCGCCGTCGACTACATCAAGCGCACCGTCGGCGGCATCGACCTGTTCTTCACCGCCAACCAGACCGGCTACACCAACACCAACGGCACCGGCTCCCTCACCACCAGCTACAGCTACACCTTCCAGGGCTCCACCGCCCAGCCGGCACAGATCACCCAGACCAATCCCACCGTCTCCACCGCCAAGAACGGCTCCAACTCCGCCACCAGTTCCGTCACTGTCTACGACGCCTATGGCCTGCCCATCTGGACCAAAGATGAGGCCGGCTTCCTCACCTACCGCGCCTACGACCAGGTCACCGGTGCCCTGACCAAGCAAATCACCGATGTCGATACCACGCAGACCACCACCTTCAGCAACCTGCCTTCCGGCTGGTCCACCCCGTCAGGCGCCGGCCTGCACCTGACCACCGCCTACGAAGTGGACAACCTGGGCCGCACCACCAAGATCACCTACCCCAATGGCCGGATCGATTACATCGTCTACAAGGACGATGTCCACGAGGTGCGCACTTACCCCGCCTGGGACGCCACCAACAATGTCCCGCTGCTCCCCATCACCGTCACCCGCGAGGACCAGGCCCGGGGCTACCGCGAAGTCCTGACCATGTCCGCCACCCCCTCGGTCACCAGCGGCCGACCCACCGGCGCCGAGAGCATCTCCAGCCTGGAGAGCCTCACCCGCGAGGTGCTGAACTCCGTCGGCCAGGTCACCGCCACCGACCAGTATTTTTATCTCACCGGCCTCACCTACTCCGCTTCCTCGGTCACCCTGGGCACCGCCGGCACCAACTACTACCGCACCGAATACGGCTATGACTCCAAGGGGAACCGGGTCCGCACCCTCAGCCCCACCGGCACCATCACCCGCACCGTGCTCGATGACCTGAATCGCGTCTCCAGTGTCTGGGTCGGTCTCGATGACACCCCCACCTCCGGCACCTGGTCTCCCACCAACACCACCGGCACCGATCTGGTCAAGATCAGCGAGAACGAGTATGACGGCGGCGGCGTGGGCGATTCCAACCTGACCAAGGTCACCCAGATCCCCGGTGGCTCCGCCGCCAACCGCGTCACGCAGAACTTCTTCGACTGGCGCAACCGCGTCGTCGCCACCAAGACCGGCGTCGAGACCAGCGAAGCCACCGACACCAACCGCCTGATCTCCTACCTCGATTACGACAACCTGAACCGCGTCACCACCACCCGCCTCTACGATGGCGACACCGTCTCCATCACCAGTACATCGGGGGTGCCGAATGCCCCTAGTTCCTCGCTCCTCCGGGCCAAGTCCGAGACCCAATTCGATGAGCGCGGCCAGGCCTACAAGACCCTGACCTACAGCGTCGATCCCTCCACCGGCTCCGTCTCCTCCTCGGCCCTCACCACCCAGTCCTGGTTCGACCCCCGGGGCCTGGTGATCAAGCAGTCCTCCCCCGGTGGGATAGTCACCAAAACCACCTACGATGGCGCGGCCCGGCCCATCGCCAGCTACACCACCGACGGTGGCGGAGACTCCGCCTACACCGATGCCGATGATGTCACCGGCGATGCCGTCCTGCAGCAGGTGGAGACCACCTACGACAGCAACTCCCATGTGATCCTGGTCACCGCGAAACAGCGCTTCCACGATGAGACCGGCACCGGCGCTCTCGGCACTGCCTCCACGGGGGTAAAGGCCCGCGTCAGCTACGCCGCCAGCTATTACGATGGCGCCGACCGTCTGACCAACACCGTCGATGTTGGCACCAACGGTGGCTCCACCTACACCCGGCCCTCCAGTGTCCCCAGCCGTTCCGACACGGTCTTGGTCGTTACAACTGCTTATAACTCCGCCGGCCTGGCCTGGAAGGTTACGGATCCCAAGGGGATCGAGTCCAGGAAGACCTTTGACGCCCTGGGCCGGGTCACCAAAACCATCGAGAACTATGTCGATGGCACTGTCTCCGACACCGATGACAAAACCACCGAATCCACTTACAACGCGGTCGGCTTGACGACCGTGAAGGTGGTCCTGCCTTCCAGTGGCCAGCAAGTCACGGAATGGGTCTATGGCGTCACCACCTCGGGCGGTTCCGGCCTGAATTCCAACGACCTGGTCAAGGAGGTCCGTTACCCCGATCCCTCCACCGGGGCCAGCAGCAGCTCCTCCAAGGATGTGCTGACCGTCAACGCCTTGGGTCAAGCGTTGACCATGACCGACCGCAACGGCTCGGTCCACACTTACTCCTACGATGTGGTTGGTAGGCAAACCGCCGATGCCATCACCACGCTGGGCAGCGGCGTCGATGGCACCGTCCGCCGTCTCACCACCGCCTACGACACCCAAGGCAATCCCTATCTCTTCACCGCCTACGATGCCAGCTCCGGCGGCAACATCGTCAACCAGGTTAAACGGGATTTTAATGGCCTTGGGCAGTTGACCTCGGAATGGCAGTCGCACAGTGGTGCCGTCACCGGCTCCTCACCCCGGGTCCAGTACGCCTACAGCGAGATGCCCAGTGGCGCCAACCATAGCCGACTGACTTCAGTCACCTACGCCTCGGGCTACACCGTCAACTACAACTACGCCTCTGGCCTGGATGCCAACATCTCCCGGCTGAGTTCACTGAGCGATTCGTCCAACACCCTGGAGGCCTACAGTTATCTTGGCCTCGGCACCGTGGTCAAACGGGCTCACGCCCAACCTGGCGTGGATCTGAGTTACATCAAGCTCACCGGGGAATCGGTCGGCGACGCCGGCGACCAGTACACCGGCCTGGATCGGTTCAGCAGAATCGTCGATCAGCGCTGGATCAACGGTTCCAACACCGATGTCGATCGCTACCTGTACGGCTACGACCGCGATGGTAATCGCCTCTACAAGGACAACAAAGTCCTGACCTCGCTGAGCGAGGTCTACACCTACGACTCCTTGAACCAACTCGCTTCTTACAAATTGGGCACCCTGAACGGAACCAAGACCGATGTCACCGGCTCCCCCACCACGAGCCAGTCGTGGGACTACGACGCCGTCGGCAACTGGGACTCCGTCACCACCAACAGCACCACGCAAACACGCACCGCCAACAAGCAGAACGAAATCACCGCCGTCAGCGGCGCCACCACCCCCACCTACGACAGCAACGGTAACCTGAACACCGACGAGAACAACTACCGCTTCGTCTACGATGCCTGGAACAAGGTGGTCCAGGTCAAGAATTCCTCGAATGTGGTGATCATCACCTACGGCCGCGACGCCCTGCATCGCCATGTCACCGACACCGTGGGCTCCACGGTGACGGATCGCTTCTTCAGCAGTGATTGGCAGTTGCTGGAAACCAAGGTCGGTTCCAACACGGTCACCCGCAATGTCTGGAGTCCCGTCTATGTGGACGGTCTGGTCCTCAGGGACAGGGATACGGATAGCAATGGCACCCTCGATGAACGTTTGTATTCGTTGCAGGATGGCAACTGGAACACCACCGCCCTGGTCAACACCACCGGCACGGTCCAGGAGCGCTACACCTATACGCCCTTCGGCCAGGTCACCTTCCGGGATGGAAGTGGTTCCACGCTGTCTGGGTCAGCTAAGGATTGGGTCTTCCTGCATCAGGGTGGGGAGAGGATTGCGGCGGGGGATTATGAGTTCCGGAATAGGGTCTACAGCCCCAGCTTGGGTAGGTGGCTGAGCAATGATCCTTTGGGATTTGAGGCGGGAGATCAGAATTGGTACCGGGCCATTGGGAATAATCCAGGGAATGGGAATGATCCGAGTGGTTTGGATTTTGGGATTGGTGGCCTTGTTGTTGATGAAATGCCCGAAATTCCCAGAAACCCTTATGGGATTTGGGTGCCTAAAAATCCCGAGGATACATTCTGGGGTTTGATTAAGGATGACATTAGGGATACAGGCAGTCAAATTGTGGGCATGCTCCCTGGAGTTGGGGACTACAAAGACATACAGGAGGTCATATTTGGATATGATATGATTACTGGGAAATGGCTTACTGTGAATGATAGGTTATGGACCGCTGGTGCGGCATTGATCCCAGGTTTGGGTGGAGCTACTATAAGAAAATTGGCAAATAATCTTGACCCTGTTGGTCATTTGATTGGGAAAAATATTGATGATCTTCCTGGTCCTAGTTCAGCTTGGCGACAGGATATAGCTCCAAAAACAGGTGCCAAGCGTGGTCCCAAAACTGATCCCAATGCCCCGCATAATGCCAAGATTCGGTCCGAGGCAGACAAGCTGGAAGCCCAAGGAAACACGATTCTTCGTGGTGGTGGCCGAGAAAAGGAACAACTGATCCCAACACCGGGTGGCAAGAAGTCCGGACGACGCCCCGATATTCTGTACGAAACACCCGATGGCCAGTTACGGGGACGCAATGTTGGAAAGACGAAAGCGGATGGGACTCCGGTTACCCGTGAAGTGGATGCTCTGGACGACCTGAACGGACCGGGTGGACTGCCGACGGATTTCGTCCCTTACGATAGGTGAGATGATGCCAGATATTTCGATTCAGTTTTATGCACAACCAAACGAGTTATGTTTGTTCGCAGCTAACGTCGTTGCGGAATTCAATCTTCATGTTGTTGCGATGCGGTATCCACCCTTTGAGGCAGTGGAAATTGAACTTGAACAGATTGAAGAAGTGCTCCGTGAATCGTCTTCGTTTCGAGAGATTGCGTTCACCCTTTGTTCGCCAATGTTGTCTGCTGAAGGCAGGATGGAGTTCATTGACAAGAATCCCGACCAACTTAGCCTCCAACTTGGTAGGCAGCTAGAAACTGGCCTTGAGGTGTCCTCCATGTCAGCACGAACAGACAATCGAGATGCATTGGCTGTCTGGAGGAAGATTGTGAGCAAACTCAAGAAGCAGACGATGCAAGGTATCACCGCAGTCAATCGGCAGACTGGAGTGTCTGCGTACTACAAATCGTTTCGATATACGGAGGGGGCCAAATCGTTTGAAGAAGCTGGAGTAACTATGCTTCCGCCGCAAGGTCCAAATGGCCCTAAAATCAAACTTGGAATGGCTGATGTGACGGCCTGAGTTTGCATGACCGATACCGATGTCGGGATAGTGAACTCACCCTGCCATCGGCTTCTGCATCTCGATCCTCGCACGCTGTGCCGGTTTGAAGGGTTGCAGCTTGGCTGGCTCCGCAGGTTTCCACGGCTTGAATACCGGCACGCCTGACGGCGGCGGCTTGGGCTTCTTGCTCAAGCTCTTGTTCACCGCCGAATTCTTCGGCAGTGGGTTCAGCCGGGATAAGCCGATCACGGCATCTGTCATCGTCGTCCGCTCTCCATGGCGGGGCTGGTAGAGGCGACCCCATACGGTCCAGTGCTGCTGTCGGGTCACTATTTTAGTGAAGGAGGAGATTGCCCAAAAATAGGGACATTCTGAATTTCCAGACCCAATTTTCCCCAATCCTAAACAACCAAAATGGATTTTCCCAATCTCTCCCACCGAGAAAGGCGTGGGGAAGGCATGCCAATATGCCCCGAAGAGCTCGCTGGCCAGAAGGGGATAAAAGGGGACATTCTAGAATGGCATGAAGTTAAGCTATAAGTCTCAGGATTTTCGAATGTTTGCGTAATTCTGAACGAGGCCTTTGAAGTAGCGTGTATTGTTTTGGCCTTCGCTTCACGCATCGAGGTTCAATTCGGTTTGGTCGGTGCGGGTTTACACGCAGATGAAGATATGTGTTCCGATGAGTCGCTTCGGCAAGGTATCTGACGGCATCAATAAAACTAATGCGTTCAACCGGGACGGTTTGACGTGCGGAAGCTTCCAGCATTACCAATCGGATCAAGTTGTAGACCAGTATGTACATCGCCAGTTCCTTTTGGACACCTTCCACGGAATGGCAATGCAGGGCATCCATGTTTATCGTCTGTTTGAGATGGCGGAAGGTTGGTCTCGATTTGCGGGGTAGCGTCTGTCAAGTTTCGCACATTTGTTTTGTGACCTCGTGAAGTCAGGGTCGTTCTGAATGATCAGGGCCTATCCAGCCCCGACCACTTCAAGAGCCTCCTTTCTTTGGTTTTGGTTTTGAAGTTTGTCCATGTCCAGGTAACGCCTCGATCCCCAATCAATGCTGGATCAAGAAGACCGCCTGACCTGGCTGGACCTCTCAGGACCCAACTTCACAACCTCCAGAGTGACCATCTTTTGGGTGACTATGCCGGATTGAAGCCTTATGTTTTCTGCTGAAAGAGTGACTCAATCATTGCCAGAAAAAGTTAGTTGCTGAAAAAGGGGGCGTTCTAGGCAGCCAGAAAACCACCCAATTCTTCACTGTTGGCAGGTTGCAAAACGGAATGATTTTGTAAGTAGGTTCTACGAGTTTGAGCCCGAACTAGTTTGTCGTATCGTTATGACTCTCAAGACCGGTCATGGCAAGCCTTTCAACAAAAGGGGTTGGGGTACACCCTCTTGCAGCGAGGTGTCGAAATCTTGCAGCAGAATTTTGCGTAAGTTGTTGCCGGGTAAGGACATATACATGTGTACAGTAGGGTTGGCAGTGGGTAACCTTCACCATTCGGCTTTCAAAGAAAGGTCACTAAACCCGATGATCAATCGCCAGCAGGGCTGCTTTTTCGGAATGGCTATCGGTGACGCTTTGGGCGCGGCTGTTGAGTTCAAGCCTTTAGGCAGTTTTCAACCGGTAACCGGGTATCGGGCTGGCGGGCCGCACGGGCTGAATGCAGGTGAATGGACTGATGACACCAGCATGGCACTTGCCTTGGCGGACAGTATCGCCACGGTCGGGTGGGACCTGAATGACCAGGCAAAACGGTATCTGGAATGGTGGCGGAAAGGCAAATACTCGATCAACGGATCCTGTTTTGACATTGGTACCACCACGATCCGTGGGCTTTCACGGTTTGAAGAGACTGGCGACGCCAGAATTTCAGGGGCTAAAGGTGCAAACGCCATCGGCAACGGCTCCATCATGCGGCTGGCACCGGTTCCAATCGCGATGGCTGGCTTGTTTGCAGAATCACCAGCCGTGCTTGCCACACACTGCGCCGAGTCCAGCCTGCCGACCCACGGTCACGAGGATTGTGTTTCGGCCTGCGCCTACTTGGGTTTGGTGATCGCAGCTTTTCTGGGCGGGATGGATAAGAGCGATGTGCTGAACCCTGGCTGGGTCCATCTGGAGACCCTACGCAGCGCAGGGCTGCTGACTTTAGGCGTGGAGGCTGTGGCCCTTGGGAGCTTTCAAAAGAAACAGCCGCCTGCAATCAAAGGATCGGGTCGGGTGATTCCTAGCCTGGAAGCAGCGCTTTGGGCGTTTTGGCACGGAAAAAATTTTGAAGAAGCCATTCTGAAGGCGGTCAATCTTGGCGATGATGCTGACACCACTGGAGCGATCTGCGGGCAACTGGCTGGGGCGTATTGGGGTGTTGATGGAATTCCACAGTCGTTGAAGGATGGCCTGGCTGGCAAGGAAATGCTTGAAAGTGGTTTTGCGGGTTTGATGGAGCGCAGTTGATTTGAAGCCAAAAAAGTGGACATTTTATTTTTTTGATGGGGTACATGAACAAGAGTGATCTGGATGGCCATCTTCAGCCGCCGGCAATTGGTAATTCGGCCCATCGAGGTTGTACACGGGAAGTACTCAGTGACAATAGCGATGCTAAAATGATTTGATCAAGGCGCCGGGGTGAGTCTGATTACAACTTGCAATTCACCCAAAAACAAAACGGCCAGCCCTACCAGGCTGGCCGTAAATATCAGACTTCTTGGCAAATGGCCCCTACCTTCCAGGCCAATAACCGCCGGTGCCGCCCCGGTTGGTGTTCAAGCCTCGGTTATTCCCATTGGGGTTATAGCCACCGCCCACGCCACCAGGGTTGTAACCGCCTGACCAACCACCAAAACCCCAGTTGTAATTCGAAACATTGCCAAACTGATTGCCTGTACCTTGCCCGTAATACCCTGTGAATGGGTTCTGCACCACAATCACCGGCTTCGCCGCAGGTGGCCGGTTGCTCACATTCCCATTCGGCCGGGTTTGCGCCTGCACTTGCGCCTGCGCCAAAACCAAAGCCGCCGCACCTATCAATGCAATTTTAAAGAATAGTCGCACAGGCCACCTCCTGTTTTGTTTGCGCATGCATCCGAGTCACACAAACCCTACTTGCACTCTATACGCAACACAGACGCAACCGGTTCAAACCTACTTGCCTATTGCCTCTATCAACTGCACTTTTTCGCCTTTTCCATAGCTTTTTTTCCCCTGGCCCGTCTTATACACATGCACCTGCCCCGGGCCCAGCACCTCCGTCTTTTCAGGCCCTACCACCAACGCGGTCGCTTCATCTATCCCCAGCCCCACATACCCGGGTTGCTCGCGCATAAATTGCTCCATATCGCCAAACCGCTTCCGTTGCGCGAAATGCTGGTCAATTCCCACC
>Ga0255124_1000613_pt1 | contig 11337 bp, 7 predicted proteins | sample Law_Cont_RepB_8d_FD_188564 | JGI IMG/M metagenome (GOLD analysis project Ga0255124, IMG submission 188564) | Freshwater microbial communities from St. Lawrence River, New York, United States - Law_Cont_RepB_8d | ecosystem: Environmental > Aquatic > Freshwater > River | place: USA: New York... | reverse complement strand
TGCTTGATTACAGGCAGCGGCGCGAACTCGATGAACTCGCACCCGCACGGTTGACGCTGCCCTCGGGTGGCACAGCGGCGCTCGCTTATGAAGTCGGCCGACCACCGGTGCTGGCAGCGCGAATTCAGGAACTGTTCGGTTGGCGGGAGACGCCTCGGGTAGGCGGTGGCAAGGTTCGCGTGCTGCTTCACCTGCTGGCGCCCAACTTCAGGCCGCAGCAGGTGACTGAAGATCTGGAAAGTTTCTGGAACACCACCTACCAAGTGGTGCGGAAGGAAATGCGTGGCCGCTACCCTCGCCATCCATGGCCAGAAGATCCATGGACCGCTCAGGCCGTCAACAAACCAAGCAGTCGCAGACCTTGATATCTAAAGCTGAAGGCATTCCATTTCAAAAGGACACCCCATCATCATGGACTGGCTTACTTGGTACAACGAACTGGCAAAACCTGAGTGGACTCCGCCTCCCAAAGTGATCGGAACGATCTGGCAAATTCTTTATCCGGTCATTCTTATCAGCTTTGGATTTGTTTTCACTCAGGCGTGGCGCGGGGTCATCCCTTGGACAGTGGCACTGCCTTTCGCCATCAATCTTGCCTCTAATATTATTTTTACTCCCATCCAGTTCGGCATGCGCAACATGCCTTTGGCAGCAGTGGATATTCTTGTGGTCTGGGGCACGATTGTCTGGATGGTGATATCCATCTGGTCACGCTATCCATGGGTAGCTGTGGCGCAGGGCCCTTATTTTGTGTGGGTTTCCATCGCCACTGTTTTGCAACTGTCGATTACCTTCATGAACTGGGGGCGTTGATGAACCTCGAACTTCGCGATCGGGTTGCTGTTGTGGTGGGTGGTGCCAGTGGTATTGGGCTGGCTGCCGCGCACGGCTTCGCCCGTGAAGGTGCCCATGTTGTGTTATGGGACCGCAACGAAAATGTGCATCAACTAGCCAAGCAACTGGCGAAGGATTACTCCGTTCGCGCCTTGGGATGCGTTGTTGATGTTACCAATGAGGCTGGCGTTGGACTGGCCATGGCCCAAACAGTGGAATCGTTTGGTCAAGTAGGTCATTTGGTGCATGCCGCTGCTATTGGTTCGGGCCAGTTTGGGTTTCCGTTCACCAACCTCAAGCCTGTCCACTGGTTGAAAGTGCTCGAGGTTAATGTGATGGGAATGACCCATGTTGCGCATGCCGTGACACCGCACATGACAAGCCGGGGGAACGGCACCATGGTGTTCGTGGCTTCTGTAGCTGGGCAAATGGGGTCGCAGACAGATCCGCCATACAGTGCTTCCAAAGCAGCTAATATCAATTTTGCTCAATGCATGGCCAAAGATTTGGCACCTAGGGGAGTCCGTGTGAATACCGTTTGCCCGGGAATGGTACAGACGCCATTGAACCGCGCGGTCTGGCAGGCCTGGCATGACCAAGCACTACCAGAGCAACGGTTGGGTTACGAGGAGTGGTCTGATCGTAAGATCAAGGCGGTGGTGCCGCTAGGGAAATGGCAGTCGGTGGAAGCCATAGCGGACATGATTGTGTTTTTATCGTCAGCCCGCGCGGAGCATGTGACGGGGCAAACGATCAATGTGGATGGCGGATTTGTGATGCATGCTTGAAAGTTGTGACCTGTGGGGCCGGGCTGACCCGGCCCCACAGGCAGACCAATCAGGCTCCCATATCAAAACCTTCTTGCCGAAACTGTTCTGCGACCTTCTTTTCTATCACAGCCATGCGTTGGGTGACTTGTGGCGCACTATATCCAGCTTCTTTTGCAATTTCTTTTCGGGTTGAGACTGCGCCGTTTTCACGAATCTGCCGAATTATCACTTCAGATATCTTGACGTCTGCTTTTGAAGTGAAGTTTGCAGTGGCTTTCATTAGGATTTTTTCTACGGTAGCAGCCCCCAATTCCGCTGAGCGGCTGTTGTGGTTGTTGATTTGCGAACGGTGAATGGTGTATCCGCCTTTCAAGTGTTTGCGACGACGGGTTTTTTGGCGAACCGCATCAATCTTACGCCTTTTCAAACAATCACCAAAAAAACCAGACAGAGACCGTTTGGATGGCATATATTTTGAAGCGCCATCGAGAATTTGGTTCAGAAGGTCGTGTCCTTTGTCCATGTTGTCTTCGCCCGCAAAATATTCTCCAACCACCATCGCTGGTCCGTACAATACAGCATATAGTTGCTTGTGAAGTGCGGTTCGTTCGCCTCCTTCAGGCATGTCGAGAAAACGAACAACAGAATCAGCGTGCGCATTGAGGATTTCATTCGCTGCTTTGAGAGACATGTTTTCGAAATTATAAAAAGTCATATCGCCAACTCCCAATGAGATAATGAACCAGGAATAAGACGCTAAGACAGCCGGGCATGCTCAAAGCTGAAGGCGATGAGGCGCGATTACCGATCCAACAATTTTAGTTCGACACGAGACGGACATTATTTTTGACAGGGCGCACATTTTATGGCGCAGCAGACTGTTATACGTTGATATGTGGGCGCATTGGCAACGCCCATGAGACACGAACCGTTTCGGATCACTACCAGGCATTCGCTCAAGTAATCAGATTCTTTACAACAATTCGGGAAAGAAACCGAAATGTCTTTTAGTCAAGGCAAATGCGAGCGCCTTGCGTGTTGTGCTCAGGCACTATAACGGGTCATGAACCTGTTGGCAACCCGCACGCTTTCAACAGCGTTTCCTGCACAGCGAGGTCGTGCTGGGGTGTGAAATCTGAAGGTTTTTCACCGCGAATGACGCGTGCCATATCAGCGGCGTCGCCGACATAGCGGTTGTAACGAGGAAATTTGATCTCTTGCGCGCCTTTCTTGTAGCCGGCGCGTGCCTCTGAAAGCACAACCTTGGCGGATGGGTTGTCCAATGGCTGGATCTGGAATGTCCCCTCGGTACCGCATACCACCAAATGCCGGCGGTCGCCTCCATCCACTTCCATGGCAGCAGTTTTCACACTCGCAATGGCATTGTCGTACGAGAAGACTGCCATGGAATTGTCGAGCAGGGTGTCTTCGTGGCGACCGGCATGCTGATTGAAACCAAAAACCTGGGTTGGTTTGCCCAGAATGCCAACGACCAAGTCAATCACATGGCAACCCAGTTCAAACATCATGCCACCCTTATACTCGGCGAGGGTGCGTCGGGATGCGGGGTCAACCACTTTGCTCATGACGGTGTGCACTTCAAAGATTTCGCCAAGCCATTTCTGCGCCAGGAACTGCTTCAGCAGCAATACTCCCGGGTTGTAGCGGTACATGTAACCCATCTGAACCATCAGTTTTTGCCGGGTGGCATCATCGAGGATTTTCTTCAACTGTGGCAGCGATTCACCGGCTGGTTTGTCGATATGGACGTGCTTTCCGGCGGCAACGCATGCTTCTGCGGTGGTGAGGAGGTCGCGAACCCGGGTTTCCACCAATACTGCTTGCAGGCCGGGGGTGCCCAGTAACTTTTCCTGAGTCATCCAAGGCAAGTCACGGTAAGAGGACTGCGATTCTGCCCGCTGCCGCAATCGGCTGTCGGGCTCAACAATCCCTACGACTTCATAATCTTCTGACGCGCGGTAAACCTCAAGCTTGCTGGCATGGGCATGCCCAACACCAATCTGGCCGATCTTGATACGCGTCTTTGGAACTTCCAATGCGTGGGATGATTGGATTTGCTGGAACATTGACAGCGCCAAAGCGCCGCCAGATTGTTTCAGGATGCCGCGTCGGTCAAGACTCACGCGTTCACTCTCCACGCAATGTTCTGTGCGTTAGGCCTTCAGGAGGAATGCGCCTCGCTCCATCAGTGTCACTTCAACGGGTTCTGTGGGTCAATAACGGTAGTTGCCTGGGAATTGATTCCAGAGGTGTTTGGAGTGCTTTACCGGTTCAAATTCGCCAAAGCATGCTGGTTGCCCCGCCTGAGTAGCTAGGCTGAATCATGTGTTAGATTGCTGCGTTTGGGAGACTTAGGCAATCAGTTCTTGAATCACGGAGCCAAAAACATCGGTCAGGCGGATATCCCGCCCGCCGTATCGGTAGGTGAGCTTGGTGTGGTTGATTCCCATTTGGTGCAGGATGGTGGCGTGGATGTCATGCACGGTAAGGGGTTTGTTGACGACGGCGTTGCCAAAATCGTCGGTATCTCCATAAGCCATTCCGCCCTTGAAGCCGCCGCCTGCCATGAAAATGGAGTATCCGTTCACGTGGTGATCTCGACCAGCGGTGGCTGAAATCCCGGGAGTATGGGGTGTGCGGCCCATCTCTCCGGCCCACATGACGATGGTTTGATCGAGCAGCCCGCGTTGATGCAAATCTGTGATCAGTGCTGCCACGGATTGTTCCGTCACGCGGGCATTCTTTTCGTGATTGACTTTCAACATGCCGTGCTGGTCCCACGGCGAGTTGTTGCCGTCGAAGCTTGGGCAGGTGATTTCCACAAATCGAACCCCCGCCTCGACCAGCCTTCTGGCCCGGATGGCCTGCGAGGCGTAATAACGTTGATGCTCATCGGAAGAATCTGCCCCGTACATTCGACGGATCGATTCTGGCTCATTTTGGATATCGGCGACAACAGGAACTTCCGTCTGCATGCGGAAGGCTGTTTCGTAATTGGCGATGGCGGCTTCGATAATCGCGCCATCCGAGCTTTGCTTGGAAAAAGACTTGTTTTGTTCGGCAAGCAGATTGATTTTGCGTTGTTGGATGGCGCGAGAATCGGTCGGAGCAATATTGTCGACAGGAATGCCTTTGGCGCGCATCATGGTGGCCTGATGGCTGGCAGGCAGGAACGAGCTTCCGAAATTTTCCAACCCACCATTCGGAACCCAGTCATTGTTCAGGACAACGTACCCGGGCAGGTTTTGATTGTCCGAACCAAGGCCATACGAGACCCAAGCGCCAAAACTGGGTGCCTGACCAAGACTTCTCCCGGTATGGAGCAGCAGGTTCGATTGACCATGCAACGGCAGTTCTCCCACCATCGACCGTACCACACAGATCTGATCCGCCACGCGGGCAATATGCGGGAACAGGTCACTAACCCATATGCCACTTTGGCCCCTTTTTTTGAATTCCCAAGGGCTGCCCATCCAGACCCGCTCGGGTGACGACTGCGAACGTTTTGATACCGCGCTGGCACCGATAGGTTTGCCTTGGTGTGTTTTAAGCAGTGGTTTGTAGTCAAAAGAGTCGACATGGCTGGGGCCGCCATCCATAAAACATAGGATCAGGTTTTTGGCCCGGGCCGGGGTGTGTGGAGTTCCATGCGCCAAGGCGTGGAATGCCAAGGCACCCATGCCGACGGATGTTTGCTGAAGCATGGAACGACGGTTGATGGCTGGTAGTCGATTCCGGTAAGCCAAGATATCATTCATGATGATCCACCTTCTTTTATCGGTAATAAATAAATTCCTGCGTGTTGAACAAAGCATGTGCCAGGCGCGTCCATGCTTCTTCGTCTCGAAGCAGATCCGGTTGATTGGGGGTGGCAAAATCGTGAAGGGCGCCGGCCCAAACTTTCCGCTCCATGGCAGTCGGCATGCGTGATAGGGCGGTTGTGAAAATGGTTTCCATCTGATCATCGATGGAGTCGCGTGGATTCTTGACCAGTTGTTTGCCCCAGTGCTTTGCCATGGCAGCTACAAATGGATCATTGAGCATAATAAGGGCCTGAGTTGGGTCGTTTGTGGAATCGCGTTTGCCTGTCGGAAGCCTCGGGTCCGGCAGGTTGAATCCCATCAGGAAGTTTGCTGGTTCCATGATCGATGTTTGGGTGTAAATCGACCGGCGGCCAAGTCCATCCAGCGGTCCTGAGTAGAGGCGCTTGGCTGGGTCCTCGGCACTTCGCGGGGGCATGATCGGCCGCCCGTACAGCGTGTGATCAAGTCGCCCCGCAACGGCAAGCAAACTGTCGCGAATTCCTTCAGCTTCAAGTCGGCGCGTGGGGTAGTGGTGCAACAGGCAGTTGCCAGGATCGACTTGCATTGCTGAGGCGTTCACTGTGCCAGATCGCCTGAATGTTGCGCTGAGCAACATTTGGCGTACCAGATATTTCGTAGACCAACCATGAGCTACAAAGTCGCGAGCCAGCCAATCGAGTAGTTCAGGGTGCGAAGGTTTGGTGCCCAATCGTCCAAAATCGTCCGGCGTTCCAACAATCCCCTGACCAAATACCCACTGCCAAACACGGTTTGCATACACCCGCGATGTCAACGGGTGATCCGGTCTCACCAACGATTCTGCCAGTTCCAGCCGACCACTACCCGGGCTGGTTGACACCTGATTACGGCCCGCGAACATCTGCAGAAAATCCGGCATCACCATTTCGCCAAGGGAATCGACATTACCTCGGATATTGAAATAGAGGCCTGATTTTGTCAGAAATCGTTCATCCATGCTGTTGACGGTGCGAGGGAATGCCAAAGCAGATTCGCACCGTCGGTACTCGGTAACAAGGCGCTCGAGATTGCTCCCCGGTTCCGCCTTATTGACAAGAAGCTTGTGCCCAAGCAACCACTCGAGAATCGGAAGGTCTCCATCAACAGTTTGGCCATCGCACCAGCGTTTGACGCTGCCCGCTAGCCATTCGTTCAGTCGCTGCTGCGTTTCCACAGGTGATTGGGGAGTTGGACCATCGTATAGCATGGCAAAAGCATCGAGAGTGTCCTGTGGCGTGCCCGGGGTTTCGTGCGTCACGATTCCGGTGATGCTGAGCCAACTGCGTTTGTCGTAACCGAAATCGTTGTTGGGCAGTCCGGCAGCTAGCCCGGTTCGGGGAGGGAAGTTCGGGTTCAGCGATGATGTGGCAAATTCCACGGCCACTTTTGTCACACCATTTTTGAGAGGAGTGTCACCAAACGATTTCCATGTTGGTTGCGTGGCGTTGTAAAATGTCACGCCCTCTCCCTGAAACGCGTTTTCTGTGATCAGCAATGAACCGGCAAACGACCCGCCCGCTGTACGGATGCTGTTGAATGCCCCGGGGATCTTGTGCTGCGGTGGTGGTCTTAACGCGCCCGGCAGCTTTGAGGAAAGTGCATGAGTGTGCAAACCACGTGGCAGCAAACGTGAAATGACGTCTGTTCCTTCAAGGGCAATCAGAGGAGTACCGTCTGAAACATAACCATGGGTCATTCCCTCGCCATCAGTGACCCAATCTGCGGGTAGGTTCGAATTTTTGAAATCGGTGATTGTATTGAAGATTTTGTTGGACTGCATCCGTCCGGAGCGTGCTTTGCGCCATTCATCGGCCATGAGCATCCATGTCGCGGCGGTATTAGGTTCGGATTTGCCGAGGCGCGAAAGAGGATAGTCAATTTGTTCAATTGTTGGCGCTTTGGTCAATACCTTGTGCCATTGTTCTGGTGTGAGCTGGACTTTGCGCCATTGCCCAGCGACCTCCTTGCGAATGCTTTCCCTCAATTCTTTCAGGCGATGAATGGTATCTGCCTGATGGCCCGGGAGGTCTATCGGTCGGGTGGTCCAGCGGGGGGTCATGAATACCGCGCCCAAGGCGTAGTAATCGCGTTGCGAAACGGCTTCGAGTTTGTGGTCGTGGCAACGGGCACAGGCGACGGTGGTTGCCAAGAATGCTTTCGAGAACGCATCGATTTTGTTGTGCACCATCTCCTGATGCACGCCATTGAAGTCTAGGCTGCTTCCGTGCCGGTGCTCACCCATGTGAAAGAACATGGGGCCAATCAGGCTTTCGTTGATTCCGCGTTCTGTATTCACACGGGGATTCTTGAGGAGATCACCTGCCAGTTGCTCACGCACCAATTGATCGAAGCCAACGTCTTCATTTAATGCGCGAATAAGATAGTCACGGTATTCGTAAGATCCTTTTGCCGGATTGTCCCATTCATATCCATAGGTGTCTGTATACCGCACCACATCCATCCAGTGACGGGCAAAATGCTCGCCGAAATGAGGCGAAGCCAACAGCTTGTCCACCAGCTTTTCGTACGCCGCGTTCGGGTTGGTGCGGCATTCTGCAAGATATGCTGTTCGAATTGCCAGACTGGGTGGAAGGCCAGTCACCACGAACGACAGTCGCCTGAGCAGTAGTTCCGGGTCTGCTTGTGGCGAGGGTACCAGATGCGCGCTGTCGAGAGCCTTGTGGATAAATCGGTCGATCGGTTGAAGGGGTGATATGGCGTTTCCCATTTCGGGCGGTGGAGCCTCAATTAATGGTTTAAGGCTCCACCAGTCGAGGCGCTTCTGGAAAGTCTCGGCCCATGCGTCTGTTGGCCTTTGGGTGATTGCAGAACTATCGTCGCGAGGATCAGGCGCGCCTCGACGCACCCATTCCACGAGAAGAGCCACCTCGTTTGCCGGCAGTGCTTTGTTGGGTGGCATGCGCAGATCTTCATCTGTGTGGCGAATAGCCTTGATGATCAGGCTTTCTTCAGGCTTTCCGGGTACAAGTGCTGGGCCAGTATCGCCACCCTTGATCCAGGCAAGGCGGGAATCAAGTCTTAGGCCACCTTTTTGTTTGGTGACACCATGGCAGGCAATGCAGTGGTTAACCAGCAACGGCCTGATTCGCGCCTCGAAAAAAGCAATTTGTTCGGGTGAAGTGGTTTGTTCGGCGCGCAAGGTTCCGTGCCAGATCAAGCTGGTACAAACAAGCCATGCAAGTGCGAAAGATTTCGGCTTCATTCACTATCCCCAGCGGACGCGTGCGTGGGTTGGTTCAGGCGGGCGGTAGATCGATAATGTTTATTTTATGCGAATTCCCACAGTTGATGCTATGGGGCCAAGCCATCAAAAAATGGTAAAATCCCACCATGAATGACTTTCAAAACCAGTTTTTCAAGTCTATCAGCAGTCCATTGCCAATTCTGGGTGCCTTGGAGTCTATTCCCGGCGCCATGTTCATGATCAAAAACCTTGACTCATGTTACATCTACATGAGCCAAGCATTGCGTATGGCCATTCATGTACCCTCCGGCGAAGAAGTTGTTGGCAAAACAGATTTCGATCTTTTCCCGAAGATCATTGCCGAACAGTTCCGGCAGAACGATCTGTTGGTTTTCCAGAATGGAACGCCGTTAGTGAACGAAATTCATTACACAGGCTTTTTCAATCACGCACCCAAATGGTCGTTTTCCAGCAAATACCCGTTGTTCGGTGACGATCACAAGATAGTTGGTTTAGTCACCATCAACACTCCCTACGGATCGCTGCTTGGGGAATCGGCGGAACTGAACCGATTACTGCCTGCCATAGAGTATGTGTCGACACACTATCAGGGGCCTATTCCGATAGCCCTGCTTGCCGAGCTTTCTGGTTGCTCGGAGACCCATTTCATGCGCACCTTCAAAAAACGCATGAAGATGACAGCGTACGCCTTTGTGGAGCAGGTTCGCATGTTTCATGCGATCGATGCGATCAGGCACCGAGGGACAACGATTTCCACCATTGCCAAGGAATGTGGTTTTTACGACCACAGCGCCTTCGTGAAACGGTTCCGGAAATTTACGGGGATGACCCCACTGCACTACCGCAAAGAGTTTCAGGCCAAAGTGGATCAGGAAGGCGTTCAAGTGCTACCAAGGCCATTGGGTTGATCCGTAGCGCTCCATTCCGATCGGATCGTGTTCTTTGTCTGTCAAACTCAGTTGACATCGCATCTACCTTGCGAATAATTAAGCAAACGTGGTAAGCTTACCGAATATTAAGGAAGCCATTGTGCGCCGCGAGACGGAAATGCAGGAGTAGGCACAGCCCATCGGGAGACGTTCATGGATTCTGCGGGTCACAATCCAATGGGCAGTCAGGGCGGTCATGGAAGCCACCATGCTCGGCCATATACCCGCCTGCTTCAATTGCTGGAGCCGGAATGGAGCGACATGTGCAACCTCGGCATATTCGCTTCCGCTGTGGCGGTGCTGTCTTTGGCCACTCCCATTGCTGTTGAAACGCTCGTCAATACGGTCGCTTTTGGCGTTCTCATGTGGCCTGTAATCGTGATCGCTGGCGTATTGATGGTTTGTCTGGCCCTTGCTGCTGCCCTCAAAGCCATGCAGGTTTTTATGGTTGAATGCATGCAGCGCCGGTTGTTTGTGCGGGTGTTGGCGGATTATTCCCACAGGTTTCCAAATCTTGAGATCCACACATTCGATAGCCGGTACGGCCCGGAACTCGCGAATCGATTCTTCGATATCTTAACACTTCAGAAATCGATAGCCGTGCTTCTTTTGGATGGGTTATCGCTTGCTGTCGCGACAGTGGTGGGGATGTCGGTTCTTGCCTTTTATCATCCCGCGTTGCTCGGATTTGATATTGTCATGGTGCTGCTTATTACTTTTACCGTTGTCGTTCTGGGTTGGGGCGGGGTGAATACCGGTTTGCGGGAGTCACAGGTTAAATACGAAATTGCTGGCTGGCTGGAGGAGCTTTTACGGAGCCAAAGGGCTTTCAAGTCGGTTGGTGGCCAAAGGGTCGCGTTGGAACGGACTGATTCGCTGGCGATCGATTACATGAACGCCCGACAAGCACATTTTAGAATCGTTTGGCGACAAACAGTCTTTGCTTTGACATTGCAAGTTCTGGCAAGCACCATGCTGATGGGAATGGGAGGCTGGCTGGTCATCAATCGACAGCTTACATTGGGTCAATTGGTCGCGGCGGAACTGATTGTTTCATTGGTGGTCGCTTCTGTTAGTAAAATCGGCAAATACGCGGAATCGTATTACGACCTCATGTCCAGTGCTGAAAAACTCGGGCTGATTACCGATCTGCCTCTTGACCGAACGGGTGGGGAATTGCTTTCCGATAACGGTAAGGGTATGGCCCTGCGCGTGCGACCGTTTCACGACAAGAAAACGCGTGCTGATGTCGGGTCAGTTATCTGGGATATTCATCCCCAGGAGCGCATCGCCATTACCGGGCCTTCAGGCGCGGGTAAAACACGGTTTCTTGAGCGCATGTGTGGCCTTAGGGAAACACGCCCAGGGAATTTTGAAATAGATGGAATCGATGCCAACTGTATTTCACTAGATAATCTCCGGCATCATTCCACGATGGTTGGCAGGTCCGATCTCATTCAGGGCACGATTCTTGAGAATATCCGTATGGGGCGCGCTCATGTAACTCCCGCCGATGTGCGGGAATCGCTGAAAACAGTCGGATTGCTTGGAAGTGTGCATCAATTGAAACATGGATTGGAAACACAATTAAACGCGGACGGGCAACCGTTTTCTGGTAGCCAGGTGCCGCGTTTACTCTTGGCGCGCGCCTTGGTAGGCCGACCTCGATTGCTTGTGCTGGATGGTATACTCGATGCTATCAATTTTCAGGAATGCCCAGATTTACTGCCTCTGTT
>Ga0255124_1000592_pt1 | contig 11592 bp, 6 predicted proteins | sample Law_Cont_RepB_8d_FD_188564 | JGI IMG/M metagenome (GOLD analysis project Ga0255124, IMG submission 188564) | Freshwater microbial communities from St. Lawrence River, New York, United States - Law_Cont_RepB_8d | ecosystem: Environmental > Aquatic > Freshwater > River | place: USA: New York... | reverse complement strand
CAGTTGATCCTGACTCACTCCAGCATCGCGGCAAAGTTCCGCGACGGTTTTATTTTGCTTTTTAAGCTCTGCCTGCAGTTCAGCAAGTTTTTGGTTCAGGTCGCTTTGGGATACCTGTGGGCCGTTGGCGCGCAGGAATTGCTGCATGAGAAGATCATCAATCAGCAAGCTTAAGGCTTCCAAGTCTTGCTGGCGTTTGCGATTGGCGGGAAGGGCTACTGGTGACGGCCCGATCCACCTTTGAGCCTGTTCAAGGTCGGCAGAGGTGATGACTTCGCCATTGATAATGGCAACGGCGTGCGCGGCTGTTGCTCCGGCAGGCGCTGTGCTGGCTCGTGGCGTCTGGGCCGAGCCACTGTTTTGAATGACCGCTCCTGCGAGGCAAGCGGCAGACAACGACATCAATCCATTCCAACGCGCCATCTTAGGCTCTCCACCGGGTAAACTACAAACCGTGGGAGGCACTTACTTCAATCGTTCTTCAGAAGATAGTTCAATCTGCAACGTCTTGTGGATGCCTCGACAGCAGCAGTAAAACGACCGCGTCGTAGGCGGCGTGCATGACAATAGCAACCGCCAAGTTGTCTGTGAGAACGACGATCCAGCCAAAAACGGCTCCAAGGACAAAGGCAAACACAAAATAAGCCACGCTCAGGGCGTGCACAGCGCCAAAAAGCAGAGATGCCACCACAATGGCCAGAGCTGTTCCCAAACCACAGCCTTCGGCCAGCCAGCGCTGTAGGAACCCGCGGAACAAGACCTCTTCAGAAGCACCAGCCAAGGCAGCTATCGCAATCAGGCTTTGCCAGGGTAGCCCCTGAAAAATAGGAGCTACTTGTTGGTCCAACAGCCTTTCTAGGTCGCGCAACCATGGTAGTGCGCTCACGCGAATGGCCAAGGCGGCAAGGCTTACACCGGCAACCAGCCCCATGCAGATGCTGCTGATATTCCAGTGACAGTCATTAATGGGGGCAATACCTACCAATCTGGCCAGCAGCAAACCGAGGGCGAGAAGGAAGAATTGGAACGAGACCATTATGGGCATCAATTGCGGACCGGTCATGCTTAGAGCATCCCCCACCATCGCCGAAGCGACCATTCAGCCAGCAATACACCAATGAATACCGCTAAAAATAGAATTAGAAAAGGCGAGAACTCTTCTTTCGACCAATCGGGCAGGCGTTCCACGATCTTTCGGGTGCGGTCGGAAGTTTTAGTCAGTAAGCCGCGCAGGAATTCGGCGAGGTCGTCGCCCCGGCGGGCGACACCGCCTCCTTCACGGGCCAAGGCTTCCATAAATTTGAGATCGGATCCTAGTCGAAGCAGCTCCCGGTCATCCTCATAAACTTGAAATCGGGCGTCGACTTTGTCCTGTACTTTTTCGCCACTGGGCAGTTGTCCCGAGGCTTCCAGCACCATGGTGTACAGGCCGGGGCGGGTGAGCAGCAATGGGTCCACAGTTCCGATAGCCTCGTCATCTTTGCGTTGTGTCGCCAAGGCCGGCGCCGGGCCTTCAGTAGGCTTCCCCCCGGCTCCAACCGGTTTTCCATCGGGGCCTAAAAGTGTGATTTTGAGGTCGGCTTTAGGGATATTAAGGCCCTGATTGGTTCGCATGCCTGCCACAAAAGACGGCCCGCGTTCGGGTAACAAGGGAACCCGGCGCGTTTGCAGGGTGAGGTAGGCGCTGCCTGCCACGGTGTCTTGATGCGCCAGCCAGCGGACAAGGCGTTGCCAGAACCGTTCGTGCAGGCGCCTTGAATCGCGATCGCGGATCCAGCGGTGCGTGGTATCGCCACCAAATGCCAGAACACGTCCTTTTCCATGCGACAGCTTAGCCACCAAAAGTGGGTCTTCATTGTCGGCAGTGGCAAGCACCGTGGCTTTGTCAGTCGGCCTACCCAGACGGCTGTACCCTTCCAGCTCCTTCAGGCTTTCCCAAGCTTTACGGCTTTCTTCCTCTCCGGCCCCCAGCGCCATAAAGTACGCGCACAGCCGCAGGCCCGCGGCCGTGGGCCGCATGCGAACAAATTTATCCACCGGTGCGGCAGGGATCATTTCCAAAGGCAAGGCGGGAAGAAGTTCGGTGGTATTCCACCCACCATTGCCAAAAGCAGAATAACCACCCAAAAGGAGTAGTCCAGCACCACGCAGGGCCACCATTTCCTCGATTTTTTTAGCGGCACCGGGCGATGCGGCTTCAAGCTGCTCGGGCGTGATATCGCCAATGACAACCACATCGTATGAACGCTGGTCCAGTTCCAATAAGTCGCGTCCCGCAGGGCCTTTACCACGCAACCATACAGGGTAAACGCTGATAGCCGGGTCTCTGGCCATGGTATCGATGATCGACTGCGGCTCGAACGCCCGTGGTTTGTCGAGCACCAGCACGCTCACACCTTCCTTGGCGACATGAGCGAATGAAGTGATTTCATTATTGGCAGCGGTCTGCTCGCCGGGAAGAGGCGCGCCATTGTCCGGATGGCCGATGCTGACTTCCACTTTCACTTCACCCAAGGGTTGAACAGGCTTATGTCGCAGCAGCACCCGCGCCGAAGTTTCTCCCTGTGCCAGCACAACTTCACCACGCGGATTTCCCTGCCTTCCCCCTGTGATATTTCCCGCACTGGCTTCCACTTCCTCGCCATTAAGCTTCATCTTCAGCCGAACCCGGGAACCGGAAAATCCTGGATATTCGATATCGACCAGTACGCGCATCTCCCCGCCATGGGGAACCCGTGGTACTGGTTCGATCTTGATATCGGTCAATGCGATATCGCGGCGGCCTGTGTCGGCTGCTGGTCCACCGTAGGCAAATGTTGAAACAGGGCAGCGCGCCCTTCTCCAGGCAGAAGCTTGTGCCCGCGCCGGAAAACGTCGGGCACCGGTTTCAATGCCATCGCCCAGAACCAGTAATCCGCGTGGATCGGTTAGGTTGTCGGCCCGGTCGAGAATAGCCCGCATCGAGGCGCCCAAATCTGTAAGCTTGCCATCCGCGGATCCGGGGTTGTCCAAGTCGAGTATTTCCGGATTGTCTGAGAACCGGTACAGGCGCGTTTCAACATTGAATTCTTTCTTAAGGCGGTCGAGCAGTGGCTTGATCGATTTGAGGTGACCCACAGCGCGGTCGAAACGTTTCGTGCTATCGACTTCATCGGCGGTGGCCATGCTGCGGGAAGCATCCAGCAATATGGTGAGTTGTCCGGGTGGTGATTCCGTGTCGGTTCGCACCCACGATGGCCTGACAAACGCTAAGAATGCCAATGCCAATGCCAAAAGTCGCAGGAATGCCAGCAGTAAAACTTTGGGCCATGAGGCGCCCCGTACGCCTCGATAACTGGCCAGTGTTATTGTCACCACAGCAATGGCGAGAACCAAAGCCACCCAGAACGATGGGCGGGTGATATGTGTGAGCGGCCATAGCGGCTGGATTTCAAACATTAGGCAGCCCTCCCCGCGGGTGTTTCGCCCCGTCGCTGCAGGCGGTTGGCATACCAGCCTTCAACAGCCAGGAGAAGGACTACCAGAATTAGCAGTGGTGGCATCAGTTCCAATGTGCCACGCCATGAATCGCTGAGAACCGCTTCAACAGTCTCGCCCGGGTTGACGACCCGTACCCTGTCGGCTCCGGTAAATGCCGTAACGACTTCGGCATCGAGTTTGGAGCGGTCAAATTCGTCAGCGGCAATATTGACACTGAATTGCCGCACGGTGGCACCGCCAGAGTCGCGGATCTGGTACTGCCCTGGTTCCCTTGCTGTAGGGCATTCAACCACTGTTTTGCCTTCTGGTAGAGTCAACTCCACTCCTTCACGCGTCTGTCCGGTGCCGCGGAGTTTCAGTGGTAGCCGCCACGGGCCTCCGCTGACATCGATTTCGATATCACGGCCTAAGTCGAAATTGACGGTGGTCGTGCCGCCATCGGCAGTTGCGAGGTGATCGGACAAGCGGTCGGTGAGTATCAATCCGAACGATGAATCCGTCCAGTAATTGTTCCAACTGCGCAGGTCGTCGTACATGCGTCCATCGAGTCCTGTTGCCAGCAAAAGGGATCGACCCTGACCAACCTGTCTTTCCACAAGCAGGGGATCTGAAGTGTCGCTTGCCTTTGATGGGGCCATGCGCGCAATGATAGATCTGTCGTCTGGAACTTTACCAAGAGTCCAGTAACGGTACGCCAGTGGCTCGTACTCGGCTTGGGTAAAATCCACTTGCCCAGCCTTACCCAGCGCAAGCAGGTCTCTTGCGACAGGGTGGCTGGCTTCTCCAAAAACCCAGCGTCTGCCACGGATATTTTTGTCGAGTATTTTCAGTTCCCCGGGCAGCGCCGGGAGTAGTGCTGTCGCATCGGCACTCTGATACGAGGCAACACGGGTGCCTGCTCCGCCGGGTACCACTATCAACCCGCCTCCCCGTTCCACCCAGCCACGCAATGCCTTCCATAGACCCTCGGGTGGATCACGCGGTTCAACCAACCAAACCGCGCGGTACCCAGCCAATGCCGCTTCGCTCCAAGCTTCGGTCCGAGCCAGAACCTGAACTTCGGCGGGATGTTTTTTCAGGGCGTCAAACGCAGAAAGAAGAAAATCCGCATCCGACGTGTTGTCTACCAGAATCAGCACTTCGCGGCGGACAGGCACGGTAACGAATCGTTGGTTGTTGCCTGCTGCACCGTCGTCTGGCTGAATTTTCAGGCTGTATTGCCAGCTTCCGGTTTTTTGACCGGGGGATAAAGAGGGTACTTTGCGTGTGAATTCCAGCGCGGTTGGGGCCTCATCGTGAACCAACTCGATTCCCCGCCGGTCGGGACCGCGCGCTGGATCCGGATCATTTTCAAGAGTCATTGTAGCCTGTGCTTGAATCCTTGTGCCGCTGGTTCCATCTCCCCGTGCCGCGACAAGGCCTCGCAGAGTGATGGTGGCATCGGGTGCGGCCACGGGAGGGTCGGCAGTGAGTCCGGTGACCTGAAAGTCTGTGCCTTTGATGAATCCAACATCCAGCCACAAGACATCTACCCCCTCTGGTTTCTCGGGTATGCCGCCATCACTGCCAGCCATGGCGCGCTGTGTTGTGTCGGAAATAACCAGAAGGAGGCGCCTTCGGGCTTTCGCGCCTTCGCCTTTGGTGGTTAGCGCGGTGATTGCCCGTCTTAAGCCGGGCAGCAAAGATCCGTCACGGGGTCGCACCTCCACCGTTTCGAATTGCTGAAGTGCCCTTGAGGGCGCGACCCACATGGGTTCACCCTCGTTTCCTTCGCCCGCGCATAGGTCGGTACCACCGCCTGCCAAAAGCACCGCCCTGCTGTCTTCGGCAAGTCGGCCCAAGATATCTCCACCCAGCCGCTTGGCCTCGTCTATGGGGCTTGAGCGGCCTTCGCGCATTCCCATACTGGAACTGAGGTCAACAACCACGGCGACGTCGAGGCTTGTTCCCTGACCCAGATCAATACCCGGATTGGCAATCTGAATACGCGACAGTGCCAAGCACGCGATAACAATAAGGAGGATTCGCAGCAGGAGAAGGAGAATATTCTGCAGGTTCATGCGGCGTTTGGACTGTGTCTGCCGCTCTAGAAGAAACCGTATGGCTGGGAACGTGATTTGCCGCGGTTTTCCACGTTTCAGCATATGCAGGACAATGGGCACCGCTGCCATGCCCGACAGGAACAACAGATAGGCGTGAATCACGTGCTGCCACCCCTCGAGCGAGATTATGAGGACTGTGTCGACAATACGACTTCTTCTGGCACTTCAGGCCAGCAGTCTTCAATCTTTTCGGCGAAGAAATGCCGGTGGACCGACTGGAACAGATGAATGACTACAAACAGCAGGACCAGTAAACCAGCTGTGGTGAATGCCACCATGGGCCCTACTCCTGCGCGCCCCACGCGTGGAGCCAGTGTCATACCAATAACAACAGCTCCGAATGTTCCCACGAAATAAAGAGTAAGTATCAGTGTCGTCAAACCCACCAGTGGCGCCTTGTTCCAACCGCCACCTCGGGGAGGCCAGAACCCTTGCCGGCGGCTGAGATGCTGCGCCTTGCCAAGCCACACTCTTACGCCATGCCGCCATGCCAGCATCATGGCGACATAGGTTGCCAAGAAAGAAAGGCCATAACCCGCGCCTGCTGTTAGAACGGCGCCGCGCAGCATGGGGCCAAGAACGCCCAAAAACGGCGCCCTTCCCACCTTGGCAAGCACGATTGCGACAATAATGCCGGTGAGTACCAGCGCAGTGGCTGCAACCGCCATTTTCCACAAGCCATACGATAGATGGAACCAGAAGCAGACGCGACCACGGCGCCAGTCTGGGTCGAAGCGCCTCAACCACCAACCGGTAATGATTTCGGGCACCGCCAGTTTGGCGCAAATGACCAAAGCCACCAAAGCCGGCATCGCCGTGGCTTCCCAAACTACAAACGCGGCAACATACAGCAGAGCCACGATCCCCTCGCGGCGCAAGCGCCACGTCGAGGCGGACTCTGCTGCTACTACTCCATCTGACGTCGTAACGTGTTCGTTCATCCGCGCCCCACAAGAGTTCACGCGGATATTCTACAACGCAACTGGCCTTCAGGCGGCCTAGAACTGTGGATCATCAAATCACTGGCAAGATGCCCCAGATCTCCCGAGCATATTCGCTAATAGTCCGGTCGGAGGAAAACTTGCCCATACGGGCGATATTGAGCAGGCACTTTCGGTCCCAGGCTTCCTCGTCTTTCCAATCGGCGTCGATACGGTCCTGAATGGCTAAGTAGGAAGGAAGGTCGGCAAGGTAATAGTAAGGGTCTGTTTCCTCCACAAGCATGGAGAATACCCACGAAGTGTCGTCGCCTGCGCCGTTGAAACGACCAGAACGGAACGCGTCCATCAACCGGCGGACTTGGCTATCGGAATCGTAAGAGGAACGCCCGCTGAGCACTTTATGGCCGCGCAATTCGCGGATTTCCTCAACGGTTTTGCCAAACAGGTAGAAGTTTTCAGCGCCAACCTCCTCGCGGATCTCAATGTTGGCCCCATCGAGGGTTCCCACTGTTAGCGCGCCATTCATGGCGAACTTCATGTTGCCAGTACCGGAAGCCTCGAACCCGGCTGTGGAAATCTGTTCGCTTAGATCCGCCGCAGGAATCATCACCTCGGCAAGGCTGACGCGGTAGTCGGGTAGGAATGCCATTTTCAGATGCTTGTTGGCGCGGGGGTCGCGATTGATCAGGTCGGCCAATTGGCAAGCCAAATGGATGACCTTTTTCGCCATAATATACCCAGGGGCCGCCTTGCCTGCCAAAAGGCAGACGCGCGGCGCGCTGGGCACAAATCCATCTTCAATAATCCTTAAATACTGCCATGCCACGCGCAGCAGCATCAACAACTGCCGCTTATAAAGGTGGAGACGCTTGATCTGGATATTCGTCAGTGCCGAGGGGTCTAGCACAATACCCGTGGTGGAATGCGCGTGACGCGCCAACCGTTCCTTGTTGTGCTTCTTGACGGCGCGGATTTTCTTCAGGAACGATTTGTCGTCCGCCAGGGGCTCCAGCGCCTTCAATCGTGTCAAATCCGAAATCCAGTCCGTTCCCAGAGTTTCAGTCAAAAGGGCTGTCAGTGCCGGATTCGCGACCATGTACCAGCGCCGCGGTGTCACGCCATTGGTTTTGTTATTGAACTTCCGCGGCATCATCTCGTAAAAGTCTGGAACCAACTCTTTCTTGACCAACTCCGAGTGGATGGCTGCCACGCCGTTGACCGACTTGCTGCCCACAATAGCGAGATTCGCCATCCGGATCTTTTGTTCGGGGCCTTCTTCGATCAGCGACATCCGGCGAATGCGGTCCTCGTCGCCCGGCCAACGAAGTTTCACTTCTTCAAGGAAGCGCCGATTGATTTCAAAAATAATCTGGAGATGGCGGGGCAGGGCCTGCTCGAACAGGTGCAAAGGCCATCGTTCGAGCGCCTCGGGAAGCAGCGTGTGGTTGGTGTAGGCCACGCAGCGGGTGGTAACCTTCCACGCCTGTTCCCACTCCATGCCAATTTCGTCGATCAGAATACGCATTAGTTCAGCCACCGTGATGGCTGGGTGCGTGTCGTTAAGCTGCACGGCAATGCGGTCTGGCAGCCGGCTGTAATCGCCCTCAAGGTCGCCACTGTGCCTGCGCAGAATATCGCGCATGGCGCACGCCACCATGAAATACTCCTGCAGAAGCCTCAGCATCTGCCCCTGTCTGACCTGATCGGAGGGATAGAGCACTTTTGATAGGGTTTCAGACAGCACCTTCTGCTCAACGGCCTTGATGTAGTCGCCGCTATTGAACACCTTCATTTCAAAATCGTCGGAGGCGCGCGCCGCGTACAAACGCAGCGCATTCACGGTGGTGCCACCGTAACCGGCAACCAGCATGTCGAACGGCACACCGATAATGGTCTGGAAGTCGACCCATCGCTGCCGCTCGACGCCTTTGGAATCTGTTTCGGTAACCACCCGGCCGTACACAGGCACCTGGCATGTGCGTTCAATCCGCTCGATCTGCCATGGCGATCGGCCCAAGCGTTGCCATGCGTCGGGGCGTTCCACTTGCTGGAAATTGTGGATTTCCTGCTTGAAAAGGCCATATTCGTAGTTAATACCGTACCCGAAAAGGGGAAGGCCCAGCGTGGCCGCCGAGTCGAGGAAGCACGCCGCCAAGCGACCGAGACCGCCGTTTCCAAGTGCCGCGTCTTCCTCGGTTTCGCAGATCTCTTCCAGGCTGGTGCCTTTGGCCTCGAGAACCTTTCGACATTCCTCCACCATATTCAGGTTGGCCAGATTGTTCATCAACGAACGGCCAATGAGGAATTCCGCAGAAAGGTAGTAGGCCCGCTTGGCGCCTTCCCTGCGGTACCGCGATTCCGTTTCAATGGAACCGTCGATGAGATGTTCACGAACAGCCAAACTCACAGCGACCAACTTCTCGTGGCTGGTCAAACTGCCCCACGGCAGGCCGAGCGTGTAGCGGGCATGCCGCTCAATTGACTCCGCCAATGCCGCAGGCCTAGGGACAAGATTGCGACTGTGCTGTGACGGCTGGTGAGTGCTCATGTCAGGCGTTCCCGTTGAATTGGGGGATAGCACCCCGTTGTTCCAAAACCATACTGTCGCTGCAGTTCCGGCAAGGGAGGGATATGGCCGGCCGCATTGCCTGAACCGACGGTCCAAGTGCTTAATCGTATCTTAAGAAAGTTGGCGCTGCTGCACAGGTCCACTCGCAAGGAAATCCCCCATGCCTCCCTGTCTGTTGATGTTCAATGCCGGGTCTTCCAGCCACAAGGCTGCTGTTTTTTCAAATGACGGTAGCAGTTTGGGTCATTGGCATGCTGATATGCAGGCACTTTCTCCATGTTGGACTTCCGCAACGGACTCGGTGCTTATTGCTGACCAGAACCCGTGCGGGGTTTTAAACAGCCTGCTGGCCATTTTAAATCAACACGATCTTGTGCCGGTGCATGTGGGCCACCGTGTGGTTCATGGAGGTACCCGGTTCGTCAAGCCCACCGTGGTGGATGATCATGTGCTGGCTGAATTGGATAAGCTCGCCTCGCTGGCACCGCTTCACAATCCGTCCTCACTTGCAGTTTTGCATGCTGCCAGGGTGGCTTTGCCTGCTGCCAGGCATGTGGCCATGTTCGATACCGCGTTCCATGCCACCATACCGCCTGTTAATTATCGCTATGCCATTCCAGCGGAATGGAGCGAGGGGGAAGGTATTCGGCGGTTTGGGTTTCATGGATTCAGTCATGCATGGTCCGCATCTAGGGCGCGTGCCATTTTGGGCGAAGTACGCTCGCGTCGGTTGGTGGTGCTGCATCTAGGGCAGGGGTGCTCCGCAACAGCCATTCTCAGCGGTAAGTCCCATGCCACCACCATGGGTTTCACTCCTCTCGATGGCCTGCCCATGGGAACACGCTCCGGTGCTATCGACCCGGGTGCCTTGCTGCATTTATTAATGCAATCTGGAATGACAATAGAGTCGTTGTCTTATGGGCTGTGGCGAAAATCGGGGTGGTTGGCTTTGTCTGGTTGCTCTTCAGATTTCCGGGTTGTTTCAAAATCTGCCGAAGCCGGCAACTCGGATGCAGCCTTTGCCATCGAATTTTTGGCAGCTCGGTGCTGCGAAGTGGTGGCCTCGTTGGCTGCCACCATGGGGGGGATCGACGCGTTGGTGTTCACGGGAGGGATAGGTGAAAATGTGGAGTCGTTAAGGCTTATTATTTTGCACGGGACACGGTTTCTTGGCATACTGGCAGAAAACGTTCTGGTGGTGCCTGCTCAAGAGGAACAGCAGATGGTGAATGAGTTGGTGGATCTGGTCCTGAAACGGTGATGGAACCGATTTTGATATTGATTAAGCCAAAATATCTTCAATCACATGCCCATGAACATCGGTTAGGCGCCTGTCGGCGCCGCCTGCGCGAACGGTCAGGCGCGTGTGGTCGATTCCCAACAGGTGTAGGATGGTCGCGTGAACGTCGTACACCAGTGTTGGTCTGCCTTTGTCCGCCGAGCGGAAACCGAAAGCATCGGATGGGCCGTGCGTGATTCCACCCTTGATACCGCCACCGGCCAGCCACGTTGTGAAGCCGTGGGGGTTATGATCGCGGCCTTTGCCACCTTGACTGCTGGGCATGCGACCAAATTCCGTGGTCCACATCACAATGGTTTCGTCAAGTAATCCGGTCCGCTTTAGATCAATCAGTAAGCCAGCAACGGCATTCGCCATGCCACGCGCCAGTGGGCCGTGATCGCGGCGGATGTCTTCGTGGCTGTCCCAGTTGCGGCGCGGGAAGCCGTTATCGTTGCCGGACCAAATTTGCACAAATCGGACTCCACGTTCGATGAGTCTGCGCGCCACCAAACATTTGCGCCCCATGGCATCGGTTTCTTCGAGCGGATTGATGTCGCGGTCGAAGGAACTTTTGCCATGATCGAGTCCGTAGAGGCGCAAAACCTCTTTGGTTTCACGGGAAAGGTCGAGAGCTTCTGGTGCTGCAAGTTGCATGCGCGCGGCCAACTCGTAACTGGCAATGCGCGCTTCAAGTCTGTCATCGCCAGACCTGCCTGCGGAATGCATCCGGTTGAGGCGTGCCAGTGTGTCGCGGCCATCGGGGTCTGCGGTACCTGTGAGGTAGGAACCATGATTTCCGGGAAAAAGATCCTCAATGGGCCGTGGGGCTCCAGGTTTGAGAATGGTGCCTTGATGTTGACCGGGTAGAAACGCGCTGTCCCAGTTCTTGGGGCCATTGCTGGCAAAACCACGGTGATCGGGCAGCACCACGAAAGCAGGCAGGTTGCGGTTGATTGATCCAAGGCCGTAACTGATCCAAGCGCCCATGCCGGGAAATCCGGGGTTTTGAAACCCCGTTGCCTGAAGGTAGGTTGCCTGACTATGAACACCTGTTTTGCCCGCCATATTGTGGATGAAGGCAATATCATCAGCAACGGCACCAAGGGGCGCGACCGGTTCGCCTAGCATTTTGCCACATTGGCCATAGGGCTTGAATTCCCATTGAGGGCGCAGCCATGGCCCGAGGCCGTTCTGAAAGGCTTCGACTTTTTCGCCAAA
>Ga0255124_1000589_pt1 | contig 11663 bp, 4 predicted proteins | sample Law_Cont_RepB_8d_FD_188564 | JGI IMG/M metagenome (GOLD analysis project Ga0255124, IMG submission 188564) | Freshwater microbial communities from St. Lawrence River, New York, United States - Law_Cont_RepB_8d | ecosystem: Environmental > Aquatic > Freshwater > River | place: USA: New York... | reverse complement strand
GTCGTAGGTGGTGTTATATAAACTCCACTGGTATTAAATATAGAAAGTGTTGATGTACTAACAGTATTACCGTTTATCGCATATTTGTTACCAGAACTACTATCAAAATAGAATCCTAATGTAGCTGGTTGTTTAGTAGATAATAAATTAGTCTGTGAACTCCAATAAGCTAAATATGGTGAAGATCCTGTTCCTGATATTGGAGATGTTCCGGAAGATCCAGAAGATCCAGATGTACCAGAAGATCCACTTGATCCTGATGAACCGCTTGTTCCAGAAGATCCAGATGAGCCACTACTTCCTGAACTACCACTTGTTCCAGCAGATCCAGATGAGCCACTTGTTCCAGCACTACCAGACGTACCAGCAGAACCTGATGAGCCTGAACTTCCACTTGATCCGGATGAACCACTTGATCCTGAGCTACCGGATGTTCCACTTGATCCTGATGTTCCAGCAGAACCGGAAGATCCACTTGTTCCAGCAGATCCTGAACTACCACTTGAGCCGGAAGAGCCAGATGAACCGCTTGATCCTGAAGATCCTGAACTACCACTTGTACCAGCAGATCCTGATGAACCGCTTGATCCACTTGATCCTGAAGTACCAGCAGATCCTGATGATCCTGAACTTCCACTTGAGCCGGATGATCCACTTGTACCACTTGAACCGGAAGAGCCTGATGAGCCACTAGTTCCAGCAGAACCACTTGATCCTGAACTTCCTGATGAACCACTACTTCCTGATGATCCACTTGTACCACTTGATCCTGATGAACCGCTTGATCCTGATGAACCGCTTGATCCTGATGAACCACTTGAACCTGAAGTACCTGATGAACCTGAAGTACCACGAGTACCACTACTTCCTGATGTACCTGATGAGCCACTAGTTCCAGCAGATCCTGATGATCCACTTGATCCTGAAGAGCCTGATGTACCGGCAGATCCTGATGAACCTGAAGAACCTGATGAGCCACTTGATCCACTTGTACCTGATGAGCCTGAAGTTCCAGCAGATCCTGAACTACCTGATGAACCGGAAGATCCACTTGATCCTGATGTTCCTGAACTTCCTGATGAGCCGCTTGATCCAGATGAGCCACTTGTTCCAGCAGATCCCGAAGATCCGCTTGATCCAGATGATCCTGAAGATCCACTTGTACCAGCAGATCCTGAAGATCCACTACTTCCCGATGAACCACTTGATCCTGATGTTCCTGATGAACCACTTGATCCTGATGTTCCTGATGAACCACTTGTTCCAGCAGATCCTGATGAACCACTTGTTCCAGCAGATCCTGATGAACCACTTGTTCCAGCAGATCCTGATGAACCTGACGTTCCGGAAGATCCACTTGTACCGGATGATCCCGAACTACCAGAAGTTCCAGCACTACCTGATGAACCACTTGATCCTGATGATCCACTACTTCCAGAAGATCCTGATGTACCCGAAGATCCACTTGATCCTGATGTTCCAGCAGATCCCGAGGAGCCTGAACTACCACTTGAACCTGAGCTACCTGATGTTCCACTTGATCCTGAGCTACCTGATGTTCCACTTGATCCTGAGCTACCTGATGTTCCAGCAGATCCTGATGAGCCACTTGATCCACTTGATCCTGAAGTTCCGGCAGATCCTGAAGATCCACTTGATCCAGAAGAACCACTTGAACCAGAAGATCCTGATGTACCTGATGAGCCTGAAGTACCACGAGTACCTGATGATCCTGATGTACCTGATGAGCCACTTGTTCCAGCAGATCCTGATGAGCCGCTTGAACCGGAAGAACCTGATGAGCCACTTGTTCCAGCAGATCCGCTTGAACCGGATGATCCTGATGAACCAGAAGATCCACTAGATCCTGATGAACCACTACTACCCGATGAGCCACTTGTTCCAGCAGAGCCTGATGTTCCGGCTGATCCTGAAGACCCACTTGTACCACTTGATCCTGATGACCCGCTTGTTCCTGCAGATCCGCTTGATCCCGAAGTACCTGATGAACCACTACTTCCTGAAGAACCACTTGATCCTGATGTTCCTGAACTACCTGAAGAACCACTTGTTCCAGCAGATCCTGATGTACCTGATGAGCCTGAAGTACCACGAGTACCTGATGATCCTGATGTACCTGATGAGCCACTTGTTCCAGCAGATCCTGATGAGCCGCTTGAACCGGAAGAACCTGAAGATCCACTTGTTCCAGCAGAACCGGATGAACCACTTGATCCTGAGCTACCTGAAGATCCACTTGTTCCAGCAGAACCGGATGAACCACTTGATCCTGATGAACCACTTGTTCCAGCAGAACCACTTGATCCTGAGCTACCACTTGAGCCTGAACTACCAGATGTACCTGAAGAACCACTTGATCCAGATGATCCACTTGTTCCAGCAGAACCGGATGATCCACTAGTTCCCGAAGATCCACTTGATCCGGATGTACCTGAAGATCCAGAAGATCCACTTGTTCCAGCAGATCCTGATGAGCCACTTGAGCCTGAACTTCCACTAGATCCTGATGTTCCAGCAGAACCACTACTTCCTGATGATCCTGAAGACCCAGAAGAGCCGCTTGTTCCAGCAGATCCTGATGTACCACTACTACCTGAGCTACCTGATGATCCAGATGTACCAGCAGATCCAGAAGATCCACTACTTCCTGAACTTCCACTTGATCCGGATGTTCCAGAAGATCCTGAAGTACCACGAGTACCAGATGAGCCACTTGTTCCGCTTGATCCACTTGTTCCAGCAGACCCTGAACTACCACTTGATCCTGATGAACCTGATGTTCCAGCAGAACCCGATGTTCCAGCAGAACCACTTGATCCTGATGATCCGCTTGTACCACTTGATCCGCTTGTACCACTTGATCCCGAACTACCTGATGATCCACTTGATCCTGATGATCCACTTGATCCTGATGATCCACTTGATCCTGATGATCCACTTGTTCCAGCAGATCCTGAACTACCACTTGTTCCGGCAGATCCTGAAGAACCAGATGATCCGGAAGATCCACTTGATCCTGATGAGCCACTTGTTCCAGCACTACCGGACGTACCAGCAGATCCTGAGCTACCACTTGATCCAGAAGAGCCTGAAGATCCACTTGTACCACTTGATCCTGATGTACCTGATGAGCCTGAAGTACCACGAGTACCTGATGATCCTGAAGATCCCGATGAACCTGATGTTCCAGCAGAGCCACTTGATCCTGATGATCCACTTGATCCTGAACTTCCTGATGTACCAGCAGATCCAGAAGATCCACTTGAGCCTGAGCTACCACTTGAGCCGCTTGTTCCAGCAGACCCACTAGATCCTGACGATCCACTACTACCTGAACTACCTGATGTTCCAGCAGACCCAGATGATCCACTACTACCTGAACTTCCGCTTGTTCCAGCAGATCCTGAGCTACCCGAAGAACCACTTGATCCTGAGCTACCTGAAGTACCAGCAGACCCCGATGAACCACTTGATCCCGAAGAACCACTTGTTCCAGCTGACCCCGAACTACCTGATGTACCAGCAGATCCTGAAGTTCCAGAAGATCCAGAAGATCCTGAACTACCACTTGATCCTGAACTGCCTGATGTGCCTGATGATCCACTTGATCCTGAAGATCCTGATGAACCACTTGTTCCAGAAGATCCAGATGTACCACGAGTACCTGATGATCCTGATGTTCCACTTGATCCCGAAGAACCACTTGTTCCAGCTGACCCCGAACTACCTGATGTACCAGCAGATCCTGATGAGCCACTTGTTCCAGATGAACCACTTGATCCTGAGCTACCACTTGTTCCTGAAGATCCTGATGAGCCTGAGCTACCGCTAGTTCCTGAAGAACCACTTGATCCTGATGTTCCAGCAGAACCGGAAGATCCGGATGTCCCAGAAGTACCAGAAGATCCACTAGATCCGGATGTCCCAGAAGTACCAGAAGATCCACTAGATCCAGATGATCCTGATGTTCCACTAGATCCAGATGAACCACTTGATCCTGAAGATCCACTTGATCCAGATGTTCCACTTGATCCAGATGTCCCGCTTGATCCAGATGATCCTGATGTTCCACTAGATCCAGATGAACCACTTGATCCAGATGTACCACTAGATCCAGATGTCCCGCTTGATCCGGAAGATCCTGAGGAACCACTTGATCCTGACGACCCACTTGTTCCAGCAGATCCTGATGATCCACTTGATCCTGAGCTACCACTACTTCCTGATGTACCAGATGATCCACTTGATCCTGAAGATCCTGAAGATCCACTTGAGCCAGATGTACCTGATGTGCCAGATGAACCACTTGTTCCAGCAGATCCACTTGAGCCTGAAGATCCACTACTTCCTGAACTTCCACTTGATCCGGATGTTCCAGAAGATCCTGAAGTACCACGAGTACCAGATGAGCCACTTGTGCCGGATGAACCGCTTGATCCAGATGAGCCACTTGATCCTGAGCTACCACTTGTTCCAGCAGATCCTGATGAACCTGAGCTACCACTTGTTCCAGCAGAACCGGACGTTCCTGATGAGCCACTGGATCCACTTGTTCCAGCAGATCCACTTGATCCTGATGTGCCTGAACTACCACTTGATCCTGATGATCCACTTGATCCTGAACTACCTGATGTTCCAGCAGAGCCGGATGAACCACTTGATCCTGAGCTACCACTACTTCCTGATGTACCGGAAGACCCACTAGAGCCTGATGTACCAGCAGATCCTGATGTACCAGCAGATCCTGAAGATCCACTTGATCCTGAAGAGCCGGATGAACCACTTGTTCCAGCAGATCCTGATGATCCACTCGAACCGGAAGATCCGCTAGATCCTGAGCTACCCGATGTTCCAGCAGATCCCGAAGATCCGCTTGTTCCAGCAGAGCCTGAACTTCCTGATGTACCACTAGATCCTGAAGATCCTGATGTACCAGCAGATCCTGATGTACCAGCAGATCCTGATGAGCCACTACTACCTGAACTTCCTGATGAGCCGCTTGATCCAGATGAGCCACTTGTTCCAGCAGATCCCGAAGATCCACTTGAACCAGAAGATCCTGATGTACCTGATGAGCCTGAAGTACCACGAGTACCTGATGATCCTGATGTACCTGATGAGCCACTTGTACCAGCAGAACCTGAAGAGCCACTTGAGCCTGAACTTCCTGATGAGCCACTTGAGCCACTTGATCCTGATGTACCAGCAGAACCCGAAGATCCACTACTTCCTGAAGACCCGGACGAGCCACTTGTACCAGCAGATCCTGATGATCCTGAGCTACCTGAACTTCCACTTGTACCAGCAGATCCTGATGATCCACTACTTCCTGAACTACCGGATGTACCTGAAGAACCACTTGTACCTGCAGATCCTGAACTACCCGATGAACCACTTGTGCCTGCAGATCCGGATGTACCAGAAGATCCTGATGAGCCGCTTGTTCCTGCAGAGCCGGATGAGCCACTTGTTCCAGCAGATCCTGAAGATCCTGATGTTCCACTAGTTCCAGCAGATCCTGATGATCCAGAAGATCCACTAGATCCTGAAGAACCTGAACTTCCACTTGAACCGGATGTACCAGAAGATCCACTTGAACCGGATGTACCTGCAGATCCAGATGAACCTGAACTTCCACTACTTCCTGATGAACCACTTGTTCCAGCAGACCCAGATGAACCGCTTGATCCTGAACTACCTGAAGATCCTGATGTTCCAGCAGATCCCGAACTACCAGATGTTCCTGATGAGCCGCTTGTTCCAGCAGATCCTGATGATCCACTACTTCCCGAACTACCACTTGATCCTGATGAGCCGCTGGTTCCAGATGTACCAGCAGATCCAGATGAACCTGAACTTCCACTTGTACCGGATGTTCCACTTGATCCAGAAGATCCACTTGATCCAGAAGATCCACTTGATCCACTTGATCCAGATGTACCACTAGATCCAGATGTTCCAGATGAACCATTAGCACCGGAAGAACCACTTGATCCGGAAGATCCAGATGTCCCGCTTGATCCGGAAGATCCTGAGGAACCACTTGATCCGGAAGATCCAGATGTCCCGCTTGATCCGGAAGATCCTGAGGAACCGCTTGATCCGGAAGATCCGGACGTTCCACTTGAACCATTAGCACCGGATGTTCCACTTGATCCAGAAGATCCTGATGAACCAGATGTTCCACTTGATCCAGAAGATCCTGATGAACCAGATGTTCCACTTGAACCAGATGTACCGGAAGATCCACTAGAACCAGATGATCCAGCAGAACCGGATGTTCCTGATGTTCCAGCAGAACCGGAAGATCCACTAGATCCTGAGCTACCGGATGAACCACTTGTGCCAGATGTACCAGCAGAACCGGAAGAGCCTGATGATCCGGATGTTCCAGCAGAACCGGAAGATCCAGAAGACCCACTTGTTCCAGCAGAACCGGAAGATCCACTAGATCCACTTGATCCAGATGTTCCAGATGAACCACTTGATCCAGCAGATCCAGATGTTCCTGATGAACCGGAAGATCCAGAAGATCCACTTGATCCGGATGAACCACTTGATCCAGCAGATCCAGATGTTCCTGATGAACCATTAGCACCAGATGTACCAGATGATCCACTAGAACCAGATGATCCACTTGATCCAGCAGAACCGGATGTACCACTTGATCCAGATGATCCAGATGTACCACTAGATCCAGATGATCCGGAAGATCCTGATGTTCCACTTGATCCGGAAGATCCTGATGTTCCACTTGATCCGGAAGATCCTGATGTTCCACTTGATCCAGCAGAACCAGAAGATCCACTAGATCCGGACGAACCACTTGAACCAGATGATCCGGAAGATCCTGATGTTCCACTTGATCCTGATGATCCTGATGATCCACTTGATCCAGATGTTCCGGAAGAACCACTTGAACCAGATGATCCGGAAGATCCTGATGTTCCTGATGAACCATTAGCACCAGATGTACCAGAAGATCCACTAGATCCGGACGAACCACTTGAACCAGATGATCCGGAAGATCCTGATGTTCCACTTGATCCGGAAGATCCTGATGTTCCACTTGATCCAGCAGAACCGGAAGATCCACTTGATCCGGAAGATCCTGATGTTCCACTTGATCCAGCAGAACCGGAAGATCCACTAGATCCAGAAGATCCTGATGTTCCACTTGATCCGGAAGAACCACTAGATCCAGAAGATCCAGATGAGCCACTTGTTCCAGCAGAACCGGAAGATCCACTAGATCCAGAAGTACCGGATGAACCATTAGCACCTGATGTACCGGAAGATCCATCAATACCATTAACTCCACTTAAACCTGATGATCCAGATGTTCCAGTTGAACCCGAAGATCCGGAAGAACCACTTGTTCCTCTAGTACCGGAAGTTCCAGATGAACCGGAAGATCCGCTACTTCCACTTGAACCTGATGATCCGGATGAACCGGATGTTCCACTAGTACCAGAAGTTCCAGAAGATCCAGCAGATCCAGCAGATCCTGATGTTCCACTTGATCCAGAAGATCCTGATGAACCAGATGTTCCACTTGAACCAGATGTTCCACTTGAACCGGATGATCCACTAGATCCTGATGTACCAGCAGAACCTGATGTACCAGATGAACCTGAACTTCCACTTGAACCGGATGAACCTGAAGATCCTGATGATCCTGATGATCCACTAGATCCAGAAGATCCTGATGAACCACTTGTTCCACTTGAGCCGGATGTTCCACTTGAGCCGGATGTTCCACTCGATCCTGAACTACCTGAAGTACCAGCAGATCCTGAAGATCCACTCGATCCGGAAGAACCACTTGTTCCAGAAGAGCCCGATGATCCACTACTTCCACTTGTTCCGGCAGATCCTGAGCTACCTGAACTACCACTTGAACCGGATGAACCTGAAGATCCTGATGTTCCTGATGATCCTGATGATCCACTTGATCCTGAAGATCCTGATGAACCACTTGTTCCAGCAGATCCTGATGATCCACTTGTTCCAGCAGATCCTGATGACCCACTCGATCCTGATGATCCACTAGTTCCTGATGATCCACTAGTTCCTGAAGATCCACTAGTTCCTGAAGATCCACTCGATCCTGATGAACCACTAGTTCCTGAAGATCCACTTGAGCCTGAACTTCCACTTGTCCCAGCAGATCCTGAAGAACCGCTTGTACCGGCAGAACCACTGCTTCCTGATGTTCCAGCAGATCCTGAAGATCCTGATGTTCCAGCAGATCCACTTGATCCTGATGAACCTGATGAGCCACTTGTTCCGGCAGATCCGGATGAGCCTGATGTTCCAGCAGAACCTGATGAACCTGATGAACCTGATGAACCTGATGAACCACTAGAGCCTGAAGTACCAGCAGAGCCTGAAGTACCAGCAGAGCCAGATGATCCACTTGTTCCAGCAGATCCGCTTGATCCTGATGATCCACTTGTTCCAGCAGATCCGCTTGATCCTGAAGATCCTGATGATCCACTTGTTCCGGAAGAGCCGGATGTTCCACTTGATCCTGAAGATCCTGAACTACCGGATGAACCAGATGTTCCAGCAGATCCTGAAGATCCACTTGTTCCAGCAGATCCTGATGATCCACTTGTTCCAGCAGAACCACTCGATCCAGAAGAGCCTGAGCTACCACTTGATCCTGATGTTCCAGCAGAACCAGATGACCCACTTGATCCTGAACTACCCGAAGTACCAGCAGAACCACTTGTTCCTGATGATCCGCTTGTTCCAGCAGATCCTGATGATCCACTTGTTCCACTTGATCCGGATGTACCAGCAGATCCTGATGATCCACTTGTTCCAGCAGATCCTGAAGAGCCTGATGTTCCGGCAGATCCACTTGAGCCTGAACTACCGGATGAACCAGATGTACCAGCAGATCCTGAAGATCCTGATGTTCCTGAACTACCACTTGATCCTGATGTACCACTTGATCCTGAACTTCCGGATGATCCACTTGAACCTGATGTTCCAGCAGATCCTGAGGAACCACTTGTTCCAGCAGATCCCGAAGATCCACTTGATCCTGATGAACCTGAACTACCTGATGATCCGCTTGTACCTGAACTACCGGATGAACCACTTGTACCAGAAGATCCACTAGAACCTGAGCTACCGGATGATCCACTTGTACCACTTGAACCTGATGATCCACTAGATCCGCTTGACCCTGATGTACCTGAAGAACCACTTGATCCTGAACTACCGGATGTACCCGAAGATCCGGAACTACCTGATGTACCTGATGAGCCACTTGTACCTGAACTACCACTTGAACCGGATGAGCCACTTGATCCTGATGATCCACTTGAACCACTAGAACCTGAACTACCACTTGATCCGCTTGATCCGCTTGATCCGCTTGATCCGCTTGATCCAGAAGATCCACTTGTACCACTCGATCCTGAACTACCACTTGATCCTGATGAACCTGAACTACCTGATGATCCGCTTGTACCTGAACTACCGGATGAACCACTTGTACCAGAAGATCCACTCGTGCCAGAAGATCCACTCGTGCCAGATGAACCAGATGAACCGCTTGTGCCTGAACTACCGCTTGATCCACTAGATCCAGATGTTCCTGAAGATCCACTAGATCCTGATGATCCTGAACTACCGCTTGTACCTGAACTACCACTAGATCCTGATGAACCTGATGAACCACTTGTACCACTCGATCCTGAAGAACCACTTGATCCACTAGATCCTGATGAGCCACTTGTTCCGGCAGATCCGGATGAGCCTGATGAACCGCTTGATCCTGAAGAACCACTTGTTCCACTTGATCCTGAAGTTCCTGAAGTTCCACTTGAGCCACTAGTACCACTTGATCCTGATGTTCCGCTTGATCCTGAAGTTCCTGACGTACCACTTGAACCACTAGTTCCTGAAGAACCACTTGTTCCTGATGTACCACTTGATCCGGAAGAACCAGATGATCCTGAAGTTCCTGAAGAACCGCTAGTTCCGCTTGAACCTGAAGTACCAGATGAACCATTAGCACCTGATGTACCGGAAGATCCATCAATACCATTAACTCCACTTAAACCTGATGATCCAGATGTTCCAGCAGACCCCGATGATCCTGATGATCCACTAGTTCCTGATGTCCCTGAACTACCACTTGATCCTGATGATCCAGACGAACCTGACGAACCTGACGTTCCGGTAGATCCGGATGATCCACTAGATCCTGATGATCCACTAGTTCCTGATGTTCCAGCAGATCCACTTGATCCCGAAGTGCCGGATGTACCAGCAGATCCACTAGATCCAGCAGATCCACTACTTCCTGAACTACCACTTGTTCCGGAAGATCCACTTGATCCTGAAGATCCTGATGTACCAGCCGAACCAGATGTTCCACTTGATCCAGATGTTCCAGATGAACCAGATGTTCCAGATGAACCAGCAGATCCAGATGATCCAGATGATCCACTACTTCCTGATGATCCGCTTGTTCCAGAAGAACCACTTGATCCGGATGAACCACTAGACCCTGATGATCCACTTGTTCCAGAAGATCCACTTGATCCAGATGAACCACTTGTACCAGAAGATCCACTTGATCCAGATGAACCACTTGTACCAGCAGATCCTGAAGTACCAGCAGATCCTGATGTTCCAGCAGATCCTGAACTACCACTTGTTCCAGCAGATCCAGATGAACCTGAACTACCGCTTGTTCCACTTGATCCGGACGAACCACTCGATCCAGATGTACCGGATGATCCACTTGATCCTGAAGATCCTGAAGTTCCACTTGATCCGGACGAACCACTCGATCCTGAAGATCCGGACGAACCACTTGTTCCAGATGTTCCAGCAGATCCTGATGATCCACTAGATCCAGATGTTCCAGCAGATCCTGATGTTCCAGCAGATCCTGATGAACCACTTGTTCCAGCAGAACCTGAGCTACCTGATGTACCAGCAGAGCCTGAACTTCCACTTGATCCGGATGAACCACTTGTTCCTGAACTACCTGATGAACCACTTGTTCCAGCAGAGCCTGACGAACCAGAAGTTCCGGCACTACCGGATGTTCCAGCAGAACCACTTGATCCTGATGATCCACTACTTCCTGAACTACCTGATGAGCCTGATGTACCAGCAGAGCCGGAAGATCCGCTTGATCCAGATGAGCCACTTGTTCCAGATGAGCCTGATGTACCAGCAGATCCTGAACTTCCACTTGAACCACTAGATCCTGAAGTACCACTTGATCCTGAGCTACCGGAAGATCCACTTGACCCAGAAGATCCACTTGATCCTGAACTACCACTTGTTCCAGCAGATCCGGAAGAACCACTTGTTCCAGCAGATCCTGAAGATCCTGATGTTCCACTTGAGCCACTTGTTCCCGAAGATCCTGATGTTCCTGAAGATCCACTAGATCCTGATGTTCCACTTGAACCACTAGATCCTGATGTTCCCGAAGATCCTGATGTTCCTGAAGATCCTGAAGTACCACTTGAACCGCTAGATCCCGAAGATCCTGATGTTCCACTTGTTCCTGAAGATCCTGATGTTCCACTTGAACCACTAGATCCTGAAGATCCTGATGTTCCTGAAGAACCACTACTTCCTGAAGATCCACTTGTTCCAGC
>Ga0255124_1000579_pt1 | contig 11764 bp, 3 predicted proteins | sample Law_Cont_RepB_8d_FD_188564 | JGI IMG/M metagenome (GOLD analysis project Ga0255124, IMG submission 188564) | Freshwater microbial communities from St. Lawrence River, New York, United States - Law_Cont_RepB_8d | ecosystem: Environmental > Aquatic > Freshwater > River | place: USA: New York... | reverse complement strand
TGGATTTGACACGGCTGTGTATAGCGGTGCGGTAACCGACTACAGGATCTCCTTCAACTCCACCTCGGGTGTGATTGTCATCACCGACCTTCGTCCTGGTAGCCCGGATGGTACCGACTCCATCAGCAGTTTTGAAGCCATTTCCTTCACAACCGGCGCATCGGTTCTGTCAATTGTCGGAACCGGTGCCACCATTGCTTCCGGGCTTGCAGAGAATACTTCCGGCGTGCTTATTCTCGGGAACCACGCGCTGGAAAACGTAACCATCAACCGGGCAGTGGTTGTGGCGGGCGCTCTCGACGCTTCTACCGGCGCGCCTGTTGCCGTGGGATCTTTCTCCATCAGTTCCGGTGCTGGCATCCTTCCCGGTACAGCCAATGCGGTTGCGTCCGTGGTCAACGTCGCGTCTGGCGCGCTGGCTCAGGACGGGGCGACCTTGACTGCGACTGGCGGCACCCTGAATCTTGCCACAGGCACTTATGCGGAAACATTGACACTGTCACGCGATGTGAAACTGGCATCGAGTGCAGCTTCTCTGAGCGCAATTGTGTTGTCTGGTGCGAAGCTTGTTACTGGCGGATCGGGTGTTACTTCTCCCTTGGTGACGGTCCAAGCGGGTAGCCGCATTGGCGATGGCTTGTCGCTGGCATCGTCCGGTGGAAACGTCACGGTCGTGGCGGGTACGTATGCCGAGGATATTTCATTCGCCGGGAATGCCGTACTTGCAACTTCTGGTGGTCAGGTGACCATCTCCGGCGCCACGGCCACACCGCTTGCTTTGACTGGTGCGTCGAGCCTCACGGTATCGGGTTCGGTCGCGGTAACGACTTCATTGAAGAGTACCCCGCAGGTGCAAGTAGGCGGCACATCCACACTGGTTCTAGATGGCAATCAGGCCCTTACCGGTTCAAATTTGACTGTCGCCAGCGGTGCCACACTGACTGCTACTGCTGGAACAACCAGCACCCAGCCCATCGCATTGACCGGTGGCACTATTGCCGCAGCAGCTTCTGGAACGGTGATTTTTTCCGGTGCCGTCAGTCTGGGCGCCACCAATACCGTGTTGACAGCACCAGCAGGAAGCACCCTGATTGTGAAAGGGCCAGTTTCCACATCAGGAGGTTCGTTCACCAAGGTTGGCGCCGGTACCATAATTGTGGACTCGGAAGCCCCGACGCCAACACTGGCTGCTCCCGCTGTTTTGAATGGTGCAACTAACGTTTCGCCGATTGCGTTCACGCTGAATTTCGCAAATGCCTCGTCTGGCAATCCTGACTCTGTAACAGGATTGGCCCTGACAGATCTGGTTGTCTCAGGTGGGGTTGCCAGCAACCTTGTAGGCAGCGGCGCATCGTATACCTTTGACGTAACTCCATCGGGTCAAGGGTCTGTCATTGTTAGCTTACCGGCCGGTCAGGTGCAGGATGCTGCCCTATTTGACAACACTGCCTCTAATACCGTTATTGTGGCTTTCGATTCCATCGCTCCCACGGCCGTCACGGTTACTTCGCCACCAACCATCAACGTCGCCCTTCAGTCAACGTCGACAGCCACCATTGTGGTTGATTACGCGGACAGTGGTACCGGCATTAATGCGGCCACTTACGCGTCAGGCAATATCGTGGTGACCAATGGCATGACTTCCGCTACGGTGACTGGTTTCACACGGAATGCCAATAGGGTCACCTACACCATTGCGGCGCCATCCGGAACGTGGGGTGCCTCCACGCAAGGCACCTACACCATTTCCAGCGCCATCAATCAGGTTCGCGATCTGGCTGGTAACGCGGTGGTTGCTGGAACATTAGCCACATTCGTTGTCGATACGGTCGCGCCTGTTCCAGTAAGCATTACTCCGTCAAATCCTACCAATGCCAATCCTGTATCGGTAGTACTCACCTTCAGCGAGCCGTTCAGTTTATCAGATACCAGTAAAATTTCCGTTTCTGGCGGTATGGCTGGAATGTTCAGTGTGCTCCCAAGTGCCGGGACGATTTCATTTCCGGTAACCCCATCGGGCGATGGTACCGTCACCATCAACGTCCTTGCGGGCGCGGTGACTGATGCTGCCAGCAATGTTTCCACCGGCCAGGTGTTTACGTTTGTTTCAGACCGCACTGCGCCAACATCCGCTGTTGCGGCGCCAACTGTCAATGCTTCCCAAGCCGCGTCGAATACGACCATTGTCACGGTAACATATTCCGACTCCTTGTCTGGGATTGATCCTGCTTCTGTCAGTAACGCGAATATTGCCGTTAATAATGGTGCCACGGTTACTGGATTCAGCATCGTTGGATCCACCGTGCAGTACACGGTGCAGTCTTCCGGCGCCTCTTGGAGCGCGAGCACTCAGGGTAACTACACAATTGGCTTGGGTACTTCACCCGTTCTCGACCTTGCCGGAAATGCGGTAACAGCACTGTCAGGTTCTTTCCTGGTCCAGACCACGGCGCCTACCGCTACGTTTACATTCGCCACCTCTGGCACAGTAACCAATTCCGTGGAAACGGTCACGCTGACATTCAGCAACCCGGTCACTGGCTTGGCCCTTTCCGATATTGATATTTCAACATCAACGGGAACGTTTGTGCTGGGCAATTTGCTCGGATCAGGTACAACCTACACATTCGAAGCCACCCCGCAGACACAGGGATCAACGGATCTTAAATTGGTGCTGCCGGCGGCATCTGTCATGGATGTGGCAGGTAACGGTAACACGATTTCAGCACTGGCCACCCAGAATTTCTCGCTGAATAGGCCTGTGCCTACTTTGAGTGCCGCCAATGCCACCAATATCAGCCCAATTACCATCACACTGACATTTGGGTCTGTGGTCGATCCGGCTTCGTTCGTTATCAGCCCTACATCTTTCTTGGTATTGACCAACGCCAACTATTCCCCCGGTTCACTTACTCCAGCATCCAGCGCCAGCAGTTTTATATTTGAAGTAGTTCCTGTTTTGCCAGGCCCTGTTGGTGTTCAGTTACTTGCCGGTGGTTTTGCTGACGGAATTCAAACCAACATCGCCAGCGCGACCCTGAATCCTATTTATGATATTGCCGATCCCTTTGTAGTGGGCGGTGTTGTCGCCGCCAATGTCAATGCAACCCAAGCGGCGGCAACGACCACCATCGTCACCGTTACCTATGGGGACAGCCTGTCGGGAATTGATGTTTCCACCTTCGGAATCGACAACATTGCTGTCAGCAATGGGGCTACAGTGACGGGCTTCTCCGCCAATGTTAATGAAGTCACCTACACGATCACGGCTCCAAGCGCGTCATGGGGTGACAGCACTCAGGGAACCTACACTGTTTCATTGGGAACTTTGCCTGTGCGTGATCAGGCAGGGAATCTGGTTACATCACTTTCCGGAAGTTTTGTTGTTGATACCGTTGCGCCAACGGCCTCACTGGCGTTACTGCCCAACCCAGGCGCGGCTAGCAATACCCCGTCGTTTACGGCAACGGTAACGTTTTCGGAATCTGTCGGCAGCTCACTTGTGCTGCTACCCGTTGCCACCAATGCCACCATCGGCGTGGTCACTCCTGGTGCGGGCAACACCTTCTCGTTTCTGGTGACACCACTGAACACGGGAAGTGTTACTATACAGATCCCTTCAGGCGCAGGTGTGGATGCTGTTGGTAATCCTTCAACAGCATCTAATCTTGTTGCCTTTACCGCGGACTTTGTCGCGCCTGTTGGGAGCCTGACGGTTGCTCCGGCCACTGTCAACGCCGCAAATGTTTCGAGCCCAGTCACGTTTTCCGTGCAGTACAACGACATCGGGTCTGGTATCAATGCAACCTCATTGTCCATTGCTGGCGGAATTCTTGTCACACCCCCCGGTGGCGGACCTGCTTTGATTCCAACGGTCTCGTCGATCGCTGGGTCGTTGGTGACCTACTCGCTTGTATTGGGCGCTTCACCCATTCAAGGCACTTACTCCATCGCGCTTGCGGGTGTCGTTGTCGATAATGCCGCCAACCCGACCGCAACCACAACAATCGGCACCTTCTTAGCCGATACTGTGGCACCGACAGCAAGCATCGTCTTTAATACCGGGTCAACTCCCACCAATATCAGCCCATTGCCTTTGACATTGGCCTTTTCGGAGCCTGTCTTCCAGTTTGGAGCTTCAGCGCTTTCAATAACCGGGGCCACACTTGTCGCGGGTAGTTTTGTCCCCAATATAGACGGTAAAACATTCGCATTTTCGGTCGTCCCGTCTTCAGACGAAGCGACAATAACGGTGGCGATTGCTTCGGGCGCCGCAGTCGACGCCGGCAACAATCCATCGGGTGCGGCATCAGCAAGCCGTGTTTATGATATTCTCCCGCCCGTAGTCGGTTCCGCTGTCAGCAGCTTGACGGTGCTTAATATTCTTACCACCCAGACCTCGTTCACGGTCACCGTACCGCTTGATGGCGGACTGGCGGGTATCGATCAGGCTTCTCTTACCGGTTCTCTCTCCGTGCTGCTGGCTTCCAACTCAACGACGGCGGCAAATGCCGTTTTCAACAGTTTCAGCGCCGGTGTTGCCACCTACACAGTTACCCCGATCACATCGTCTTTCCTGGACGGTCCTCTGGGCACCTACAACTTTGTGCTGACCGGAGTCTCTGATCTGGCGGGAAACACTCTTCCGACACAGACGGTCGGATCCATTGTTGCCGACTTTATTGCTCCAACTGGAACCATTACTTACGCTATAGCGTCGCCCACCAATCTGGCACCTTTCGGGGCCACCGTGGTGTTCAGCACTCCGGTTGTTGGTTTTGACCTCACCAAGCTCACATTAACAGGCGCTACCGCGTCTCAATTGTCGCAGGTTGATTCTGTTACTTACAATTTCGTAGTCAACCCAACGGGTACCGGGGCCCGTGTGGTTAGTATTTCCACCAGTATCGCGCAGGGTGCCGTGTCCGATGTGAACGGAAACCCCTTGGTAGGCACGGTTCCAGCCACCATTAGCTACGACACAGTGCTGCCCGTGCCAACCGTGACCTACACGGGTACCGGCACACATTCTTCCAGCACGTCTCTCACATTCCGTGTTACGTTTTCAGAAGCACTGCCAACGGGCGCGTTCACTAGTTCGGGTGTGACTATTGGTAATGGGTCGCTTCAGTCGTTTACGGTGGTTTCAGCGCAGCAGTACGATTTGGTCATCAACCCACTTGTCCAAGGGCTGGTGACCGCAAGGGTTGCCGCAGGTGTGACACGGGACCTTGCCGGGAACCCCAACGAGGCCTCCAATATAGCCTCGGTCACTTACGATACCATTGTTCCCGTTGCCTCGATCGTATTGCCTACCAATGCCGCTGGTACTATTTCTCAATCCCGTTTCGTGGTGACGATCAATACCTCAGAACCCACGCAAATCGCCAATGCCTTGCGGTTTGTTGTTTCCGGAGTATCTGTTTTCAGCCCCCTGACAGCCGTTATTGGCAGCCAGACGCAGTATCAGGCCACGCTTACCGTGATCAATCCAGCTAATCGCGGTCCGATTGTTGTTCAAGCGTTATCTGGATTGTTCACCGATTTCGCAGGCAGCAGCACCGCGTCGGTTACCGCAACTGCCATTTATCAACCCCTTGGGTCGCCAAATGTCCTTTTGGCCGGTGCTAGTAAAGGTCACTTGATAAACGGGCAAAACCTGATTACGACCAAAACGGCACAGGGCATTACCTTCCAGACACCGGTATTTCCAGGCTATACGGGTGGACTGGTGCTCGCCACAGGCGATGTCACGGGCGATGGCGTCTACGACACAATCGTTGCGCCGTCGGCTAACGCTTCCGCCAATATCTTGGTGATTAGTGGCAGCACGGGCGGGATTTTCTCCAGCTTCATTGTGTTCCCGGGGTATCAGGGCGGCATCAATCTTTCAGTAGGCGATATCAATGGAGATGGATCCAACGAGATCATTGCCGCATCCAATGGTTTTGCACCCGGAACTGTCGGTGTTTTCAATGGCAAGGGCACGCGCAACTTCTTTAATTTCTATCCTTATGGCAGTCAATACCTTGGTGCTGTGAGCGTTACAGCCATCGACACCAACGGCGACGGGAAGTACGAAATTGCCACCGGCACCGGTGCGGGTGTCGCGCCTCACGTCAAAGTCTTCAACGACAGAATGCAGACCCTTGCCAGTTTTTACGCTTTTGGCGTTAACTACACCGCAGGCATCAACCTTTCCGCTGGAGACCTGAATAACGATGGCCGGCAGGAACTGATTGTGGCCACCAATGGTGGGGTTCAAGCTACCGTCAAGGTGTTCAATCCGTTGAACCCAGCGCAGGTGAGGCAGACTTCGGTGTTTCCAGGGTTCACCGGGAAGATCGATATCGGTGTTGTTAACTACCGCAACAATGGCCAACTCGCCATTATTGTTGGCGCGGGGCCCGGTGCACAGCCCGCTGTCAGTATTCTGAACGGGCTCAACTTCGCTATTATCGATGCTTACTTTGCCTTCGAAGAATCGTTCCGGGGCGGAGTTTCCGTGGCCTGATCCAGTTACTGGAACTGAATTGCCCGGGAGGATGGAAGTGGTGTATGCTGGCAGCAGTGTTACAAGGAATTCAAGTATGACGCTGTTGCCCCAATCCATCGACCGCCGCGTGCTGCTTCAGGCCGGAGCCTCAGGCTTTTTCGGTTTGAACTTGGTAAGCCTATGTGGGGCTAATAGTTCAGGTTCCAAAAAATCCGTCATTGTTGTCAATCAGACTGGCGCTCCCAGCCATATCGACACGCTCGACCCCAAACCAGAAGCCCCGGTGGAAATACGGGGTTCGTTTGGAACGGTTCAGTCGCGTATTCCCGGCGTTCTCTTCGGCGAGCACCTGCCCATGTTGGCCAGTCGGGCCGATAAATTGGCTGTGGTACGATCGTTCTCGCACAAGGACAACAACCATACGGCAGCCACACACCATCTGATTACCGGTTCCATTCAACCCGGTGTACGGTTCGACAAACCGCTATCTCGCGACGACTGGCCATGTTACGGCGCAGGTGCCTCATATTTTGGTCTGGGTGCCCAAGGCGTTCCTGCCTCTGTAACACTGCCCACTTTTCTTGGAGATGGGCCATTGGTATGGCCCGGTCAGCATGCTGGTTTTCTGGGGCCCAAGTACGATCCATGGCAGATTTCCATGGACCCCAATCGCCGCGATTTTCGTGTCAACAACTTAAGGCTGCCCGATGGCTTGACAGTTGATGCCTTGGCCGATCGTTTGGCACTGCTCCATGCGGTGGATGCTGGCCAGCGCATCTTTGAAAGGTTGCCCGAAACCATCCGGCTCGACGACCAGCAACGCAACGCGGCCAAGGTCTTGGCTGCCGGTGGTGTGGCGCGTGCTTTTGAAATTAACAGCGAACCGGAACGCACACGCGACCGCTACGGCCGTCACATGTTTGGACAGTCGCTGTTGCTGGCAAGGCGTCTGGTTCAGGCAGGTGTGCGCGTGGTTCAAGCCAACATGGGCCCAGTGCAGAACTGGGACAGCCACGGCAATAATTTCAACCGCCTTAAGAACGACCTTTTACCTCCTCTGGACAAGGGTGTGTCAGCTCTGCTTGACGATTTGACATCCAGCGGCATGATCAACGATGTTCTGGTGGTGGTGATGGGCGAATTTGGCCGCACGCCAAAGGTCGATGCCTCAAATTCCGGCCGCGACCACTGGGCAGCATGTTTCAGTGGACTGTTCTTTGGCGGAGGTGTTCGCGGAGGGCAGGTTATTGGCCGGTCCGACAAAACCGCCGCATACCCGCTCACCACCCCTTACTCTCTCGATGATTTGGGAGCCACGGTGTATTCTGTTTTGGGAATCGACCATGAGTCGGAAATGCGCGATCGGCAAAACCGACCTGTGCAGCTCAATCGTGGAGTCCCGATGAATTCACTGTTCACCGGGGCGTAACACCGTCAGTTTTTCAGATGCTTGCTGAAGAATTCAAGCACCAGCGGCCTCAGGTCGCGTTGCTTAGGCTGCAAGTCAAACGTATGCGGGGCACCTGGAATAATCACCAGCTCATGGCGCGTCCCTGCCTTTTTCAAGGCGGCAGCGAATCGTTCAGAATCGGCAACATCTACCGTGGTATCGGCAGTTCCGTGCAGAATCAGCACGGGTGGATCGCCAGCATCGATGTGGTTTAGGGGCGAAAAGGCTCGAAAGGCATCTGGTTTGTTGCTGAAAGTCGCGCCCACGATCGGAACCAACCGCTCGAGCCGCTTGCTGTCGTCCGCCATCGGGCCATACATGTCCACCACGGCTTGCACGCGTGTCGATACCCCTGAGTATGGGCCGACTGGATCCAGTGTTTTATTGTCTCCTGTCAGGCCCACCATGGCTGCCAGATGTCCGCCAGCGGAACCGCCAATCACACCGATGTTTTTGATATCGATATTCAGATCATTGGCGTGAACGCGAAGATACCGAACAGCTAGCTTGCAGTCGTGCAGGTTACCCGGCCATGCGGGTGGTCCGTCCTTGGTTTGCAGCCGGTAGTTGATGCTCAGGCACACGTAACCGGCATTGGCCAGTGTGGTGCCGATATTGATTTCGCGTTTGGCGCCTTTGTCGCCGCTTGTCCAGCCGCCGCCATGAATAATGACAACGGCTGGTCTGGGTTTTGTGGAATCGACAGGGGGCAGATAAAGGTCGCCCTTCTCGGCCCGATCGGTACCCAGATACGGCACATCCTTGCGGATCACCGGAGGAGCGCCATCAACCGGCCATGCGGAAGCGGCGAGCACAATCAAGAACATCCACATGGCATCACCTTTACTGTAATATCAAAGGACTTCGTCAATGACCGGGTTGGTGAGATCGCCGATCTTTTCAATAGAAATTGTGACCGAATCCCCCGCCTTCAAAAACACCGGGGGCTTGCGCGCGGCGCCCACGCCGTGAGGGGTACCCGTGAGGATAACCGTGCCGGGCAGCAATTTGGTGCTTGCGCTCAAAAACGCGATAAGCGTTGGCACATCGAAAATCATGTCGTTGGTGTTCCAGTCCTGCATCACCTGACCGTTCAGGATGGTGCGGATGGAAAGGGCATTAGGATTGGGGATTTCATCGGTGGTGACAATACATGGCCCCAGTGGGCAGAATGTGGCGAAGGTTTTGCCACGGCACCACTGGCCGCCACCACCGTTCATTTGCCAGTCGCGTGCGCTGACATCGTTGGCGCAGGTGTAGCCGAGCACATGCTTGAGCGCGTCTTCTTTTTTGACATTGTGGCAGGTTTTACCGATAACAACGGCCAATTCGCATTCGTAATCGACTTCGTTGCTTTTGAGAGCCGTGGGGAGAACAATCGGGTCGCCCGGGTTCTGAAGTGTTCCATGGTTTTTGAAGAACAGTACGGGGTTTTCTGGAACTGGTTTGCCGCCTTCTTCCGCATGCTTGCGGTAGTTCAGTCCAATGCACATGATGTCGCGCGGTTCCAGAGGTGCCAGAATCTTGGCGACTGTCACGGTTTCACCGCTATCTCGGTGGGCGCCCAGTAGTTCGCCTTCCAGACGAGTAACCTTGCCCTGTGCGTGCTGCACACCGTAACCCGTTGTTCCGCTGGCATCCTGATACCGAATGATTTTCATGGTTGCGTCCCGTTCTGGCTTCTCTTCGGCCACAGTAGCCGATGCCACTAGCATACGAGACTGGAACCGTTTGTTGACCCTTCTATTGTCTTGGGGTTAGAATCAGACCAGACCCTCCCCCCGGTTGTTCGCCGGAGATGCCTCTTGTGATTGCAATCCTAGCCCTTTGCCTCGCTCAAGCACCCGACGCTGGTTTTCTGAAGACTTATTGCCTTACTTGCCACTCCGAAGCGGAAAAAAAAGGCGAATTTAGCCTTGAACCGTTGCTGACGGCCGACCCCACAGGCAGGCATGCCCGGTTGTGGCGCAAGGTGGCTGAGGCCATCGATACGGCCGAAATGCCTCCGAAGGAGGCGAAGCAACCGGCAAAAGCAGACCTGCTTGCGTTCCGCAAAGCGGTAACCGTGCGCTTGGATGCCATGGCGCGCGCTTCTGCTGGCGACCCCGGGCAGGTGGTTTTGAGGCGCCTCAACAATGCCGAATACACCTACACTATTCGCGATCTGACAGGGGTTCCACTCGACCCTGTGCGCCAGTTTCCCGCCGATAACGCTGCCGGAGAGGGCTTCACCAATACCGGCGACGCCATGGCCATGTCGCCAGCGTTGTTGGGAAAATACCTCGATGCAGCTAAAGATATTTCCCGTCATGCAGTGCTGCTGCCCGATGGAATCGCCTTTTCCCCCCACGTGTCGCAACGAGACTGGACCGAAGAAAAGCTCGCCGCTATCCGCGCACTCTACTCCAAATACACCACCACTGTGGGTGGTACAGCGGTGAATTTGCAGGGCATTCAGTTCGACACCAATGCCGGGGGCAGGTTGCCGCTCGAGGCCTACATTGCAGCCACGCTTGCCCAGCGCAAGGAATTGGAATCCGGTGCGAAGTCGATCGCGCAGGTGGCTGCCGAGCGCAATCTCAACGCTAAATATCTGGGTACTCTTTGGAAAGCATTGACAGCCAAAGAGTCTTCGTTGGTTCTCGATCAGGTGCGCGCCCGCTGGCAGAAAGCCGGCCCAGCCGATGCCGCTGCTGTTGCCAGCGTCGTTACCCCGTGGCAGCAATCGCTGTGGCGGTTCACCACGGTTGGCCATATCGGCAAACGCGATGGCCCCAAGGCTTGGCAGGTGCCTGTTATTCCGCTCACAAACCGGCAGGAGTTCCGCCTCAAGCTCACGCCGCCTGCCGATGGTAGCGACTTGGTGCTTTACCTGACCGCTTCTGATGCCGGGGATGGCGATGCGCACGATCTGGTGGCATGGGAGAATCCACGTTTCGTGGCACCCGGAAGAGCTGATCTTTCTCTCCGGGAAGTGCGAGAAGCATCGCGCGCGCTCGCATCGAGGCGCGCGGTGGTGGCGCAAACCGCTCAGGCCTGCCTGAAGGCAGCGGCTCAAGCTCCCGCCAACCCCGATGCCAAGGCAATCGACGCTCTGGCCCGAACCAATTCAGTGCCCCCCGATCTTCTTGCCGCATGGTTTGAAGTTCTGGGAATTGGCGGCGGCCCAGCCAAAGTGGATGGCCACATGACCCAAAAGTCGGCCAACTCTCAGAATTACGATTTTATCAAGGGATGGGTGGGGGCCGACGCCCTGAGTGTGGTTGCTAATTCGTCAAACACCACTGTTCGTGTTCCCGGGACCATGAAAGGCCACGGCGTGGCGGTTCACCCTGCTCCAACTCGCCGTGTCGTTATTAGTTGGCAAAGCCCGATCGCTGATACAGTGAAGGCTGAAGCCTTAGTACGCCATGCCCATCCCGAATGTGGTAATGGTGTGACATGGACTCTGGAAGTACGCCGGGGCACAACACGCCAGCGTTTGGCTACTGGGATAGCCCATGGCGCCAACGATGTCAAAATCGGTCCGTTCGCTGGTATTGAAGTTCAGGCAGGCGACTTGGTCTCGATGATCATCGGGCCTCGCGATGGCAATCATTCCTGCGACTTGACAGCCGTAGATCTGTCGATCTTAGGCTCGAACCCTAGCCGCGCTTGGGATCTTGCCAAGGACGTTTCTCCCGATATTCTCGCCGGCAATCCTCACGCCGACCGCCAAGGCAACGCCGCGGTGTGGCACTTTCACAGCGAGTCCGACAATGGTGGTGGTGCGGGCCCGGTCATTCCTGCCGGTTCCTTGCTGGCACGATGGCGTGCAG
>Ga0255124_1000570_pt1 | contig 11912 bp, 9 predicted proteins | sample Law_Cont_RepB_8d_FD_188564 | JGI IMG/M metagenome (GOLD analysis project Ga0255124, IMG submission 188564) | Freshwater microbial communities from St. Lawrence River, New York, United States - Law_Cont_RepB_8d | ecosystem: Environmental > Aquatic > Freshwater > River | place: USA: New York... | reverse complement strand
CAATGGTTTGCCATGCCGCAACCGCTGAACCAGCTCTTCTTGGCGTGTGGTGCCAACCCGACAGGGGACGCACTGCCCGCACGACTCGTCACGGAAAAACGCGGCGATGCGCCCTAGCGTATCGCCAAGATCGACTGTGTCATCGAACACCATCACCACGCCCGAGCCCAGTGTGGCACCTATCGCGCGGGTTCCCTCGAAGGTGAGCGGCACATCCAGTTGGCCGGGGCCGACAAACGCGCCCGCTGCTCCACCCAGCAACACCGCTTGAATGGGCCGACCATGCGGAACCCCGCCGGCCTGCTCGATCAGTTGCCTCAGGCTGATGCCAAAGACATATTCATAAACCCCCGGCCTGGCGACATGGCCCGAAACACAGAACAGCTTCCGGCCTTTCGATCCCTGCGTGCCCAAACCGCCAATTGTCGTGCCACCTTCCCGCAATATCAGCGGGATGTTGACCAGGGTTTCCACATTGTTGATCACTGTGGGCTTATTGAAGAGCCCGTGCTGCACAGGGAAAGGTGGCTTGTTGCGTGGTTCGCCACGCAGCCCCTCTATGGAGTTGAAAAGGGCGGTTTCCTCGCCACAAATATAGGCCCCCGCGCCGCGCCGAATCTCGATGTGGAAGCTATTTTCACTTCCCAGTATTCGCTCACCCAAAAGTTTGGCTTTGTGGGCGCTGTCAATCGCGCATTGCATCCGCCTAATCGCCAAGGGGTACTCACCGCGGATGTAGAGGAAACCTTTTTTCGCGCCCACAGCCACACCAGCGATGGTCATCCCTTCCACCAAGGCGAATGGGTCACCTTCCATCACCACCCGGTCTTTGAAAGTACCAGGCTCCGACTCGTCCGCGTTGCAAACCACATAGCGTGTGGAGTCAGTAGCCTTGGCAACGGCGTCCCATTTGCGCCCGGTGGGGAAGGCGGCCCCGCCGCGTCCCACCATGCCCGAGGCTGTCACCTCACTGATCGTCTTCTCCCCGCCCAATTCAATGGCACGCTTCAGTGCAATGTAGCCACCAGTGGCCCGGTAATCGTCCAAGCTGGCAGGATCACATTGGCCCACCCGTGCCAACAGGGCCAGATTGGCTTTTGGGTCGCCTCCTTGTGGCACCGCACTTTGTAGCCAATCGGTGCCCTCATCGGGAAAAGTGTCTGGCTGAAGGGCATTGCCAACAGTTCCAACCGTGGCATGGCCCAAGGCGCAACCTTGAGCCACCTTGCCCGACCGCAGCACCAAAGCGGCAGGCGCGCGCTCACACAGGCCCAAGCACGGGCTTGGGTGCACCTCGACCGTCTTGGACCCGCTGTGCTGTTGGTTCAGTTGTTGCAGTAATTCCAGCCCACCTTTGTGCCGGCAGGCGATGTCATCGCACACATGCACATGGGTAAGCGCACCACCCTCTTGAGTGAACAGGTGGTAAAAAGTGGCCACCCCGTGCACCTCGGCCGGTGGGATGGTCAGCCGGTTGGAGAGGTAAGCGAGCGCTCCTGGGGGGAGCCAGCCAAAACGGTCTTGCACGCCGTGCAAAGTGGGCAGGAGCAAATGGCGTTGGGCCCGGGCCTCGTTGCCACCTAGCAAAGCGATACGCCCTTCCTTGCCAAGATCGCGCTTGCCACCCGACCATGCAGAAACTGGTGCGCCCAAAACCGCGTCCACCGCCTCACGCTCGGCGGCGGTAGGCTCGGGACCATTCACCTTGATATCCATGAAAAAATCCTTGTCAGGCTTTTTGTGGCGTGGCCAGTTTTTCAACCCGAATGGAGCAGGCCTTGAATTCGGCGGTGCCCGAACGCGGGTCGGTGGCGTCGATGGTGAGGATGTTAGTGTTGACCGAATCCTGGAAATGGAAGGTCATGAAAGCGAGCCCGGGGCGCAGGCTGTTGGTCAGTCGCACCGGAGCTTCAATCGCCCCGCGCGCTGAAACCACTCGTACCAGCTCGCCATCGCCCAGGTTCAGTCGTGTAGCATCCTCTGCGCACAGGTCGATAGTCTCGCCACGCCGCAGGGGCGATTCGAACGCATCGGTCTGCACACCTGTGTTGTAATCGTCGAGCCTTCTGCCCGTGGTCAGCCGTAGCGGGAACTCAGGGCTGAGCGGCTCGACAGGAGGCGAGTGTTTCACCACCTGAAACGCCACAGGGGGCCCGTTGAGTGGCTCTTCCCACAGCCGGCTGTGCAAAAACATCTCCCCCGGGTGCGATTCGTCATAGCATGGCCACTGCAGCCCGTTCGCCTTTTCCAGACGTTGGTAACTCATGCCCGCATGGGGCGGGCTGAGTGAGCGCAGTTCATTCCACACCTTTTCAGCGTTGTATTCTCCCCAATCATGCCCCATGACACGGGCAAGGTCGAACAAGATCTCTGCATCGTCCCGGGCCTCGCCGGGGGGATTCAGGGCCCTGCGCACAAGCTGAACCCGTCGCTCGCTGTTGGTCACGGTGCCATCGCTCTCGCACCAACCCGCGGCGGCGGGCAATACCACATGGGCTAGCTCTGCGGTGGGGGTGAGAGTGAGATCCTGTACCGCCAAAAAATCTAGGCTTCGCAATACCTTTTCCGCATGGCTGCGGTCGGCTTCCGATTGCAGCGGATTTTCACCCAAAATTAGCAGGGCTGTCAGTTCCTTCCGGCCCATCGCCTCCAGCATGCCGGTCAGGTTCAAACCGCGCTTGGGTGGCAGCTTGGTGTTCCAGGCCTTTTCAAACTTCAGCCGGTTCGCCTCCACCTCCACATGCTGAAAGCCGGGGAAGCGGTCGGGCAGGGCGCCCATGTCTCCGCCGCCCTGCACATTGTTCTGCCCTCGCAACGGATTCAAGCCGCTGGCGTAACGGCCGACATGCCCAGTGAGCAGGGCAAGGTTGATCAACGACGACACATTGTCGACGCCGTTATGGTGCTCGGTAATACCAAGTGTCCAGCAGATCATCGCCCGCTTGGCGGTGGCGAATGACTTTGCCATGTCGTGGATGATTGCGCCAGGAACCCCGCTCAGCCTTTCGGCCTCGGCCAGCGTGAAAGGTTCAACCGATTGTTTGTAAGCGTCGAAGGCGGTGGTCGCGTGGCGGATGAATTTTTCGTTCTGCCAACCCTGCGCGATAATTTCGCGGCCCATGGCATTGGCCACCACGATGTCGGTGCCGACATCCAAGCCTACCCAAGTGTCGGCCCAACGAGCCGAACTGGTTCGACGGGGATCGACCGAGAACAGCTTGGCCCCGTTGTGCACACCCTTCAGCAGGTGATGGAAGAAAATGGGGTGCGTCTCACGGGCGTTGGAACCCCACAAAAGAATGACATCCGTCTCTTCAATCTCGGTGTAACTGTTGGTACCGCCACCCATGCCAAAAACTGTCGCCAGACCGACGACGCTTGGCGCGTGTCAGGTCCGGTTACAACTGTCGATGTTGTTGCTGCCCATCACCTGCCTACAGAATTTTTGAGCTATAAAATTCATCTCGTTAGTGCTTTTAGAGCAACTGAAGATGCCAAAAGCCTTGTCGCCATGCTGCGCCCGGTTGGCCTTCAGGGCGGTGGATATACGCCCCAGCGCCTCTTCCCAGGTTGCCTCGCGGAATCCGGTTTGCTCGCGAATCAGTGGCTGTGTCAACCGTGGCCGACCCGGACGGGATTTCTTATTGATCATGTTTCACCTTAGGGGGGCCACTAAAAACGCTGTTTCAGGTAACTTCTGGCATTCTCTTCAATTATAATCGGCAAAACCCGGCTTTCCAAACAGCATTTGTGCGGCCCAAAGAACCAGGACAATACGCCACAAGTCCATGCCAGATTGTAAGATAGGCCACAAGGTCGATTTCGAATGGAAGGGGTTACACATGGTTGGATTTGCGGAAAACCCGCAATCTGGACCCGACTTGGCCCGCATGTCGGTGGTTCGTTTGGCCCAAATGGGCGCTTCACACACCTCTTGCACCGACTTGGTTGCCGTTGAGGCCCCGCTGGAAATTCGCCTGCATGGTCGGCCTGCTGCGGTATTGATGCGCACTCCGGGTGGGTTTGCCCAAGACCGGGAACTCATACTTGGCTTCCTTTTTTGCGAAGGGGTCATCACCCAACCGGGCCAGGTGCTCGACATCGAACAGGTTGCCGATCTTCCTCCAGATGCCATGGAGGGCACAGTGGTCGATTTGCGCCTCGATACCCCCTCCCGGGGACGAGGGATCGACCGCTTTTTTTACAGCACCTCCAGTTGCGGGGCCTGTGGCAAACGGTCTATCCAGTCATTGGCGGTGGGTGGTGGAACCCATTTGGGTGGGGGCAAGGTTGCACCAGCTCTCATCTTCGAAATACTTGCTGATGCCCGAAACCAGCAAACCCTGTTCAGCCAAACCGGTGGCGTTCATGCCTCGGGGCTTTATTCGGCCGCCGGTGTCTTGGTGGCCTTGCGTGAAGATGTTGGCCGCCACAATGCGCTCGACAAGGTCATAGGCGCGAGCCTTCTTGCTGGTATATTGCCACTAAGTGGCCATCTTTTGGCTATTTCTGGCCGGGTGGGCTACGAGATCATCCAAAAGGCAGCCATGGCGGCAATCCCGATCATTGCCGCCGTGGGTGCCCCCACGAGCTTGGCAATAAAGCTGGCAGAAGAGCACGGCATCACGCTGATTGGTTTTGCCAGAAACGGTGGCATGAATGTGTACAGTCACCCCGATAGGGTTGGCTGATATTTTGGCCCCTGCCTAAAAAGCTGCAATACAATTTTCGGCCCGGTGGTTGGGTCTTTTTGGCCAAGCACCGGGCTACGCCTGCGTTCCTACTTCGCTGCCCCGGTCACTTTGCGAATGTAGTCTGCCTCGGCCTGACGATAAGGCTTGCCATTGGTGCGAAGGATGTCGTGAAACCAGACCGGCGGCTCGGCCTTGTAGGGCTTTTGCCATGAGTCCCAAGGGTAATTGGTTTGCGATTTGCCCTCGATGAATCCCCAATTATAAGCGCCAACCCCTTGCTCCTTCATGTAGCCAAGCATCGGGTCGAAGTTGCTACCCTGAGGCCTGGCCATGTATTCGGTGCACAAAATCGGCCGGTTGTAGCGCCGCAAATTATCCACACACTTGCGCGAGCGGTCCAACGGGTCGTAGCTGTGGTAAGAGATCACATCCGAATGGTCGATCTGCACTCGCTCGGTGGGTGAAAGCTTGCCATCCTCCGGCCATTGGCCAATCCACACGCCAGAGGTGATCGGCTGTGTGGGGTCGCATTCTTGCGCCCATCGCATCGACTTTGCCAGCAGCTCCAGAGTGCGGTCCACCTTGCGGGCCGGTTCTTGTTTCAGCCAGTTTTTGCCGTAGCTGTTGTCGTTTTGGTTGTCAGGCTCGTTCCACACATCCCACCCGTCCACACGCGGATCATTCTTGAACCGGCCAATCACATCGCGGGTGTACTTTTCCAAAACGGTGTGGCGTTTGCTGTCGATCAGATCACGCGCTCCAGGCGACTGCACCCACCCCGAATTGTGCACCCCGGGTTTTGGGTCGCGCTGTTTTCCCAAAACAGGGTTAGGGTCCCAGCAACTGTCAAACAGCACAAACAGCACCCCAATTTTGTGCTTGGCGGCAATCACCAGGAACTTGTCCACCCGCTCCAAAAAGCCGGCAGGGTCTTGCTCATGGGGCAGGTGGTGCAAAAATACCCGCATGCTGTTGAAACCCAAGTCTTGCGCCCAGCCCAGTTCCCGGTCAATCGTTGCCGGGTCAAAGGTCTCGGCCTGCCACATTTCCAATTGGTTGATGGCGTTGTTGGGCAGGTAATTCGCGCCCGAAACCCAACCACGGTTTTTCCACCATTCCTGGGCTTTTTCAGCCGTCCATCGATCCCTTGCCGAAAGTGGAGACAAAGCGAAATGCATGAGCAAAAGGGCCGCAAAAAACTGGCGCATGGTTGGTTTTCCAAATGGTGTGGTGGTGTCAACCGAATGGCTGCTGAGCAGGGTTGAAAAAGGGCCGGCCCCGTTTGGGGCCGGCCTGAGCAGGTTAGGCTGGGGCTAACCCCAATATCATTTGCCCGATATGTCGTAGCAGAACAACAGGTCCTGATCGCGCAAATAGAGCTTGCCGTTGGCGATCACGGGGTGGGTCCAGAACTTGCCGCTGGGGCGACGCAGTTTGGTCTCACCACTAATCTTGAACCGGCCCAGCTCCTTGAATTCTTTAGAGTTGGCTTCAACCACTACCAGCGTGCCGGTGTCTTCGCCGTAGCAGAAAAGTGCGCCATCAGCATAGGTGACAGAACCCTTCTCAGGCGACTTGGCCCCGCCGCGGGTCGACCATTTCAGGCTACCGTCTTTCAGGTCCTGGCATATCCAGCCTTTGGCGTCGCTGTGGCCGAAAATGAAGCCTTCCTTCGAAATAACCCCGCCATGGTGGTTGACCACATCACGGTTTGAGAAAACCTTCTCGGCCTTTTGCCCGCTCGCATCACCCGAAATGCGGATCAGGTCGCAACCGGCGCCATATCCCGAGGTGGCATACACCAGATCCTTGTCCACAATCACCGGTGTGGGGATAACAGCCACCTTGTAACGGTCTTTGCAATCATATTTCCACAACAGCTTGCCGCTGTCGGTTGCAACGCCCACCACATTGCTGCCGGTGAGCACCACATACTGGTCTACCCCGGCAAGGTTTGCCTTAACCACGCTGGAATAGCCGGCCGCATCCTTCAAGTCGGTCGAGCGCCAGATAACCTCGCCAGTCTTGCGGTTCAGGCAGGCCAGGCTACCCTTGTCGCCACCAGGAACGCACACCAGCTTGTCGCCATCCACCAGCGGTGATTCGCTGAAGCCCCAGCCGCTCATCAGCTTGCCGCCAAAATCCTTCTCGTAATTCTTGGTCCATACCACCGAACCGTTCGAGGCCTTCAGGCAGAAAACATCGCCCCGAATGCCTAAAACGTAAATGTGTCCATCCTCGGTCACAGAGGGGTTGGCGCGAGGGCCACCACCCCAGTTCGAATCGGACCCGTTGTCTTCGTATTCGTTGCCCACCTTCACCCGCCACTCTTCCTTGCCGGTGGCCTCATCCAGACAAAGAACTTCGTCGATGTGCTTTTGGCCAGCACCACCACGCCTTTTACCCTTGGGCTCTTCCTTTTTTTCAGAAGATTCGTCTTTGGGCGCTTCCTTGGGTGCCTCAATGGTTCCCCCAGCCAGATAAACCTTTCCCTTGTAGATCGAGGGGCCAGAATACCCAACCCCAGCGTTCTTGATCTCCCAAACAACCTTGGGGGCCTTGCCATCAAAGGCCTTTAGCAGGCCCGTTTCCGACGATTGATCATTGCGGCTCGGGCCGCGCCACTGGGGCCAATCTTCCGCAAAAATTGGCAAAGCCAGGCAGGCAGCGCAAAGGGCGAGGGCCAGGCAGCTACGCATAGGACAAACCTCAAAAAATTATGGGGCATAAATTCAAGCGATTCAGTCAACTAATCTACTGTACCCGAACTCCCTTGACCACTAGGGGCTAATTGCCCGGCCCTGGTTAGCCGTAAGATGAAGAAGCTGAGGATATTCTCACCATTTGGCCGACATCACCTGCAAAATTCCGGTAGTCTGGGCGCTAATGCTGATAAATCTGCGAGGTTCGGAAATGAATATGCGTCCTTGGGCTGTTTTTTTATCTGTGATCGGACTTTGGGTACCGGGCGGAATCGCCTTGGCTCAAAACAATTCCAAACCCGGCGTTGAGGCATCTGCAATCACCATGGCTAAACAGGCACGGCCCTTGCCGGTCATTTTTGACACCGACATAGGCAACGACTGCGACGATACCTTGGCCCTAGCCATGCTCCACAGCCTAGCCAGCCGCGGCGAGGTCGATCTGCTCGCTGTCACCATCACCAAAGACAATCCCAAAGCCGCCCAATATGTCAGCGCCCTGAACAACTTCTACGGCCGGCCCTCCATTCCCATTGGGGTGGTAATAAATGGCAAAACGCCGGCTGTTGGAAAATTTTTGCCTCTCGTCGACAAACTGGAAAATGGCAAGCCACTTTATCCTGTCCCGCCCTCGTGGGGCCAGGGTGCCCCATTGCCCGACGCTGTCACTTTGTTGCGCCAAACCTTGGCCGCGGCAAAAAATGGTTCCGTGTCGGTGGTGCAGGTTGGTTTTTCCACCAATCTGGCCCGCCTGCTTGAAAGCCCGCCAGATTCAATCAGCCCCCTGTCCGGTGTCAATCTGGTGAAGGCCAAGGTCAGCGAAATGTCTATCATGGCGGGTGCTTTCCAGAAAATAGATGGCAAAATTCACAAGGAATACAATGTGGTCGAGGATATTCCTTCTGCCCAAAAACTCGTAAGCCTGTGGCCAACCCCCATCTACTGGAGCGGCTTTGAGGTGGGTTTGGCCGTCACCTACCCGCCCGAAAGCATCCTCAAAGACTTCTCCTATGCCCCGAGCCATTTGGTTGCCCAGTCTTACATTGTGTACGAGCCCCCACCCCACGCCCGTCCCTGTTGGGATCTGACCAGCGCCCTGTTCGTTGCCCGCCGCGATCGCGGTTATTTTGGCCTTTCCAAGCCGGGCCAAGTGGTTGTGAAGGATGATGGTGAGACGGTCTTCACCGAGGGAGCCAACGGTCGCGATCGCTACCTGACAACAACCCCCGAGCAGGCGGCTCGCACACGTGAGGCTTTTAGCCACCTGTGCAGCGAACCTCCAGCCTCATTCAAGGCCAACTCTCCCACCGGAAAATAACCATGTCCCAGCCTGCGCAGCCCAAACGGAAAATTGTTACCGTTGTCGGTTCAATTAATCTGGATTTGGTGGTCCAAACCCGCTTTTTGCCCAAGCCGGGCCAAACTATCCTCGGCACCACCCTCGAGCGCATCCCGGGTGGCAAGGGAGCGAACCAAGCTGTTGCCGCCTCACGCTTGGGCTCGGTGGTCCGCATGATTGGCCGTTTGGGCGATGATGCCGCTTCGCAGATTTTGCGCCAGCAGCTGGAAGCTAACGGCGTCGACACAGGCGACATTCCCGAAACCCACGGCGTCACCAGTGGCACCGCCATCATTGTTGTTGAAGAAACCGGCCAAAACACCATCATTGTGGTGCCAGGGGCCAACGCCCAGCTTACCTGCGAGGATATCCGCATGGCAGAGCGTGGCATCGCCACCTCCGATCTCCTCCTAGTTCAACTGGAAACTCCACAAGAGACTATCGCCTCTGCCTTGCGGGTCGCGCGCGAGAACAAAGTGTTCAGCGTCCTCAACGCGGCTCCCATGCCCGAAAACATCGAAATAGAACTCAGTCTGGCCGATCTCTTGTGCGTCAATGAGACCGAAGCCGTACACCTCGTTGGTTTTCCAATCCATTCAGCTGAAGACGCCCTGCGCGCCGCCAAAGAACTCCGCTGCAAAGGTGCGTTGCGGATAGTCATCACCCTGGGTGCCATGGGCGCGGTTGGTTTGGATGTCGATGGCCAGTCCCACCACGCTCCGGCCTTTCCGGTCAAGGCGGTCGATGCCACCGCCGCAGGGGACGCTTTCGTGGCGGCCCTCGGACTGGCACTGGTGCAAGGGGCCACTCTGCCCGAGGCAATGAAGCAGGGCAATGCCGCCGGCGCGGTGACCGCCAGTCGGCCGGGAGCCCAGCCGTCGCTGCCCACCCTGGAAGAACTGGAAAAAATGCTGGCAGGCGCCTGACGAAAGTATTGGAGTTTACATGGATCTTCTTACGCGTAGAAAAACCCTCGGTTGGGCCGTTGGTGCCTCCGGCTTGTCGTTGCTTTCACTGCTGCCCGGCTGCGGCTCCAAGACAAAACCGCCCAAGGTGCGCACAGGCATACCCCGCATCGCCTTGGTGATGAAATCGCTGGCAAACGAGTTTTTCAGCACCATGGCCGATGGGGCAAAAAAACACCAAGCTGCCAATCCAACTAAATACGAACTGATTATCAACGGCATCCAAGACGAACGCGACATCACCCGTCAGTCCAACCTTGTGGCCGAGATGGTCGCTCAAGATGTCGATGCCATCGTCATCGCCCCGGCAGACTCCAAGGCGCTTGCCACGCCACTCAAACGCGCAAGCGATGCGGGCATCAAAATTGTCAACATCGACAACAAGCTCGATATCGAGGTGCTCGACAAATTGAAATTGAAAATCCCCTTCGTCGGGCCAGACAACCTGGCTGGCGCCCGCAAGGTGGGTGAATTCCTCGCTGCAAAATTGCCAGCCGGAGCCGAGGTCGCCATCCTCGAGGGGGTCGTCACCTCCTTCAACAGCCAGCAACGCCGCGATGGCTTTGGCAAAGCCATATTTGCCTCCAGGTTAAAGGTGGTTGCCAAACAATCCGGCCAGTGGGAAACCGCTATTGCAAACCAAGTGGCAGCCTCCATCCTCACTGCCAATCCCGACCTGAAAGCCTTTTTTTGCTGCAACGACAACATGGCCCTGGGTGCTCTGGCAGCGGTGAAGGCGGCAGGCAAAGCGGGCAAGGTTCAAATAGCCGGCTTTGATAACATCAGCGCGGTCCAAGCAGCTATCAAGGCTGGCGATATCCTCGCCACCGCCGACCAGCACGGCGATCAACTGGCAGTCTTTGGCATCGAAACCGCACTCGCACTTCTGGAAGACAAAATTGGCGAAAGCGATAAAGAGACTCCCGTTGATCTGATCACCATCGGGAAACTTAAATGATGCGGCCCGAAAAATCCGCCATCAGCGGTTTTTCCTTGGGCCAAGTGGGTGGTTTGTTGTTGGTGCTGGCCCTACTGGTCATCGGCTTCGGCACCTTGCAGCCACGCTTTTTTTCCACCCAAACTCTGGCACTGGTGGGCAATCAGGTTCCTGATCTGGCAGTCCTTGCCTGTGGCATGACCCTAGTCATGATCGCCGGCGGCATCGACCTTTCAGTCGGATCCGTAGTGGGCTTGTCAACCGCTGTCCTGGGCTGGGCCCTAGCTGCAGGGCATTGGCCTGTTTGGCTCGCTGTGCCTGCGGCCCTCACAGTTGGGTTAAGTTGCGGGTTGCTCAATGGCTCGCTCAGCGCCTTGGCGGGCATTCCTTCGTTCATTGTCACCTTGGGCATGCTCGAAGCCGCCCGGGGAGGAGCATACCTCGTCTCAGAGAGCCAAACCCGCTACTTGGGTACCGATCTGGATGCCCTCATCCTGCCACTGCCAGGGTTACACCTCAGTCCATCCACCATCCTCGCGGTATTGGTGATAGTGGCCGGACAGGCACTTCTGGCTTGCACGGCCTTCGGCCGCAGGTTGGTGGCAGTGGGCGAAAACGATCAGGCCGCCTGGCGCATGGGGGTCAATCCAAAAACCACCCGCATTATTGCCTTCGCCCTCTGCGGCTTGCTGGCCGGCCTCGCGGGCCTGTTCCAGGCCGCCCGCCTCGGCTCCGCCGACCCCAACGCCGGCATTGGCATGGAATTGGGCGCCATTGCCGCGGTGGTCATAGGCGGTGCGAGCCCTTCTGGCGGCCGTGGCTCGGTGCTGGGTTCACTACTGGGAGTATTGGTTATTGCTGTTTTGCAAACAGGTCTTGCCCAGGTCGGCGCGGCTGATCCCCTCAAGCGAATCATCACAGGGGCGGTTATCGTTTTGGCGGTTCTTGCCGATGCCTGGAGAAGAAGGCGCTAATCTTGCAAAAGCACCCAAATAAATTGCCTTCTTTTATCAGTTGATCACTTGCTATCATGGCAATTCGTTTAAAAAGTCAGTCAGCCAATTTGAAAATGGAAACGCTGCCATGAAGGCCGGTATCGTCGGGCTACCCAATGTGGGCAAAAGCACCTTGTTCAACGCCCTCACCAGTTCCAAACAGGCTCAGGCGGCCAATTACCCGTTCTGCACCATCGAACCGAACGAGGGTATTGTCCCTGTGCCTGATCCCCGCCTGGCCCGCATCACCAAGTTCATACCCCCGCAAAAAGTCATTCCC
>Ga0255124_1000561_pt1 | contig 12068 bp, 10 predicted proteins | sample Law_Cont_RepB_8d_FD_188564 | JGI IMG/M metagenome (GOLD analysis project Ga0255124, IMG submission 188564) | Freshwater microbial communities from St. Lawrence River, New York, United States - Law_Cont_RepB_8d | ecosystem: Environmental > Aquatic > Freshwater > River | place: USA: New York... | reverse complement strand
GTCGGGTTGCCAGCGGATCACCCAACTTTGCGGCATCAAACACCTGCTCAGCGCTGAATTTTGGATTTTCTGCGGGCTGGTGCAGGCAGGAGCTTTTTTTCCAATCCTCTGCCAGGGCTTCGTGCGCCCGCTTCACAATGCTCTTGTTGCCTGCATAGGCCTCCAGGCAACCCCAGCGCCCGCAGCCGCAGGGGCGGGGCTGGCTCATCTCAATGCGCATATGGCCCAACTCGGCAGCGTAACCGTGGTGCCCGGTTACTATTTTGCCATCGATCACAATCCCCCCGCCAATTCCGGTGCCCAAAGTGAAGAGGACCAGGCTGTCGAGCTTGCCATTGGTCCCAAAATGGGCCTCGCCCAAGGCGGCCGCATTGGCATCGTTTGCCAACTTCACCTGCAATTGCAGGGCCTTGCTCAAAATTTCCGCCAAGGGCAGGCCAGCTAGGCCCGGCAGGTTGGCAGAGGCAATCACCCTGCCATTTTTTGCGTCAACTATGCCGGGCACCCCTACCCCGGCCTGAACTACCGCCAAGCCCTTCGATTCGGCCAAATGAAGGGCTTCTTGGGCCGCTTGCACCGCTGCTTGAATGGTTGGCTCGGGTAAATGACCTTTGCCTTCTGGCAAGCTCACAGATGATTTGGCCAAAATGGAACCATTTGGGGCAACCACCCCGGCTTTTACTGCGCTACCGCCAATGTCTATTCCCAAGGCATTCATGGGCCGAACCTCCACCCGACTAGGCCCAAACCTGCTGGTTGGCTTATTGCGGGCATTTAGCCACAAGTCTAGAATACAATGCTGGTGGGCTGCCAAGCCAAAACTGGAATAAATCACTTTTTTGTGACCCATTTTGCCGGACAGGCTGGTTTTAAATCCTATCTGTGCCTTAGTTTGCGTTATTTGCCCCTTGGGGCCACCCGGAAAGGGAAATGGTATGTCGGCGCTGGTGGAGGAAGTGGTCTGCCCTTCTTGCTGGGGAGAATTCGATCCGGCCGATGGGGTCTGGATCTCGCGCCATCCCGGGCTGATGGGTGATGTACGCCTGGGGCCAGATGCCCAAGAACGCTTTCAGCCCTCCCGTTTCGATGCGCGAGGCTTCCCGCTCGATGCAAGGGGGCAGGCATGCTCCGAGGTTGCCTGCCCGCATTGCCACCTGGCATTACCCCGCTATTTTTTAGAGATGCGGCCGCTCTTTGTATCGGTGGTGGGTGCTCCCGCCAGCGGCAAGTCTTATTTTCTGGGTGCCGCTATCCATCAACTGCGGTCGGTTTCTGGTGAACGGTTCAAACTGGGCATGCTCGATGCCGACCCCGAGCGCAACGCCCTCATCCTTGATTACGAGCGCGCGCTCTTCCAGCAGCGCGATCTCGATTCGCCCCTCGATGTGGCAGATCTGATACGCAAGACCCAGTATGGCGCCAACGCCGCGGGCACTTTTGCAGCCGTTCGCCACGGTGGCCTGCTACTGCACCGCCCCAGGCCATTCAGTTACCGCCTCGAAACCAAATCGGGCCACCCCGCGCATATGGAGAAAACGGATGATCCAAACAACCAGAAGGTTAATCGCATCCTTTGTGTCTACGACAATGCGGGTGAATCCTACCTGCCCACTAGGCAAGATCCCCACGCTGAGGAGGTGACAGCCCACCTGGCGCAGGCCCGTTTCATCCTTTTTGTTTTCGACCCTTTGCAAGACAGGAGCTTCCTGAACGAGGTGGAGCAGGTGAAGGGGCCCATGCCTCCCCCCAAACAGATTACCGGCCAGTACGAGGTCCTCGCTGAGGCCGCCCGAAGGGTTCACCAGTTGCGTTCAGGCGACCGTGGTGCCTGGCCCCCGCTCCTGATTCTGGTCTCCAAATGGGACGCTTGGCACCAACTGTTGCCTGGGGTGGACATGTCTGAACCGCTCAGGCAGGGTTCCCGAGCCCCAGTGGCTGGCTTGGATCTCGAACGGATTGAATCCGCATCCGACCAATTGCGAACCTTGCTTTTGCGCCTCTGTCCTAACCTGGTTCAAACCGCCGAGGCCATAGGCCATGAGGTGCGCTATCTTCCCGTCAGCGCGTTGGGCAAAACCCCCGAAACCCGCCCGGGGATGAACAGGCCTGCCGGCCCCAACGGTGAAAAAGGCTTGCCGGTCGAATTCATACGCCCCCGGGATATCCGCCCGACTTGGGTAACAGTGCCCTTTCTCTATGGCATGGCCAGGTTTGTCAGCAAGTTGGTGCCCAAAGCCGAGCGCAAGCTGGAGCCCAAGGAAAAGCAGGTGGCTATTGAGAAATCCAACCCTCCACCTGTTCCATCCATTCAAGAAACCTCACCCAAGCCCAAGCCGCCCGCCAAGGCAACGGTTAAACCCATCGAATTTGATTTCGACCCAGAGGATCTGAAATAAAATTTTCGCCTACCCAACTAGCAAGATACATCCCAGTGAAAGTGAACAGGCCCGGCCATGCATGAACTAGTCCACACCAGCTTGCCCAAGGGGCTTTTTGGCGGAACTGGCTATGTGGTGGCGGCAGCCACGCGCGACATGCCAGAAAGCCTGCGACAGGCCCTCCAAGGCATTAGCAATCTGGAAGACAGTACACCCGGAGTTACCTGGAGTTCGCAATTTATCAACGCGGCTGGAGGAACTTGGCTGGTCCTTTCCCGCCTTCAGCCTGCGTTGGCCGATCACACAGGCCGCAGCAATTACATTGCCCACCATGTGGCCCTGAGTTTCACGCACGACGCTCGAACCGACCCGGCCAGTGTGCTGAAAAACCATAAGTGGATAGCCTCGTGGTCGGGAGAGCCACGCTGGTTGGACCAATCTCCTGTACCGGCTCCTTTGCCCCAAGCCAGTAGTGCCAAGGCTTGGCAGCATTTGGGTTTCGACCCGGGTTGGGCAGGTTATCTGGCCACGGCCCAAGGCACGCCGATTCCAATTCTTTACCCTGAAAGCTTGACCAACCCGCTTCCGCTGGTGTTGGATGCTCTCAGCCTATTGTCTCCATCAGACCGCTGGCAGGTCGCTTTTAATACAAGAGCCAATGGCTTCACCCGGTCACCCGGTTGGTGGTGGGCCCGGACCGACTCTGCCAAGGCGGGAGTGTTCCGCCGTCAGCCAGGGTTGGTCGATCTCACCAGCAATACCCTGGCCCCGGGCGATGAGGCGTTGATTTGGCAATTGCGCGGTAAAAGTCGACCTAACACAATCTCCACCAGTTTGCGAAGCACCCCCAATCGCAGTGCTGTCCGTCTATCCAAACTAGACACTAACGAAGATGCAGTTGAGCCAGCACTGCCTGCCGACAAGTCCAAGCCTTGGCCACTCCTTGCTGCCGCCGCCTTGGTTGGTCTGTTTGGGGGGCTGCTTCCGGCTGGCTTGCTTGCTTTTACAGCAAGCGATCGTGCCAACACCCTCCAGGCCCAAAAGCAAACTGTTGAAGCCAGCAAAGCCGAAGTGGAAAAAAACCTGGCGGATGTCAAAGCCGCAATGCTAGCCCAAGAAAAAGACTGCCAGGATAAAGCCAAAAAACAGATAGCCGATAGCGCCAAAGAAGTGGAAACGATTCGAATTGAATCCGAGCAGGCCTTTGAGCGGTCACGGGTTCTTTCTGCCCTATTGGATTGGAATGGCACAGAGGAGGAATTGAAAAAATCACTCACCGAAAATGCTGGGATCCCACCAGAATCGGCAAAAAAATATGCTGAATCAAAACTGGTAACCCGCATGAAGGGGCAGCCTGTTGGTGCCCGCGAAATGAGGGTGCCGAGAGATTTTGTGGGCCTGAAAGAGGGCCAAATCATCACCTTGGAAAAAGGTATGCAGTCTAACCTGGCAGATGCTGCCGATGTACTCAAAAAGAAAAAACTCATCGAGCAGGCTCTCACCGATCCCAAGGGTGGACCCAAGCTGGTTTATCTCGATAGCAAAGACATTCCTGAGCTGACCAAATTCGTGACCAAGGACAAAAAACCGCTGGACGAAACCCTGCAAGGGTTGGAGAAAAGCGCTAACACCGACCCCCTAGTGATTTCTATCACCCCGGGCGAATGGCGGACTTGGATTAATAATGAACGCACTTTAGCCAAAGGGGATCGGTTTGTGGGTGAAATTGCCTGGTCATCTCTAGTGGGCAAAAATTTAGCCGATTCCACTTGGGTTAGTATTGCCCAGGTACGCAAGTTTTTCTCTTCCATCCGCGGTACCACTGGTCCCAAGGGCCAAAAGATGGAGGCCAAATCCACCAGGCCTTTCAACTTGTTGAGAGATTTTTCCAATTTAATGCGCGACGAAGAATCAAGGCAACAAGCCTTTGCTCTCACATTGGCCGACAAAGAAAAACGCGACAAGCTTCTGACGGCACTGGGAAATTTGGATGCGCGCTTCGATAGTGCGCTTGATGGATTTGTCAACGAGGTTCCACCTCAGCCTGTTTGGCTGTTGCACGATGAGATTCGCAATGCACGTGATTACTTGCGAGTGCTTGATAAAGCCATCCCCAAGGCAGGCGACATCCCACCCGAAGAACGCAAAAAGCTGAGAGAATTGACCGAAAAAATTTACAAGCGTTTGGGCGAATTAGGCGAACATAATCTGGATAACTGGATAATAGATGGCAAAAAAGAGCCTATGAAACCATGAACCAACCCTACCCGAATTCGGTAAACCATCGCCGCCGGCTGATCAGCCGCTGGCCAGGCCGGATTACGGGTGCCTTGGTGGGTCTTACTGCTGGTGTGGGTGTGCTTTTTTGGCTGGCAAAACGGCAATCGGATGAGGTTCACCTATGGGGTCGAGAGGAAATTGAGTGTAAAAAAGCGGTTGCTGGACTCATTGGCAAATTGGATTTGGCTGACAGGGGTGCGGGTTTTGATGCTGAAAAAGCCAAGGCCGCAGGTAAAACGCTGGCCCACAGACAAGATGCCTTGTTGGTGAAGGCTCAACTCGATCGCGGCATTCCCCGCGAAAACCTGCGACTGAAAATACAGGCCGAAGCTGATCTTAAAATTGCCAATCAGCAGAAACAACTGATCAGTATCGATGGCATCACCGAATGGCTGGCATCCCTGGAGCCCAAGAAGGAAGATGTTGGACCGTTGGATGCCAAACTATGGGCCATTCCAGCAAACCTGCCCGCCCCTCGTTTTGTTCTGGTTGCTGTGGATACTGCCTTGGAAGTTCCTGCCAAAGCGGCTGAGGCGGCTGAGGGAAGCGAAGAATTGGCTCTAATGAAAAAAGATCTAGCCAGTCTTCAAATGCTTGAAGGTACTGCCAAAATTCGCGAACAAGCATTGGGCAAGTTGCTGAAAGACAAGGCGTTCCAAAACTCCTTACCCGGTTTTTCCCGTGCCCTGGTCGAGGTGTATGAGGGAATAGCGGGGGGGGATAGTATTTCCAATCTGGCCAAGGCTGAGATGCAATCGCGAGAAGCTGCGCTTGTAACAGCCAACATGGCCACAGCCACCCTACGCAAATTGGGCATGCCAGACGATGCCCTGGCCACCGCCCCTGAAAATCACATCAAAAATCGAATCGAACTAATGCGGGCGGTTGAAGGCGCCTTTCGGGCTGGTGATCGCAATGTGGTTGCGGTTTTCAAGAACGATCCGGCATTTCGCCAAGTGATCGAATTTGCAAAATCGATAAATTCCGAAACCTTTTATCTTAATAAGGTGCGGGCCAGCGACTTGCCTCAACCAAGGCGTATTCAATTGATTGACCTGCTGTTTGCCTGTGAACCTCAAGCACGCTGGCTGACAAAATGGGTGGCTCAAGGCTCACCATTGCCTGGTGATCTTCAACCTAAAAAACCCATGGGAGGCGCCCCATGAGCGAATTCCAATCTGAATGGGTGCGTGAACTGCGATTTCATGTGCGCCGGGCTGATGCGGTAGTGGGCCCCATTGGCCGGGCTGAATTGGAACAAGGGATTTCCTCTGGGAAGTTCCACGAAGAGATGCCGGCCTCTGTCGATATGGGCAGTACTTGGCACCCCTTGCGTGTGCATTTGGGCTTACCCGATCCTGCTCCCACCAATTTGCGCGCTAGCTTGGAAAATGGTTCAGCGCCTGTTGAGCAACTAGAATCCCTCGAACCCATCTCGGCTGTACCTGAACCCAAACCTGGTTTTATCATTCGCCAGTGGGATAAGCTGATTGCGCTATTGGTTGGGTTTGCACAGGGCTTTCTGCCCGTTGCGATTCCGCTGGCTGGAGGTTTCGCCTACTTGGTAGTTGCGCAGGATGCCAAGCGTTCTAAACACCTCAATACTATGGCTAACTTTGCAAACCAGCAAAAAGATGCCATCGAGCCGGGTGATATCGAACGCGCCTTAGACCCGGGAATTTGGCAAGGGTCTTCCAGGCCCTATGTGGCAATTGATGGGTTGGTCGAGGCCCAGCGCAAGGCCCGCGAGCGCATTCAGCCTGAAATGATTCTGAATTTGAAGGCAGCCGACGCCCCACCAGATAAAGCCTATTTGCAGGCACAACGGGCAGCCGGCAAAGAATGGGTGAGAAGTGACCAAGCCGACCTGCTGATAGCCTCAGGCCACCAAATACGCTCAAGTGTCTCTCCAGCCGAGCAGGTGGAAGACCTGAAAAAAGAACCGGGCATAAAATTCATCCACCGCAAGGCTGTTGAAAAATCTGTGCAAAAATCTTGGGATTTGGCACGCAAAAACCAGTTAGACCTGATCGCTGGCCAGAAAAAGAAAATGGCGGAGGGGTCTTTGGCCCTCAGCCGTGTTGTGGGAGCATTGCGTGACCCGGTAGTAAAAAAGCTATATCCCGGCTTGGATGCCCTGTGTGAAAACCCACCCGCTTTGGCCGATTTGCCCGAAGCTCTTGCTCGGGTGATTGCTGCTGGACAGAACCAGCGCATCAACCCATGAATTGTAAGGAGTCTTCATGCCGGAAATCGGGTTGATATATCTCAACATCCATGGCAGGGTGCTTGGCCCTTTGTCTGTGGAGGTTGTTCGCAGCAAGCTCAGTCGTGGCGAATTGCGCCCGGGTACGCGTTGGTCAATCGATCGCTCCGCCTGGCGGGATATGTCACTTCTTCCTTCCATGGTTGTAACCCAAACCAATTCAGCATCGCGTGTGCCATCCCTTCAAGCCGAAAGTCCGCAGGTTCAGCCCCCTGCCGATCTCGATTTGCCTCCACCAATTCCTGCCAAACCGTGGCTTTCTAAAGCAATCGCCACCTCCATGGGGTTACTAGTGGCAGCTTGTGTGCTGGTGATTGGCACGCTTTTTTTGGCCAGACCGGAACTGTTTAGCCGGGTCAAGGAAGCTGAAGCGGTTGCAATAACCGCCGCGGCGGATAATCTTTGGGGGGCAGACAATCCAGCCCCAAAGCCTGAACCCATTCAACAAGACAAAAAAGAGCCAGATAATAAAAACGAAGTCAAAGAGCAAGTAAAACCAAAGCTGGAAAATCCACCCGAAATTCAGCCTAAAGTTGAAAAGCCCGTTCCGGAACTGAAGGTGGAGGATGTGGTCCGCAAGTGTGAGCCATCAGTTGCGGTGCTCAAAAATGCCAAAGGATCAGGATCTGGCTTTTTGATTGACAAAAACCTTGTTGCCACCAACCAACATGTCGTGGGGAATGTGGGTGATCTGGTAATCATTCGGTTCCCCTCGGCAGATGGTCTAAAGGATAAGGAATTCAAAGGCAATGTGGTAAGAACCAATGAGATCCATGATTTGGCCCTTGTTCGAATTCAAAATGCCCCAGGGCCCCAGGGATTGGAGCTGGGCGATGAAAAGAGCCTGCAAAAAGGCCAAGATATTGTGGTGATTGGCAGTCCTGGTTTGGGAGATGCAGGCGTGATTGAAAACGCTGTTCGAAAAGGAACCTACAGCACCACTAAAGAGGTGCCGCCTTTTGGCGAGGTTTTGGAATTGGGGGTTGCCATCAATCCGGGCAATTCAGGGGGGCCCGTATTCGATATGACAGGCAAAGTGGTTGGTGTGGCAGTGGCCAAAGGGGCCATGGTTGAGGCGGTGGGTTTTGCGGTGCCAATAAGCCAATTGCGTGTAATGATGCGCAAACAACGCATCGGTGCCCCATAAATTACGGTGAAATCTAGGGGAATCTGATGTCCGAGGATCGTGATCCCAGACGGGTGGTGGCAGATATCCAGCGCATGCTGGCCGCTGCTGGCGAAGTTGAAAAGGTGCAAGTGCGTCGCCTGGCAGATGAGTACGCTGCTTGGATGGGCCACGCTAGCGAAAGGCTCACCCGCTGTGGCGAATACTTGGCCCAAGGGCGCGGCACCGAGGCCATTTATCTGGCCGAACTCGACCCGTCCCTGCTCACATGGCTGGGTGCCATGTTTTTTCCCGAACGCGACCAATGGGCCCAAGTGACCGAACGCCTTGGCACCACCCTGCCCCGCCCCAATCAAGATGTTCAAGGCATCGTGCGCGGAATCAACGATGCTTATGACCGAGAGCAGGCGCTGGCGGAAGAAAAAAGGGCCTTCCGCCGCATGACCTTGCAAAACTTGCCCCAATCCATTCGCTTGGTCCAAGCAAGGCGTTTGATGGGACTTGATCCCGCCAGCCTGGCCTTGCAAGAGAATGTTCGTGACTTGGAGCGAGACGAACAGCGCCATTTGCTTGAGCGTGCCAGGCGCAGCGCTAGTGCTAGCGAGTTGGCAGAAATCCACAGCACGCTGGCAAACACACCTTGGGTCGAAACTCCGGGTGAGGCACTGCGCCGCGAGGTAGACGGGCTTTATGGCAGGGTGCGCTTCTCCCACTTGCAAAATGAACAATCACGCCTTTCCCGCAAGCTGGCTGAAGCGCATAAACGCAAAGACCTCCCCGAAGTGTTGCGCCTGAGGCCAGAATGGGACAGGCTTTCAAGTGAAATGGGGCTGGCCCCGGGTGACCCCCGTGCCCATAGTGCCCTTCGGGTCCTTGCCTGGGCCGACCGTGAACTGGCCGATACCGAAGAAGACCTGGGCCATGTGAACGCTTTGGACGAGTTGCAATCGGCCATCGCAAGGCAAGCCGAAGAGTCTGAATTGTGGGAACTCTACTACCGCCTTGAAGCTTTCGGCCGCAAGGTGCCACGGGAAGTGGAACAACGCTTTCAAATGCAGGTCGATAAGTTGGATGAACGCCGTCGCCGCCGTGAAATGGTTGTCGTTTCGGTAGTTCTAGGCATTGGTGCGACTGTTTTGGTGGTTTTTCTCGTTTGGCTGGTGGGCCGAAGGGCTGTTTGAAAGGTCTATGAACCATGTACTTCCTGCGGCGGCGCGGCATGAGCACCGGACCTCACCCAGTGGATCAACTGGAGCGTATGCGGTCCAGTGGCCATTTGATGGCACAGGATCAACTTTCGGCCGACAAGCAAGTTTGGGTCTCTGCGGGTGACTTGTTCCCTGCGCTGTTTGGGCCTGTGCCTCCCCCTGTGCCTACCAAGGACGCGGGAAAATCTTCGGCTCCACCTCTGATGCAAACCAATACATCCAGCAAGGTAACCGAATGGTTTTATGTCGACACCGTCACAAGGCAGCGCCAAGGGCCGGTGACCGTGCGGGATTTGGCAACCCTTGCCCACACCCGACAATTCAAAGGCCACAATCTTGTCTGGCAAAAGGGCATGCCCGAATGGATCCGCGCTGACCGTGTGTTGCCAGAAATTTTCCCAAAATCGAGTTTCCATTGGGGAATTGTTGCCTTAATAATCGGTTTGCTTGCTGGAATTGGCCTGGCTGCCTGGCTGCTCTACTTGGCACTGGCCGGGCCTAACAGCCAAACTGTTCCGCCAGAAAAACCTCAGGCGGAAGGGGATTTTGGCCCCAAAGAGGCAAATCCGTAACCTATCTCCAATAACTGCCCTCAGTAAAGAAAGATGTCCCCCCATGCCATTCACTGACAGACGCGATTTTTTTTCTGCTTCGCTAGCGGCCACCACAACTGGAATTACTCTGGCTCAAAAACAACAACCCATACGCGTGGTGGTTTGGGATGAGCGCCAGCCACAGCAAAAGGAAGCCTATGACAATTTCCTGGGCAACCACATTGCCGGTTACCTGCGGCAGCAATCAGGGATTGAGGTCACCTCGGTAAGTCCGGAGGATGATGAGCGCGGCATCTCACCCGCCTACCTTCGAACCTGCGATGTGCTGGTGTGGTGGGGCCATGTGCGTCAGGCTGAAATCACTCCCCAAATGGCCAAGCCAATCATCCAACGCATCAAGGAGGGTTCACTCGCTCTTATTGCCCTGCATTCAGCACATTGGGCGACACCATTTGTCGAGGCCATGTACGAGCGCACCCGGACAGACGTCTTGAAGACGTTAAACCAACAAGGCGCCCCTGTTGAAATCACCTATGTGGACCCGCCCAAACGCTATTCCGTGCCCAAATTTGAAGACCGCCCCACCCCCTTCACGGAAATTCGCAAATCGCCCGATGGTTCAATCAAGGCTAAGGTCTTTCTGCCTTGGTGCTGTTTTCCCGCCTACCGCAACGATGGCAAACCAAGCCAAGTTCGCGTTCTCAAGCCTGAACATCCCATCGTCAGAGGTTTGCCCAAACAGTTCGAATTGCCTCAGACTGAAATGTATTGCGAGACTTTTCATGTACCAGAACCGGATGAGGTTATTTTAGAGGAGCGCTGGGCCACCGGTGAATGGTTCCGTTCGGGTTGTCTGTGGAACATTGGCAAAGGCAAGGTTTTCTACCTGCGACCCGGTCACGAAACTTTTCCCATTTTTAAAAACAATCACATACTACAAATACTGCAGAACGCTGTCCGCTGGCTGGCCCCCAAGGCCGGGTGACAGAAAGTCTTTGATTTATTTGAAGGAAGCGTAAACGCCATGGCCTGTAGCCAGGATTTTATTGAAGGCCGGGATTACACAGTCGAAGACGGCAAATTCGTCTTCACTGCCTACTACCTGCGCAATCGTGGTTACTGCTGCACAAGCGGTTGCCGCAACTGCCCATGGGGCTATCAGCCAAAGGACCAAACGCCCGCAGAGAATCAAGGTGACCGCTAATGGATGAATATGTGTATTTTGGTGGCGAAAATTTGTTGTTTGCTGATTTGGTGGCGCGGTTTGAAACAGCGTTCAACACCATTGAGCAACTGCTTCGCGAGCGTCATCAAGATGACAACCGCATCTCTTTTGTGCAATTGATCGAAATGGAATGGCCCGGCCGCCAAGCGAAAAATAATACCTACCGCGACTTGCGCCGATTTGCCGACTTGCGCAACACGCTAATCCATAACCGTACCGAACGCGATCACGACTTCGCTATACCCACACCCAAAACAGTTTTGCGAATTGAGACAATCTTGCAGGATCTGGGCGAGGTCAAGCTGGCCATCCCGCTGTTCCAGCGTCAGGTGGAAACCCTCCAGACCATCGACACGCTCGAGCAGGTCCTCAACCGCATCAACCAGACCGGCATCACCCAGTTCCCTGTTTACGCCGACGAAACCTTCGCCGGCGTCCTCACCCGCCGCGGCATCCTCAAGTGGCTTTCTTCCGTCGGCCTCAACCACGGCACCGATTGCTCGGGCCTGCGCTCCGTGCCGGTGGGCGTTCTGCTGCAAAGCGAGGAACACCCCGAGAACCACCGCTTCATCCCGCGCAACACACCGCTGATGAAGATGGGCGAGATGATCGATCACCAACCCCGCCTAGAAACCCTGCTCATCACCCAAAACGGCAAACCCACCGAAAAACTCCTCGGCATCGCCAACCGCCTCGACATCCACGCAGCGATTTGAGGGTGAATGGCTCCCCATCCAATACCTTTCAGTAGAAATGCCAAATAGCAGGGTATCCAAACGTCGCGTTATCTACATTTAAAAATGCCAACTCGCGATTTTTAAGCCTATATATTTGTAAAAACCACATTATAATTATTTCCTAATAATTAAAACCTTAATTTGATAGTGCCATTTATACTATTCGGGGGATATGAAAACTCATGAAGGAATTTCTGATTTTGAGTTGCATGGCGTTGTTTTTTGCTTTCCCAAATACATCCTATTCCCAAGCAGTGGCTGGGGCCCCCAATTTAAATATCCTAGGGTCGATTG
>Ga0255124_1000554_pt1 | contig 12147 bp, 10 predicted proteins | sample Law_Cont_RepB_8d_FD_188564 | JGI IMG/M metagenome (GOLD analysis project Ga0255124, IMG submission 188564) | Freshwater microbial communities from St. Lawrence River, New York, United States - Law_Cont_RepB_8d | ecosystem: Environmental > Aquatic > Freshwater > River | place: USA: New York... | reverse complement strand
GGGCACAATTGCAAAGTCTTTTTGGCTGGTTGCCAGGTTGGGGTAAACCCCGCCCCAGCAAGCTCGCCCCACTGATTGTTTGGGGAATGGAGCCTTTGGTATGGGGGTTTGCCTCGTCACTCTGTGCTGCCGTTGGTGTGGCGTTGGCCTTTCCACTAAGGAAGGAAACGAATGAAGTTTAGCTAGGCAGGGATTGAGTAGGATCAACCTCTGATTTGAGGCACCTTCCTATGTTCCTCAAGGCCTGCCGCATGCGCTGCTCATTCTCTACCAAGGCTAGGCGAAGGTACCCTTCGCCAAGTTCCCCGAACGCTCTGCCCGGGCTGACAGCAACTTCCGCCTCTTCGATCAATTTCATTGAAAAATCAATTGAACCCATTTTTTCCCGCCATTCTTTGGGGTATCGGGCCCATACGAACATGGTTGCTTTAGGCGGGATGGTTTCCCAACCCATACGGTTCAAACCCTCCACAAGCACATCCCTGCGTTTTTGATAAATCATGGCTTGGTTTTCTACCAAATCGTCACAATGCCTTAAGGCAACGATCCCCGCGATTTGGATTGCAGCGAAAATTCCATAGTCGTAATAGCCCTTGATGGTCGCCAAGGCCCGAATCATTTCCGGGTTTCCCGCGCAAAAACCTAAGCGCCATCCCGCCATGTTGTAGCCTTTGCTCATGGTGGTGGTCTCTACCCCCACATCCTTCCCGCCAGGCACGCTTAGAAAGCTGGGGGCCTTGTAGCCGTCAAAGCAGACATCCCCGTATGCGAAGTCATGAATGACCATGAAGGAGTGCTTCTTGGCCAAGGCTACCACATCTTTAAAGAAGTCCTGCTCGACAACTGTGGTGGTCGGATTGTGAGGATAATTAAGAATTAGCACTTTTAGCTTTGGATAAAGCTGCTCCGCAACAAGTGATACTTGCGACAAAAATTTTAGCGGGTCGGTGCAGTCCAAGCTGATCACATTGCCAGATGCCAACATCACCGCGTAGACATGAATTGGAAATGACGGGGCCGGGACCACTGCAGTGTCACCCGGGCCAAGGAGAGCCAGGCACATGTGGCTAAAGACTTCCTTGGAACCCAATCCGGCAATCACTTCCGAATCCGGATCCAAATGAACTCCAAATCTTTTCTCGTAGCGAATGGCCACTTCTTTCCTAAGATTCCGCAATCCATTGGCCGTGGAGTAACCATGGTTGCGCTCGTCGCGAACCGCTTCGACCATTTTCTCAATCACTTGGGGGTCGGGAACATCCGAAGGGTTTCCCATCCCAAGGTCAATCACATCAATCCCCTGACGACGCTTTTGATATTTAAGCGCATTTATCTTTGCGAATAAGTAAGGCGGTAACCGTTTAACGCGATCGGCTACTTCGATTTTGAAGGGGTTTTGGGATGTGTTGGGCTCGTTTTGCATTGGGCTTCAATATTCAGAGATTATTAAATCATTCATCCAAGACACCTCGTCTTGGAGTCTCGCCTCAATACAAAAGTCTTGAAGTAAAGCAAGGGCAACAAGGCCACCAAGGTCTTGGTCTTATAAGGTTCGGGAGACGCTATGCCGACTCAAGGTGGCGACGATGATTATCATTCTGGCCTAAGTACCGCCCATGGCCGCGATTGGCCGGGGGTTAGGCAGTTCAATGTGTTTGTTGAAAATAGGGTAGGTGGGTTAGCATTTGTTGTCCGTCACTTCGAAACCACCGATGTGCGCATCGTCTCGATGAGCATTGTTGATACCGCCGACTGCGCGATTATTCGCCTAGTCCTCAATGATGCAGACAGGGCCAGGGAAATTCTCGAGCAGGCAAGCCTTATGTTTGCAGAAAGTGATCTACTGGTTGTGCGAATCCCAGATGTTAATCAGCCGCTACTGCAAATATGCAAGAGTCTTCTAGAGGCTGAGGTTAATATACATTATGCTTACCCAATGCTTGTTGGGCCTAGCGGTAACGCAGCTCTGGCCCTCCATGTTGAGGAACATGAGCAGGCTGCGAAACAATTGCTAAGCAAGGGTTTTGTTTTATATTCCGATCCTGATTTTGAAGGGACAGACTTCTTAAGTTAGCCAGTAAATCTAAGCTGCATTGGCATTTCCACTCATCAAGCCAAGTTCCAAACGAATTAGCTCGCTGACAACCATCCTTGATTTTGGCCGCTGGCTCATTCTTCTGGCTAGCATGCGATCAATGAGTTGCCTAAGGGCTATGGGGACATCCGTGCGCTCTAAGGGGAACGGCTTGGGTGGGTCGCCGTGACGCCGGCGAATGATTTCACGAAGGTCATTGCCTTCCGCCCAAGGGCGATATCCGGTCAAAGATTCATAGAGCACAACTCCCAAAGCAAAAATATCCGCCTCAGGGCCAGAAAATCCATGCGAGGAGCAGGCTTCTGGCGACCAGTAGTCAGCCGAACCAATCAGTAGCCCTTCGCATTCGGGTAAGGGGTCGTCGATAGAGTGCGCGCAACCTAAATCGATAAGCCGGTCCGTTCCGTCTTCACCGCGTAAGATATTTTCCGGATGAACATCTCCATGTGCCAAACCGGTTTGGTGCAATGCTGCTAGGGCTTGAGCTATTTGGCGGGAAAGGGCAACAGCTTCTGTAATGTCCAATGGTCCGTTTTGGTCCATCACGCCCCTAAGTGTTTTTCCATCGACCCAGTCAAGGATCAAATACTGCGGGTTTGATGAGGTTCCATCATGCAGAAGTTTTTGGAAGAAAGGGCATTTGGATTTACGAACCATAGCGTGGGCCCGTGATTCACGGGTTAAAAACAACCTCGCAAAATCGCTAGGGAAACCAGAACTACTTTTGCCTATTTTAAGTGCGTAAAGGGCCCCAGATTCGGAATCCTGAACCTGAATCACTTCGGTGATTGACCCGCCACCTACAGTGCCCAATGGAATTAACGCTTCCAAATCCATCCCGAGTTGCTCCCTCTAAAGAGTAAATGTCTAGAGCCTTCCTCCCTTTCTTTAAAAGGGGGGTAAGTGCAAGTTTGCCCATACGAAGATTCAAAAGGGTGTGGGAAGACCAATAAACCTGCAAAAACTACAAGGATTAGGAATAATCGGAAAAATCCCTCAAGATTCTCTTGACTGCCCGACCGATATAACCCAAGAGGGTTGCCAACGGTTCGGGGGGTATTGGGCCGTTGACTTTTCTGACGGGGGTGCGCTTATGTGGTCCTGCATACGATTTCTAGCGGTTGCCAGTTGCCTCATGTGGTTTGCTGGTTTAAGCCAAGCTCAAACCTTGAATGGGACACCGCTGCTGCTTTCCCGAACGCAATCAAACAACAATTGGTTGGTTGATGTGGCAAAAATTTTCAACATCATGGGTGGGTCTGACACCCAACCCAAGCCTATGCCGTTGGCCCAAGGGGTAAATGCATTGGGTAACCCGTATCAGGGCCCCATTGCGGCTCCCATGAATGTAAGGGGTAGTTCGGGCAAGCTGGCGGACTATTTCTTCACTCCCAAAACCAATCTGATTCAAAACCAAACCGTAGTTGGTAGAAGTAACTTCCCAACTCAGGCCCAACTGCCTGGTCGGATGTACCTGAATAATTTTGGTTACACCAAGTTTTATCGCTAAACCACATTTGTAGCGGATGCTTATTGATATGAATTGGATTTGACGAGAATGCGAAAGCATTCTCGTCTTGTTTTTTAGAGACGCTAAAACGAGGCTTTTGCTCAAGTGGCAAATAGTTGAAGGGGGCCGAAGGGTGAGAGTCCTCATGCCATTGAACTTGAGGAGTGAATGGCGTTGGCTGCTGGCGCTCATTTTGTTTGCCGGTATTCTAAGAATGTGGCATTTGGTCACAACAGAGGTTACTGCTCGGGACAGTATTCACTTCATTCGAATTGCCTGGCAGTTGGAAAATGAACCGTGGAAAGAAGTTCTTTCAAAAGCGACACAGCATCCGGGCTTTCCTTTTGCAACATTGGGAATGAGCCATTTGGTACGCCCAATCCTGGCAAAGGATTTGCCACTCGCTATGCAAGTGTCAGCACAGTTGGTAAGTGTGCTGGCAAGTCTGTTGATAATATTTCCACTTTATGGACTAGCTAGAGCCGTGTTCGCCCCACCTGGTGCGTCCTTGGGTGTGTTGTTGGTTCAGTTTTTACCGGTGACCGCTCGCTTGTTTCCGGATGCCCTCTCAGAGGCAACCTTTTTGTTATTTGCATTCGGTTCAATTTGGTCTTTTGGTTTTGCCATCAATACTGAGCGAAGGTCTTTCTTGGCTATTGCCGGATTCACCGCAGCACTCGCATACTTGACCCGGCCGGAAGGTGGGTTGGTTTTTTTATCCTGTTTGGCGGTTGGTTTTTATCTGCTGTTTATCAAGCGTGTTTGGATTGTAAATCGGGGCGCTGCAGGTGCTATAGGTGGCATGATGCTGCTAGTCCTTGGATTCATGGTTCCCGCTGTTCCCTATGCCGTGACAATAGGACGCCTAACCAGCAAGCCTACCGCCACTAGGATTTTACAAGCGAATCCAGTGGAGGCATCCGCGTCGGTTCAAACTCCGCTATTTAAAGATGGTCCAACAAGTGGCCCCTTGTGGGCAGCTTGGTATGACTTTGAAAAAGATGGCAAACCCGGTTTAGCTTGGGGTATTTGGGCAACAACCGGCATGGTTGTTCGTGGTTTGTTGTTTGCTTTTTGGCTACCAGCTTTTTTGGGTATTTGGAAATTTCGGCATAAATTGATTACGGATCCCGCATGCCTTGTTCAAACCTGTGTGGGTTTAGGGGTTTTTCTTGCCTTAATAAGGGTTGCCTCGAACCTTGGTTATGTTTCCGATCGGCACTTGGTGTTGATAGTGGTTCCATCGCTATTGATTGCTGGTGGGTACATAACTGATTGGGCCTATAAAATTTGGGCCCATCCAAGTCAATTTTCCCTAAATCGTTCCAGGTTAAAGTTGGAGAGATTTTGCTTCGTTTGCCTGGCATTTACAGCTTTTGTGGCAGCCGCAAAGTTGACTTTGGAACCTCTTCATCTCAATCGTGCAGGGTTTAAGGTTGCAGGCCATTGGATCCGGGACAACGGAATGCCAGGAGATGAGGTGATTGATCCATACCAATGGGCGCACTATTATGCTGGCCGTGTGTTTCTGGAAAATTCAAAAATCGCGCAGGTCAGATCCAATCCTCCAGCCCGGTGGGTTGTATTGGAAAAGGGTAAAAGCAAACATGTGCGCTTGAATTTGCCCGAAGAGCAATCGCTGATTTCTCAAGGTGCTGAATTGGTGTTTGAAACCAATGAGAAGCGCCAGTCTAATGATTCAGGCGACAGTAGAAAGTTGGTTGTTTATAGGCTTCCCATTTCTGTGCCAGCTCCGGTTAAATGACCATTCGATTTCTTGGGCCAGAATAACAGGCAGGCCAAGGCAAAAATTGGCGGAATCCCAGCGAGGGTAATGGCCTCCGAATAAGCCCGGCGGGCTGCTTCCTGTTTGGCGATGACCAATGACATTTGTTTTTTTTCAAATTCCGAAACAAGCACTTCTTTCCGCTGTCCTATCCACTGTCCCGCCCCTGCCTGAATGAAGAACAAAAAAATCCAACAGCAAAAACCCATCAGGCCAGTGACTCTACCCGTGTGGGCAGTGGAGATATCCTGAGATTGGGCAAAATAGATCGGGAATAGTCCCATGGACGCCATTCCCAACAGCCAAAGAAGTATTCGCAAGATCCAACCATCCTCTAATTGGGTGCAACCCCAAGCCTGAAGGCACACAACTGCTCCCAAGCCAAATACCACCAACCTGGCTGTTTCGATTCCCATTTTTTTGGATAGATAAAAGGTTAAAGCTCCAGCAAGCATGGCACCAAGGTCGGCCATGAGGTAATACCCCATGGAGAAAAAACTAAGCTTGGCAAGGGTGTAACCTTGCGCTTCTTGCATGTACGGTGGCAGCCAAACGCGCAAGAACTGCCAAGTGGCATTGATTGAGCATACGGTTGCTAGAAGGATCCAAAACTGGCGTCCCTTGATAAAACGCCGAATGAAATGCCAAGTTGATTCCGAACTCACCGATTTAAAGGTGTTTGCGGAAGGCCAGTAATGCTTTTTGGGTAGGGCCAAAAGTATCCAAATGAACGCCCATATTGCACCAAGCATCCCAATGAATTTGAAAGCGAATCGCCATTCGGGCACCAACTTGGTATTTGATAAAAGGTCTGCAAGCGAATTTGTTTTAAGTAGTTCGGTGATCCCACCAGGCAAGGAAAAGGCAAGCAGCAGCAAGGGAGTTAGCATTGCTCCGATGGCGCCCCCGCCATGAAGGATGCCGTTTCCTAAGCTGCGTCTCTCTCGGGAAAGAAGGCATCGGGTGGTAACTAATCCACAGGGCCAGTTGGCCGCTTCAAAAAAACCAAGCAAACAACGACTGGCAAGCAGTTGAGGGTAATTTTCTGAATAACCCGAACCAACTCCAGCGATGGACCAGCCAAGGACGCACAATGGGTAAAGCCAAACTACTGAATAACGATCAGCAGCCCAGCCAAAAAAAAAGGCCCCCAATGCGAAGGAAATTCCAAAGGCCCCTTCCAGGAACCCGTAATTGAAATCGGAGTGATCCCGAGTTGGGGAGGGTGTCGAACTCCAGGAAAAGCTGGCGATTTCAAGGTCTGATTTAATCTGGCTTGCGGCTTGGTTCAGTAAAACCCGGTCCATGTAATTCAACATGGTGGCAAGAAGCAGCAGTAAGCAAATGGCCCAAGGCCAATAGCTAGAGCTGGCCGAACTTGAATCCGAGGCGATTTGCATTTTCATAAAGACTTTAAACCTGCCCCGATCCCCTGAAATTGGCTTGGATTGACCATATTAGGCAGGATTATCCACTTACAAAACAAAAGAAGCAAATCGTCATAAGTCAGGGGGTTCCTTGACGGGCGGGTGCCAGATGGCCATCATGAGGAATGGTTCGAGAGCCTTTAGTTGCCAATAAACACTTGTTTTTGGCGAATTTGGATGGAGCGCAACTTGGAAACCCAGGTTAAGACTGTCGCTTTAAAGACCGATCCTTCGTCATCTGGTCGCCGGTTGCCTAGTGCCAAGGATCGAGCGATTTTGGCGGCACGCATTGCAAGTGACCATAAAGCCAAGGACATTTTGATCCTTGACCTGACTAAACTCACGCCGCTTTATGATTATTTTGTCCTCAGTACCGGGAACAGTCGCCGTCAATTGCGAACTGTGGCTGAAGAAGTCGATGCCGGGCTAAGGGCGGTGGGTGACAAGCGAATCGGTATTGAAGGCTATGAAGCAAGCCAATGGATTTTGCAAGATTATGGTGACGTGGTGGTCCATGTCTTCGAGCCAACAAAAAGGGTTTATTACGAACTCGAAGAGCTTTGGGCTGACGCCGGGCGAGTTGATTGGCAACCCACTGCTAGCTAGATATCTCTATATGTCATTGTGGCGTGAAGCGTTGTCGATGCTTTTGGCTGAATTCAAATGAAACTTATTCAGAAAATCCGCGACCGCATGGCAAAGGCAGCGGATACATTGGGTTATTCAGCACTGGATGTTGCAGCCTCCGTGCGTCCCTGCAATGACCCAACCCATGGCCACTACCAGGCCAACGCAGCGATGGCTTTGGGGAAGAAATTGGGGCGTCCGCCACGGGAGATTGCTTCCGAATTGGCCGCAAGTGTCCCTTTGGATGGCTTTTTAGCTGCCCCTGAGATTGCCGGTCCGGGTTTTTTGAACCTTTGTTTAACTGATCAAGCGATTGCCACCGGGCTCGAGGAGATGGCGGCTTCCCCCTGTTTGGGATTGGAAGCTCCGTACCCCAAGCGGAAATTGGTCATTGATTTCAGTGGCCCAAATGTTGCCAAACCGATGCATGTTGGGCATTTGCGTTCGACCATCTTGGGGGACGGCCTTGCCAGATTGTTCAGGACACTTGGCCATGAGGTGATCACCGTCAATCATTTGGGTGACTGGGGCGCTCAATTTGGCATTTTGCTATATGGCTACAAAAACCTATTAAACCGCGAAGCTTTTAATGCTGACCCTGTGAAGGAGCTGTCTCGCTTATATGTTGAGGTCCGCAAGCATTTTGCTGCTGATGATGAAGACGAAGCCGATTCAGTCGATCCGGTGCGGGATGCGTGCCGACTGGAAACTGCCAAGCTCCATCGCCTTGACCCAGAAAATCTGGAGCTGTGGAAGCAGTTCATGCCTTCGTGCCTTGAAGAGATCAGCAAGGCCTACAATCGGTTAGGGGTTAGTTTCGATCATATTAGGGGTGAAAGCTTCTATCAGCCCTATCTGGCAGATGTGGCGGCTCAACTTGAAAGCCTGAAAATCGCAGAGCCCAGTCAGGGGGCCCTTGTGGTTTTATACGGCGAGAAAGAGGCGCCTGCACTTATAAGAAAACGGGACGGCGCTTACACATACGCCACAACCGATCTTGCCGCAGTTAAGCATAGAGCTGAGCACTTTCAGCCGACCGACATTGTTTATGTGGTCGATTCGCGCCAAGCCCAGCATTTTAAACAAGTTTTTGACATAGCCAAGCGTTGGGGAATTACCGGCCCAAAGCTACATCATGTTGCCTTCGGGTCGGTTCTTGGGCCTGATGGCAAACCAATCAAAACGCGCGATGGAAAGGCGTCAACCACCCTCGAGGGGTTGCTAGATGAGGCTGTGAAGTTGGCTGCCAAGTTAAATGCCCCAGAGGCAAACGATTCGGCAGAACTAGCTGTGCCAGTTTTAGAAAGTGAAGAAGTAGCATCCGCAGTTGGGATTGGGGCAGTCAAATACGCTGACCTCAGTCAAAATCGGACCACAGATTACAAATTCAACTGGGACAAAATGATGGCAATGGATGGCAATACAGCCACCTACATGCAATACGCTTTTGCCCGATGCCGCAGTATTCTGCGCAAAGCCGGTCACCTTGAAGGCTCTCCCGAAGCAAAAATTAAGGTTGAAACCCCAGAGGAGCGGTTCTTGGGAGTGATGTTGCTCCGTTACGCCGAGGTACTTGAGGCGACTGCCGAAGACTTTCGGCCCAATATTCTCACCGCCTATTTGTGGGATTTGGCAAAGGCATTTAGCGTGTTCTTTCAAAATTGCCCGGTGTTGAAGGCCCAAGAGGAAGGGGCGCTTCAATCAAGAATTGCGTTGTGCGCCCTAACCTCCAAGGTTTTGAAGGCGGTTTTGGAGGTTTTGGGAATTCGCGTTCTTGAGCGGATGTAAAAGGGGCTTTCCAGATGAATGCCAATCAAGAAAATGAGTTGGGGCCTTTGCGTCGTTTCCTTCGCAAGCGATTGAAGGGCTGGATGCTACGGCACCAGCTTCCCTCCAATTTTTGGATACACATGGTTGGTATTCCCATGGCGGTAGCCGGGATTGTTTGCCTATTCTCGCTTCCGCTGGGGCTGTGGTGGGTTGGAGTGGCAATGTTAGTGTTTGGTTATTTTCTTCAGTGGATTGGCCATTGCTGGGAAGGTAACGATGTAGGGGAGTGGGCGGCAATCAAAAGATTGCTTGGGTTGCCTTACATTGGCATTGCCCCCCGTTGGAATCATGAGAACCCAAATCAGCTTTAATCTGGGGCTTCTGCGAGGTTTTCGCTGATTGTTTTCAAATACAGGCCTCCCAAAATTCCCATACTTCTTAATCGGAATTACCATTTTTTTCGGTAATTTGTGTAAAGCCGGCTCAACCATCACGGCCGGAATACCGATAAATACTTTGGTTAACCAGCCATTCATTTGGTTGGTGGTTTCCAAGTCGGAACTGTTAGCCCCGCCTGGGGGTTGGTAGGGAAGCTTGGCGGACCGGTCCGGATACCCGGGTGATATACCTATCCCGGGAACCCCCCTTTGGGGTGATTGCCATGCGATTGCGCACAGGATTGCCAGCTCTGTTTATGACCTGGATTGCCATGGTCACAGGCTGCAAACAAAATACATTCATTACAGAATTCGACTATGAACATTACAAAAACTTGATGCCTGCGGCTGTATACGAATTGGATCCGCAGGCGACTAACCAGCCCGTTACAGCGCGGGTTGTAAAGCCGCCAACAGTGGTGGACCCAGACCGAAAGCCACGCTACTTGTCTTTGGCAGAGGCCATTGCGGTGGGCTTGGAACAGGGTAATGTGGGCAGCCAAAATAGCGGAAACGCCGGCATCGCCTTCGATAATCTTGTCACCTTTCAAGGCCGCGTCATTGGCGGTTCAGACAATATCAGGGTTTTGCAATTAGATCCCGCGGTGGCGGGTACCAATATTGAAAATGCGCTGGCCCGTTTTGATGCGGTCTGGACATCCAGCATGAACTGGCAGAACACGGACCGCCCTATCGGTACCGCACTCGATAGTTTTCAAGCCTCCGGATCCGGCTTGAGTGCCATTCGCCAGTCGGATGCAAACTTTAGCACCGGTATTTTGAAGCCATTAGCCTCCGGTGGTGTTGCAGGTATCACCTTCAAGACCGATTATCAGTACACAAACCTACCGGCGAGGGTGAATCCGTTTTACAGGCCAACTTTTCAACTGCAGTTTGAGCAGCCCTTGCTGCGTGACTTTGGTACTGAAATCAACCAACTGCGGGCATCTGGGCCGAATAGCCAGATCAGCCCCGGTGTTTTAAATGCCACATTTGCCCAAGACGGTATTCTGATCACCCGTCTGCGCTATGACCAATCACGCGCTGAACTTGAACGCGTGGTGGGTTACTTGTTGTTAAATGTTGAGACTGCATATTGGAATCTATACGGATCCTATTGGAACCTATATGCCCGTGAGCAGGCACTCAGGCAGGGCTATGAGGCCTGGAGAATCAGCAAGGCCCGTCTCGATGCCGGCTTGATCACACTGGCCGATTTGGCCCAAACCCGTGGCCAGTTTGAGTTGTTCCGTGGTCAGCGCCTAACAGCGTTGGACCAAGTTCTGGAAAACGAGCGCCAATTGCGCAATCTGATGGGCCTCTCGGCTGAAGATGGAACCCGGATCATCCCGATAGATGCGCCAACGCTTGCCCGATTCGAACCGGATTGGGAAACAGCATACGAAGAGGCGATTGACCTTCGCCCCGAGTTACATTTGGCTCGTCGTCAGGTCAAAGTTACCCAGTTGGAACTCATCAACCAAAGAAATAACTTGATGCCTGACCTTCGGTTTACGAGTACCTATGATGCGAACTCGATTGGAAATGACCTGGATGGTCCGGATGGCAACAACGCTCTAAGAAATTTGGCAGCTAATAATTTTAACAACTGGTCAATGGGTCTGAGGCTGAATGTTCCCATTGGTTTCCGGGTGGCTAACGCCAATGTGAGAATTGCCAAGCTGGAACTGGCAAGGTCCTACGAGATTCTGCATGACCAAGAATTGAGAGTTGGCCGGGGACTTTCGCAGTCTTACCGCCGCATGTTCACCAGTTACGAGGAAATCAAGGTTCAGAGGGCGCAACGGGAAGCCTTTAGCGAACAATTGCGAATTCGATTTCAGGAATTTCTTGCGGGCAAGAGTTCCGGGGGTGACCGCAAGCGAGACACCGTAGACATTTTACTCGAAGCACAGAGGTTTTGGGCGGATGCCTTGGCGAACGAGTACTCAAGCATTGTAAAATATAACAATGCCATCGCAAACTTTGAGTATTCCAAAGGCACTCTTCTAAAGCATAACAATGTTGCAATCTCGGAAGGTGCGCTCCCGGGTGTGGCCCAGGTGAGGGCCGTCGAGCATCAGCGTGAAAGAAGCAAAGCCTTGGTGTTGCGCGAACATGCTACACCGGTGAAATACGAGGAGTTCAATCCGGAAAGCGGCCAAGTGGGGCTGGCGGCCTTGCCTGAAAGCACTGCTCCAAGTTTGCCCGCCTTGTTGAAAGATGCTCCCAACATGCCCGAAATGTTGCCTGACCCCAAGGTCAAGCCGGTGGGCCCTGATTTAAGCAGCGCGGGCGCCCCGTCTCTCCGCGGCATGCTGAAGTTGGATGAGCCTGGGGTTTCGGTTTCGGAAACCAAGGCGGAGGAGAAAGGCTTGCCTTTGCCAGTTGGTATCTCTCCGATCGGTGCTGGCATGGAAACCAAGGCTCCAACCGGTACAGCCTTGCCAGCCGAATTGCGAAACATCCCCGCCAAAAGTACCCCAGCAATGACC
>Ga0255124_1000552_pt1 | contig 12151 bp, 18 predicted proteins | sample Law_Cont_RepB_8d_FD_188564 | JGI IMG/M metagenome (GOLD analysis project Ga0255124, IMG submission 188564) | Freshwater microbial communities from St. Lawrence River, New York, United States - Law_Cont_RepB_8d | ecosystem: Environmental > Aquatic > Freshwater > River | place: USA: New York... | reverse complement strand
GAAACCCGCACCGAACTCACCCCCTTGCGCAAGCTGTGGCTGGCCTGGCGCGAGCGATTCTCGCTATAGGTCGTCGTTGGACGTCTGCCACAGCAGGCGGACTCGCAGACGCCGAAAATCATCCGCCGGCAGGTTGTCCCGCAGCAGATAAAGGCGGATCCCGCGCGCGCCGCCCGGCGCCAACAGCGGGAGCACCATGAGCCAGGGCGTGATGATGACGCGCGTCGACAGTTGCGCGGGAATGCGCTTGCCGGCGCCGGCTTGCAGCCACCAGCGTCCTTCGCTATCGAACAGCACCGCCGCAAAGCGCGCGCAATCCGCGGCCAATTCCTGCTGCCAGTGCCGGTAGTGCAGTCCACAGGCGACCAATACGCAAAAACCATAGAGCGAGCTGCGGCACGCCAATACGACCAGCGCGGCGAGTGCGAGGTGTCCGAAAATTAAAGCCCGCCGCAAGCGGGTCGAGGCTTGCGGCACAATCCGAATCGGCACCGTGAATCCATTGCCTTGCATCCAGAGCCTCCTTGCTCATTTGCTTGCTTGAATTTGATGGTGGCAGAAAAGATACTACCGTCGCTTTCGGACGCGAAAGCTTGCGGCGGAAAACACAGTTCCTCATGAAGACCGACGGGTCGGCAGGCAGTAACAGCATGACCGAGCAAACGATTCCGCAATCACCGGCAGAGCCACCGGTAAGCCAGCAGGAAGCGCCGGCAAAACCCAAAGAAATTGGCGGACCGAAAGGCCCCGAACCCACCCGCTTCGGCGATTGGGAACGTAAGGGACGCTGCGTCGATTTCTGAATGACTCCCCTGGACTCACCTTGAGCGGCGAGTCGAGCTTGCAATCCAACCCCCAAGGCCAGACGTAGCATCACTATGAATAACCGACCGCTATCGCCGCACTTGCAAATTTACCGACCGCAGCTCACCAGCGTGCTGTCGATCACCCACCGCGCCACCGGTGTCGCACTCAGTCTTGGCACCATGGTGCTGCTGTACTGGTTGCAAGCGGTCGCCCGCGGCCCCGAGACCTATGCCGCCGCTCAGGAAGTCCTCGGTAGCTGGCTGGTGCAACTCGTACTCGCCGGGTGGACGTGGGCTTTCTTCTACCATCTGAGCAACGGCATCCGTCACCTATTCTGGGATGCGGGCAAAGGCTTCGAGCTGCCTCAAGTTTACGCTTCCGGGTACACGGTACTCGCGGCAGCCACCACCCTCACCGCCCTGACCTGGGGCTATGTGCTATTCATGGCCGGAGGTGCCGCATGAGTCTTCGCTCCAGTCTGGGCAAGGTCAAAGGTCTGGGTTCGGCCAAGGAGGGCGTTCATCACTGGCGCCTGCAGCGCCTGACCGCCATGGCGCTGATTCCGCTTACGCTATGGTTTGTGGTGTCACTGCTGTGCAAGGTGCAGGCAGACCACGCCACCGTGGCGGCTTGGGTGTCTGTCCCCTACGTGACCGTGTTGCTGCTCGCGCTCAGCATTGCGCTCTTCTGGCATTTGATGCTGGGCGTGCAGGTCGTCATCGAGGACTACATCCACTGCACGACCAAACAAATTATGGCCCAACTTCTGTTGCGCGCCTTCGCCGGCCTCGGTGCCCTGCTCGCCGTGGTCTCCATCCTGAAAATCTCGCTGGGAACGCACTGATCCATGGCTAGCTACACGCTGATCGAACACAAGTACGACGTGGTGGTGGTGGGTGCCGGTGGCGCCGGCTTGCGCGCCACGTTTGGCATGGCGGCTGAAGGCCTCAAAACGGCCTGCATCACCAAAGTTTTCCCCACCCGTAGCCACACCGTGGCGGCGCAGGGCGGCATGAGCGCCGCACTGGCGAACATGGGGCCGGACGACTGGCGCTGGCACATGTACGACACCATCAAGGGGTCGGACTGGCTGGGCGATCAGGACGCCATCGAATACATGTGCCGGGAAGCGATTCCGGCCGTGATCGAACTTGAACATTACGGCGTGCCTTTCTCGCGGACCGAGAGCGGCAACATCTACCAGCGCCCCTTCGGCGGCATGACCACCAACTACGGAGAAGGCATCGCCCAGCGTACCTGCGCGGCGGCCGACCGTACCGGTCACGCGATTCTGCACACGCTGTATCAGCAGTCGCTGAAGCACAACGCAGAATTCTTCATCGAATATTTCGCAGTCGACCTCGTGATGGACGACGACGGCGCCTGTAAAGGCGTAGTCGCTTGGAATCTGGCCGACGGCACTCTGCATCTGTTCCGTGCCCACTCCGTGGTGCTCGCCACCGGCGGTTATGGCCGGGCCTACTTCTCCGCCACCTCGGCCCATACCTGCACCGGCGACGGTAACGGCATGGTGCTGCGTGCCGGCCTGCCCCTGCAGGATATGGAGTTCACCCAGTTCCATCCGACCGGCATCTACGGCGCGGGCTGTTTGATCACTGAAGGCGTGCGCGGCGAAGGGGGCTATCTCACCAATTCCAAGGGCGAGCGCTTCATGGAGCGCTATGCGCCGAACGCCAAAGACCTCGCCTCGCGTGACGTGGTCTCCCGTTCAATGACTATCGAAATCCGCGAAGGCCGTGGGGTGGGTTCGCTCAACGACCACATCCACCTACACCTGGAGCATCTGGGCGCAGAGGTGATTGAAGAACGCTTGCCGGGTATTGCCGAATCCGCCCGCATCTTTGCCAACGTTGATGTGACCAAGGAGCCGATTCCGGTGCTCCCCACCGTTCACTACAACATGGGCGGCATCCCGACCAACTACCACGGCAACGTGGTCACGCTGAAGAACGGTAACCCGGACGCCGAAGTCCCCGGCCTGATGTCCATCGGCGAAGCGGCCTGCGTGTCGGTGCACGGCGCTAACCGTCTGGGCTCCAACTCACTGCTGGATCTCGTGGTGTTCGGCCGCGCTGCGGCCAAGCGCGCGGCGGCGGATATCAAGCGGGATATGTCGCATTCGTCGCTGCCCAGCCGCGCGACCGACGGTATCCTCGCGCGCTTCGACGGCCTGCGCCACGCCAAGGGCAGTGCGTCGACCGCGCACATCCGCAACGAAATGCAGCGCACGATGCAAAACTACGCCGCGGTGTTCCGCACCGGCGACGCGCTCGCAGAAGGCTGCGCAAAGATGGATGCCATTCACAGTTCCTTCAAGGATGTGAAGGTCACCGACCGCTCGCTCATCTGGAACACCGATCTGGTGGAAACGCTGGAATTGGACAACCTGCTGGGTAGCGCGGTGGTCAGCATTCAGGCGGCCGCGAACCGCAAGGAATCTCGCGGCGCCCATGCGCGAGAAGACTATCCGGATCGCGATGACGAGAACTGGATGAAGCACACGCTGACCTGGTTGAGCGGTGAGGGCAAAGTCGATTTCGACTACCGCCCGGTGCACATGTACACCCTGAGCGACGAGGTTCAGGTGTTCCCCCCCAAGAAGCGCACGTACTGACAGCGATACCGCGCGAGGATCCCATGGCAGAGTTCACCCTCCCGAAGAATTCCAAAATCCAGCCCGGCAAAACCGTGTCCGCTGCGGCCGGCGCCAAGCGCGCCCGCAAGGTGGTCATCTACCGTTGGGATCCGGACACCGGCGAAAACCCACGGCTCGATACTTTCGAGATCGACCTCGACAAGTGCGGCCCGATGGTGCTCGACGCCATCCTGTACATCAAAAACGAGCTGGACCCCACGGTGACGCTGCGGCGCTCCTGCCGTGAAGGCATCTGCGGTTCCTGCGCGATGAATATCGACGGCACGAATACGCTGGCCTGCACCACGGCGACCGAATCCATCAAGGGCGATGTCAAAATCTATCCGCTGCCGCATATGCCGGTGCAAAAGGATTTGGTGCCCGACCTCACCCACTTCTTTGCCCAGTACGCCTCCGTGCAGCCCTGGCTGAAGACCGACACCGCGCCGCCGGATCGTGAACGCCTGCAGTCCAAAGACGATCGCGCCAAGATCGATGGTCTGTACGAATGCATCCTCTGCGCCTGCTGCTCAACGAGCTGCCCGAGCTACTGGTGGAACAGCGACCGCTACCTCGGTCCCGCGGCGCTGCTGCAAGCCTACCGCTGGTTGGCCGACAGCCGCGACGAAGCCACCGGCGAACGTCTGGACAATCTCGAAGACCCGTTCCGCCTCTACCGCTGCCACACCATCATGAACTGCGCCCGTACTTGCCCGAAGGGTCTTAACCCGGCCAAGGCGATCGCGGAAATCAAAAAAATGATGGTGAGCCGCACGCTGTAAGCCTCGTGGCGGCCAACAGCCGGGTGCTCTGGCGTTGCCGCCGCGGCATCCGCGAACTCGATATGGTGTTCGCGAATTTCCTCGACCAGCACTACGACTCGCTGTCCGCTGAGGACAGTGAGTTGTTCGACCGCTTACTGCTGGAAAACGACCTTGATATCTACGACTGGATGCTGGGGCGACAAACGCCCCCGGCAGACTATCTGGGCCTGTTAGCGCTGCTGCAGCCGCCGCCGCGCAGCTAAGGGCCGCCTGCGATGCTCACCGGCTACGCCTTGCTCCCCAATCTGGGCCTTATCAAGGTCGCCGGAGACGACGCGCGCAGCTTCCTGCAAGGCCAGTTCACCGCTGACCTCCGTCGTATCACGCCGACTCAGGGCTGTCTTGCCGCCTGGTGTAATCCACAAGGGCGGGTGTTGTTTCTCGTGCAGCTTCTGGGCCTCGATGACGGCTTTCTGCTGGTCGTACCCCTGTCCGAGCTTGAGCGCTTGCTGAAGCGCCTGCGGATGTTTGTCCTGCGCGCCAAGGTGAGTCTGGAAGATTGGTCGGCAAGCTGGGCGGTGGCCGGCATCGCCGCCGAACAAGCCCCCGCACCGGTTGGCGACTGCCCCCCTGAGGCGACTGGTAGCACGCGCGCACTGCCGCCGCTGCTGGGCCCGGAAGCCGCCGTACAGCACTGGCTCAGGGAAAGCGGTCTCGGCGCCGCCAGCGCCGACGACTGGTGGGCCGACGACGCCGCGCTTGCGCTGCCGAGGATTGAGGGCGCCAGCAGCGAGCGCTTTCTTCCGCAGCAGCTCAACCTCGACCGCCTTGGCATGATGAGCTTCGACAAAGGCTGTTACCCAGGTCAGGAAATCATCGCGCGACTTAAATATCGGGGTCAGGTGAAAACCCGTCTGCGCAGCGGTGAAACGACCGCAAGGCTCGCGCCGGGGGCACGGCTGTTCGCCCCGGGCAACGGCAGCGGCCAGTCGGTAGGGGAGGTCGTTAGCGTGGCGACGCTGGGCGAACACACCGTGTTCACAGCCGTGGTCGATCTGGAAGTGGCAGGGGAACTGCGCGCCAACGCGCCGGATGGCGACCCGGTCAGGGTCAGTGCCGACAGCGGTGACTGAGGCCTCTCCTTCCGGCATCGTCACTCATCCCCGCGACTATCGGCCGGTCTGGTGGCTACCCGACGGCCACAGCCACACCTTGTGGGCTGCACTCGCCCGACGTCCCTCTCCGCCTCAGGTTCGTCACGAACGTTTTGAATTACCCGACGGTGACTTCGTCGACCTTGCCCATGTGGGCCAGGCCGATCGGCCCTGCGTGCTGGTCCTGCATGGACTGGAAGGCAGTCTCGCCTCGCCGCATATTCGCACGGTGCTGCAGGCCATTGACGCCCGCGGCTGGCACGGGGTGCTGATGCATTTCCGTGGCTGCAGCGGCGAGTTCAATCGCTTGGCGCGCAACTACCACTCGGGCGATACCGACGACCTGCGCTGCGTGCTTTCGGCTTTGCGCGAGCGCCATCCCGGCCTGCCTTTCGGCGCGGTGGGCTACTCGATGGGCGGCAATGTGCTACTGAAATACCTGGGGGAATCGGGGGCTAACTCGGGACTTGCCGGCGCGGTGGCGATTTCCGTCCCTTTCGAACTGGGACGCGCCGCGTGGCGACTCAACCAAGGCTTCTCAAAAGTCTATGAGCGGCATCTCATCGGCAGCCTGCAACGTAAGGCGCGCGCCAAATTGCGGGTCGTGCCATGCCCGCTGGACCTCACGGCGCTTGAGCGCTGGAACGACTTCAAAACCTGGGACGACCGCTACACCGCGCCGCTGCACGGCTTCCGGGATGCCGAAGACTATTACGCACAGGCCAGTTCCCGGCAGTACCTCAAACACATCGCCACGCCCACGCTGCTGATTCACGCGAGCGACGACCCGTTCCTGCCGCCTGCCAGTATTCCGGTGGCGGCCGATCTGGCGGCAGACGTGACGCTTGAACTTGCAGCGCGCGGCGGGCACGTGGGATTTGTCGCCGAGCCCATCGCCGGCGTCACCGAGCATTGGCTGGATCACCGGCTGTGTTCTTTTCTAGCGACTTCATTTGGAGCTGGTGTGGTCCCCGCCATCGCCCGTTAGAATAAGTCCACCATGCCGAGAGCCAGCACGATTGAAAACTTTACCGTCAGCCGTGGCGGCTATGCCCTCATCGCGCTGGGTTGCGCGAGCCTGTTGGCATTCGGCTACTACCTTCAGTTTGGCAATGGACTAGAACCCTGCCCGCTTTGCATTTTCCAGCGCGTCGCCTTCTTTGCGATTGCCAGTATCGCGGCGCTTGCCACGGTGCATGGGCCTCGTGGCCCGGCGCGACGGGTCTATGCGGCACTCATCGGTCTGTCGGCGTTGGCGGGCTCAATGGTTGCCGGGCGCCAAACCTGGCTACAGCACCTGCCCGCAGATCAGGTACCGGAATGCGGCCCCGGGCTCGAATTCATGATCGAGATGTATGCCCCGTTCGAAGTATTGAAACGGGTGCTTCAGGGTACCGGCGACTGTGCCAAGGTCGATTGGACTTTCCTCAGCTTTTCGATCGCCGAGTGGGCCCTCTTCTGCTTCAGCCTGATCTTGTTTACCGCTTTCATCCAATGGCGAGCGGCCCGCAGGCGAGAATGGCTATGAGCCACCCAGCCGTGGCGCGGGCGCTCTGAGCCAATCTTTTCATTCTCTTTAACAAGACTTACACACATGCTTACCGAACTCGTCAGCCAATGGGCGCTTGAAATCCTCGACCGCACCCAATACGTCGGTGCCGCAGCGCTGATGGCAGCCGAAAGCATGATCCTGCCGGTGCCCTCGGAGGCGGTGATGCCCTTCGTTGGCTTTCAGGTTGCCGACGGCAAATGGGACCTCGGCCTAGCGATTCTCGCCACCAGCATTGGCTCGCTCGTGGGCTCCTTGCTGTCCTATGCCATGGGCTACTACGGCGGGCGGCCATTTGTGCTGTCGGTTGGGAAATACCTGCTGCTCAACGTGCACGATCTGGAGCGCGCTGAACGTTTCTTTCACGCCCGGCAAGGCGCCTGGACCATTTTCCTCGCGCGCTTCGTGCCGGTGGTCCGGCATCTGGTCTCCATTCCGGCCGGCACGGGTCGAATGCCGCTGTTGCCGTTTTGTCTGGCGAGCGTGGCGGGCGCGACCTTATGGAACGGCTTTCTGCTGTGGGTAGGCATGCAACTGCGCGAGCAGTGGACGCATGTCCAGAGTTACTCGCATCAGATCGATATCGGCATCGTCGCTATGCTCGGTCTCGGCGCAGTCTGGTTCTGGCGCAGCCGCCGCCGATAATCTCCCCGTTGGTCGCCGGCTTGATCCCAAGTGGAGGAAAGCCGGTTGGGCGCCGCTACCCTGAAGGTCAATAAGAAAACTTGCAGGGGAGCACATTCATGGCAACACCCAGACTATCGGAGAATCCGATGTACCTGCTGCTACGCATGGGAGACATCGAGGAATTCAATCGTCGCAAGGCCGCTGGCGAAGCTTGCGATCTCACCGCCTGCGATTTAAGCCGGCTGGACTTGCGTAACCTGGACGCTTCCGGGCTCGATCTCCGCGACTGCTACTTCCGCTCTTCAGATTTGCGCGGGCTCGATCTGCGTAGCACCAATCTCGAGGGCGCCAGCTTTGCGCAAGCGTTTGTTTCGGGGTGTTATCTGCCGCGCGAGATTAGCCCGCTGGAAATGACGATGGCGCTGGAGCACGGCACGAGGGTGCGCTATCTGGATTAGCGCAACTCAATCGGAGGCAGCAGGTGAATGGCGAACTGCTGCGTCGAGTCAGCGAGCGCGCTGGCGCTGGGTAGCAGGCCCACATATTCCACCCAGTCGCGGTGGCGAATGTGATCCCAGCGCGCGAGCTCAATGTGTTGCACCTGATCCACCACCTCGCCAAAACGCCACCCATGCAGAGCGATATGCTTGCGTAAGCGCCCGATGGCGGATTCCTCACTCCCCGCAAACAGGAAGCCGAAAGTCATCAATAAGCGCCGATGCTGGTCCCGATAATTGAACGGGACGCCGTAAAAATTGACCATCGCCCGCGCTAGTGGTGGTGGTGGTGATGATGGTCGTGGTCGTCATGCTGATGCTGGGCGCTTTGCAAGGCCACACGCGAGGCGTGCAGGCCTTCCGCACTCAGCAATCCCTTGCCGCTCACCAACTTCTCCGCCGCAGCCAGCCACAACTCGTAATAGGGCGTGTGGGGTGTCCGCGAGGCATCCGCCGCAATTTCTCCGCTCAAGGCATCCACCCATTCCTGCCACTCAAAGCGGCCTTCCTGATGAAGCTGGATGACCAGCGCAAACGCCTTGGCCTCCCACGGCGCGGCAAACACCACGCCGTCCTCGTCTTTCGGGATGCCGGGCGTCGCCGAAAAATCGGGTTGCCCAAGGCAGGCTTTGAGCTCGCTCATGGCACCGCGTCCATATAGTCGTCCCACACGTCCACCAGTAGCACATCACGTTCGCCGCCTTCCCGTCCCCACACCTCTTTGGCGGTGAAGCGCACGCTGTAGACGTGCTGGGGTTTCTGATTGCCGCCATGCGCGTGAGTGTCGGGAAACACGAACACGCCAAAATCCTGGGTAATCACGCCTTCGCAGCCGCGCAGATAGTGCGGCATGCGGGTGTGCCCGCCGGGATTGATCTTCCGCACGCGGATGCGTTGACCGACCGCAAAGCGCGGCGCCACTTCGACGTCGAGTTTGGTGCTACCGCCGCGGGAATTAGAGGCCCCGATGGCCTGCGCTGCATTAATCGCCATTAGTGAGCCTCCTGCGCGATCTGCGCCCGACGGGCTGCGAGTTCTTCAGCGCTCAAAGTGCCCTTCTCTACCAACAAGGTTTCGAAAGCGTGCAGCCAATGTTCATAGTAGCTGGTGTTGAGATAGGACGGCGCGCCCATGCGCTCGATGGCATGGCGGAATTCGTCCAGGTTGAAAGCGCCCGTGGCGGCGACGGGGAGGAACATCCCGAACACCCGCTTTTCCCATTCCTCGTGAAACACCGGCTCGTTTGGTTCCGGGTTGATCGGGCCGTGACCGTCGCTGCCGCCAAGATCGTGTACACCGTTCATTGCTGTTTCTCCTTACACCGCGACCTTGGTCACGCCGATCATCGCGTCGCGCGTCACCAGCGCGGCCAGTTCGTCTTCGCTCAGGTGCTCGGTGCCCGCCGGACGCTCCGGCAACACCATGTAGCGTACTTCAGAGGTGCTGTCCCACACGCGCACTTCGGTCGCCTCCGGCAGTTCAAGGCCGAACTCCTTCAAGACACCGCGCGGTTCAATCACCACCCGCGAGCGATAAGGCGCGGACTTGTACCACACCGGCGGCAAGCCCAGCGTAGGCCAGGGGTAACAGGAGCACAGCGTGCACACCAGCACGTTGTGCACGTCCGCCGTGTTCTCCACGACAACCATGTCTTCGCCCTGCATGCCAGAGAAGCCAAGCTCTTCAATGGCCTCGGTGCCGTGCGCGAGCAGGCGGGCTTTGTATTCGGGATCCACCCAGGCGCGGGCGACCACTTTCGCGCCGTTACGCGGGCCGACTTTGTGTTCGTACTTGTCGATTAGCGCGTCCACCGCGGCCGGGTCGACCAGACCTTTTTCGACCAGCAGGGATTCCAGCGCCTTGACGCGGATTTCGATGTCCGAGAGCGGACGGGTATGGGCAGATGAAGCCATGTGCAGTGCCTCCTCAGGCTTGCGTCCAGTCGTAACTTTGTTCCAGAGCATGAGAGGCGCGCAACAGCGTGCTCTCATCAAAAGACTTCGCCACCAGCATCAGGCCTACCGGCAGGCCTTGCGACATCGCGCAGGGCAGGCTGAGCGCCGGATGCCCCGTCACGTCGAACGGGCTGGTGTTGGCCAGCATCTCCAGCGCGCGAATGATGTATTCCTCGCGGCTCGCGTCTGGCGCCGGAATCGGGGTGGCTTTCATGGGCAAGGTTGGCATTAGGAGCAGGTCGACCTGCTCGAATGCCGTGTCGTACGCCGCCTTCAGTTTCAGCGCCAGATTCTGCGCCTTGGCGTAGAAGCGGCCGTGGTAGCGGGTATGCATGTACTCACCGGTGAGTAGCACCAGTTTGGCCGTCTCGGATAAATCATCCGGACGGGTCTTCCAACCGCGGGCAAAGACGTCCATCAGGCCGGTGGTGTAGTAGCCCTTCCAGTTAGTGCCCATGCCGTTGCCTTTCAGCATGAGGCCAGTGGCGCCCTCAATCGAAATGGCGTTCCAGATGTGAATGCCGTCGAGATGCATGGGGATGGAAATGGTGGAAACCTCGGCGCCCAGCGCGGCGAACCGGGCGGCCGCGTTGATCACCGTTTGGTCGACGTCGGCTTCGGAGTTCGGCAGTTCAAATCCCTCGGCCAGAATGCCGATGCGCAGGCCGCGAATATCGCCGGTCAGTGCGCTGGTGTAGGGGCTTGGCGTCACCCGGTACTGGCGGGGATCAAAACCGTCTTCGCCGGCGATGACTTCCAGCAACAGCGCGACGTCGGCGGTGCTCCGCGCCATCGGACCCAGATGATCGAGCGTGGTTTCAATCGGGAACGCGCCGGTGTAGGGCACCAGACCATGCGTGGGTTTCAGACCGTAGACCCCGCACCAGGAGGCGGGGATCCGGATCGAACCGCCCTGATCGCCACCAATTGCCATATCCACCTCGCCCGCCGCCACCAGCGCCGCGCTGCCGGCCGAGGAACCGCCGGTGGTGCGAGTGTGGTCATAGGGATTAAGCGTTGGGCCGTTGTCGGTGGTGTGGCTGCCGCCGGAGAAACACAGGCTTTCGCAGTCCGCCTTGCCGGCAATTTCGCCGCCGGCGTCCAGAATGCGCGTGACCAGCGTGGCATCGATATCGGGGACATAGCCTTCCAGCACCGAGGTGCCGTTCATCATGGGCACGCCGGCCACGCAGATGTTGTCCTTGATTGCGATGCGCTTGCCGGCCAGCGGGCCACTTGCGGCCCCTTTGATTGAAGTCTTACAGGCCCAGGCGTTGAGCGGGTCTTCGCTGCGTTCCGGCTTGTAGCCCGGCGTGCGCGGATATTTCACCGGCAGGCGCGGCTCAACCAATGCCTGCAACCGCTGGTAGGAGGCCAGCGGACCGGCCATCAAGCCCTGAAACGAAGCGATGTCATCTGCGGTCAGATTGAGACCAAACTGGAGCGCAATGTGTTCGAGTTCCTCTGCGGTCGGTGGCTTTACGATCATCTGGCGGGACTCCCTATGGCAGTTCGATACGTGAAGGAAACAGACTTAGTTAGCGAACGCGAACACCTGATATTCGACTCGATTGGGGAGGAAACGCCCCTGCCCCACCGCCAGCACGTGGTTCAGCCAGGCATAGCGCGGGTCGCCGGTTTCGAAGCGCGGCTGCGTGAAAAAATAGGTTTCGCCAAATTCGGTCTTGCCATTGCCGGCCAGCGCCGCACCAGCGGCTTCGGTGATATGCGAACGACCGAAGTACTGCACGTAGATATGCGCACCGTCGTCGGTGAGGAATGTCGCGCGCACATCGAGATGGCCAAAGCCGTCGGCGTCGATCAACAGCCAGTCACCGCCGCCGGGCAGAATCTGGCCTGTCAGGCGGGAACCCTCGAAGCGACCGCCGGTCACTTCCACAATGAGACGGTTACCATGGGGGCCTGCGCCGACTGGCGCTGCGGCACCAAGATCGGCGTAATAGGTCATGAGTGGTTCGAGCTTCATCGTGAACTCCTGAAGGATGCTAAAAAAATGATCGGACGCGGGCGAAAAAGAGTCGAGCCATTGAAACACAAGCAAGCTGGGTTGCGGGAGTGGGGGGCCCCCTGCTGCTGGCTGTTACTCGTGGCGTGCTGCACGCTGCGCCCGGTGCTAGCGTC
>Ga0255124_1000548_pt1 | contig 12244 bp, 9 predicted proteins | sample Law_Cont_RepB_8d_FD_188564 | JGI IMG/M metagenome (GOLD analysis project Ga0255124, IMG submission 188564) | Freshwater microbial communities from St. Lawrence River, New York, United States - Law_Cont_RepB_8d | ecosystem: Environmental > Aquatic > Freshwater > River | place: USA: New York... | reverse complement strand
CCCCAATCTCGTAACGATGTGCCGACTCCTCCGCCTCCTCGTGGTTGACCCCTGCTGAACTGAGAACGGCTCAATTAGGTCGTTCAAATTCATTCAAGCATCCGACGCACCTGCATTGCGGGTGTGTCGATACAGGGCATCAACAAACACTTACGGGGAGTCTAGAAACATGATACACACCACTCGATTGTGGCGCCGCGTGCGCCATGGCTTCACATTGATTGAATTGCTTGTAGTTATTGCTATTATTGCGGTATTGATTGGCCTGCTTGTACCGGCCGTTCAGAAAGTGCGCGAAGCCGCAAACCGCATGAGTTGCACCAACAATATCAAGCAGATTGTGTTGGGAGCCATCAACCATGAATCGACCAAGGGCTATTTTCCCGCTCTTGCCGATGGCGCGCCAGCCGGGCAAATCAATGCTTCCTACGCCTTCGGCGTGCTAGCCAACGTGCTTCCTTACATTGAGCAGGCACAATTGCAAAACCTGATTGATTACACAAAACCAGCCACACTGAGCGGCTGGAGAGGTGATATCAACCCGTTACATGATGCCGCATGCTCCACGGTGGTAAAAACATTCCTCTGCCCCAGCGATGGGCAAAACCCATTGTTTGCCAACCAATCGCGAACAGCAACGCCCGCCACGTTCACGTCGGCCGGGACGAATTATGTTTTCAACATGGGCAGTGGCACGGCATCTGCCGCGCAAGTCAATTACGATGCCCAATTCGCAACGGACGGGGTGTTTTGGTACGGCGCGAGAGTCACCTACAAAGACATTCTTGATGGCTCTTCCAACACCCTCATGACATCTGAATGCCTGCTCGGCCCCGGCCTCCCTGCTCCTGCCAGCAGCGCCACACCACCAGACGTTTCAGGGCGTCATTATGTGGCCCTGAATACAGGAACGTTTGCCTCCAACAGCGCCTTGCCGGGCGGTTGGTTGAGGGGTGGGGCACTGGTCACATCGAGACCCGCCGAGTGCGATACAGGCACACGCGCTTGGGGCGTGATGCGTGGCAGCACATGGTTTTGGGGTGGCCGCGACTGGAACAGCGTATTCAACACGGGTCTGCTGCCAAACGATCCAGCGGCGGATTGCGGTGCCCACGGCCGTGGTTGGTTTGCCGCCCGCAGCCGGCATTCAGGCGGAGTCAATGCAGGGTTGTGCGATGGTTCCGTGAGATTCATCACCAACACGGTCGATCCAATTGCGTGGCGCGGCATGGCAACGCGCATGGGTGGCGAAACCGCGTCCATCAACTGAACCGGGTCCAGAGGAGTATGTAGCCATGCGATTTTTGTTGTTATGCGCGCTTCTGGCCTCCGCCGGGGGTGCTGGTGTTTGGTATCTGCTTCCAGCCAGCTCTTGTCCAGACTGCGAAATTTCAGCTTCATCGTGCGCCAACCCCCAACCGTTGGAGGTGGCCCGTTTCACGTTGACCAAAGCCGACTTGGCACTTGACCGCGAACGGCCTGCATTGGCCGCGTCTCCCGAAGGTATGGTGCTGATCGCGTGCAATTCGCGCACCCAAGAAGATACTAATACCATTCTTGTTGCTGTCAGCCATGACAGGGGTCTTTCGTTCAGTAATCCTCGCCCTGTCTGCACTATCCCCGTCCACCGCCACATGATGAAAATGGGTGGGCAGGATCGGCTGATGGAATCACAACCCCTTCCCCGTCTGGCATGGGGCGGCGGTAAGTTTCACCTGGCTTGGTGCGAACCTGGTGACAAAGACAGTCCACGCCTTGTTGTTTGTACCACGACAGATGGCGCGACATTTTCAGAACCTGTTCCATTGCATGGCAATGAGGTGCGCAAAATCCACTACACAGCTCTGGCTGCCGGTTCCGATGGCCAGTTGTTGGCCGCTTGGCTCGATAACCGTGGTTCAGGCCAACAACCGTTTGCCTCGTACAGACACTCATCGGAAACGCCCGTTTCCATGCGTGTCGACGCGGGCACAAACGGCAAAGGTATCTGCCCATGTTGCGATATGGAAACAATGATATCTAATTCGGGTGACGCATGGGTTGCTTACCGGCATTCGGTGGATGAGTGCCGCGATATCCACTTGGCCCGTCGCCCCAAAGGTGCCGATTCCTTTCAACTGCTTGGGCCAGCTTCGGAGCGACGGTGGAGGTTCCAGTCATGTCCACACGACGGACCGTCTCTGGCGCAAACATCCACGTCGATTCATGTGGCGTGGATGGATGCGGCAGATCAGAAACGCCAGGCATTTGTGGCATCAGGCGCACCGGAAGCCATGCCATGGGCAGCCAAACGATTGCCAACGGTGCACGAAGGTGAACAATCGCAACCACGCCTTGCAGCAACGGGTGATGCCCTTGGAGCCGTCTGGCTTGAGTCGTTTCTCGAAGATGGAACACGAAGAACCGTTGTGGTTTCCAGTTTCAGCAACAGTCGCGCTGGATCTTGGGCCGAAGCCCGAACAGTTTCAGAATTGACTGGATCACCAACCCGGCCATCGGCAGTCATCGATCCGGTTTCGGGAATGCTTGTGGCTTGGTTCGAGCAAGGTGAAACGTGTCGATCCATGGTTGTTCGGCGGGTATTGCCGGGTTCAAGCGGAGCCTGTTGCTGTGATTGATACCCGAATGATTCTGAAATGTTTGTTCGCCCTGCTTGCGATTGTCGCGGGCGGGGGAAGCGTTTGGTGGTACCGTGCGCGTTGTAATCCACGGCCCGCAGAGCGGCCTAAAATAACAGCCACCGCGGATCCAGACCGTTTGTTCAATAGCCGCTGCTCCCAGTGCCATGGCCGCGCCGATGGCACATCGCTTGGGCAGTTCGCCTTGTTTCGTGATCCATGGCCAACGCTCACCCGAGACCGCTTCAATACGATTTTAGAAAAGGGAATACCCGGTAAAATGCTGCCGCACCCCGGTCTTTCCGAAGAAGAACGCGACCGGCTTCATGAAACGGTTCTTTCCCTTCAGGCCCGGTCACGGCGGTTAGACACCATTGTCGATGGGGCGGAAGGGAGCCACGGTTCCGAGATTCTGTCACGTGTGGAGGGGATTGATTCTTCAGTGTCTGGCCGACCAGCTATTATTTACTGTTTCTCTCCTGAATGCCTTGCTTGCTGGGGTAAACTTCCCGCGCTCGATGCTTGGGCCATAGCGCACCCCGGGGTCGATGTGGTAACCGTGTGTCAAGGTCAGGGAGCTGAGGCGATCCTTGGAAAACCCGGACTGACACAATTAAAACGCATCGCCGATGCGACATCCCGAACCCGCTATGCGTGGGACACCGCGACCAGCCCCACCATTTTGCTGATTGACGAATTCGGGAGGGTGCGCAGCCGTGGTCATGAATGGAAGATGCCAGGCCGGCCTGTAAGCCGGGTTCTGTTCCCGGGGCTCATCACCCCGAGTGACGGTCATTTCTCTAGTCCGACGGTTGCCCGTCGGCTCGTGCGACCTACCCGAGAGTATTAACGGGCCGGGCAGGCCCTCCCCTCCTATTTGGTCTTGCTCCCGGTGGGGTTTACCAAGCCAACCGGTCACCCGGTTGCTGGTGGGCTCTTACATTAAGCGGCTGAGCCGCCCCACCTTTTCACCCTTACCACCACGCGAACGTGGCCGGCGGTTCGTTTTCTGTTGCACTTTCCCTGTCCTTCAGCAACGCGCATGGGGTTTCCCCTATAACGTTGCCTTCGAACGGTGGCCGTTAGCCACCACCGCGCCCTATGGAGCCCGGACTTTCCTCCCCCCGACGGTCGAAGAATTCTCCGCCTCGGGCAGCGACAGTCCAGCCGACCCAGCATCTACATCATCCTATCACAGGACTTTGCTAGAATGTGCTCATTATGACAGTTCTCGATCCATTGGCCGTTTTTCCGCCCGAATGCCGCCAAGGCGTTGTGACGCTGGGCCATTTCGATGGCGCACACTTGGGGCATGCGGCATTGCTTGCTGCTGCGCGCGATTTGGCTGCGCGATTGGGTTCCGGCGTTCCAGTTGTTGCAGTAACCTTTGAACCGCATGCCAGGGCCGTGCTGCGGCCCGATCTGCCTGCCCCAGCACCATTAACCTTGTTGGCAGACCGCCTCGATGCCTTGAGGACGATTGGCGCCAACCATGCGGTTGCGATTGCTCCCACGGCGGAACTGCTCGGGTTATCGGCGCAGGAGTTTTTTGACCGGGTTGTTGTTAATGGCTTGGCTGCCCAAGGGCTGGTGGAAGGCCCGGATTTCTGTTTTGGCAAAGGCCGCTCCGGAACCATGCAAACCCTGAGCGAACTCTGCCAGCGTGGGGGACTGGAATTAATCGAGACGGCGCCCGTGACTCTTAATGGAGAAGCTGTTTCCAGCACGCGTATTCGTATGGCAATCGAGTCGGGCGATGTTTGTCTGGCAGGCAATCTACTGGGCCGGCCTTACCGCCTGCGGGGCACTGTTGTCACGGGTGACCAGCGTGGCCGCACATTGGGGTTCCCAACGGCAAACTTATCATGCGCAACTCTGGTACCCGGCCCGGGCGTTTACGCCGCAAAAGCTATTTTGGCCAATGGCCATACTTGGCCAGCAGCCGTGCATTTAGGACCATCTCCAACATTTGGGGTGAAAATACCCCGCGTTGAAGCCCATCTGATTGGTTTTGAAGGCAATCTGTACGGTGAACTTCTCACACTCGACTTTGTCGCCCGGCTTCGCGAACCAGCTCGATTCGCAAGCCCAGACTTATTGGTTCAGCAATTAAACCGCGACATTGCCATGGCCAAAGCCACGATGGAGCCGTTGCCATGACCGTCGATACCCGGCTGGAGCGCATCCAGCAGATCTGCGACGCGGTTGCTACCGACCATTTTGGCCCAGATGGCGGTAGGGTCGAAGTCGTTGGCATCGATGGCCCAGCAGCAATGGTGAGGCTTCACGGCGCCTGCGCTTCGTGCATGGGGCCCAATCGGGTGCTTTTTCTGGAAATCGAAGCGCACTTGGCACTGGAACGCAACGGGGTGGAATACCTCGAAACCTGTGGATGATCGCGTTGAACCACTGAAAGATCCGTTTATTCCGCCCTTGGCGGAAACTCGGTTGAACGCCTAGAAAAAATCACTCAAGTTTAGAGAGATTTCCAACCGACACGCCGCCACGTGGCAGATTTGTCCGTTCCCATTGGTGGCGGAGGGCATGTCATGGATCGCGCATGGTGGCTGGGACTGGTATTGTTGGTTCCAGCGTGCAAAACCACTCAGGGGCCAACTCCAACAGTAGCCACGCCTAAAATGGATCCGTTACTAGCCAGCGGTGGACTTCCTCACGACCCTTCAAGAGCGCAGGCGTACCGATCGGGTGCTTCAACACCTTCTTCGTCGGTAGGAACAGCAACAGCACTGAACAGCCCGGCACCAGGAGGGGAGTAACCCCCTCCCGATAACCAAACATCATTTCAACGTGGCCAGATATTCCATGAGGTCGAGGAACTCGACAGGCGCCATGGCGCCTGCAAGGCCTTCGGGCATGCTGCTCTGCTTAAGCTGAACCCGCTCCTCGATATCGGCTACTGGAATGGCGCGTTTTTCTTTACCATCGAAAAGCACCACTTCCTTCGGATTTTCAGATATCACAAGGCCTGAATAAATCTTGCCTTGGGATGTCGCGATGCGGGTCGATAGATATTTCTTGTCCACTTCGGCATTCGGGTCGATCACAGATTCCACCAGCTTGTAACGGTCTTTCAAACGAGTGGCAACCTGGTGCAGGTTAGGGCCAAACTCATTCCCCTCCCCATTCCCTACTTTGTGGCACGCCGTACAAGCACGCACAAACACCTCACGGCCCTTGTTGGAATTACCCTTGAGTGCCGTCAGCGCCGTCATGGCCTTGTTACGCGTTTCCTTTGAAGTGTCTTCCTGACTGAGCAACGTCTTGAGGAAAGGCACCGCAACATTACCAGCCTTGGACGAAGCGAGAATATCGGCCAATACTTTTTGGCCAGCGGCATTTCCCTTAGCCAATTTCCCCGAAAGGTAATCCGCGCGCCATGCCGGTTCGTTGGCTGCCAAAGCGTGTTCAACGGTATATTTCAACCAATTATCCATGGGTGCCTTGGCAATATCAAGAACTGCCGCCATGGCGTCTGATGAAGGATACAAGCTCAACGCGCGGGCCGCTTCAAGCTTCACGCGATCGTTTTTGTCTACAGAAGCTGCTTTCAACCACGCCAACGCCTCTGGCATACGGTCGCGTTCATCGGACAGCACGCGAACTGCTGCCGCGCGGGCCTGGGGCCTCTGAGCTCCAAGCAAAGACTTGATCTGGTCGGGCTCAACTGCATGGTGTCCGGCAAGGACCCACATGGCTTCACAACGCAACCGATCGTATTCCTTGTCGTCGGCCTTGAGGCTGGAAAGCCAAGCAACAACTGCTGGCTTCACCTCGGTAACAGGGCGATCGTGCAGTTCGCGGCGAGCACGGTAGCGCGTGCGCCATTCAGGCTCGCGCAACTGTTCCAGGATTTCCGCGGCAGACTTGCCAAATTGTGTTACAGGCTTCAAAAGCGGCCTGCCCTTAGCCACAAGGCGGTAAATGCGGCCCCTCACATGATCGCGGTTCGGGTCGCGTTGGCTGTACTGCATGTGGCCCACCAAGGCGTTGGCCCAGTCGCCAAACCACAGGGCGCCATCGGGGCCAATCTGTGGATCGGCTGGACGAAAATGTTTGTCGGTAGACTTGATCAGGTCGTCTGCCTTGTTATCTTTCTTCACACGTTGGCCTTTGAAGCCCGATCCGTCGTCTCCGATGGTGAACCGAGGCATGCCGTTCATGTTGATAACACAGGCATAAGTAAACTGCTTTTGCACATCGTCGGGGAAGTGCCTGCTCACCAGCCATTCGCACCCTAGCGCCGGGCGCATGCCTTCCTGATTGAAAACGGTTTCCAGCCCTTTTCGGCCGTTGAACTGAGCTCCTGAAAGCGGCGTATCCCAATGGTGGTTGGCCGTTGTTCCATCGCCAACAATTCCCTGACCCCACTCATCGAATACGTAGCACCACATGTTGTACTGGCCAGGCAAAGCAAACTGCCGAATCTTCAGCGTGCGCGGATCCATCACATAAGCACCCCCCGTGCCCGCCGAGCGATGCGGCCCCCATGGAGTCTCGAGCGTGGTGCTGGTGGCGATGCCTTCAAGGGCATGAAGCAGACCAGCGTTGTTCCATTCAAACGCGCCACAGGTATGGTGGGTATCGTCTGTGGCCCAACCATCGAGAAGGTGAACCACGAGATCCGCCTTATCGTCTCCGTCGGTATCCTTGAGGAACAACATGCGTGGCTGGTCCATCACCAAAACGCCGCCGTTGAAAAATTCAAAACCCGTCGGGCAGTGAAGTTTGTCGTAAAAAACAGTGCTCTTGTCAGCCTGACCATCACCGTTGGTGTCTTCCAGAATGACAAGCTTGTCGCCCGGGCGCGGATCGCCTGGCTTCCACTGCGGGTAGCTCGGCATGCACGAAATCCACAACCTGCCTTTGTTGTCAAAATTGATTTGCACAGGCTTGGCAATGTCGGGGAATTTTGTTTCGTCGGCAAACAGCTTGATTTCAAAAGCGGGTGGAACAGTCGTGTCCTTGATAAATTGCTCGGGGGTCAAATAGCGCAAGGTTTCGGCTTCGGAGTACTTTTGACGGGGATCACCAAATCGGGTTTCAGGAACGAACAAATCGCCTGTACCCGAATCATCCGGCTTGGCTGCCACGGTTTTGCCTGCAGCAATGTCGTGGCAATAGCGATCGCGAACCGCTGCCATGGCGCGAATCTTGGCGTATTCCTTCGGGAATGTTTGCGTATCGAATGTGCGACGGCCACCGTAGACATACCAACCATTCACCATGCGGTAGTCTTGCGAATGGAGCCATGACTTGTCATTGACGGCAGCGCGCAATTCCGAATATTTCTTGTCTGAAACTTCGGGAATTGTGGTTGCCTGAGCCCCCATCACGCCTTTAAGCAATAATGCCGCTACCAAACGATCTCCGGCATCGTTGAGATGGCAGCCATTGATGGTGAACTGCATGCCCGGCTTCGCTTCAAAAGCTTCCTGCGTGGCATCGAACAACTGAACGAAAGGAATACCACGTTTTTTGGCGACCTCTTCAACTGCCAGACTGTAAAGCTTCAGATTGGTATTTTCGGCGCTTCCCGCGGGAAGTAGAGGATCTCCGGTGGGCTCAAAAGCCACAGGCGACACTAAAAGGAAGCGTGGGGCCTTCTTGGCTTCTCCACGCGGGTATTTGCCTGAGTATTCGTCGATGAAACGCTCGTAATCATTTTTGAATTTGGCGATGCCACCCGGCCCCGCGAACGATTCATTGAATCCAAAGAAACAGAGAAACGTATCGGGTTTGAAGGCGGCAAGAGGATCATCGATCTTCGTGTAGTCCGCCGAACGCTGGCGGTTCGAAACCTCATCCGCTGGTCTGGCGAAATTCCGGAAAACCAGTTCCTGCCCAATATTATTCAAGTGGAGCAATGTCTCGAAGTGGCCGAACAGATTCATGCGCTCGGCGGTGCTGTTTCCAACCAAGGCAATGCGTTCGCCCTTGGAGAACTGCAGCGCCTCTGCCGCGGCTGGTTTGGTATTACCCGCCTGAGATCCATCGGAACGGGAACCCAAGACAATGGCGATCGCCAGAGCCGTGAGAATGCCCGTCGTTTGGAGGGTTGGAGAAAAAATCGACAGCAAGCGATTCATGTCACGATCTCGGAGAGGAGGGAAAGAGTATTTCTGTTCCTGTTGGAGTCAGATGGCCAAAACGGATCGCACGTCTGATTCAGGCACGCCTTCATGCAGCACCACTTCACCCATGCGTCTGGGCAAAATAAACCGGGTTCGACCTTCCCGGTTTTTCTTGTCCCGCTTCATGATGGCAATCAATTCATCGGGTGAAACATCCGGGGGAGTAATGGGCAGGCGTAGCCGCTCGAGCAGTCTTTCCTGCCGATTGCAGAACTCATCATCCACCCAACCAAGCCGCCGCGCCAGTCTTCCCGCACAAACCATTCCCGCAGAAACGGCTTCGCCATGCAACCAAGCGCCATAACCAAGGACGTTTTCAAAGGCGTGGGCGAATGTATGACCGTAGTTCAGGATGGCGCGCATACCAGTTTCTTCACGCTCATCCTGCCGCACCACTTCTGCCTTGAGCTCGCACGAGCGGCCAACAACACGGGAAACAGCACCGGGGTCCCGCTGCAACAGCAGCGGCACAGACTCTTCCACATAGGAAAAGAGTTCCGGGTCGAGGATAACACCATATTTGACAATTTCGCCAAACCCACTGCGGTACTCACGACCGGGAAGCGTCTCTAAAGCATTGAGATCGATATAAACCAACGACGGTTGGTGGAAGCTTCCAACCAAGTTCTTGCCTTCCGTCAGGTTGATACCCGTTTTCCCGCCCACCGAACTGTCAACCATCGCCAACAACGTGGTTGGCATCATGACCAGAGGAATGCCCCGGTTGAAAGTTGCCGCGGCAAAACCAGCCAAATCACCAATTACCCCGCCACCAATGGCAATTACCGCGGTGTACCTGTCTGCGGGAAGGCGGGCAAGCGCGGAATACAGTTGAGCCAAAGCTGGAATCGATTTAGTGGACTCTCCAAATGGCAAAACCTCGGCATCAGCACGCCAACCAGCATTGGCGAGTCGCTCCATCACAGAACGGGCGCGTGGAGCAACATTGGCATCAGCCACGACCAAAGCACGGCGCGTTGTCAAACGCGCGGACAATTGTTGGGGCAGATCATCAAGGCCAGTGGTGATGGCGATGGGATAACTACGTGGCCCAAGATCAACCTGAACCACGCGGCGAATGGCGTCTTGGGGCATGACGCGCTACTCCGATGGAATCAGTGAAGAACCCAAGTGGTCGCGGTTCATGCGGGCGATAAAGTCAGCAGGAATGGATTTGGGACAAACCGCCTCGCATTCATATTGGTTTGTGCAATTACCAAAACCTTCCTCGTCCATTTTGGCAACCATGGCCAAAACGCGCCCTGCGCGTTCCGGTTGGCCCTGAGGCAGCAGCCCTAAATGCGATACCTTGGCTGCAACAAAAAGCATGGCACTGGCATTTTTACAGGCAGCAACGCAGGCCCCGCAACCAATGCACTGGGCAGCATCCATGGCCCGCTCAGCGTCGTCTTTGGGAACTGGCAGGCAGTTACCGTCCTGGGCTCCACCCGTGTTGACCGACACATAACCACCCGCCTGCTGAATGCGGTCGAATGCCGAACGATCGACCACAAGATCGCACATCACAGGAAAGGCGCGGGCACGCCAAGGTTCAATAACCACTGTCTGGCCATCGTGGAAATTGCGCATGTAGGTCTGGCAAGTGGTTCCGCGCGTGGGACCGTGAGCCCTACCGTTGATCATCATCGAACAAGATCCGCAAATGCCTTCACGGCAATCGTGATCGAAGGCAATCGGGCTTTTGCCTTGGGCAAGCAACCGGTCATTGAGGACGTCAAGCATTTCAAGAAACGACATATCGGAAGAGACACCATCGATGGTGTGCAATTCAAATCGGCCCTTATCCTGTGGGCCTGACTGTCGCCAGACCTTGAGGTGGAGTTTCATTATTTGTAGCTCCGCACGCTGGGTTTGACGAACTCGTACTGGAGGGCTTCCCGGGTGAGCACCGGGGCCTGATTTTCACCGTTGTAGCCCCAGGCTGAAACAAAACTGTAATCGGCGTCGTTGCGTTTCGCTTCGCCGTCTTCTGTCTGGTACTCTTCACGGAAATGCGCGCCGCACGATTCTTCTCGCGTCAAGGCATCGGTTGCCAACACCTCGGCAAAATCAATGAAGTCCGCAACACGGCCGGCGTATTCGAGAGCCTGATTCATACCTCCGGCAGTGGCGGGCACGGAGACTTCACGCCAGAACCGTTCGCGGAGTGTCGGGATGGCTCGGAGCATTCCTTCCAGCCCGGCACGGTTGCGGGCCATACCACAATGATCCCACACCATTTTGCCCAATTCGCGATGGAAAACTTGGGCAGAAACCTTGCCTTTTGTATCTTGTAATCGCTTCATGTGAGATCCGACACGAGCCTCGGCCTCGGCGAACTCGCCGCCTTCGGTGCCAACGCCCGGCTTCACACCCGCGAGATAGTCGGTGATGGTGTAGGGAGCCACAAAATACCCGTCGGCCAATCCTTGCATCAGGGCACTGGCACCCAAACGGTTGGCGCCATGGTCGGAGAAATTGGCTTCTCCCAGCACAAAAAGACCGGGAAGATTACTCATCAACCGATAATCAACCCACAGCCCACCCATGCAGTAATGAACCGCGGGGTAGATGCGCATGGGAACCCGGTACGGGTTTTCCCCGGTGATATGAGCGTACATATCAAAAAGATTGCCGTACCGTTCGCGGATCGCGTCTTCGCCCAAACGCTTGATGGCGTCGGCGAAGTCGAGGTACACGCCGCGTCCACCCTCGCCCACACCAAGGCCATTATCGCAGACCTCCTTGGCGGCGCGTGATGAAATATCGCGGGGAGCCAAATTGCCATAACTCGGATATTTTCGCTCGAGGAAGTAATCGCGTTCTGATTCGGCAATCGTGTCGGGCTTGCGCGCCCCATTGCTCTTAGGCACCCAGATGCGCCCGTCATTGCGAAGCGACTCGCTCATCAAGGTTAATTTGGACTGATAATCACCAGTAACTGGAATACAAGTCGGATGGATTTGGGTAAAGCACGGGTTGGCAAAGAGCGCGCCCCGCTTGTAGGCGCGGAAAGTCGCCGTGACGTTGCATCCCTTGGCGTTGGTGGACAGGTAAAAGACAGGCCCATAACCACCTGAGGCCAAAACCACCGCGTCACCAGAGTGACGCTCGATTTGGCCCGTTACCATGTCGCGGACAATAATTCCCTTGGCGACACCATTCACCAAAACAACATCAAGCATTTCGTGGCGAGGGTGTGACTTGACCCGCCCCTGCGCGATCTGCCTGTTCAGCGAGGCATAGGCTCCCAGCAGCAACTGTTGCCCTGTTTGACCACGGCAGTAAAAGGTGCGAGACACCTGCGCGCCGCCAAAGCTTCGGTTGTCGAGTTGGCCGCCATATTCCCGGGCAAACGGAACACCCTGCGCCACGCACTGGTCAATGATATTCCGGCTAACCTGAGCCAGGCGATAAACGTTAGCTTCGCGGGACCGGTAATCACCACCCTTGATAGTGTCGGTGAACAGACGC
>Ga0255124_1000546_pt1 | contig 12272 bp, 11 predicted proteins | sample Law_Cont_RepB_8d_FD_188564 | JGI IMG/M metagenome (GOLD analysis project Ga0255124, IMG submission 188564) | Freshwater microbial communities from St. Lawrence River, New York, United States - Law_Cont_RepB_8d | ecosystem: Environmental > Aquatic > Freshwater > River | place: USA: New York... | reverse complement strand
ATCTGTTTTAGAGGACTTTTTCCACCCAGGCTTGCGCGCCGTGCGCATTCCGGGAAGGTACCCCGAAGGAACCGATTCGCCCTTTTCAAACTTGAGCGATCCCGGACGTGGAGCACGTGGTCCAGCACCTTCATCGTTACGGTCACCACCATAAGCGGGGCGGTCGGTGCGACCTTGACCCGGACGCGGCGGACGGCCTCCCGGGCCACCACGATCATCGCGGCGGTCGCCTCGCATCGGACCACCGGGACCAGAACGTGGTGGGCGTGCCCCAAGTGGTGGTCGGTCGCCTCGCATCGGGGCACCCGGACCAGATCGCGTTGGACGCGGTCCCGCAGGAGGACGGTCGTCGCGGCGGTCGCCTCGCATCGGGGCACCAGCACCGGGCCGTGATCCGGAGGATGGACGGTCTTCTCGCATCGGACCACCAGGACCCGAACGCGTTGGGCGTGCACCGGATGGGGGACGGTCGCCTCGCATCGGAGCACCGGGACCCGAGCGTACTGGACGTGATCCGGGAGCTGGACGGTCGTCGCGGCGGTCGCCTCGTATTGGACGGTCTGCCGATTCTTGGCCCATGCGGGGAGCGCGTGGGCGTTCGTCACGGTCCCCACCGTATTCCATACGGGGTCCGCGCGGCGGGCGGGGAGGAGAACTAGGTCGGTCGTCGCGGCGATCGCTGCCACGCGCAGGCCGGTCGGCAGACGGGGCGCCGCCAGCAGGCTGGCGCGGCGGTCGCGGGGCATCGCTATCTGACTGACGGGGCAAACGCGGTCCACCAGCCAATCGCAGATCGGGTCTGCCGGGCTTGCGCGGAGGCATTCCGCGGAAGGACGCCCGTGCTACAGGAGGTGAACCAGCAGGTGGACGGGGAACAGGAGGACGACCGATAGGTGCCACGCGTGAAGGCTTGGGTGGGGGCGATTCTTCCGGAACGTCAACTTCGTCACCTTCACTCGCCATTTCGTCTCCTTCTACTAGTCGTTGCCGCCGGCGATCCGCCTGTGTGCACATTTTGCTCAGCCACTGAACCTCGTCGAGCGAGACGCGGCGAGCCTTGCCCGCTGGAAGGCGGTCAAGTTTAAGCGATCCAATAGCCATGCGGATAATCCGCAAAACCTTGTGGCCCAACTGGGCCAGCATACGCCTGATTTCGCGATTTTTGCCTTCTGACAAGACGATTTCAAGCCACACGCTTTCGCCCTGCGTCTTGAGGCGACGAATGCGCTTCGCCTTCACCTTACCGTCACTCAACCAAACACCCTCGAGAAGGCGATCGATATCCTGACGATCAGGGCTGCCCGCAACCAATACCCGGTAAGTCTTTTCAATCCCATAACGTGGATGGGTCAACCTAAGGGCCAATGGACCATCATTGGTCAGCAGCAGCAGCCCTTCGCTTTCCTCATCGAGACGGCCAACCGTGTACACGCGCTGATGAACGTGGGGTACCAGATCCACAGCCAACGGTCTGCCAGATGGATCATGATTGGTGCACAAAACTCCCCGCGGCTTGTGTACTGCCCAGTAAACAAGGGGTTCTGCCTCTACCGGAGCACCATCCACCACCAGTTTGTCGCCCTGCTCCATGCGGCGGCCCGGCTCAATGACACGCTGACCATTGATGCTGACGCGGCCAGCTGCAATCAGGGCATCGCAATGACGCCTCGATCCAACTCCCGCAGATGCCAATGCCTTATTCAGGCGATCACCTTCGGTCATCCGCCCACCGCCTTGCGCAAGCTTTCCAATTGTTCTGCTAATTCTCTTACACGTGCTTCCAGTGCCGTCACCCGATCGTTGATGACCGAATCGGCCTCCAAACGCTTGGCCGAAAACACTTCAGCAACCTCATCATGACGGCCGGTTCCGCTTTTCAATGTCTCCAGTTCGGCTGGAGGATAAAAACCGTGCGTAATTTGGGCTCCGCGACGTCCCTCCGGATCCAGCCATACAACCAATCCACGGCGCACCAACTCTTTAAGAGTGGCCCGCTGGGAATCGAGGTCGCTGATAGCGTCCATGCGGGAAACCCGTGTGCGCAGTTCACCTTCCGTCTGCGGGCCACGCAGCAGAAGCTCGGCTAAGATCCCTAGTTCAACCCGGCCAACGCTCCATGCCTCGTAGGCATGATGACGCCAACGATCGACACGGCCGCCAGCAACTCGGCTGACAAGGCCACGCTTCTGTAGCGCCGGAAGCGCCTGTTCAACCTCTTCATCTTCCAGATCCAGAATGGGATCTCGGTTGGATTTCTGGTTGCAGCCTGTTGCCAAAGCATTCAGGCTCAGTGGATAAGAATCGGGGGTGGTTTTGCTCTTCTCAATCAGCACGCCCAAAATGCGGCGGTGAAGAGGTTCAAGAGGTTCCCACTCGTTCGGATTGGTAATGGTTTGGCTCATAGCATGTAGTTTAACTGGAAGTGGCCAATCGTGAAACACCGGTGGGGATCTGTCATGAGCTTCCGATGCCTTGCAGTACTGGTTGGATCGCTTCTGACGTGCAGCACAACCATGGCGCAACCCGCCGTCGATGTGCTTGTCCTGAAAGGTGGAGAGGAACTGCGCGGCTTGCGCTGGGGAAACGCTGGCCCCAGAGCAGTTTGGTATGTCAGCAGGGTGGCGTGGCTGCGAGAAGGACAACCGGCACTAGCGCGGCGCCTCGAGCAGGAGCAAGCCGACCGTGAGGTGCGCACCCGGGCCGATCTGGTTCGCCGTTTGCAAATCTGGAAAACCAGTCTGGAAGGAACAAACGCTAAGGATTTGGGTGTTATCGCCGACGACTGGATTGAACGTTACAAGGAACCGGCACGCCCGGGTGCCTATGTGGCCACGCGCATCGAGGCCGGCCAGCCAACCCGTATTGTGGCTGCAAGGCCGGGCCTTACCCGTCTGGCCTTGGTGGCATGGCGGGAAAATGTCGAAGGGGTTGAGCGCAAACCTGCCGCGGAAATCGCCGCAACCCTTAAGGAAGCAGGTATTGCCTGGGAAAAGGAATCCACCGACCTGCTGGAGCGCCTTCCCGGATTGCCCGTTCAGGACGAAGCCGACTGGAAAGCCCGCCTGGCCTTTCTCGACTACCAATCCACAACAAAATTGCACCTTCAAGGAACCGGCGAAGCCATTGTGGAAACACCTGCCGAAGGTGCGGCACTCGCCGCTGGCCAAATCGAGGCATTGATGGCGCGCGTTGGTAAATCAACACTCGAGAAAGCCCTAGGTGATCTGCTGGGCGATACTCCAGCCCCCCGGCCGGCGCAGGCAGCCATTCCAGCCGAAGCTTTGAAGTTGGCCCGCGACCGAAAAGCACCTGTTTTCCGCCTAAGTCAGGTGGAACCAGACCTAGCGGGTGGCAAAGTACTTGTGGTTGACCGTCTGATCAGCATGCGAGGGGCACTACCAGAGGTTGTTTGGCAGGTCAGACTCGAAGAAAACGGAGCCAATGCCGATCGCGCTGTGGTGGAACGCTTAAAAAAGGATCCACAAATAGCCAAAGTAATTGGCGCTGCAGAAGCCTTGGGTGCGGGTGCCTCGCTCGACCAAGCCTTACGCGCGGGCGCCGTCACTTTGGAATCGTGGCGAAAAGCCGATGGTAAATTTCAAGAAGTGGCACGCGTAGCCACCCGAAGGCTGGATGGCGTGCCGCTTTCCTGGCTTGAAGCGCGCTGAAATCAGGGCGAGCCTAGCGCGTAAAGAAATGTGTTGGACCTCAACAGAAGCAACCCGCCCGACATGGCGGGCGAAGCATTGAAATCGCTGTCATCCAAAGGCGGATTCAATCCAATCTGCTTCAAAGTATCATCTGCCTTAAGGACAAAAACCCCAGCCCGGCGGCTGACTGCGAAAATGTGGCCATCGGCCACTACAGGAGAGGCATAAAAAGGCCTACTGCCACGTCCGCCAATGGCTGGAACTGACAGCCTTTGCTCCTGAAGCACGTCCCCTTTGCCAGACGACATGCTGATGGCAATCCCATCTTCGGTGACCATGAAAAGGCGGTTTGCATTCAGCACCGGGGTGGGCACATAGCAACTACGGCGTGCTGTCCAAGGCACGTTGCTCTGTGTGACATCGCCTTTACCTCCCGCTTTTATAGCACTAGTACCCTTGGCCTGAAAACCACCTGTCACATAGGCAATCCCTTCGCCCGGAACAACCGCTGGACACACATTTCCCGTGGCCGCGATGGTTGCCGTCCACCGAAGTTTGCCTGTCTCGGGGTTCATACCCCACACTTCCTCCGGCATGGCGACAACCAAATCGGTACGACCGTTGGCTTCCACCAAAGCCGGCGTGCTAAAGGAAAGCGACAGTCTGTCTCCTTCGGATTTCCATACTTCGCGGCCAGTTTTGGCATCCAGCGCAACAATGGCGCGCGACTCGCTCGCCGCATTCACAATCACAAGGTTCTTGTAAAGAATAGGGCTGGCCGATGATCCCCATCGGCGAATATCAGAACCGGTGCCAACGCTTGTTTGCCAAAGCTTTTTTCCATCCATCGCAAACGCCAGCACACCTGATTTTCCAAAGAACAGATAGACCACGTTTCCATCGGTAACTGGCGTGCTGCTGGCGTAGCCATGCTCGGTGATATAACCGCTGTGCGGATCTTCCGGAAGAACCGCAGGGACATCGGCAGTCCAGTTTTGTTTACCTGATATCTTGTCGAAACAAAGCAGATGCCGCTTGAGAGAGCTGCCGGTTCCCGTGTAACAGGTAACAAAAACACGGTCGCCATAAATGATTGGTGAGGATGATCCAGGTCCTGGAAGACTCATTTTCCAGAAAACGCCTTTACTGGTGTTCCACGACAAAGGAGGCTTGGAGCTAGCGGATGCACCGGTGCCATCAGGTCCGCGAAATCCGGGCCAATTGGCGGTATCGGCATTGAGGATTATGGCCACCAGACACAAGACGCTGTTCATCGCAATACTCCAGAGATGGCGCTGACAGAATGGCACCGGGAATCAAAAGCCCGGTGCCCAAATTCGGTTATTTTGTCGCTGAATCATTCCATGGGTGGACGCGCGGGCCTGCCGCCTTTTTCGCCATCAGGTCCACCCTTCTCGCCGCCCTTGCCACCTTTCTCGCCCTTCTCACCACCTTTGCCGCCCTTGCCACCTTTCTCCCCCTTTTCGCCGCCCGGGCCGCCTTTGCCGCCCTTCTCACCACCGGGGCCGCCCATGCCACGGGGGCGGAAATTTTCGATCGCCTTTTTCTGTTCAGGGGTCAGTATCTTGCTCAATTTCGATTTCAGGTCGGCTTTAAGAGCGTCTAGCTCTTTTTCCTGATCGGGAGTGAGCTTGAGTTCCATACGCAGTGGTGGGGGAATCACTTCTCCCAGTTCAAACCGGCCTGGGCCGCCCTTGCCATCTTTGCCATCCTTGCCGCCTGGCGGTTGGGAAACAGCGTTGGAGACCAAAAATACAGCTGCCGCAAGCAGAACTGCGACACCCAGAACAATCTTCTTCATTATCGTCACTCCCTAATTTCCAATAAAGCAACAATCCACCATGGAACACCTTGTTCAATAGCAGTGGTTGCTCATGGACGAAAACGCGGTAGAACGGGGCTGGCAACCCGTCCCGCCTGCCTGACTCCAGGTCCGGTAACAGAACCCTTGCCAAGATCCAACTCGATAGCCTCCGCATATTTGCGCATGGTTGCAACCACATCGGGATGGGCTGCCGCCACATCCGTGGCCTCGGCAATATCTGTATCCAGATCAAAAAGCCAATTCTCGGTTGTGTAATATTTCCACTGTCCCGAACGAATGCCCTGAAGGCTATTCCCAAGAAAAAAACCGTAAGCCGCATGTGGAGAGGCGGTGGAAGACCCGCGCCACAGGTCCACCAGATTTTTGCCATCAATCGCGCGGTCTGCCGCGACAGCGCCACCAGCAATGGCTAGGCATGAAGGCAAAATATCGATATTACCACAGACAGCATTACAAGCCACATCGGCTGGGACGGTTCCGGGCCAACGGACAATGGTGGGGACACGCATGCCGCCCTCCCAAGTGCTGGCCTTGAAGCCACGTAATGGAGCATTCGACCCTACTCGTGGAGCGCCATTATCGGAAGTAAACAACACCATGGTGCGCGCATCGATGCCAGCATCACGCACAGCCGACAGCACTTGACCCACCGAGTCGTCCAGTTCTTCCACCCAATCGCCATAGGTTCCATTTTTCGACTTGCCACGAAACGCACTGCCCGGGTGCAACGGCACATGCACAGCCGTATGCGGCAGGTACAGAAAAAAGGGCCGATCTTTGTTTTCCCGGATGTAGGCAACTGCCTCGGACGTGTAGCGCGCCGTGACGGCATTCTGGCCTTCGCCATCCAAGGTTTCAATCACCCTGTCACCCCGGATCAGGGGCAAAGGATTCCCTTTGGATGCCCCATGCTGCGGCCCCATATCGTTGGAATAGGGGACACCAAAATAGCGGTCGAAACCGCGACTGGTGGGCAAGAAGCAAGGTTGATCACCCAGATGCCACTTGCCAATACACGATGTCACATATCCTTGCTTCTTCAGCAATTCGGGCAAGGTTCGCTCGTCTGCATGAATTCCTGTGGCAGAGCCCGGAAAAATCACCTGAGGCAGCGACACACGCTTGGCATAACAACCCGTCATCATCTGCGCTCTTGACGGTGTGCAAACCGGGCAAGCGTAAAACGAGGTCAACTTCATGCCTTCGCGGGCCATGCTTGCCAAATGAGGTGTCCGGTTTAGGCGCGATCCAAACGGCTCAATATCACCATAGCCCAGGTCATCGGCGACAATCACAATAATGTTTGGCGGTGGACCAGATGCCGTGTTTCCCGAACGACCAGATGCGCGCATTCTGGCATTGGAAAGCACTTTGATCTGTTCCGGTGTCAGAATTCGTTCAAGCTGCTTTTTCAGGTCTTGTTCAATCGCGACCAACGCCTCTTCCTGGGAGGGCGTCAATTGCAGCATGGCCCTGAGCGGAGGAGGCAGTGCCTGACCCAATGGCTGAACAGGGGTTCCCTCAGCAGGCTGGGCCGCCATGGCCATGGCGGCAAGATTGGACATCACCAAACTGAATACAAAATTCACCATGCCGACTGCCTGCTAGAAACCGACACCTGCCCGCACAATCAACTGTTTTTTCGAGCAGAATATCTGTTCGCATCTTTTCATGGCTGTCATGACAAAGCGATGAAAACCATACTGAAATATTCCTGAATCATCCCACAACCAGTTCGCCTTCGCTTGCCGTTTTGGCACGAAACAGACGTGACAGTTGCTGGGTCAAAGGGCCGGGTTCGCCGGTCCCTATCCGACGGGAATCCAGTTCCAGCACACTCGTCAGTTCGCCCATGGTGCCTGTGCAGAACATCTCGTCGGCTCGGTAAGCTTCCGACAGCGACAAGTCCCTTACTTCCAGCGGAATCCCATTGGCGCGACAGAGGTCAATCACCACTGCCCGGGTGATGCCTTCAGGGCAGGCATGCACATGGCTGGTCAGGACCACGCCGTGCGAAACTAGAAACACATGCGTGGCATTGGTTTCGGCGATGAAACCTCGGGAATCGAGCATCAGGGCATCGTCCGCACCTGCGGTATTGGCCTGAATTTTCGCCAATATCGAGTTGATGAGGTTGCAGTGATGAATCTTCGGGTCCATCACGTCGGGCCCGGGGCGACGCATGGTGCTGGTAATTAGCCGAATACCGCCCGAACCATAAACGGGTGGCTTCCATTCTGGGAGAATGATCAGTGTGGGCCCGGCATTATTGATGCGCGGATCCATACCACTGGTGTATTTTACGCCGCGTGTGAGAGTTAGGCGAACGTGGACACCGTCGCGCATGCCATTGGCCGCAAGCACTGCGCGCAAATGGCCCACAATGGCCTCATGCCTTGGAATATCACGAAACGCCAAAGCTAAAGCGGAGTCACGCAGGCGATCGAGGTGCTCGCGCAGGCGAAAAATCCGGTCGTTGTAAAGGCGCAATCCTTCCCAAACAGCATCGCCCCCCTGTACTGCTGAATCAAAAGGGCTGATACCGGCTTTGTCGCGATGTACCAACACACCATTGATGCTGACAATGAGGTCTTTGTTCTTGTCGCTGAACTGCTGCAGCATGGGGAAAACTCCAACAGGTAATCCCATAAACCATGAAAGACCATGATCCTGAAAAATAATGAAGGATCATGATCGAATACACTATAAGGTTAAAGGGTCTGAAGGCCGAACCTGACGCGATTGGGAGATCGACCATGGAAGCGTTGCACATGCTGAAGAACAGGCTGGCGCGCCTACGCGCTGGTCGGATCGATCCTCGCAGCGACGAGATCCTGCAGCGCCTATTGGCCCGCATTCGAGCCAGCCACACGCTGGACGACCTGATTCTTGATGGTTTTCCCGGACTTGGCGAACTAAGCGACGAACGAGCGCTTCAGTACTGGGAAGGCAAAGTACACAGAGTCGGCCGGCACGTGCTGCGCGAAGACGACCTCGCCCCCGACACCTTGGTTCTGGCTCAGGCGGTGCTCTCTTCTGGTGGAGGCGACATGCCATGGGATGACAATTCATCTCAGAAGCTTGTGGGACAGAGTTTCCGCATCTTGGCGGTGCAGCTGCCGTTTGTGCTTCTTGAACCTGCCAGCCGCGCATTCAGCAACGGCGAACCCGTCAGCCTTGACGTTCGCCGCCTGACGTTGATTCGCTGCTCGCCTGAGTTCTTCGACGCCCAACGTGGCATTCCGCGGAGCCACCCGCCAGCAGATGGACTTGCCGGCCGGGCCGAGTTGCCGTTCTGACCAACAGTCCACCTTGTTGCCACGGCATCCCGTGGTATGCTTGTTTGATTGACTTGCGGATGAGGTATTAGCGTCATGGGCCAGCAATGTGCGGTTTGCCAGAAAAAGCCAATCGTGGGCAACTCTTACACGAAGCGCGGTAAAGCCAAGTACCTTGGCGGTAACGGCGTGAAGGTAACGGGTAAGAACAAGCGCGTTTTCAACCCGAACTTGCAGCGCATGCAGGTTCAGTTGGGCGGATCAGTCACCACTCAGCGTGTGTGCGTGAAGTGCCTCCGTTCCGGTTTGGTGACTCGCCCCATCAAGCGCAAGCCCTTCCAGGTTCAATCGGCCTGACCATGAAACTAACGGAAGATCAGGTCCGTTGGGTCGCTCACTTGGCTCGACTGGACCTGTCAACCCCTGAAATAACGGCGCTAACCCCTCAGTTGGCTGCCATAGTCGATTACGTTGACCAACTAGCTCAGCTCGATACGCAGGGTATCGAACCCTTGGCTCATGCACTTCCTGTCCATAATGTCTTCCGCGACGACGAACCCACGCCATCCCTCACCGTTGCTGAAGCCTTGGCTAATGCTCCACGCAAACTGGGCGATTGCTACGCCGTTCCCGCTGTTATGGACTAAAACCCCATGAATCTGACTCAACTTCCCGCCAGCGCGTTGGTTTCATTGCTGCGGCGTGGAGAGGTTTCATCGCGCCTGCTCACCCAGGCATGCCTCGACGCCTGCCAATCTCTTGATTCAAAAATTGGGGCCTTCCTGCATCTCGATGCCGAAGCAGTTTTGACCGCTGCTGATGCCATCGACGCCCGCCGCGCGCGAGGTGAACCATTAGGTTTGCTTGCGGGTTTGCCTGTGGCCATCAAGGATAATTTGTGTCAAAAAGGTGTCCCCACTACCTGTGCAAGCAAAATGCTTGCTAACTTCCGCCCCCCCTACACCGCCCATGTGGTTGAGAGAGTAGCTGCGGAAGACGGCGTTCCGTTTGGTAAAACCAACCTCGACGAATTCGCCATGGGTTCGTCCACCGAAAACAGTGCCTTTCAAAAAACCCGCAATCCCTGGGATTTGGAACGAATTCCCGGTGGGTCTAGCGGCGGATCTGCCGCGGCTGTTGCCGGTTGCCTGACTCCATTATCGCTGGGTTCAGATACAGGCGGTTCGATTCGCCAACCTGCCAGTCTGTGTGGCATTGTGGGCCTGAAACCGTCGTACGGCCGGGTCAGTCGCTATGGGCTTGTGGCGTTTGCCAGCTCTCTGGATCAAGTGGGTCCATTTGCCCACGATGTCGCAGGCGCGGCACTGTTGCTACAGACTATTGCCGGCCACGATCGTCGCGACAGCACCTCTGTCAATCAACCTGTTCCAGACTACATGGCATCCCTCGAAACCCCGCTCGCAGGCCTTCGGGTAGGTGTTGCGCGAGAGTTTTTCGGTCCGGGCCTCGATTCTGAAGTGGAGCAAGCTGTCCGCAACTCCCTCGAGGTTTACCGAAGTCTGGGTGCCACGATCGTCGATGTGACGTTGCCTACCAGCCCGCATGCCATTGCCACCTACTATCTGGTAGCTACTGCTGAGGCTTCCAGTAATCTGGCGCGGTACGACGGCGTTCATTACGGCCACCGGACCGCTGAAAAAACGAACCTAATCAACCTGTACTGCAAAAGCAGGGGCGAAGGGTTTGGGGCAGAAGTCAAGCGCCGCATTATGTTGGGCACATACGCCCTATCGAGTGGCTACATCGATGCCTACTACACCAAGGCACTGAAGGCGCGCCGATTGATCCTCAACGATTTCAATCGCATCTTCGCCAGTTGCGACGTACTTGCCGGCCCTACCGCACCGACAGCAGCATTCAAACTGGGCGAAAAGGCATCCGACCCACTGTCGATGTACCTGAGCGACATTTACACCATTTCATGCAATCTTGCAGGTATTTCAGGGTTGAGCATTCCATGCGGGTTCACGGCTTCCGGCCTGCCGATTGGTTTGCAGCTGCAAGGCCCTGCCATGGCGGAAGAAACCGTTCTCCGCGCGGCACGGATGCACGAAAAGGCGACCGCGTGGCACACCCATCGCCCTACTTTGTCATAAAATTTTTGTTTACTGAAAGAAAAGCATTTCAGTTTTGGTTCAGTTAAGTGTATTTTAAAATAAGCATCCTCTTGCATGGATCGCTTTCTGACTCTCCGGTGCTCTATGATTTGGTCAATCAGAACTCGATCAGCGTTCACCCTGATCGAACTTCTTGTTGTGATTGCCATTATTGCAGTTCTGATTGGTTTGCTGGTTCCTGCCGTGCAGAAGGTACGTGAAGCCGCGAACCGAATGAAGTGCACCAACAACCTGAAGCAGTTAGGAATCGCTCTGCAAGGTTACCACGATGCCAATGGCGCATTCCCAGCGTGGGGCTTTGATTTTCCGTCCAACCCTAATCCAACCAACCCGCTTGGCCCCCTCACTCAGGGCCACAGTGCTTTAACACTGATTCTGCCGTATATCGAGCAGGCCAACCTGCTCACCCTCATGGATATCAAAAAATCAGTCGGAGACCCTGCGAATCTACCCATTCCCTATGGAGTTACCACTGGGGCAAGCGCCAAAATACCTACGTTTCTGTGCCCATCCGCACCAGACAGAACAGCGGATTACAGCGCCTATTTCATTCAACTGGGAGTTCCCAATAGGGGGCCCATGATTCTCGGCGTCACCGACTACAACCCCGTCCGTGGACTACGCCCCCAGTTTCAGGCAGCCTGTGCTCCCAACTCTCCAACAGGTGATACCGGTGTTCTGGGTGCCAAAAGCTCAAAGCCCCGCATTGCCGATGTAACTGACGGCACGTCCAACACGCTGTTTTTGGCCGAAACCGCTGGGCGCCAGCAGGTTTATGCCAACGGCAAACCCATCATGCCAAATACCCCGGGTTCCAATGGTTGGCAATTGAATGCCGCATGGGCAGACATGAATATCGCTTATAATTTGCGAGGGTTTAGTTCAGACGGCCTCGTACCTGATGGCGGTTGTGCCTGCATCAACGCCAACAACTTCGAGTCGATGTATTCATTTCACTCCGGCGGGGTAAACATCGCTCTGGTAGACGGGTCGGTACGATTTCTGCGCGCTTCGGTTGCCCCAGCCATGGTTGGCGGCCTGATCACCCGAAACGGTGGCGAAGTCATCAACCTCGATTGACGGAGTTAGCCATGTCAACTTTACTGTTGCTTGTTGTGTTGTGCTTCCCATCGGCAGACAGCGCACCTTCCCCGAGGGCTATTCCTGTGTTACGCCATATTGTTTTGTACAAATTCAAGGAAACCACCACACAAGCACAAATCGACGAGGTGTCTGCAGCGTTCAAAGGATTGCCCGGAAAGATTCCCGGTATTGTCGGTTTCGAAGCCGGTACCAATGTCAGCCCGGAAGGCAAATCTGAAGGCTTCACGCATGCCTTCGTGGTATCGTTTGCCACAGA
>Ga0255124_1000540_pt1 | contig 12329 bp, 8 predicted proteins | sample Law_Cont_RepB_8d_FD_188564 | JGI IMG/M metagenome (GOLD analysis project Ga0255124, IMG submission 188564) | Freshwater microbial communities from St. Lawrence River, New York, United States - Law_Cont_RepB_8d | ecosystem: Environmental > Aquatic > Freshwater > River | place: USA: New York... | reverse complement strand
GGGGCGCCAGCCGGTTCATCTTCTTCGGACAACGCCACCACTACCTGATATTCGGGAAAAGCTCGGGCGACAGCCTCAGCTTCCACGGGCGGAACACCTTCCGCCCCGCGGGTGAACACACCCTGATAAAGCAGCACACGGTACTCGATTTTGGAATTATCCATTTCCGTCTTCACGCTTTCGAGGGCCTGCCTGCTGGAACCAAGGCGCACCTGAGGGTCCTTGATTTTGGATCCCACCGACGGGCCAATCACCGACGTGATACCCACCTTCCATGGGGAACCTTCCACATTGGCGGCCTGCCAACGTGCTGTTTGCTCCGGATACTGTGTATCAGCATCGTTCAGGTTGGCAACGACCACCCGGGGAGACGGCTCATTCAGCGCGTACTCACCCAGTGCCTTGAAGAATGGAAGAGCGCCCTCATACTCACCAAGGCCAACAGCGGCATAACCCAGCATTTTGAGAGCTTGCATGCTGTAACGATATTTCATCAAGCCTTGCATATTCGACAAATTCACCGGGCCAGCCATTTGCGAAATATCACCCAAATCCACTGGCAGAGTCTTCCAACCGCGCGATGACAGCGCTTGGAAAAAATTATATCGCCTCTCCAAACCACCCACCTGTGGGCGGGAACAACCGCACGGCAACAAATACCCGTGCTGTTGACCGGTTATCAACAATGTCAGATCTGGGCGATCCCAGCGTTCAAGATCTGCCGGCAAAACGCCTGTAGGAACTGCAATGGCATGAGTGGGCTGGCGCATCCATTTGGCCAGTGTTCCGCCGCCAAATGCTGCGATCACGGTCATGCCAATGACAATGGCAGGGGCAAACCAACGGGTGCCCGCACTCAAAACAGTTAACCAATTGCTCGCCATGAGGTTGGACCTCGCACCCGCGCGTTGGGCCCAATGAAGGCTCCACAACCGCAAAAGAACGCTTAATCAGTTATCGGCACGTCCTTCAACCGGAATTCGCACGGTTCTTGGGGTGTCACCTTCGATTATCACATAGACAGCACTATCCCGATAGATCGGGTTAGGGTCCAGACCTCGCGGGAATTCACCGGAAACCTTGCCCGGCCCTACCCTTACCTGCAATCGCCACCTGAATTTGTCTCCGCTGGGGCGGGGCGACTTATCCAGTTCAGCATCAACAAACGATGCTGTGCGCTGCCTGTCAATCTTCAGGCGCATCCCAGGATTCCGGCTTTCAAGGGCCACTTCCGCCCGGGCGCCCTCTTGCCTTTCAAATCGGTTCAGAAGGACATTGCCACGCTCACTGGTTCCCACAACCTCAATATCACCCTCGATTTTGCCAACAATCCGAATCGGTCCGGACTTCTGCGCTTTGGCATCGACTGTCTCGTCGCTTGTACCAACTTCAATCCGCCTGATAAACGGCCCGATTTCCGGGTAACCGTCTCCACTTCCCTGCCATTTTGCAGTCAATGGAATGGTGTAAGCCGCTTTCACGGGTACCTTCACATCCCGCCGCAAGTTTCCCAGAGCCTCACCACTCACTTCTTTCACGCTGCCGATTACGATGCTTTCACGTTCCACGGGGTTGATGAAAGCTGCTTTGAGTGGCAATTTTTCCCGGGTTGGGCATACGATTGTGATTTTTGCCTCGGCCTTGGTCCGGTCCGTTGAATTCAGGGTTCCAACGTCAATCACGTCATCCAGAACATACAAAACGGCATGCGTATGAATGGCTGCTTCGAGCCTGATATTATCTCGAAGTTCTGGTTGGCCTAACCAAAGGGTTGCGCTCATCACGTCGCGTTGGATTTTCTCGTTTTTCCAACCCATGCGCACAAAACCCACCTGACCGGGCTGCACATCTATCGCGGGAGGTAGTGTGGTTTCCACTCGACTGAGCAGCTCAACTCCTTCCAGTTTTTTCATGAGGGCTATCACCGCGGCGGAACGAAACTCCTTCTGGAGTGCTTCCACCTGAATCTGGCCATCCTTCACGAAAGCCGCACCCTCAGCACGCCACCAAGCATGGTCTGGAGGCACCAAAAACACCTGAACTCCCGTGCAGGTGCATTTCTTACCTTCCAAACCGAAACGGACGGCGGTTGGGTGAGGGTTGATGAACCAGTAATCTTGGTAACCGGGGTTGTACTGTTCTTGAGGCAGGGGATCTGATTCGCCATCTGGAACTTGCCGCGTGACAAATCGCGGCTCAAGGATCTTGGATTCGGAAGCAGTCTTGGTGTTGACTGCAGACGCCTGACCTTTGCCAGTTTCCGGGTTGAACTGCGCGACAAAGCTCAGACCAAACACAAAAGCAATAATAATCGCAACAGCTAACAACCAGACCCAGCTTTTCATGGCGGCACCGGCTCCCGAACCCGGCCGCTCGCGGAACAATTCTCGTGAAACGCCCGCAGCGGCATGAATGTGACATGCCTGTTGTTAGTTTACGAAACAAGAAGAAAATGGATCGCCCCACCGGGAGAATTCATCTGATCTTCCCCGCCCCATCAATAGTTACTGAGCAGGTGCGACAGGCACAGGCGCGCGGGGTTTCAATCGAGGCCTGACCACTGGTGCCAAAGTTTTATCAATTAATTTGGCATCCACTTCCGCAAGCATCGCCTTCCATTTTTCTGCCGATAACTGACCAACTGGAACACGCATCACTGACTTGATCCGGTAATCACGAGCCAGTAGGGCAGACATGCCCACGTCGTCCGCCATGGGGTACGATTTCAGGACTTCACTGCTATCCACACCTACATAGATGGAAGGATAAGGATTTTTTGCATCGGGCTTGCCATCCGTAGCAAAACCAAGAACCTCATCAATTTTGTCGCGCGCCGCCTTGCGTTCGGCATTGGCCAAATAGAGTGGCATATCGATCTTGTCACCGACAAAAATCACCGCTCCGCGCAAAGCAGCCGCCTGATTTTTCCCAATCAACTGGTCCAGTTCACCCAGCATCTCTTTGAAGCCCTCCGGGACATCCGTTCCCCTCATCAAAATGAGGACAAACGGACGCGCACCAAAATCGGAAAGAGGGCAATGGTAACGACCAGTAAGCGGCCCATTAAGAATCAATGGGTGAAATGGACCAGGTACGGGCTGATTTTCAGACACCCCTGCCGGAGCAGGTGCTTGGGAAGCGATCAGTACAGAACAACAAAGCATCAGCATGGCAGACCCTCGATGCAAGCTAATCCTGAACTCTTGCACCGGCTAAGGCTAGGGTCAACGTGCCAACAACAAGCTGGCCTGACGTGGCCTCCAACTTTTCCGGTCGTTCCGATGGGTTGGACAATTTTTCTCCGGTTCACCTGATCCTAAGCGTGGAACCAAGTTCTCGAGGAACTGTTTCGTGGATTTTTCCCATGTGTAACGCGATACAAAATCGCAGCAGGCTTGAGAATTGCCACGGGCCACTGCCAGACTAATGGCAGTGCCCAAATCTTCGTCGAGGAATCCAACCCCTTCGGGAGCTCCTTCCAAAACATCGCGGGGGCCGGCAACCGGATAAGCAGCCACGGGCACACCACTGGCGAGCGATTCAAGCAATACAAGGCCGAAAGTATCGGTTCGACTTGGAAATACAAACACACTCGCGCGACGGTATTCCGCTGCCAAGGCTTCCCCTGAAAGAGCACCGGTAAATTCCACCTGTGGATGCCGAAGCTTGAGTTCCGCCAGTGCCGGGCCATCTCCCACAACACGCGCCCTGAAACCGTGCGGTAGCTTTACTTGCAAAAATGCTTCGATGTTTTTTTCGTACGCCACTCGGCCCACATAAAGAGCAAGGGGCTGACGCTCAGACGCGTTACCCGGGTGGAACAGCTTCATGTCCACACCACGGGACCATCGCGCCATCCGACGAAATCCCCACGAGGCCAGTTCGCGTTCAAGCGAACTGGTGGCCACCATGATCCTGCTCGCACGCCGATGAAACCAACGCATGTAAGCGTAAGTCCATGCTGCTGGTATGCCTAAATAACGTTGAAGGTAATCGGGAAAATGAGTGTGGTAAGCCGTTGTGAACCGACGGCCACGCGCCATGCAATAGTTACGGGCATACAAGCCCAAAGGTCCCTCGGTAGCAATGTGAACGTGGTCGGAAAGTTCAATTCGGCGACCAAGGCCCGGGCATATCAACGCCAAACGGATTTCCGGATACAGGGGTAAAGGAATGTTGGGATAAAGGCCCGGGTGGATCACATCTACCTGATGGCCCAATAACTCGACCTGACGCACTGTTCTTTCGAGCGTGCGCACCACCCCATTGACTTGTGGGCACCATGCATCCGTCACCAAAGTCAGGCGCATACAGCGCTCCTTGGGACTCTCTCCGGAAACGCATCGACACTACGGAATGCGTATCAGTACGATACTATTCCCTTGCTGATCGGTCCAGTCACCAGCGACCTTCAGACCAATCCTTGCCAAATCTTCTTCAAGATGCGTCAGCAGCCACCAATCGACGGCGCCGCCGCCATTCCGATGTCTCTGAATTTCAACACCTCGCCGCTCCAGTTGCAGCAGCAAGCCGTCGTCACGCAATCCAACCACACCTACGGTGGTATCGGAACCGATCCGCTGCACAATCCGGTTGGCAACGTTGGCAGGGGCGCTGGCAGCCTGAGCCGCCAGATCCCGCGTCCGGTTGAAACCCACAAGTACCAGCAACCAGCAACTGCATAACACAACAGCGACGATCAACCACAACCGTTTCGGCAATTGAATCATGGCCAAGGCTATCAGCCATGCGCCTACCATGCTCAGTCCAATAACAGAAGGAACCGTATGCCTTGGGCGATGGCCTGGAACAAGCGTCCAAGCAACAAGAGAAGCAACGGCTCCGGCAAGCAGGACTTTGGCAAAAAAACTGGTGAATATGGCGTCGCGTAAATCACGCCGAAAAGCAAAAACCAATCCCAGTACAACGGGCAGGCCCATCCCTAAGGCCTGCATGGGGAATATCAGCCAATCGCCCCACTTCCACCCTCCCAGATGGTGCCATGGAGATAAGTGAGGCAAAACCTCCCGCACCACAACACCTTCCAGCAGGGCATTCAGCCCTGCCTCGCGGGTAGATGCCGTCAACCACAGTGCGCCCAAAGCTACCTCTGCAGCCATACAGAGCAGATGCCCCCTTTGGAACAACCACGTGACGCGGCCGTGCCAAATGGCCATGGCAACGATTGCCATGTGCAAAAAAAGTGGCGCGGTCCACTTGGTCCAGAACCCTGCACCCGCCATCAATCCGGCCAAAACCCACCACGGCCATGAACGGTCTGGCTTATTCTGATCTTCATAATTCAAGGCAACAGCGAGCGCGGCCCACGATGCAAATACCCAACCGGCCAACAACATATCGAGTTCAGCAGCTGGAACCTGCTGCAGCCAACCAACAGCCATGGGAAAAAACAGCCCTGCTATCAGACCAGCGGCAGCCCCATGCAAACGGGAAACTACAACCGCCAGCCCTACGGTCATGAAGACAAAAGCCGCAACAGAAGGCCAGCGCGCCAACGCCAGCGGCAAATCGCCAAAGCACCGGGCTGGGAGTGCCACCAGCCAGTAGGCAAGTGGCGGCTTGCTGGCCAGCCATTCCCCATCGAGGCGAGGCACGACGGTTAAACCATCGCGCGCCATGGTCCAGGCGATGCGCGCCCTCAATCCTTCGTTGCGAAAAAAGTCACCAGACGAGATTCCCAAGCCCCCGAGAAGTAGTGCCCAAAGACCCACCACATAAAATTCACGATTCATTCACAAAGCTCCCGGGGCACTTTGGCTTCCAACTTTCTACCTTGAATTGAGGTAGTTGAACCGGAACGGCAAAAGATCGTTTCATGTGGAGGCATTTCATGCGCGGGATCAGTCTAGCAATTGCCATCGTTCTATCAGCCTTGGCTGGTTGTGGCGAAGTTAAGAAGGCCGCAACAGGCGACGGAGCAAAAACCAGCGCGGCTCCCGCGGTTCGCCTTCGCGCCACTGGATCGAGCTTTGTTGAACGCATGATGAAAAAGTGGGCCCCAGCACTGGAATCCCAAGGCGGCCGCATCGATTATCAGGCAACCGGCTCCGGCAAAGGCATTCAAGACATGCTGAACGGAGAAACCGACTTCGGTTGCACCGATGCACCCCTTACGGCAGATCAGCTTTCCAAGGCTGGCGGGGCTGACAAGGTTGTTCAGGTACCTCTGGTCATGGGTGGCGTTGCTGTCGTTTACAATTTAACAGACCTCAAGTCACCGCTGAACTTGGACGGATCCGTTCTGGCTGGTATTTATCTGGGAACCATTAAAAACTGGAACGATCCAGCGATTGCCGCCATCAACCCGGGTGCTGGCCTGCCTGACAAGTCCATCACCGTCTGCCAGCGCGCCGATGGCAGCGGCACAAGCCACATTTTCACCACCTACCTCAGTGGTGTCAGCGCGGACTGGAAATCCAAAGTCGGCATCAGCACCCAGCCCGCATGGCCAGTCGGTCAGGGCGGCACCAAAAGCGCCGGCGTGGCCAGCTTGGTTGAGCAGACACCCGGGGCCATTGGTTATGTCGAGCTCTCGTTCGCGCTGGAAAAGAAGAATCTGAAGAGTGCCAAACTGAAAAACTCCTCAGGCAAGTTTATCGAACCAACGCTGGAAGCTGTCACGGCCGCGGCAGGCGCGCTGAAAGAAATCCCCGACGACCTCGTGGTGAACCTCACCAACTTGCCCGGGGAAACAAGCTATCCTGTTTGCGGCACGGTGTGGGCTGTTTTCAAAAAGGACCTCAAAAAAGACAAGCTTGCCGCTGTCGTCAAGTCATTCACATGGGCTCTTTCCGAAGATGGACAAAAGATGGCACCCCCGGAAAACTACGCCCGGTTGCCCGATGCAATTGCTGCCAAAGCAAAAGAAATCCTCGCGAAGTTGCCCGTTAACTAACAGAATGCGATGGGTTTTCCAATGAGCAGTGCGGCACCAGCAGTACACGGAAGCGCGACCGACTGGAGTAGTCGGGCGCTGCGAACATTCACAGCAGGGGCAGCATGCCTGTTTCCTCTGTCTCTGGTCCTCGCTGCCACTGTCCTAACGGTTCAGGCTTATCCAGCTCTCGATAAGCTTGGATGGCAATTTTTCATCTCATCCGAATGGAACGTTGCCCAAGGCCGATTCGGTGCTGTACCGTTCGTGTACGGCACCATCATCACCAGTGCCGTAGCCATGCTGGTGGCCGTGCCAATTGGTATTGGTGCCGCGACCTATCTTGCTGAAATCGCCAAACCGCCAATCCGCTTGGCTGTTGGATTTCTGGTGGAACTTCTGGCTGCCATCCCCTCGGTTGTTTACGGTTTTTGGGGCATCATCTTTCTGGTGCCTTTGCTCCAAAGCCTTTATGGTTTTTTGGGTCTTCAAGCGACTGGAGGCCGCGGTCTTTTCACGGCAGGCCTTGTGCTTGCCCTGATGGTGGTGCCCTACATCACCGCCGTAACAATTGATGCGCTCCGCGCGGTTCCAGTTGCGCAACGGCAAGGCGCCTACGCTCTTGGTGCCACCCGATGGCAGACGATATGGACCGTAGTTCTGCCTAATGCCAGATCGGGTATTGTGGGTGGTGGTTTTCTAGCCCTAGGACGTGCCTTGGGCGAAACTATGGCCGTTGCCATGGTTATTGGCAATGCACCCAAACTTCCATGGTCGATTGTGGAACCCGGGTATTCTATTCCCTCGGTCATCGCCAATGAAATGCCGGGCGCTGGCGACAACCTGCATCGATCTGTACTGGTGGCACTCGGTTTGGTTTTGTTTGTAGTGTCAGTCTTGATCAACCTGCTTGCCCGATGGCTTCTCAACCGTCAAATACAGCCCGCGCAACCCGATAGCGAACCAAGCCATCTTCCCCCCATCAACTCCTCGAATGTGAAGGCGGCGCTGGCTGAAAAATCGATCCCGCTGCCACCTGTAAGCGCTTGGCCTGCCCGGGTTAACCGTATGATGACCACCTTGCTTTGCCTGTGCGTGGTGGCACTGTTGGTTCCGCTTTTTCATATTTTTGGACAGGTTACCTCTGCAGGTGCGGGTCAGATCAGCTTGGACTTTTTCCTGCATTCAGCCAACACCCAGGTGAATGGTGAATCCCGCCCGGGGCTTGGACATGCCATTGTGGGCACCATGTTGCTGGTAGGGTGGGCTACGCTTATTGCCACCCCCCTTGGAATCCTTGCTGCCGTTTATTGCGTTGAATATCGTAAATCTCCTCTGGCGCGCATTGCCCGATTCTGTGCCGAAATCATGACGGGCGTTCCCAGCGTTCTGGTGGGACTGGTGGCTCATGCCCTTCTGATTCAGACTCTAGGAAGCTATCTCGCCCCCCATCCAACCGGATGGGCAGGTGTTTTCGCCCTTGCCATCATGATGATGCCCATCGTCTTGCGGACCGCTGAAGAAGCTCTTCTAACAGTGCCGGACGCACTCAGACGTGCCAGTTACGCGCTGGGAGCCACCTCCGCGCAAACGATTTTCCGAGTCATACTTCCTGCCGCAAGCACTGCCATCATTACCGGGGTATTTCTTGGTGTGGCACGCATCACAGGCGAAACTGCGCCGTTGCTTTTTACCGCCGGCAACAGCAACTACTGGCAACCCGGACTTGAAGACGGCATAAAGCCAGGGTTCTTTGTTTCCGACATGAGCGAACGGATGCCTTTTCTCACCTACTATATCTACAATTATGCCATGAGTGATAAAATCGAAGAGCAGCATCTGGCATGGTGCGGTGCCTTTGTGCTGCTTGTTTTTGTTTTGCTGGTCAATGCAACCATGCGACTTATTGCTGGCAGAAATGGCCCTTCAGCCAGCAGGTCTGGTTGATACTTACCAAGGATGCCCTCACTTGGGAACTATCAGTGATCCGGATTTGAAATCACCGCCGAATCCAGCCGAACGCGTCAAGCGCCGCGATCGTCTGTTCCGCCGTATGTTTGCTCCCATGGCGACTTTTATTGCCATTTCGTGCGTCGTCTCGGAAGGAACCCACCTGCTCTGGATAGATGCTCCATGGTGGTGGCATCACAGCACTGTCGCTGCCATCGGCACAGGCGGAATGCTTGCCGCCTTTATTCTTGCGGATACTATTTCCCGCAACATTGCGCGCCCGCTGCGCGAGCTTGTGAAATTTGCCGAACGAACCGGGCAGGGTGAGTCTGGCCCACACATCCATATCAATGAGGCCAGCGAATTGAGTGTGCTGGCACGCGCCTTCAACCGTATGAGCGATAGGTTAGCAGCTCAAATATCCCAAATTGACGAAGAACGCGATCAACTCCGTGCCATCCTCGATGGAATGGTTGAAGGGGTTTTGGCTCTGGATGGTGAGCAACGAGTCTTGTTTGCCAATGATAGGGCTCTAGCGCTGCTCGACCTTTCGACAACCCGCAGGCCAGAAGGTAGACGCCTTTGGGAAATGGTCAGGCAACGCCCGCTCATCGATGCTGTTACACAGGCCATGATGGGGCCTGATCCGGTAAGACGAGAGCTGGAATGGCCCGGGACCACGGCAAGAAGCCTGACCGTGCATGCCGCGCGCCTCCCTTTCAGCCCAGAGGGGCAGTCCCGTGGTGCCGTTGTTGTACTACACGACACCAGTGAACTGCGCCGCCTCGAACGACTGCGCCAAGACTTTGTTGCCAATGTTTCTCACGAACTCAAAACGCCCTTGTCCGTCATCAAGATCTGCGCCGAAACCCTTAAGGATGGCGCTATGGATGATCTGGTAGAACGCGGACGGTTCATCGACCAAGTCATTCAACAAAGCGAACGGCTCAGCTACCTGATTGTGGATTTACTCAGTCTTGCGCGCATTGAGTCCGGCGATGAAATCATGACGCCTCAGGCCGTTCCACTCCAGCGAGCCATGGCCACGTGCCGGGAAAGGCTGAGAGAACGTGCCGATGCTCGTCGTCAAACCATTGAACTTAATGGTACAGACAAAGTATGCGAAGCTTGGGTGGATGAAGAGGCACTCACCCAGATCCTCGACAACCTTGTTGACAATGCGGTCAAATACACCCCAGAAGGGGGGCTTATTCTCATTTCATGGAACGCGGAAGAGGAGACTGTTCAGTTCTCGGTACGTGACAATGGAATCGGTATTCCAGCGCAAGACCTGCTTCGGATTTTTGAACGATTCTACCGGGTAGACAAGGCACGCAGCCGGGAGCTAGGCGGCACAGGCCTAGGCTTGGCCATCGTTAAACACATGGTCCAATCTCAAAGAGGAACCATTACAGCCACCAGCGAGATTGGCAAAGGAACATGCTTCACCATCACGCTGCCGCGAGCCTGAAGCTACAGAATCAATTCAGGCCTTGGTTGGTGGCTCCAAACCTGGGGAAGGAATTCCCTGCCAGCCTGTGCGCACAAGCACTTCCTCGATCTCTGGCCGGTCCATCTCCTCGCGCTGTGTCAGTTCATCGACAAACGCATCGAGCAGATTGCGGTTCGACGCTAAAAGATCAAAAGCACGGCGGTCGGAATCCCTCAAAATACGCGATACTTCTTCGTCGATAACCTGCGCCATACCTTCGCTGAAATCACGGGCTTCGTGGATTTCTTTTCCCAAAAACACATGCTCTTCGCCCGTTCTGAACGCCATCGGTCCAACGCGGTCTGACATGCCCCAATGCGCAACCATCATGCGGGCCAAACGCGTTGCCTTCTTCAGGTCTGATTCCGCGCCGGCATAAGGCTGGTTATAGACAAGGATGTCGGCAGCACGACCACCAAGGGTCATGACCAATTGGCGCTCAAACTGATCCTTACCGTAGTGGAATCGATCTTCATCCGGAACTGTCAGGGTCACACCCAAACTTTGGCCACGGGGAATGATGGAAACCTTTTGCGGACGATCCGCACCCGGCATCAACCAAGTCACCAGAGCATGCCCGGCTTCATGGTTGGCGGTACGGCGCTTGTCGTCACCCGTCAGAACTTCTTCACGCTTGGGGCCAATGAGAACCCTGTCCGCAGCGCGTTCAAAATCGGACATAAAAAGGCGGTCTTTGCCTTCACGGGTTGCTAGCAACGCGGCTTCGTTGGCCAGATTTCTCAAATCCGCACCCGTCATGCCCACCAACTTGCGCGCCAACAGTTCCATGTTAACGTCATCGGCCAATGGCTTGTTGCGTGTGTGAACCTTCAGGATGGCCATCCGGCCCTGCCAGGTTGGTTTCTCCACTGTAATATGACGGTCAAATCGACCGGGTCGCAGCAGAGCTGAGTCCAGCACGTCGGGTCGGTTGGTTGCCGCCATCACGATGACAGTTTCCGAGGGGGCAAACCCATCCATTTCCGAAAGAATCTGGTTGAGGGTCTGCTCGCGCTCATCGCTGCCTCCGCCTACACCTGCTCCACGCATGCGGCCTACTGCATCGATTTCATCGATGAACAAAATGCAAGGTGCATTTTCCTTGGCGGTTTTAAACATGTCGCGAACGCGGCTGGCGCCTACACCAACGAACATCTGGATAAATTCAGACCCATTGATGCTGTAAAACGGCACTCCTGCCTCGCCAGCCACTGCCTTGGCCAGCAATGTTTTACCCGTACCGGGAGATCCAAATAGCAGAACTCCCTTCGGGACCGTGGCTCCCAAGCGAGCAAACTTCTCGGGATTTTTAAGAAATTCGACAATTTCACGAAGCTCTGACTTGGCGTTTTCCATGCCCGCAACGTCTTCAAACGTGATCCGGGTCTTGCCTTTCTCGTATTTCCGAGCAGGACTGCGAATATAGTTGTTCAGGAATCCGCCACCCAGTGGATCGCGCATGCGCGGCAACACCAGGAAAAAGATGCCCAGAATAATCAGCGCGGGAAGGAAAAACAGTATCAGCGTGCCAATGCCTGCAAGAGGATCTTCTTCCTGCGAGATGGTCATTTTCCCGCCAGCGCTCAGTTCTTGAAGCCTGGCAAGCAGTTTTTCATCTTTTTGGAGGGGAAGACGCACCTCAAACCGAGTGTTGTTCAACTTCGCTGCGTCTTTACCAAGGTCGAGAAGCTGGTCTTTGCGGAGCGTGACATCCAAGCGGCTTTCGTCGCGGTAGATCACCTTCTCGATTTTGGCGACTTCTTCTGGACGGGAAAGAACTTCAAGAAACTGGCTGTAAGCAAGTGTGCTGCGCCCGTGCAGATTGTTCCCAAAGAATACAAGGAACAGAATGGCACCCACAAGCAAGAACCAGAACCATGAACCCACTCCTGAGGAGGGGCCACGGCGCCGGGTGCGTTGGGTTTCTTCGTTGGAAGATTGAGGATCGGAAGACATGCCTAGGGTTCATCACGCCGTGGTCTCATGACACAC